>Ga0137415_10006502_pt1 | contig 11587 bp, 14 predicted proteins | sample CZODoug3_1_1_16f_FD_183082 | JGI IMG/M metagenome (GOLD analysis project Ga0137415, IMG submission 183082) | Vadose zone soil fungal communities from Angelo Coast Range Reserve, California, USA - CZODoug3_1_1_16fungal (Hybrid Assembly) | ecosystem: Environmental > Terrestrial > Soil > Vadose...
CCAGAAATGAAAAACATGCAGGCCATGAAGAAACTGTCATTGAACAGCACGACCAGATCGAATCCGAGCCAGCGCATTCTGTCGGCATTGCCGAAATAGGTGTAATTGATGACAGAGTGGTGCAGCACCACCAACAACGTGATAAACGAGCGCGCGCGGTCGAGCGGAACGATGCGTTCCGCCGCTATCACAGTCTGCCCGGCGCTATGGGTTTTTTGCAGCATCACTTCTCGAATGCGTCGTAAAAAACGGATTCGCCAGAAGGCGCGCCGGCCTCCCGTTTGTCAGCTTTTGCATCAGGTATCGCAGCGCACGCCACGATGTTTCGATTACTGGGGAGCACCGCTATTCCATCTGGAGCACGTCGATGGGGAAATTGCCAGATTCAAACTGGCCATCCCAATCGGTCCAAACGCAATTCACCTGATCGCCCTCGATACGGACGATGGTCATCAATGGCCCTCCTGAACGCAGCCGAACAAGATTGCCACTCCGCAACGCGGGAGCGGCCTCATTCTGCATTGCCGTGTTCGATGGAGCAGAGGCGGAAAGTGCCGGAGACAAGGGCATACCTAGCGCAAGCGTTACTGCGATTGCGATCGAGACCTGTTTCGTGGACGTCAACATATTAAACTCCATTTTAAAGTTGCGCGGCTTGCAAGCATTCGTCGCGACCGGAATGCAATAGGTGCGAGCTCGCCGCGGCAGCAGTGCCTGGTGTGGCGCGGGCCCAAGCGCGCATGGACCAAACGTGTTGGCGAACCGTCAAAGTAAAAAGTGGCTATCAGCTATTTGTGAAAGGGATTGGTGACCAAACGTAACGGCTGCCCGCCAGCCAAACTAAATTGGAGCGGGTCACGGTTGAGTGGCGTCTCTTACGCAGTGAACTCTTCGTTCCCTGGTCACCGAAATTTCAGTGCAAATATTTTCCCGCTCGAACGTCCGCGCCGAAGTGCCTTCTAAAACAGAATTTAATCGCAGAACCGAAGCTGCCGTCCCATGTAGTCTTTGCACCATCCAACTAGGAGACCAAGATGAAATTCGCATTGATTGGCGCCACCGTTGTTGCCGCGGCAGCTTTCGCAACTCCCGTTCTGGCGCAGGCCGTTATCTCAGACCCCGGCTATTGCGCCCAGTTCTACCCCGACGCAAATTGTCAAAACCTCGGACCGGGCAATCCGTACACTGATGGCGGTTACTATCGCGACGACAACTTGCAGAACGGGAACGCCATGATGCCGCGTCATGTATGGCATCAAAAGCACCGGCATCACACTGCCAAATGAAAAACGGCGGCCGGGTTGGTCGCCTTTGAGACCCCCACACCAGCCTGAGGGATACGGCTTCAACGCTATCGGCGGATTGCGAACCCACCTCAGCTTCGCGCATTGGGCTTTGTGTGGCGCGATGTGCATTTCCTGGCAATAGGGGATTCTGACACGACCGGAAACGGAGCCATGACGAAAAATCTCGCTTTAGTCGCATCGATAATGATGCTGACTGCCATCTTGGGACAGGCGTTTGCGGACACCGCTTCGCCGAACGCGCGGTATCGGCCCGAAGCGACCGGCCTCTCAGACCGGCAACTGCTCTACGCCTTCAATGCTTTCGATCCGGCAATGGCGACGCAGACGGCCGAGCCCACCGTGTACCGCTATCATGGTGGACCGAAATCGAACGATTGACGTTTGATGTTCTCGACATCGGCTCTCGCCAGCTCGTTCAAGGGCATCTGCACCTGAGTGGTCGTCCTTTCTTGCGCATGCGCAATGCGGCGTAGCAATGCGATCCTGGATCACGCAGCCGCTAACAAGCGAGACTTGGGAATCGGGTGGCCGCGCGCATACCATCCGGCTTGGCTTCACGCGACGTAGGCTCAGTTACCGAAGATCGGCTTACCGTACCAATCGGGAAAGATCGCGGGAAGGTACAGGTGGGCCTGTGCGCGAAAGCCGAGATCGCGGCCGGAATGGGCATCCATCGGGATGATCGCCTCTACCCCGACCTGGAGATAGCGGCTCACCCAGATGACGCCCGGATTGACCGTGCCGGTCGTCCTCCCCGCCAGCGGCCCATTGAGTGGCGTCGCGGTTGTGAATTCCACCAGGGGAACCCATCCCTCCGGGTAGCGGGTCCCGGTACGGTTGGGACCGGTATACATGTTGGTGACCAGGCTGTATTCCAGGGCAAAGCCCAACTGCAGGACCTTCGGATTGATCGTCTCGGAGAGCGTGGTCGCGCCGGTGGGCAGCGTCGTCGTGACAAGGCTGGTGGAGTCGGTTGGAACTGCGACAGCGGCCGTGGCGCTGATCGTGAGCGGCCGTAACCACGCCATCGAATCCGGCAGATCGCCGAAGCCCTTGCCTATATAGAGGGTCGGCGTCAGCGTGGAGAAGGACGAGGCGATTCCCGGCGCTCCGGTGCCGCCGATAGCCGCCGTGCCGCCCGCCGTGACGACGAATTGGTGCTCGGGGTTGGTATAGAGCTGATACTGGGCGCCGATCACGAGATTGTCGAAGCCGGAGCGCGTGCCCCTGTTTGCGTCTTCCAGGATGCGAAACGTCTCGGTGAAGAACACTCCCAAGTCCTTGGTAACAAGTCTGCTGTAGGTGGTGGGAATGTCGATTTCGCGCGTGGAGGGCGTGGTGGCAGTGCTAGGGAGCACCACTAAGTTGGGGGGATTGTAGAAGTCGGCCGCGGTGGGAACAGTGGTTGCCAATGTCGAGGGGAAGAAACGGTCCCCGACATAGGCCGTCGAACCTTCCGAACACGTCGCGAGCAAGAGCAGAAAGCCGGGTATTCCTGTACGCCAAGCAGTGCAAGCCATCGCGCTCTCCTGCCGTTCCAATATTACTGCCGCTCCAGGTGCTGAGCGACGTCCCCATCGGCCCCTATTGAATGTCTGATTATCCGACGCCTCACGCCGCGATGCAAGCCGCCAAGATGCGATAGCGCGTTGACCTTACCCATCAGCTGCTCCGGGCGTCCCAGGCTCGTGCACTTCTTCACGCAGCCTAGGTTATCAACTGACCAGAAGCGGACGCGTAATCACCCCAAGCGTGGCGGGAGCGACAGAGAGGATCAGAGTATCGTGGTTCACCGGTTAAGACACCGGGACTGGAACCGCGGCGCTGTCACCGGTTCGCTTTTCCGCGCATGCTGGTTTGAGCACGGAAGCGAACGAAAGCCAGATTACGATTGAGCCGATGGCAAAGCATCCAAGGATGGTAAAGGCCGCGGGATATCCGAACTCCTGCGCCAGCCACCCGCCGATCCCCGGACTTAGCGCAGCTCCTACGCCTTGAACGGTCATTACGGCACCTTGGCCGACATTGACCCGCCCCGTGCCATTCAGAATGCGAGCCACGAGGCCCGGGACCGCCACGCTTTGCAAGCCCGCGCCGATGCCGTCGAGCGCCTGCACCGGAAACACCCCCCAATATTTGATCACCGATGCCGCGATCAATCCGCGAACCGGCAGCGCGATAAACGATATGAGCAGGACCAGCCAATAACCTTCCTTCTCCGCCATTCGCATCGCTACGATTGATGCGACGATCATCACGGCCTGCGCTACGACGATCGTCATGGCCACAAAGCCCGCGCCGTTGCCTTCCTGTCCCGAGACGACCGCCAGACCATAGAGCGGCAGCATTGCGGCATTGCCCAAGTGGAAAAGCGCCAAAGCAGCGGCCAGGACAAGAAGTGGCTTGCATTCCAACAAGACCCGCCATGCGCTGGCCGGCTCCCGACTGCTATCGTCGCTTGAACCTCGAGCAACATGATCGTCAATCGCTTTCCTAGGGATGATCAATACCGAAATGATCGACAGCGCACCGAACACAGCCGCCAAAATGAACACCGCGTTGAAACCAAACTTCCATCCTAGGAAGCCAGACAGGGCCGCGCCGACCATATTGCCGGCGTGGTTGAAAGCCTGATTGCGACCGTTCTGCCGGTTGAAGCCTGACTGATGCACGATCCCCAATGTGATCCCCGTGACCGCAGGCACGATCGCCGCCCCTGCTATCGCGGTCGCTACCTGCGACGCGGCAACAACCCAGAAGCTCTGCGAGACAAGGATGACAGCGGAGGCAACCACAGTGAAGATGCCGGGGATGATAACAAAGGCGCGCTTGTTCGTCGTCGCGTCGATCATCGCGCCCGCTGGCGTGGTCATGATCATGCCCGCGATGCCGCCAACGGTCATCACGGTACCGATCAAGCCGCTTTCCCAGCCATGGGCCAGCAAAAATACGCTCAAGAACGGACCAATGCCCGCCTGTATGTCAGCCATAAAGAAGTTCAGTGACAAAAGCGCCGCGATGACTTGCGGCTTCGCGCCCGACCTCTTTTCGACCAGACCAGCCCCGTCACACAGCATTTGGTTCGACCAAGGCCCCTTTATTTTTTCTCAGGTGCCGCTGCCGCCTTCTCGCTCGGCAGATTTGGTAACGCAGGTTGCGAGGCATTATTGAGACCCGTCGAAGCTGGAATATCACGGCAGTCCATCGAGTAGACCAAACTGCCCGTAGCTGTTTTACCTATGGGAAGGCACATAACTGGATCAGTGACTCCTTCCAGGGGCGGCCCAGGAGAAAGATTCGGAGTTTGCGCAAGTGCGGGTGACGCGAATAGCGCGAGCGCAAAAGTTAGTTTTCTCATTCCAACCTCCTGCGGTGAGGTCTCGCACCCCTGTTCTCAACGGTACGATATCGATGACCCGGCGCTCGCAACCGCCGAGGCCGATCGTTCTGTCACTGGATATGGCGAGGGTTATTCAAGATGCTCTTGCATGAGTTTCGATAGCCAGGACAGCCTTCTTGCAGTGATCGGCGTAGCAATTGTGATCGCAGTAGGGGAGCCGTGTCCCGATTTCTCGCAGATAGTTCGCCCCGATTGGCTCGCAGCACAGCACACAGAAAGATTGCGGGCAGGGCGTCCTGCCATTCACCAACACGAATCTCATGTGCCGCCTCCCTTCGCCGTCATAGCTGTGGTTTTGGCCCCGCCCTTGTGAAGCTAATCCTCTCGGTGACGCCGATATTCGCTCGGCGTAAGTCCAGTGAACTTACGAAATGCCCTCGTAAATGAACTCGTTTCGCGAAAGCCAATCTGGATGCCGATCTGCGTCACTGAGAGCCCAGGCCTCTGCAACAGGCTCCTGGCGCGATCCATTCGGCGGGCCATATGGTACCGATGCGGAGGTGCGCCGAAGGATTGTTTGAAGGCGCGCGCAAAATGATAGAGGCTGAGATCGACGAGCTCTGCGAGATCGATCAACGAAATTTCCTCCGCAAGATGCACCTGGATGAATTCCGCCACCCGCTTCTGCTGCCACGCTGGCAAGCCGCCACGAAGCGGCCTCGCCGCACCGGATGTCGTTTGTTCCAATCGGATGAGTTCGTGCATCAGCACGAGGCTCAAGGCCTCTGCATACTGGCGGCTACCTGGGTCGGAATTCCCAACCTCGGCCTTGAGTTTGAGCGCCGTGTCCCAGACGGCTTGATCGAAAAAGAACAGGCGCGGGCTGATCGTGGGGCAGGCGATGCCGGATTCCAGATCAAACAACGGGTTTTGCAAATCGATATAGAAATATGTGACGCGCGTCAGCACCCGCGGCGTCTGCCATCCGTAGAACCGATGCCCAGCAGGCACCAAGCTGAGCTTGCAATTGAACTCGCGCAGGGTCGATTTTGGCAACCCCTCGATAAGCGTCTCGCCATCATGTCGTTCTGCGCGTTCGTAAACGATCAGCAAATGTCTTCGAGCGTGAAAGCCGTATTCGAAGGTCTCGCGCCGGGTAACCTTTACCGCGTCTGCTTGTATTGCGCCCCAATTCGCTAGTCGGCGACGAGCGATATCGGGCGGCGAAATTTCAACGATCGATGGAGCAGAGGAAGGAAAACCCGGAAGGCTGATGCCGATGTCACTCATTCTTGTTCTCCTGACACGCGCTTTGGCTCTCTTCCTTGGCCAGCATTTTTTGTCGAGTGCATCGGAGTGATGGTGGGATCACGTTGTCACCAAAGCCATCATTTGTTGCTCACTCCCGAAGAGACGTTGTTTGCGGTCCGCCTTTACGAGAATTGCGGTCAAAAATCAGAGTAAGCGGTTGGATTCTCGGCGCCATTAAATTGCCGTTCAGATAACTAAATTCGATTTTATTCGCGGCAGGCATGCACGAGCCTCCGGCAGAGCGTGCGCCACGCGAGTGCTAAGTAGCACAACGGTCTTTCAGGAAATCCAAGCAAAAAAACCTAAGGCGCGGCAAGCCGAGACAAGCGCAACATCCGCAAATCACCAGATCACGCGATGTGTCCGTCGCAAGGTACGCATCAGATGGTGCGGTCGCGCTCGGTCAGGAGCCCCCATGTCCAAGCACGAGTCCTGCTCTCCTCTCGCCTTCGGAAGTGCATCCGGGATTCCGCCTCGCGAGGGTCGAGGCGGCTCTGAATTGGCCGGCCGCCCGGCGGTGCAGGGCGAAATCGGTTTTGTCGGCCTTGGTCACATGGGAACGGCGATGGCCGCAAACCTCGCGGCCGCCGGACGACGGGTGATCGCATATGTCCGCCGCCCGGATCAGATCGGCAAGCTTGAAGCACTCGGTCTCAGGCCCACGACGGATATCGGTGACTTGCTCCACTGCGAGGTCGTCATCAGCATGTTGCCGGATGACGATGCCGTGCGCGAAATCGTGTTCGGTCGCAGAGATATTGACCTCGACGGTCTAGCCGCGGGTATGATGCCCGGCGCGATCCATCTGTCGATGAGCACGATCAGCACGGCGGCTGCGTCGCTGCTGGCGAGCGAGCATGCGCGGAATGGACAGGGCTACGTCGCTGCGCCGGTCTTCGGGAATCCGGATGCTGCCAAGGCGCGGCAGCTGTTCATCGTCGCCGCTGGCGTCCCGGCCGATGTCGAGCGCTGCCAGCCGATCTTCGACAGTATCGGACAAAGGACGTTCGTGGTCGGTGCCGACCCGGGAGACGCAAACCTCGTCAAACTGCTCGGCAATATGATGAGCGCGACGGCACTGGAGATGCTCGGAGAAGTCGTTGCCGTGGTCCGAAAGCGCGGGCTAGATCCGCGGCCGTTCATCGACATTATGACGAGCACGATGTTCGGCGGACGCGCGCATAAAATTTACGGCGACAAGATTGCTAGACAGACCTACACGCCCGGATTTGTCTTGCCCCTCGTGCTCAAGGATGTTCGCCTGGCGCTTGCGGAGGCAGAGAAAGCGGGCGTCCCGATGCCATCGGTGGGCGTGGTCCGGGACCGGTTGATCACGGGAATCGCGCGTGGTTACGGCGAGCTCGACTGGACCGCCCTCGGCCTTATCGCCGCGGAGGAAGCGGGACTCTCTGTCGTGCCCTCGGTCACTTCCAATTGAAGTTGGACTTGTCTGCCACCCACACTCTCAAGGCGCACACACTCAAGGAAAGAACAGCATCATGGCTCGTCAACTAGAAGCTCTCAAAATGAACATGGAACGTACCGACATCCCCGGCACGTCGCTCAGGGTGTCGCCCGTCGCTATTGGCACCTGGGCCATCGGCGGGTGGATGTGGGGCGGAACCGACGAAGCGGAATCGATCGCTACCATCCAGGCCGCCTTCGAGCGTGGCATCAACCTTGTCGACACAGCCCCGGTCTATGGATTCGGTCGCTCCGAAGAGATCGTTGGCAGGGCAATCGCCGAAAGCCGGCTACGTTCGGACGTGCTTATTGCCACCAAGGCCGGACTTCAATGGGAGGGCGGAAGAGTATCTCGCGATGCCAGTCGCGCCCGCACATGCGGGAGGTTGAGGATTCTTTGCGTAGGCTTCGAACCGATCACATTGATATCTATCAGGTTCATTGGCCCGACCCGCTGATTACGATCGAAGAAACCGCGGACGCAATGCACACACTGTTCGCGCAAGGGAAAATCCGCGCCATCGGAGTGAGCAATTTTTCGGTCGTCCAGATGGAACGGTTTCGCCGCGTCGCGCCGCTGCATGTGCTGCAGCCGCCGTACAATCTGTTCGAACGCGGCATCGAGGCCGACCTTCTACCCTACTGCCAAAAAAATGGAATTGCGATGCTGGGATATGGCGCGCTGTGCCGGGGCCTGCTGTCCGGACGAATGCGGGCGGACACGGTTTTCGATGGCGATGATCTGAGGCGTACCGACCCGAAGTTCCTCGCGCCGCGATTCGCACAATATCTGGCCGCCGTGGGCAAGCTCGATCGGCTCGCGCAACGCTTCGGCAAGCGCGTTATTCACGTGGCGGTCCGTTGGATGCTCGACCAGGGTATCACTACAGCATTGTGGGGGGGCGCCATCCCGGTCAGTTGCAACCAGTCGACGAGGTGATTGGCTGGTCGCTCGATGCCTCTGCCAAGGCCGAGATCGATCGGATCCTGCGCGATATCACCAATCCTGTCGGCCCGGAATTCATGGCCCCGCCGTCACGCAGCGTCGCTGCGTGATGCAACACAGATTGCCCTGATGAAGTTTTGTGTCGAGAACAGAAGGGCAATTGCTGCTTAATGATTCTCTTGATCCGCTTGTCGAAACCGCTCGACCGCACGACCGTCCCAGTTCGAACTGAAAATTAACGGTGAATTTAATGGCCGTCCTTTGTCCCGTTACTACCTTCGGGGAGTTGCCCTCGTCCTAGGCTGGGAAAATTGCAATGGATATGACGGCGCTTCTCCTGTCGCGAATTCAATTTGCCTTTACCATCACCTTCCATATCATCTTTCCATCCTTCACGATCGGCTTGGCAGCCTGGCTCACCGTCCTCGAAGCCTTGTGTCTTGCGACCGGTCGTCCGGTCTATCGCGTGATCTTCGAATTCTGGCTGAAGATATTCGGCGTGGCATTCGGATTAGGTGTGGTGTCCGGGATCGTGATGGCATTCCAGTTCGGCACCAACTGGAGCGTGCTGTCCAGAATGTCCGGGCCGATCCAAGGCCCGCTTCTGATGTACGAGACCTTTACCGCCTTTATGCTCGAGGCCAGTTTCTTCGGCGTCCTCATCTTTGGCCGCAGCCGCGTGCCGCCATGGTTCTATTTGTTTTCGACCGCGATGGTCGCACTGGGGACCACGTTTTCGGCGTTCTGGATCATGGTCAATAACAGCTGGATGCAGGTGCCTTCGGGCTATGTGATGGAAAATGGTGCCTTCGTTCCGAACGATTGGACCAAGATCCTCTTCAATTCGGTCGTGTGGTCCCGATTTCCCCACATGTTGCTCGCTTCCTACCTGACCGGTGCTTTCTGCGTTGCCGCGACCGGCGCGTGGTACGTGTTGCGGAAGCGATACCACGCCGAGGCGCGTATCATGCTGCGCATGGGCCTTGGTCTCGCCGCTGTGCTGATGCCGATCCAGCTTCTCTTCGGACATTTGGTCGGTGGGTATGTCAACACGTATCAACCTGCCAAGATGGCTGCGATCGAGGGACGCTGGAACGATGAGAAGCCCGGTTCCGAAGTGCTGTTCGCCTGGCCGGATGTGGAGAACCGGCGCAACCTGTTCGCGATTACGCTGCCGCCGCCGTTCGGCAGCCTGATCGATTCCGACAGTCTCACCGCGGCGGAAACCGGACTGAACAGTATCCCCCGGGAGAATTGGCCGCCAGTGGTCATCCCGTTTTTCGGCTTCCGGATCATGGTGGGATGCGGTCTGGTGATGCTGGGGCTCGCCTGGCTCGGTAGCTATCTGAGTTACAGGCACCGCCTGGCTTACAACCGCCCGCTGCTTTGGCTAACTTTCCTGAGCTTTCCGCTGCCCTTCATTGCCATCATTACCGGCTGGTTCACCGCTGAGGTCGGCCGTCAGCCTTGGGTAATCTATGGGGTTTTGCGAACAGCGGATGCTATGACGCCGTTCTTGACGGCGCGCGAGGCGATGATCTCGCTCACGATCTTCTGTTCGGTTTACGCCTTCATCTTCCTGTTTGGCACGTTTTACATCTACCGGCTCATCCGTATCGGTCCCGCGCGAGAATTGATCGAGGCTCCGCATCTCGCGGTTCCGAACCGGCCGATGTCACTGGCCGATGAAGCACCAATTCAAGAACCCAGCCACGTCGGCGCCGGAGAATAACCATGGTCATGTTCTGGGTCTCGCTTTTGGCCATCAGCATTCTGCTCTACGTACTGCTCGACGGTGTCGATCTCGGCGTCGGCTTGCTGTTCGGACTGACGAACGGCGAGGCCAGGCGTGGCGCGATGCTGAGCGCCGTCGCGCCGATCTGGGACGGCAACGAGACCTGGCTGGTGGTCACCGCCGTCATTTTGTGGGGAGCCTTCCCGCCCGTTTACGCTAATTTGCTGTCGGCATTCTATCTGCCGCTCATCGTGATGCTGCTGGGTCTGATCTTGCGCGGCGTGGCGTTCGAGTTTCGCTACAAGACCCAACGGCTGCGCTCGATTTGGGATTTGAGCTTTGCCGGCGGGTCCCTGATCGCGACTTTCATACAAGGGTTGACGGTCGGGGCCCTGGTGGAAGGACTGCAGTTCACGAACGGCGAATATTCCGGCGGTGCGGTCGGCTGGCTCACACCGTTTGCGGTGCTTTGCGGGATCGGCCTGTGCTTTGGCTATGCGCTTCTCGGCGCCTGCTGGCTGGTCAGAAAATGCGAGGCCGAGGTTCGCGACGTCGCGCGCCGCCAGATCCCCGTGCTCGCGGTCGGCGTATTGGCGTTCCTCGTGCTTGTCTTCGCCTACGCGCTGGCCGAAAATCTTCCAATCCTGCATCGTTGGATCGATCGGCCGTATCTGTTCGTGTTCCCGGCGATTGGAGCGGTCGCGGCAATCGTGCTCGCGCTCAGCATCCTGAACCACAACGACTACTGGCCGTTCTATATGGTCGCGCTGATCTTCATGTCGGCGTTCGGCACGTTGGCGCTGTCCTTCTGGCCGTACATGATACCCTCCGTTATCACCGTCGACCAAGCCGCCGCGCCGCAATCCAGTCTTACGTTCATGTTCTGGGGGTGCGGCGTCGTCGTCTTCCCGCTGATGCTGCTTTACACGGTCATCAGCTACAGCGTCTTCAGGGGCAAGGTCCGGGAAACAGCCGGACACCATTAAATTTCACGCGAAAGCGATGAGTGACTCATGCCCCACGGAGACGCCTGGGGATCGCGCCAGGCAGCGAGCCCGTGAACAGATCCGACGCACACCAACACAATGCCTCGCTTGAGGAGCGACCGACAATCGCCGCGGCCGTCGTCGCCGGTGCAAGCTGATGCTGTTCAATTCAGCCATCTGGGTCATTGCGGTTGTTGCAACGCTGGGCGTGATCGCGCGGCCATGGAATTGCCCGGAGTTCGTCTGGGCGATGGCGGGTGCGGCGATGCTAGTGCTGCTCAATTTGCTGTCTTGGCAGGCGGCGGTCGCGGCCGTCGGCAGGGGCACTGACGTCTACCTCTTTCTGATCGGCATGATGCTGCTGTCTGAGGTCGCCAGGAAGGAGGGCCTGTTCGACTGGCTCGCGACCCAGGCGGTCACGCATGCGCGCGGCTCGGCCAAACGACTATTCCTGATCATTTACGTCGTCGGCACCCTGGTGACGGTGTTCCTGTCGAA
>Ga0137415_10006503_pt1 | contig 11587 bp, 13 predicted proteins | sample CZODoug3_1_1_16f_FD_183082 | JGI IMG/M metagenome (GOLD analysis project Ga0137415, IMG submission 183082) | Vadose zone soil fungal communities from Angelo Coast Range Reserve, California, USA - CZODoug3_1_1_16fungal (Hybrid Assembly) | ecosystem: Environmental > Terrestrial > Soil > Vadose...
AGCGCGAATTTGAGCGGCAGATCGCCGCGTCGGGTTGGTACGATTACTTCGAGCAGGTGAATGTCAGCGGTGATGCGCAAGACTTTGAAGCCGTGTTGCTCGGTAATGCCAGGATAGCTCGACCGGCGTCGTCCTGACGGTTTAGGCGACTCCGTTGCTTGGATCCCGGTGCAGCGTTGACGAGGCTCAATTCGAAAACAAGAAAGCGCAGTCGTGTCGGACAACACAAGATGATACGCGTCCAAGGGCTGGACTTCCACGTCCGCGATGTCGGAGGCAACCGACCTGCGCTGGTCTTTCTCCACTACTGGGGCGGCACCGGACGGACGTGGGACCTCGTCATCCGAGAAGTGGCGGGACGTCACCGCTGCATCGCACCGGACCTTCGCGGCTGGGGCGAGTCGGACAAGAAAGCGGACAGCCACGATCTGCATACCCAGGCCGACGACGTCGCCGCGATCATTGCCTCGCTGGGGCTGTCGCAATACATTTTGGTCGGACAGTCGATGGGTGGAAAGATCGCCCAGATATTGGGAGCCCGCCGGCCGAACGGGCTGAAGGGACTCGTGCTGATCGCGCCTGCACCTCCCGTGCCGATCGCTGCGCCCAAGGAGCAGCGCGAGGCCATGCTGGAAAGCTATCAGAGCCCCGCCGGTGTCGAGTTCGCTCTCTCGATCCTGACGTCAAGACAGCTTTCCCCCGAACTGCGGCAACAGGTGATCGACGATACGCTGATCGGGTCTCCGGCGGCCAAGGCAGCATGGACGCAAGCCGGCATGACGCTCGATATCAGCGATATCGTTGGGAATATCAATGTCCCAACCACCGTCATCGTAGGGGATGCCGACAAGGTCGAGACCGAGCCTCTCCTGAGACGGGAGCTCGCCCCACGCATTAGCGGAACAGAGTTCATCGTGCTTCCCGGAGTGGGCCATTTGTCCACGCTGGAGGCCCCGAGCGAGCTGGCAGCAGCGATCACAACGGCGATATCGAAAATTCGTTAGGGCCAACAATCGCGGCCTCACAGGAGAGGACGAGCCATGGGTATCACTCATCCGAAATACAAGGCGGCAGTCGTGCAGGCGGCGCCTGTCTGGATCGACCTGGAAGGCACGGTCGCCAAGACCATCCGATATATCGAGGAAGCAGCAAAAGAGGGCGCGAAGCTGATCGCTTTCCCCGAAACCTGGATTCCCGGCTATCCTTGGTACATCTGGGTGGGAACGCCGGCGTGGGCGATCGGGAAGGGGTTCGTACAGCGCTACTTCGACAATTCCCTGAGCTACGACAGTCCGCTCGCTCGGAAAATCGCCGACGCGGCGCGGGACAACAAGATCACCGTGGTGCTCGGTCTTTCGGAGCGCGATGGCGGCAGTCTCTACATCTCCCAATGGCTGATTGGTCCCGACGGGGAAACCATCGCCAAACGTCGCAAGCTTCGGCCCACCCATGTCGAACGAACGGTGTTCGGCGAGGGAGACGGCAGTCACATCACCGTTCACGACCGCGCCGACCTGGGGCGATTAGGCGCGCTGTGTTGCTGGGAGCATCTTCAGCCTCTGACCAAATACGCCATGTATGCCCAGAACGAGCAGGTGCATGTGGGAGCGTGGCCGAGCTTCTCCATGTACGAGCCCTTTGCGCACGCGCTTGGCTGGGAAACCAACAATGCCGTCAGCAAGGTTTATGCGGTCGAAGGATCCTGTTTCGTCCTGGCGCCTTGCGCCGTTATCTCCCGGGAGATGGTCGAGGAGATGTGCGACACAGAGGACAAGCGCAACCTGGTCCATGAGGGCGGCGGACATGCCGTAATCTACGGGCCTGACGGCAGTCCGCTCGCGGAGAAGTTGCCTGAAACCAGCGAAGGGATCGTCTATGCCACCATCGATCTCGCCGCGATCGGCGTAGCGAAGAACGCGGCTGACCCTGCGGGGCATTACTCCCGCCCCGACGTCGTTCGGTTGTTGTTCAATAACAAGCCGGCGAAGAGGGTGGAGCACTTCTCGCTTCCGCACGATGTTCTTGCGCCTGACTTGAACGGTGCGGAGTGAAGCGACGACCGCAAGTCGCGCCTCGGATTCGGACATCTAGTCCTCGATGCCACTTCGTAGCGCGACCCGCCTTGGGCACATAGCCGGTAAACTCGCTCACTTGATCATTTCGCCGTCGACGGCCACAATTTTCGGCAGTTTTCGCGATCCAGTGACTCATCTGCCGTCTTCGACGCCGCCGCGTAGCATGAGGAGGATCTGCTTTGCTATCGCGGCGGGAGTGTCGCGTTCCTTCTTGAACCAGAAGAGAGACCACGAAAGTGCACCGATGACGGCGAGGCGAAGATAGCGTCGATCGACGCCCTTGCGCAGGGGAAGATCGTCAATCAGGCCGATGAATATCTTCTCGTATTCGTCCCGCAGCGCGATGACCCTTGCCTTGATACTCTCCGGGTAATGCCACGGCGGCATGATGAAGAGCGCCTGGTTGGCTCGCCGCCAGTCGAGCAGGCCCGTGGTGTGCGCGACGCAGGCGGTTTCCATGCGTTGCCAGGGGTCGGTCTTGCCGGCGATTGCATCGGCGACGCGACGGAGGAGTTCGAGACCGCCTTTCTCCCAGACCGCCCAGAGGAGCTCTTCCTTCGACTCGAAGTAATAGTAGACCGAGGCCGGCTGCATCTCGGCCGCGGCCGCGATGTCGCGCATCGAGGCGCCGTCGAAGCCCTGCTTGTTGAAGAGAGTTTCGGCCACGGAAATGATCCGGGCCCTGGCCTGCTCTCCCTTTCTCAGGGTGGATTTGCCGCCGGGCATCCCTTTGCTGCTTCGCGACTTTTTGTCCTTTGTCGACGTTTCGGCTGTCATTTCCATCAATTCCGAAAGTGAGGGCTTGATTTTCGAGCGATCGTTCGATAAAAATCTAACGAACGTTCAATAATAATACCGAGGAGGCGCCTTATGCCCGTTCCTGGCAGATTGGATAGATACATCGAAACGGAGAAGCAAAGGCATTTCTCGCGCGATTTCATGATCGGGTGGGAGGCATATGAGACCTGGGACGAAGCCACCGTCGGCCAGAGCGGCCCGGGCCAGCGCACGTTCGAGATCACCGAAGAAGACATCCTGCACTATAACCGCGCATGCGGCGAAACCGACCCGTTGATGGTCGATCCGGCCTTTGCCCGCAAGCATTCTCCGACGGGCGAACTTCTCCAGCACCCCATCTTCGTGACCACGATAGCCTTCTACAGCCTGGGCGAGAAGGGTATCGGCACCTGGATACGAACACCCGGCGCCCGCAATCCCCAGCAGCGCATCGAGATATCAGAACCGTTCCGCTACGGCGAAATCATCTCCACGACCGTCACGACCGCGGACAAGTTCACGCAGCGAGGCAAACCCTATCTCCAGATGCTTCTGGATTTTCGGAACGAGAGGGGCGTCCTCAAGGCGCGCTGGTGGTGCTCGCTGATCCTCCCGGCGACGCGCGCAGATGTCGCCCGCTTCGCCAATGCCTGACAGGGGAGTTCGATCAATGCCAATCACATTCGAAGAGATACAGACCGGCCATTCGCTTCCGCCGGTCGTGCAATCCTACGCCCAGCCGGCCATCGATCACTACGCACTGGCCTCGCTCGACATGAATCCCGTTCACACCAATGAAGAGTGGGCGGCGCGCGCCAAGGTCTTCGGCATCCCCGAGACGGTCGGTCATGGAATGATGACGATGTCGACACTTGCTTCGGTCGTAACCCGCGCGTGGGGAGTGATCGGAAAGGACGGCGGATCCATTCGGTTTGTCGACGCCAAATTCACCAAGCCGGTCAAGGCCGGAGAAACCGTGACCGCCACAGGCAAGATAAAGCAAAAGCACTATCATGGCCCCGGAAAGAACTGGGTTCAGGTTGCCGTCGAGGCGAGGGACTCTGCCGGCGATCTGATCGGGCTCGCCGAGGTTGGATACAACCTTCCCGATTGAACGGAGAGGGTGTCTGAGGATCTCCCGATACCGCGTACCCTGGTCGAATCCCGAGAAATCGAACGCAGGCGATCCTTCGGATCAAACTCCACGGGGAGCTGTCATGCCGAGCCGAATTGGCGATGCGCTGCACTGGTATGCAACCTACACACCGAACAAGATCGCAATCATCTCCTCCGTAGGCACGCAGACCTACGCGCAATTATGGTCCCGCGTCTGCCGGCTAAGCAGCGCCATGGCCGAACTGGGCCTGGCGCCCGGCGATCGCATCGCCCTGCTCATGCAGAACAGCAGCCGTTACCTGGAGATCTACCAGGCCGCCGCGCTGATGGGGGCGGCGGTCGTGCCGCTGAACTTCCGGTTCGCTGCGAGCGAGATCGAATATGTCGTCAACCACTCCGGCGCCCGGGCGTTGTTCTTCGACGATTCCTTCGCCCTGACGGTGGAGTCGCTGCGAACGAGGCTGCCCACTGTCGGCGGACGCTATGTGGTCACCGATGGGGCGGGGAATCACACGGCAAATTCGTACGAAACTCTCGTCGGCTCGGGGCGGCAGGCGCCGCCCGCCACGCCGGCGGATCTCTCCGCTTGCTACTTCCTGGGCTATACGTCGGGCACGACGGGCTTTCCCAAGGGGTGCGTCAATCCACATCGAGAGTTCGCCGATTGCCTGCACAGGATCGCAACGATCTACGGCATAACCGAGAACGATCGCGAATTGGTCGCTGCGCCCCTGTTCCACGAAGCGCCCGCGCTATTCGCTCTGTTGCAGATTTTCCGCGGCGGCACCGTGATCGTGACGAGCGACACCTCGCCGGCCAGGGTTTTCGAGATGATCGATCAGACCGAGGCGACATGGACCTTCATGGTGCCGACCATGTGGGCCTCGATGGTCGCCAGCGACGAAATAAACCGGTTCGATCTGGGATCGCTGCGGCTTCTGTTGAGCGGCGGGTCGCCGCTGCTGACGCATACGAAGGAGGCGATCCTCAAGAGATTTGCGAAAGCCGGCCTCAACGAATTCTACGGCGCCACCGAAGTCGGCCTGGTGACAAATCTCCCTCCCGAGGACCAGCGGCGCAAGGTTCGCTCCGCAGGCCGACCGGTGATCGGTATGTTCGTCGAGCTACGCGATGAACAGGGGAACGTGGTCCCGCAGGGAGAGGTCGGGGAAATCCACATCGGCGGCGCAACCATCATCCGGGAATATTTCAGCAATACGCAAGCCACGGCCGCCGCAAGGCGAGGGGGCTTCTTCACGCTCGGGGACATGGGCCGATTCGACGAGGAGGGTTACCTCTACATCGTCGATCGCAAGAAGGACATGATCATCAGCGGCGGCGAGAACATATTCCCGAATGACATCGAGGAAATTCTCTACCGGCATCCCGCTGTTGAAATGGCCGCTGTGGTTGGCGCTCCCGATCCGAAGTGGGGCGAAATCGTCGTCGCTGCCGTCAAATTGAAGCCTGGCAGTTCGGTCGACCAGGCCGAACTCATTGCGCACTGCAAGAAATATCTGTCCAGCTTCAAGGTTCCGAAGAGGATCGATTTCCGCGACCAGATGCCGATGTCCTCCTTCGGCAAGATACTTCGGCGCGACGTCAGAAAATTCTACTGGGAACACCAAGAGGTAAAGGTCTGACGTCACGTCGCTGATTGCGCCCGCTGAAGCCGCCGACGCGGACCCGGCTCACGCGGGCGGCGAGTCGAGGAAAACATATAGAGCCGCGATCTTGCCGTCGCGCGCGATGATGAAATCCACGCCGGTGTAAACCGGTGCCTCGCCTTTCGGCCCCGAGCCCCACGCGAGGCGTCCGGAATGGTGCAGCGCCTGGGGCGCGCCATGAGGTGTGTAGACAAAATGGGGATGTGTTGCGCGGAGATCGCCGGCGAATTTGTCCAATGCGTCGTGGCCTACAAAAATGCCTGGTGGCGCGTACAGCACACAGTCTTCGGTGTAGAGATCCCTTATCGCGGCCCTGCGGCGAGCCGGATCGCCTTCACCGAACACTTCCGGCAGATTGCGGGTGAGCAGCGTCTCGATACCACTCGCATCTGCGCCCACGGGCGGCGGGATATTGCTTGCCTGCTGGTTCATCACGGAACTCCCTGTCATCCGTGACGAAGATGCGATCGCCGCGGCGGCCGCGGAAGCGCAACGGTGGAAAGTCACCGTTTCCAGATTTGTATCAAGCCGGAAACTTGTCGCCGAACATCGGCAGGCCGCTGCGCGACTGCTCCTGCGTGGCCTCATCCTGGATGACGTCCCAGTGCTCCACGAGCACGCCATCCACCATGCGCACGATGTCGGCGACGACCCAGGCCACCGGACCGAAGCCGCTGAACCGCCCGTGCAGAATGACGAAATCGCCGGTCGCGGCCGCAACGTGGTTCTCGTAGCGCAGCGTCGCGGGCATGGGCTTGATCAGCCCGAACAGCCCCTCGCGGCCGGGCGGAATGTGGGCGCTGTGCTGGATGTAGTTCGGAGACCAGAGGCATTCGGCGGCCGCATAGTCGCGCTTGTTGAAAAGCGTATCGAACGCGTCGAGGACCGTTTGGACATTGCGGTCTTCGTCACCCGGCTTGGCTGGCGTGGTCATGACATTTCCCTCAAGACAGACTGCCGACGATCGAGGCGCGGCGGGACAGCTCGATCCAGTTGCCATCAGGATCGAGGATCATCGAGATCCGTGCCACATCGCCAAGCGTGATAGGTGCAAAGCCCTCGCGCGCGCCCTTGCTTCGCAGTTCATCATGCACAGCGTCGATATCGGCGACCTGCAGGGTGATGTAGCGCCAGCCGCGTGCCTGACGAACCGGATCGACGGTCGCCGCACGGTCTTCCTCGAGGAGAATAAGGCTGTCGCCCAGGCGAAAGGCCGGACCGGCGGACCAGGGCTGCTCGGGGAAGCCGAGTATGTCGCCATAGAACCTGCGATGTTCGCTGAGGCTGCGGACCCCCATGGCGACGGCTATCTGGGTGACACCATCGTATCCCGGCGGCACCAGCTGAACACGATTGCCATCGGGATCGACCATCCGTCGCGGTTTCTGGAGGCCCTCTCGCGCGATAATCAGTTCGCGGTAACCGCTCGGTGCCGCCTCCGGCAGGGGCTCCGCATGATGGTTGAGCTTGATGACCGAGCCTTGCTCGTGGTGCCTGTACTGTTTCTGTCCCCGGCGAACCGGCAGCACATGATCGAAGCGAATAGCGACATCCTGCCGCCAGAACCGCAGCATTGGCTCCTGATCGTTTGTCGAAAGTCCGACGTCGATAACGCGCTTGGCGAGTTGCATCTGTCGTGCCTCAAGCGAATGACGTGCCCGTGAGTTTCTCGGACACATCCCAAAGTCTGGCAGCCGTTGCCGCGTCGCGAGCCTGGGGCATGATTAAAGCGGGCGCCGGCGCGCCTCGCAATTCGCCGATCCCACCGGGTCCGTAATAGGCGCCCGGCTTTGCCTGCGGACTTGTCGCTGCGAACAGGATCGGCCTCGCGCCGTCCGCCGCCGAATGACCGAATAATGGCGCCGCGAAATCGGTCGCAACAGAAAGAAGACCGCCCGGGCCGCTCGCGAACAGGTTGGTTCGGGAGAATCCGGGATGGGCCGCATCGCTGGTCAGATTCCAGCCGCCCGCGTCGCTCCGCCGCTGCAGTTCAAGCGCGAATATCAAACACGCGAGCTTCGATTGCCCATAGGTCTTCCACGGCGAGTATGCGCGTGCGCCCTGCAGATCGCCGAAATCGATGAACCCGGTTCGGTGCGCCAGGCTGCTGACGCTGACAACCCTTGGTCCGCTCGCGCCGCGCAACAGCGGCATCAGCCGGGCCGTGAGAGCGAAGTGACCCAGATAGTTTGTTCCAAACTGCATCTCAAAGCCGTCCGCCGTGGTTTGCCGGCGTGGCAGCGCCATCACTCCCGCATTGTTGATCAGGAGATCGAGCGATTGCCGGGCTTGCATCCGCTGCGCGAAGTCGGCGATCGATGCGAGGTTGGCCAGATCGAGATGTTCGTAGCTTGTTTTGGCGCCGATCACTTCGTGGCTGAGCTTCTCGATAGCCGATCGCCCCTTTTTGTCATCGCGGCCGGTCAGAATGACTTCTGCACCGGCCTTGGCCAGGGCCAGGGCCGTCTCGTAGCCGAGACCGCCCGTGGCTCCCGTGACAACGGCCGTCTTGCCGAGTTGCGAAGGGATTTCAGCCTGTGTTGCCATGGAAGCACCTTGCTCAAGGGATCAAGTCACTTTCGCAAGATCAAAGCTCTATCATGCCTGCGCTACTTTCGGATCAGCGGGATCTGCAGGTTGGCAGGCCGGTTCTGCTCGGTATCAAATCCACGGCCGTCGATATTGCGGGCGCCCCAGAACAGCAGGTCGCCCCTGAGATAGACGAGGTCGTACTCCATGAAATTTGTTCCCTCCTTGAGACCGAAGGGCACAAACGTCTTTCCGAAGATGCTCTGGGAGGCGTTGACGGCCCAGGGCGCGTATCCTGTCGAGGCGACCTTGTTGAGCACGTCGGCAAAAGCTGGCGCGAGCGGCGTGACCTCGTAGGCTTCATCCGCAACGAAGTCGACCTTCTGCGCGCCCGGAGCGATCGGGTGGGGGCCCTGCCAGAGCATGTGCCCGCCGATCTTGATGCGTGCGAGCGGGACGGCACCGTAAGGGTCGGCCGAGTTGACGATCTCGAGCTCGAACCGATCGGACGGCAGGTATTTGAAAGCGCGCTTGAGGTAGAACGGCTTGAGTGAGCCGTCAGCGTTCTTGGCAGCGCTCGGCCGCACCTCCGGAGCGATGCTCTCCCAGTTGCCGAGCATCGCCTGCTTGACCTTCGTGACGTTTGCTTCCATGGCGCTTGCCTTCGGTTGGGGGCTCGGGGACTGCGCCGCGGCTTTGCCAATTGCTGTCATCACCAGAAGGAACAACAGCGACGCCTTGATGCCTTTGCGCATGCGCGTGCTTTCACGTTGTTTTGGATTGGATACGCCCTGCCTGGCGGGCAGACCCCCCGTACAGTGGCTTTCCTGCTATAGAGGCGGCTAGCCGGCCTGAAAAAGACTTTGTAAGCTGGCCCCATGCCTGTGAGATATGGGGGATTTTGATGGAGCTCCGGCATCTCCGCTACTTCGTCGCCGTGGCCGATGCCAGCAGTTTGACCGTTGCCGCCGAGCAAAAATTGCACACGTCCCAGCCATCACTCAGCCGGCAAATCCGCGATCTCGAACAGGAAGTCGGCGTTCAACTGATCCATCGCAGCGCCCAGGGTGCTGAGCTGACGCCGGCCGGGAAAGCCTTTCTCGACCATGCACGAATGGCGCTGGTTCAGGCGGAAGCCGCCAAGGAAGCAGCGCTGCGCGCAGCCCAGCCGGCGCGGCCGGCATTTGCCCTGGGCTTCATGTCGGGGGCCGAAATTGGCTTGTTGCCCGAAGTGGAGCGCGTCCTTCGCGACGAGTTTCCTGGCATCGAAATCCGCCTGTCGAGCGATTACTCCCCGGTGCTCGCCAAGACCCTGATGCGACGCAAGCTCGATGCCGCCTTCATCCGGCCGGAAGAGCACATGGAGGATTTGATCTACAGGCGCGTGCGTACGGACCCGCTGGTTTTTGCCTTTCCAAGCGACCACCGCCTGGCATCGCATGCAGCGGTCGCGCCACAAGAGGTCGCAAAGGAAGCTTTCCTGCTTCCTTCCAAGGCTGCGCCCGCGGTGCGCCGCGTCGTTCTGGAGTATTTTGGCCGGGCCGGGGTCGAGCTCAGGCCGGAGCATGAAGTGCACAATGTCGTCCATGCCATATCGATGATCACATCGACGCGCGCGGTCATGCTGTTGCCGGCCTACACGAAGGGGTATCTGCCGGAATCGATAACCACGCGTCCGGTGCAGGGAGAAGTGCCGACGCTCGACCTGGTTCTCGCCTGCCACAAGGCGAACAAGTCGCCGATCCTGAAGCTGCTGCTTTCCAGGGTCGGCAAGTTTGCCGGGGCTGCCTGCGTGCGCCGGGCCTCTTCGATCAGCCAGTCCCGAAAAGCCACCAGCGCCGGGTTGGACTCCGAAGACATCGGGTAAACCGCATAGTGGCAGTGGGAAAGGCGCAAGCTGTGTTCGGACAGGCGAACCAGCCTTCCCGCCAGGATATCCGATCGTGTGAACGACAGGCGCCCGAGCGCGATGCCCTGTCCGGCCACCGCGGCCTCCATCAGCGCGTTTGTATCGGTAAAGGAGGTGCCTGCGATATCGCGATCAAGCGTCACGCCGGCAGACCTGAACCAGGCGCGCCACGACACGTTACGGTCGATCAGCAACGGCTCCGATAGCATCGATGCGGGATCTCTCGGCAATCGCCCGTCGTTGAGGCTCGGGCTGCATACCGGAAAAAGCTCTTCATCGAGAAGCTTGATGGCCCGCAGGCCCTTCCAGTCGCCCGTGCCGAACCGGATCGCGATGTCGACGCCGTCTGACTTGAAATTGGCCAGCGACTGACCGGTCTTGATGTGCAGATTGATGTGGGGAAACAGAGACCTGAAACGGGGAAGGCGCGGAACCAGCCAGCGGGCCGCCATGACCGGCAGCAGGCTCACGGTGACTTCTGCCTCGGTTCGCCGCGTCTTGATGCTGCCGAGCGCTGCATTCAATTCGGAGAAGGCGCCTTTGACGCCTGCCTGCAGTCTCAGTCCGTTTGACGTAGGCACCATTCGGTTGCCCTGCCGCTCGAACAGCGTGAGGCCGAGTTCTTCCTCCAACTGCCTGATGCGCTGGCTCACGGCGCTGTGCGTCACGTGCAGTTCGCGCGCCGCTTCGGAATAGCTGCCGTGGCGGCAAGCCACCTCGAACACCCGCAAGGTTTCCAGCGGCGGTAAACGGGTCATTTTTCAATTGTTAGGAACGCTAACATGTCCTGTCAAATCTTATCGTTCGATCCGCGGTCGCCCCGGCAGTAAATGCATGGGCTCCAAGATGGAGCACCGGCCATGCAAGCCTCCTGCGTCCTGTCACCTCAAGCGCGCAAGCTTTCGCTGCAGGAAACGTGCAGCAAGCCTCGCGCCCGTCCCGTGGGAACGGATGCCCGCACTCACATGCTGCTGGCGAAGCCGATCGCCCCCACGATCCTGCGGCTTGCAGTGCCCAACTCCACGGTGATGATCGTCCAGATCCTCATTGGACTGCTCGAGGTCTATTTCGTATCGCGAACGGGCGTCGATGCGCTGGCCGGTGTCTCGCCGGTGTTTCCGCTGGTTTCGCTGGTGGTTGCGATCGCGCAAGGCGCGCTCGGCGGCGGCATTGTCACGACCGTTGCCCGCGTGCTTGGGGCCGGCCGGATTGGCGATGCCAGCGAATACGCGTGGTACGCGGTGGTCTTGGGTGTTCCGCTCGGGCTTGCGACGACAGCCGTCATGGTTGCGTTGGGTCCAATCCTTTACGCGCGCATGGGTGTCTCCGGAAATGCTCTGGAGATCGCCGTCTCCTATTCGTTGATCATTTTTGCGGGCGCCACGGTGATCTGGTTGTTCAACCTCCTGATGGCGGTGGTTCGCGGCACCGGCAATCTGCAAGTTCCGGTGATCGTGGTTTGTGGCGGCGGATTGCTGCTTGTCCCGCTTTCGTCGGCTCTGATCTTTGGGGCG
>Ga0137415_10006504_pt1 | contig 11586 bp, 7 predicted proteins | sample CZODoug3_1_1_16f_FD_183082 | JGI IMG/M metagenome (GOLD analysis project Ga0137415, IMG submission 183082) | Vadose zone soil fungal communities from Angelo Coast Range Reserve, California, USA - CZODoug3_1_1_16fungal (Hybrid Assembly) | ecosystem: Environmental > Terrestrial > Soil > Vadose...
CTCGATTGTCACAAAGAGATAGGGCAAAGTCTTACTGCCAATCATGGCTACCACGCCCGGCTGGGAATGAAGCATCCAAACGGCAGGGACTGCGTCCGCTGCCATCTGGAGCACAACGGCGAAGACTTCAACCTGATCCACTGGGAGCCTTCTCAGAATAAGTTTGATCACCTGCAGACGGGCTACAAGCTGGAAGGCAAGCATGCCGACGTTCTCTGCGAGAAGTGCCACATGCCCGGGTACATGGTTGCCGATGAGCGCGCGCTCATCAAGATGAAGGATGTTTCGAAGTCTTTTTTCGGTCTGCCACAGAACTGCGTTGCTTGCCATAAAGATCCACACAAGGGCCAACTCGGAAATGAATGCCAGACCTGCCACAACTTCATGGATTGGAAGGCAGCGAAACAGTTTGACCATTCGAAAACCCGCTATCCGCTAACAGGCCTTCACATCCGGGTCGCCTGCGAAAAGTGTCACAAGCCGGACGTGCCCGGCGGACCGGCGCGTTACAAAGACATGAAGTTCCATGCCTGCATTGACTGCCATGTCGATCCGCACAAAGGGTCCTTCAAGCAACGCTGCGAGGACTGCCACACAACGGCGGGATGGAAAAAACTTCTGCCGGTCTTTTCGTTCGATCATTCGAAGACGAAGTACCCACTGGTTGGTAAACACATCACGGTCAGCTGCTCCGCCTGTCACATCAATGGCGATTTCAAGAAGCCTCTTTCCTTCGAAAATTGCATGGATTGTCACAAGCCCGATCCACATAAAGGTCAATTCGAAGCGCGTCCGAAGAAGGGCGAATGCGCCGAATGCCATACCTTGGATGGATGGAAGCCTTCCTTATTCGGAGTAAAGGAGCATGACACATCGGGCTATCCGCTAAGAGGCAAACACGTGACCGTGGAATGCGCGAAGTGCCATCTTCCGGCCGGCAAGGATACCGTTTACAAGGTGAAATTCGCGCTTTGCACGGACTGTCACAAGGACGCGCATGACGGCCAATTCGCCGCAGCCCCATATTTCAACAAATGCGAGGATTGCCACACCCTACGCGATTTTCACCGTTCTCTGTTTACCATCGCGCAGCACCGCAAAACTCGTTTCGCACTGGCGGGAGCCCATGCCGCCGTGCCCTGCGCCGATTGCCACAAGGCCGGAGCGGCGGGCCGCACGGACAAGATCCTGCCTTTCCATTTTGTAGACATGAGCTGCACCGCGTGTCATGCCGATCCGCACCACGGTGAGTTCAAGGACCGCATGGCGCAGCGGCGCAGCAACGGCACGCCTCTAGGATGCGAAGCCTGCCACAACGCGCGGTCCTGGGCGGACGTCACTGGATTCGACCATTCAAAGACCAAGTTCCCCTTGCTGGGGGCGCATCGTGCCGTAAATTGTGCCGCTTGTCACAAAGTGCCCGCGGGCCAAAAAGCCGTGCAGTTCAAGGGCACTTCCCAGATTTGTGAAGATTGCCACAAAGACGCCCACGCGGCCCAATTTGCGAAAGGCGGTAAGACTCCGTGCGCGGATTGCCACGATTCGCAGCGCTGGGCGCCCTCAACCTTCAATCACGACACGCGGACACATTTTCCGCTTCAGGGCGGGCACGCCAAAGTTGCTTGTGACATGTGTCACAAACAGATCGTCTTGGTCGAAGGAAATCCTGTGATCCTCTACAAGAAAGTTCTTACCAAGTGCGCGGATTGCCACGGGCCAAACGTTCGTCCACTGTAATTCCGGTTTCCGGGCAGCCTCGCTCTCAAAAATCACAACCAACTTCGCAAGCCATGGCCAGGTTCGCGACCAGGATTGATCCAATTGATCGGCACCCGAGTGTCTGGCCTTTATCTGGCCATCTGTACAGTTGTTTGGGACTTTGGCGAGGCTCACCATACTTACCTGATTGTTGGTACTGCACCCTTCGGCCAACGGAGACGGATCGAGGGAAACGGCAGTTTGGGGGCAGTTACGAGCAAGCGCACTCAAGTACTATGCTGGCTCCTGTTTCTTGTTTGGCTGCCGGCTACCTCTCAAGCACACCCCCCTCAGCGTGAGACCAGTCGAAGTCCGCACGGACCGCTTGCGATTCCGTGCGAGAACTGCCACAACGCTGCGAGTTGGCGTCCCATCCGCGCGGTGCCGGAGTTCGATCACAACAAGACCAAGTATCCGCTCCGCGGCATGCACGAAAAGGTGCAGTGCGTGCAATGCCACAGCAAGCCAGTCTTTACCAACGTCGGCAAGAATTGCCAGGACTGCCACGCCGACATCCACCAGCGAAAAATGGGCGCGAACTGCGCGCAATGCCACACCGTTCAAGGCTGGAATATCGCCGTCCAGCAAGTAAAAGATCACCAGAATCGTTTTCCGCTGCTGGGCGCTCACGCGGCCGTGCAGTGCGAAGACTGCCACAAGAGCGCCGCGGTAGGCCAGTATCAGGGCCTGTCAACGGCATGCAGCTCCTGCCATATGCGAGATTTTCAGCAAGCCAAGAGCCCCGACCACGTGGCCGGTCAATTCCCGCAAACCTGCGATTCGTGCCACTCGTTTGACAGTTGGCTGGGCGCCAGCGTAAACCACTCCGCGCCTCCTATCAGTTTTCCGCTTACGAACGGGCACGCGAATGTTCCCTGTTTGAATTGCCACGTGGGCAGCAACTTCAATTTGAAAATCGCGGCGACGGACTGCGGGAATGCCGGATGCCATCTCACAACCTGGCAGCAAACGACGAACCCCAAGCATTCGGCGGCGGCCACAGTATTTCCGGTTGCGGCGTGCTCCACTTGCCATAATACGGTTTCCTGGCTGACAGCGAATTTTGACCATGCGACCACCGGTTTTCCGCTGACAAACTCTCACCAAATGGCACCGGCGGGCAAGGTGACCGCCTGCACGGACTGCCACCTCAACAACAATTACAATTTGCAGATCAGCCCGACGGATTGCGGGAATTCCGGATGCCACCTGACCACCTGGCAGCAGACCAACAATCCGGTGCACTCTGCGGCGGGCACGCCTTTTGCGGCGGCCAATTGCGCCACCTGCCACAACCCGACGTTGTGGACGAACGTAGTGTTCAATCACGCCGCAACCGGCTGGGCGCTGACCGGCTCGCACCAACTAGCTCCGGTGGGCAAAGTTGTGGCCTGCACGGACTGCCACAAGGGCAACAACTATACCTTTACCGCCGCGAACACGGATTGCTATGGCTGTCACCAGACGGCCTGGAACAGCACGCCGTCGTTCGGCGGCGCTGTGCCGAACCACATTAGCGCAGGATTTCCGGCGACGGCATCGGCTTGCGCGACTTGTCACCCGATCACGCAATGGGCCGACGGCAAGTTCGACCACACTGCCTTCGGCTTTCCGCTCACAAATTCTCATGCGCTTGTAGCCAATGGCGGCAAGGTGCCAGGCTGCACTTCCTGCCACATCAACAATAACTACAATCTGCAGATCGCTTCTACGGACTGCGGAAATTCGCAGTGCCACTTGACGACGTGGCAGCAGACCAACAATCCGGTGCACCCAAGTGCCGGAGCGCCCTTCGCAGCGGCCAATTGCTCCAGTTGCCACAACACTGTTACGTGGACCACAGCGATCTTCGATCACGCCACGACCGGATGGGCGCTGACCGGTTCGCATCAATTGGCGCCGGCGGGCAAAGTCGTGGCCTGCACGGATTGCCATGTTGGCAACAACTATACCTTCACCACCGCGAACACGGATTGCCTTGGCTGCCACCAAACGGCTTGGCAGAGCACGACAACGTTTGGCGGAAGTGTGCCAAACCACATTACTGCGGGGTTTTCGACCTCCATGTGCTCGACGTGCCACGACACGGTTCTTTGGTCAGACGGAAAATTTGACCACGCTACGACGGGGTTCCCGCTCCAAGGTCCACATATGCTGCCGCCACGTACGGCAGTTACGGGCGCGATTGGGCCGATGGTCAATGCGTGTACCGACTGCCACCTCGGCGGCAACTACACCACAGGTTACCCGACGATGGATTGCTACGGCTGCCACCAGTCCTACTTCACGAACGCGCAGAATTATGGCGCCAATGTTCCGAATCACGTTGCCGCGTCATACCCGACAGCATGCGTGGCTTGCCACACTACCTACGTAGCCACCGCCTGGCTCGGGGCGGTGTTCAACCATACTTACTTCCGGATTCCGCACCACGGCTCGGTCTGCTCGGACTGCCACCAGGTCCCGACCAACTACGCGATGTTCTCGTGTATCAACTGCCATACGCAGCCCAATGCGCACCGGCCGGGCATGCAGCACCCCGCGGTGAATGGCTACGTCTACGGCGCGACGACTTGTTACAACTGTCATAAGAATTGATGCAAACAAGCAGACGCTCCACGAGCTTCTGCAACGTAGTCAGTCGGGGAAGGGCAAGAGGCCGGCCAAGCCTGGAGACACAAGAACTGGGGGAATGATTTACGTGTCAGATTGGATCAGAAAGACAAGGCCGTATCTAGGAGGTCTATTCACGCGCGCATCGGCGGTTGGTTTTCTGGCGGCTGCGCTTTGTGCCTGCTATTCCCCTGTTACTTTCGCCCAAGCCCCCGAAGGTCCGACGCCCGCTCCAGCGAACAGTCCCAAACAGGACAGCAAGAAGCCCACCGTATTCAGGGTCAAATACGTCGGTGACAAGACGGTGTACCTCGAGGCGGGCCGCAATGCGGATTTGCAGGACGGCATGAAGCTTTCCGTGGTGGAGGCGCCGCCGGATGGTGTGATCGCTGAAGGGATTCAATACCGAGGCTACGAGCACGTGGCCGAGCTAGTGGTTTCCTCGGTTTCGGACTCCTCAGCCCTCTGCGACGTAGTAAAGACCGATGGAGAAGTGAAGGTCGGACAAGCGGCGTTTCTTACGCCGGAGAGTGTCCGCGGCCGGCAGCAGGCAGAACTGGCAGCTGATGGAGACAAATATCCCATCCTCATGACATTTACTTATGGCGATCCGCTGGATGAAGAAATCCGGGAAACTCGGGAAGCACAGGAGACGCGCCTGACTCCGATGCAACGTTCACAGGGACGCATCGGCTTCGATTACGGCGGCACGAAAGAATCGGGCGGATTCAGCTCCCGCCAAATGGGATTGGTGATTGATGCCAATATGCGGAATATCGGCGGGACATTCTGGAATTTTGTGGGTTCGTGGCGCGGGAATTTCGGGACCAGCAGCACGACGCTTCCCGGTGCGGGAGCACAGACGCTGACGGACTTGGTCAATCGCACCTATCGCATTGGATTTACATACCAGAGCCCCTATTCCCCCGTGACGCTGGGAGTTGGCCGGCTCTTTCTGCCCTGGGCGCCGAGTTTGAGCACCATTGATGGCGGCTACTTCGGCAGGAAGTTCGCTCGGGAAGCCACTTTTGGTTTTTTTGGCGGCTCAACTCCGGATCCGTCTTCTTGGAGTTACAACCCGAACCAGCATATCGCGGGAGCTTTTGTGAACCTGGAGCATGGCAGCTTCGATCATTTTCGGCTATTCAGCACCATGGGAGTGGCAATTACCAGCATCCAGTGGAAGGTGGCGCGGCAATTCGCTTTTTTTGAAAACACCTGGTCGTGGAAGCAATACGTGTCCTTTAACAACTCGCTGCAGGCGGATGCGGCGCGGACTTCTCCACTGGTTAACGGCGGCAGCAACCCCACGGCAATCTCGCAGAGCTACTCATCGCTTCACTTCCAGCCCATCAAGCTAATCGGTTTCGGCGTGAACCACAATTATTTCCGCTCGCTGCCGACATTCGATCCGCGCTTGCTGGGAACGGGTTTGCTGGATCAATACCTCTTCCAGGGATTCAGCGGCGACGTAAGGTTCGCGCTGCCGAAACGCATCGGCCTATTCGCCAGCCTCGGGAAAAGCAATACCACCACGGATAAAAAGAGTTCGCTGAACCAGGCATACGGCGTCTCCTTCGGCCGACTGTGGAACACCGGCTTGCTTCTGGACCTTCACTATTCGAAATTCAATAGCTCGTTCGGAAGCGGAAGATACGAATCGTTTTCCCTCTCGAAGAGTCTCACCGACAATTTCCGAGTCCAGCTTTATGGCGGCCACCAGGTCTTCAACACCACTCTGTCCACCAACACCAACTCCAACTTCGTCAATGGCGTCGTGGACTTGAACGTCGGGCCGCGCTATTTCCTGGAAGGGAACTACGGCTGGTATCACGGCACCAGCCTGAACTATACGCAGTGGTCTTCGGTTTTCGGGTATCGCATTGGAGGATTCCGAAAATGAGAATCCTTCGTTCCACTCTCCTGTCCGCATCTGCGAAGCGCCTGGTGCGAAATTGCGTGTGTTTTTCTGTTCTCGCTCTCTTGGCGTGTTGTTCTTCCGGAAATTTGTCAGCGCAAACCCCGAATCCGGCACCGGCTGTCACGGAAGCCCCTCCTGCTACCTTGTCGCCCGCGATGGATGCTTTGGTGCGCGCCCGCAAACTCGTCGAAAAATACTTTGAGGAAGCCTCCAATGTGGTTTGCACAGAAAACGTAACCCAGGCGCTGGTCGGGAAGAACGGCAAAGCCAACTATCGCGAAGATTCCGTCTTCGACTACCAGATGCAGGCCAACACGAACTCCGGCTCGCTGAAGCTCGTCGAATCGCGCGACACCCGCAAAGCAGCCTTCCGCGATTCCGCCCGATCGCTTCTAATCACCAATGGTTTCACGGGCATGCTGCTCATCATTCATCCCACGTATGAGACCAGCTACACCTTCGAGCCAGGCGGCAATGAATCCGTGGATGGCATCTCCTACGTTCGCATCCATTTCAAACCCGTACCCGGAGCTTCCTCTCCCGCAGCCATGCAGCTCCGTGGCAAGAATTTTCCCATCCCACTTTCGGGAACCATCTGGATCGAGCCGCAAAGCGGCGCCGTCGTCAAGCTGGTCGCCTCCATGGAATCCAGCCTGAGCGATCTTGGGCTCCAAGCCATGCGCAGCGAGATTCACTATGCCACGGTCAATTTCCACGAGCCAGAGGAGTCCTACTGGATGCCCTTATCCGCGGTTATCGATGTGGAAACACCGCGACAGCACTGGCGCAATATTCACCGCTTTGCGGGTTACAAAAGATTTAAGGCCACCATTCAAGTCGAGCAGGCTGAGAGTAAACCATGAGCGCATCCGCAACCATTGGCACCGCTGTCGTTCCCATCGAGGACGCCGAAAAAGGCCATCGCCTTCGCGTGTTCCTGGCGTGGATGCTGGCGCTGGCTGTTGTTCTGGTCATCGCCGGTTACGGTTGGAATTACTACATGCTGAGCGCCGCCGAGCGCCCGTTTTCTCCCAAGCATCAGCTCCTGCGTCCCAGCGGCACGATCGGCATCAAGCTTGGCATGCTGGGCGTCTTGATGTTTTTTCTCATCTATCTCTATCCCCTGCGCAAGAAATGGGGATGGCTCGGGCGCATGGGAAATTCCCGCCACTGGCTTGATTTTCACGTGGTCCTCGGCACCGCTGCACCCATCATTATCGCCTTTCACTCTTCATTCAAATTCGGCAACATCGCCGGCATGGCGTTCTACAGCATGCTGATGGTCACGCTCAGCGGATTTGTGGGACGCTATCTTTACGCGCACATTCCCCGCGGCCTTAGCGCCGCTGAGCTCTCCATGAAAGAAATCCAGGACAAGGAGGAGGCCTTGCGCAAAGAGCTCGCCGAACAGCGGGCCACGTTTGGCTTTTCCGTCGATGCCCTTTACGAGCTGCCTTCACCAGCCGAAGTCGCCAAAACGCCTCTGATCGCTTCGCTACTCTCTATGTTTTTGCTCGACATCAAGCGCCCCTTGAAGGCTTCGCTGCTGCGCCTTCGTGAGGCGGGCTTTGGCGCGTGGGTGTTTTCCGCCTTCGGCCTGTTCTCAACCCGCGATAAGAAACTTGAGCGCGCTATTCGGCTGGCACAAACACAAGCCTCGCTCTCCCAGAGCATCACCTTCCTCAGCCGCACGCAGCGCATCTTTCAACTCTGGCACGTCATTCACCGGCCCTTCAGTTATGCCTTTGCAATCCTCGCTATTCTCCACATCGGCATCGCGCTTTTCATGGGCTACAGGCTCTAGCTCTCATGGACAATCTCATTTCATTCCTAGTTGCCGCCGGCATCATCCTCGCATTCCTCTTCTTCCACTTGAGGAAGCTGAAAAAGAGAGATGAAAGAGCGCGCACGGCCATAGAAAACGGCAAGCTTTACTCCGAAGGTCCGCGAGCACAGCATCCCCACATTGACGCCAATTACTGTATTGGCTGCGCCGCTTGCACCATGGTCTGCCCGGAGGGCGACGTCCTCGCCATGCTCGGTGGCAAAGCCGTCATCGTCAACGGCCACAAATGCATCGGTCACAGCCTCTGCGCGGAAGTCTGCCCCGTCGGCGCCATCACCATGGTCATGTCCCATCCCAGTATGGGAGCGGACATGCCCTTCCTGACTCCTGAATACGAAACCTCCATCAAAAATCTCTTCATCGCCGGAGAACTGGGCGGCCTCGCCTTGATCAAGAACGCCATCAACCAGGGGCGCACCTGCGTGGACATCATTGCCACTCGCATGGCCGTTGCCGGCGGGCCCAGGCCCGTGTCAGACATTTACGATGTGCTGATCGTCGGCGCCGGTCCCGCCGGGATCAGCGCTTCGCTTCGCGCCATCGAGAAAAAACTCAATTACGTGACTCTCGACGAGGGCGAGATGGGTGGCACCGTCGCAAAATATCCCCGCCAGAAACTAGTCTTGACTAGCCCAGTGGAATTTCCGATGTATGGAAAATTCAAGAAAACCGAGCTCTCCAAGGAAGAGCTTCTCGCCTTTTGGGGCCAGGTGCTTCAGCGCGTTGATTTCAAATATAAAAAGGGCGAGAAAGTCGACCATATCGAGAAAGCGCCGGATGGCATTTTTACGGTCACAACCGCAACAGGCGCCTATCGCGCCCGTAGCGTGATTCTGGCAATTGGCAAGGGCGGAAGTCCCCGCAAACTCGGTGCTAAAGGCGAGGAACTTCCCAAAGTCATGTACCGCCTCATCGAAGCGGATCACTACGTTCACAAAAAGATCCTGGTAGTCGGTGGCGGAGACAGCGCCATCGAGGCCGCCATGGGTCTTGCCCACCAAGTGGGCAATCAGGTGACACTTTCTTATCGGAAGGACGTGTTCACGCGCATCAAGGAACGGAATTCGCAACGCATCCAAGAATGCATCCGCAAGGGCAAACTCAAAGTCATCTTCAATTCCAGCGTCCTGGAAATCACCCCGGACGCGGTCGTACTCGACGTGAACGGCTCGTCCCAGCGATTTCCCAACGACTACGTTTGGGTCTTCGCCGGCGGCGACCCTCCCACTGCTTTTCTCAAAAGGATCGGCATCGGCTTCGGCGCCCAGGATCTGACCCCCATAGGTGGGCAAGAAGTCAAAGCTGCAAGAGAAGCCGCTCTTGTTCTTTCGTAACTAGAGGAAGAATAGACTGGGTTCTTCGTTTCTGGCGAACCCTCGCGGGAAAAAGTATCCAATTTCCAACAGACTGACAGTGTCCAGGTGATTCGACAGGCTACCCTCGCCAGCTGAGGCTTAGGTCCTCCCTGATTAACCCCGTATCCCCCTTGCTGCCAACATCTTACATGAATGTTCGGTTCCCCATGAGAAACGGTACAACGCGTGCTTTCGACCAATGTGGAAGTTGAAATCGAAATTGCAGCTCAGCTAAGGGCGATGCATCATGAAACCAATAACCCAGGAAAACGATAGGCTTGGATTTATCGGGGTCGGCTATATGGGCCGGCCCATCGCGCGGAGATTACTTGAGTCCGGCTTCAAGCTTACAGCTTACGACCGGGACCCCAGCAAGGCGGGGGAGCTAATTCGATATGGGGGCACCGTCGCGCAGAGCGTTTCGGAGCTTTCCTCCACTTGCAGCGTTGTGTTGTCGTGTCTACCGAGCGATGAAGCCGTCCTGGACATTTATAAAGGGCCTGACGGGTTTTTCGCTAATGCGCGTCGTGGCTCGCGGGTCATCGATCTAAGCACAGTGTATCCCGAGACCTCACAGGAACTCTCAAGACAAGGTTCAGAGCATAGAGTCGAAGTCCTAGATGTGACGATATCAGGGAGTACTCCGGCCGCAGAAAACGGATTGCTGACCCTGTTTGCGGGCGGAGGTAAGGAGTGCTTCGACACTGCCGAGTCGATCTTTCGCGTTATCGCCAAGAAGTATTTTTATCTCGGCCCAAGCGGCTCCGGAGCGACGATGAAGCTTGTAGTGAACACCTTACTAGGGATCGGGATGCAAGCGATTGCCGAAGCCGTTGCACTCGGTGAGAAGGCTGGTCTTGATCGCAATCGCTTGCTGGACGTGTTGTCTCAGACTGCGGTTGTCGCTCCAGCGCACGTGGGCAAACTGCAAAGAGCGATGAAGAACGACTACAGCCCGCAATTTCCGATTCGGCTAATGAACAAGGATTTCGGGTTGATTCTCAATCTCGCGGCTGCCGTTGGCGCGCGAATGCCCGCAGCCGGAGCTGCTTTTGAGATCAATGCGAGGCAATCGGACGAAGGAGCGGAGCAAGATTTTTCGGCGGTGATTCTGCAAATGGAAAAACATGCGCACTTGGGTTCCAACGGCAATGAGCGTACGTGATTCGTCGATTTGGCAGGGAAGGGACGTAGTTGGCTGAAGTTCATTCCCTTTGCATAAGTTCCGGGCGAGGGCAGGAAAATGATTCAACTTAAGGTGAACGGAGTTGAGCAGTCCTTCGGCGGTGAACCGGAAATGCCGCTGCTCTGGTACCTGCGCGATGTTTTAGGGCTGACCGGATCGAAATTTGGCTGCGGCGTTGGGCTTTGCGGCGCGTGCACGGTCCACGTGAATGGGCAAGCAACGCGGTCCTGCGTGACAACCATGCGCGACGCTGCCGGAAAAGAAGTCACGACGATCGAAGGCCTCGACAAGAACGGATTGCATCCGGTTCAGAAGGCCTGGATGCAGATCAACGTGCCGCAATGCGGCTATTGCCAGGTGGGACAGATCATGCAGGCGGCGGCGCTATTGAGCAGCAAGAAGAAACCTACCGATCACGAGATCGACGAGGCCATGTCCGGGAATATTTGCCGTTGCGGAACGTATCAGCGCATTCGCGCGGCGATTAAAGTAGCGGCGGGAGGAACGACATGAGCCCGATTGAGAACGTCAGCCGACGCCGATTCTTGACGGGAGGCATCATCGCGGCAGGCGCGCTTGTGCTAGGTGTGCGTTATTACCACAAGCTGCCGTCTGGCGACAAACTTCCGCACGATACAAATGCGGACCACGCCACCTTACATCCCAACGTGTACCTCGGAATCGACCCGGACGGCACCGTGTGGATTGTGGCCAGTCGCTCGGAGATGGGCACGACGAGCCGCACCACACTGCCGCTTATTGTCGCCGATGAATTGGACGCGGATTGGAAGCGAGTGAAGATCGAGCAGGCGCTTGGCGACAGCCGATACGGTGACCAGAATACGGACGGATCACACTCGATTCGCTCGTTCTACGACGCGATGCGTGAGGCGGGAGCAACGGCGCG
>Ga0137415_10006505_pt1 | contig 11585 bp, 13 predicted proteins | sample CZODoug3_1_1_16f_FD_183082 | JGI IMG/M metagenome (GOLD analysis project Ga0137415, IMG submission 183082) | Vadose zone soil fungal communities from Angelo Coast Range Reserve, California, USA - CZODoug3_1_1_16fungal (Hybrid Assembly) | ecosystem: Environmental > Terrestrial > Soil > Vadose...
CGGGAGCACACCGGCGAGCGCCGTAGAGGTGAAGCTCCCGGTCAGGCGGGCGGTCGTGTAATCCTCGAAGAACTTGCCGAGTGCAGGCCCGAGCGGCTGGACGACGCTCGAGAGCGCCTGCGTCCCGGTCCAGCCGGGGTTCGCGGCAGCGGCATCGAGGACCGATTTGACTTTGGCATCGCCGAAGCGCTCCGCCAGGTACTCGAAGAGCATCCAGCCGGGATAGCCGTTGCGATCGAACTCGCTGTCACCGCATTCAGAGCCGACGCAGTCCATCGTGCGGTCAGGGTTCTGCTCGAGGCCGCCTGCAGCTGCATTCGCCCGTACCGACGCCCATTCCGCCAACCCTTCCGTCAGCCACTGTTGGGCCCCTGCCGCCACAGCGTCCTCGAACACGTGGAAGACCTCGTGCGAGATGACGTGATACGCGAGGCCGGTGGCTGCGCTGAGGTGAATCTCATCCGACCCGACCGGCGTCATGATCGCGTCCCAGCGGCCGTGGGGCATCGGCGTACCGAGCGGGATGGCGCCGTGGGCGAAGCAGTCGATCGAAAAGTCATCGACGGAGATATCGACGGGAGCGCCAGGCGCGGTGTATCCCCAACCGCTGTAGAGCGCATATGCGCGCTCCGCCATGCCGAGGACCTCGCCGGCCTGCTCTTGGCTGATTGCTGCGGTGGGACAGGGCGCAACGTCGCGGCTGTAGTGGATCTGGAAATGATCGCTTGAGAGCGTTGCGACCCCCGAGGTGGGGAACGGGTCGACAGCCGCGGCCCGCGGCACGGCGACGGCCAACGAGCTGGCCAGGGCGATCAGGGCAAAGGGCAGCAGGAACCGAGACGAACGCGTCATCAGGGGCCAGATCGGCTTCGGCCCGGGATTCCTTTAGCTGCGCCTCAGTCGTATTGGAGGTACACGAGCGCCACGACGATCGCCCCGGCTGCGATGAGGATCGCGAGCCCGAGCAGCGACACGCCGAGCGCGATGTTCCTCTTCGCGACCTCGGCGCTCGGCTCGACGGGTGTCATCGGCTCGGGCATCTACAGGAGCGGGTCGACCGCCATCGCTGCAAAGAGCAGAGCCAGGTACAGGAGCGAGAAGTGGAAGAGCAGAGACGCCTGCCGTGGAGTCGTCTGGCGACGGAGCCTTACGGCCAGGAGGAGGAAAGCCGCGCCGAGGGCAAGAGCGGCACCGAGATAGACGAAGCCGACCGTCCCCCAGAGGTAAGGCACGACCGTGACGGCGACCAGAACCAGTGAGTAGATGACGATCTGCCGCGTCGTCTCGCGTGCGCCACGCACGACGGGCAGCATCGGAATGCGTGCCGCTTCGTAGTCGCGCCGGATCAGCAGCGCAAGCGCCCAGAAGTGCGGGGGCGTCCAGAAGAACACGATCAGGAACAGCCACAGCGCCGGCAGCGTGAGGTTTCCGGTCACGGCCGCCCAGCCGACGAGCGGCGGTACTGCTCCTGCGGCGCCGCCGATGACGATGTTCTGTGGCGTCGTGCGCTTGAGCCAGCGCGTGTACACGAGCACGTAGAAGAGGTTGCCGACGAGCGCGAGCACAGCGGCGAGGACGTTCACGAGCGACGCCAGCAGCACGAAGCTGAACGCCGAGAGTGTGAGGCCGAACTCCAGGGCGCGGGACGCGGGCATGCGCTCCGCGGCCACCGGGCGCGCGCGGGTCCGTTTCCCCATCAGCTTGTCGATGTCGCGGTCGAGAACGTGGTTCAGTGCGGACGCACCGCCGCACGCGAGCGCTAGACCGCTCATCGTCACGATCACGAGCCAGGCTCGCGGAGCGCCCTGAGCTCCGACGAACATCGCGCAGAGGCCCGTGACGAGCAGCAGCGACATGATCCGCGGTTTCGTGAGCGTCACGTAGTCGCGCCATGAGGCCCGCGGCGCGGGCTCGCCGCGATACGTGGAAGCAGCGAGCAGGAGCGTCGCCGAGAAGGCGACCGCGGAAAGGGCGAGGTGTAGGCCCGGCGCGGTGACCAGCGCAGCGATGCCGAAGAGGACGAGCGCGCTCACGGAAGGCACGAGGAGCCGCCGGTGAACCAGGACGGACGCGAGGACCAGCGCGAGGAGCGGTGGCAGAGCGAGTGCCGCGAGCACGCGATGCGCCGCGCCCAGCGATGCCGCGCCGCTGACCACGGCGAGCAGCGTCGCGAGCCCGGCAAAGACCGCAGTCAGGCGGAGCCAGGGCCCGGGCCTAGCCACGGGTCTCCGCCAAGCGCCGCCGCAGGTCGCGGAGCGGCCGCGCGCTCGTGATGTACGGCAGGTGATCGAAGTTGTGCGGCGGCGGCGGCGAGGTTGTGTACCACTCCAGCGTGTCCGCGAGCCAGGGGTCGTTCACGGCGCGCGGGCCCTTGCGCGACGTCTGGACGACGTTGACGACGAACACGAGCAGGCCGATCGCCATGACGCCCGAGCCGATCGACGAGATCAGGTTGTAGGTCTGCCAGAGGCCGTGCTCGGAGTACGTGTAGACGCGTCGCGTCATGCCGAGCAGCCCGAGCAGATGTTGCGGGAAGAAGGTCAGGTTGAAGCCGAGAAACACGAGCCAGAAGTGAGCCTTCCCCAAACGTTCGTCGAGCATGCGTCCGAAGATCTTTGGCCACCAGTAGTAGAGGCCGGCGAAGATTCCGAACACCGAGCCACCGAAGAGGACGTAGTGCATGTGCGCGACGACGTAGTACGTGTCCGTGACCTGCCAGTCCACGGGGAAAGCGGCGAGGAAGATCCCCGAGAGGCCGCCGATCGTGAACACCGCGATGAAGCCGAGAGCCCAGAGCATGGCCGTGTCGAAGATGAGGTTGCCGCGCCAGGTCGTCGCGAGCCAGTTGAAGATCTTCACGCCCGTCGGCACGGCGATCACCATCGACGAGAGCATGAAGAAGACGTTCAGGAAGTTCGGCAGCCCGACGCTGAACATGTGGTGGGCCCAGACGAGCATCGAGTAGAACCCGATCGCCACGGTCGAGAACGCGATCGCCTTGTACCCGAAGATCGGCTTGCGCGAGAACACCGGGATCACCTCGGAGATGATCCCCATGGCGGGCAGGATCATGACGTAGACCTCGGGGTGGCCGAAGAACCAGAAGAAGTGCTGGTAGAGGATGGCGTTGCCTCCGCCCTGCGGCTCGAAGAAGTGTGTGCCGGCCTGCCGGTCGAGCAAGAGCAAGGTGAGCCCGACCGAGAGGACCGGCAGCACCAGGACGAGCAGCGCCGAGTAGATCTCGATCGACCACACGAACAGCGGGATCCGCATCCAGCTCATTCCGGGCGCGCGCATGTTGTGGATCGTGGCGAGGAAGTTGATCGCACCGATGAGAGACCCGAGCGACAGCAAGTGCAGCGACAGGATCCAAAGATCCTGGCCGTGGCCGGGCGAGAACATGTTGGCGGAGAGCGGCGGATAGCCGTACCAGCCGGACCGCGACGCGCCGTACTTGGCGAAGAAGCTGAGGTAGAGGACGAGGCCGCCGAAGACGAAGAGCCAGTACGACAGCGCATTGAGGCGCGGGAAGGCGACGTCGCGCGCGCCGATCATCAGCGGCACCAGGAAGTTCGCGAACCCGGCAAAGATCGGAACGACGACGAGAAAGATCATCGTCGTGCCGTGGATCGTGAAGAGCTCGTTGTAGCTCTGCTTCGTGATGAAGTGCTCGTTCGCCTGCGCGAGCTGCGCGCGCATCAGGAGCGCGAGGATCCCGCCCGCCGCGAAGAACACGAGTGACGTGCAGATGTAGAGGATCCCGATCCGCTTGTGGTCGGTCGTCGTGATCCAGCTCATGACGCGTCCCTCGCGCCAGTCCGGGCGGTACGGCTCTACGTCCGCCCTAGCCGCCACTGGTCGTCCCCTTGTAGACGTTCTTCTTCAGGTAGGCGAGGAGCGCCTGTACCTGGTCGTTGGACCAGCCGTGCGCGACCGGGGGCATCTCGTTTCTCCCTTGCCGGATCAGCTGCTCCAGGCCCGCTCCCTGCGTGAGCAGAGCGTTGTTCGAGATATTCGGCCCGAAGCCGCCCTGCCCCTGAAGCCCGTGGCACTTCGCGCACGAGCCCTGCCACTCGCCGCGTCCGAGTGCGCTCCCTGCAGTGCCGAGCCAGGCTGCGTAGTCGGCCTGCGACTGCACGTCGACGACGGCCTTCATCGCGGCGTGGAAGACGCCGCAGAACTCCCCGCATCTCCCGCGATAGGTTCCGACCTGGTCGGCTTTGAACCACGTGTGGGTCATGTGACCCGGGATCGCGTCGAACTTGCCGCCGAGCTCAGGAACCCACCAGCTGTGGTCTACGTCCTGAGAGGTGATGTCGACGCGCACCGTTCGATTCACCGGTGCATGCAGCTCGTCGATCGAGATCTGCCCATCGGGATAGGTGAACTGCCAGTAGAACTGATGTGCGTTCACCTGGACGATGAGCGGACCGCCCTCGGCCTTGGCGCTCGGCACGTCCTGGATGCCCGGCAGCTTGTAGAAGACGAACCCCGCGATCGCGGCGAGGATCAGAACGGGCACCGCCGTCCAGATCAGCTCGAGCCGGGTGGCGCCGTGGATCTGCGGTCCTTCCGCGCTGCGTGGGCGCCCGCGCTGCCGGTACTTGAAGATGAACCAGACGAGCGAGCCCTCGACGAGCACGAAGATCGCACCGGTGAAGATCGAGATCCAGACGTACGAGTCGTTGATCCGCTTCGCGTTGGGCGAGTGGGGCGTCGGCGGCGCAAAACCGCCGTTGCCTGCATAGGCGACGGCCGTCAGCGCCAGCGCGGCGCCGAGAGCAAGCACGAGGACAAGGGCTTTGCGCCTCACCGGCGGTGGCATCCTACGAGATGATTGGGAGATGAGTTCGAGTGAGTCGGTCGGCGATTTCAGACGGGCGCGCGAGCCGAGCCCGCGCGCCCTGGAGGCGGCACCGCAAGCGGTGCCTTAGGAGACGTGGAGAGCTCTCGCGTCCAGCTGCCGCCTGGAATCGGAGATAGTTACGAGGTGTACGTGAACGGCGTCCGGCAGGAGGCCGGGCGCGACTTCGACCGGCTCGGCGACGAGCTCGTCTTCCGCCGCGAGCTTGCCCAGGAGGGTCGTCTGGGCCCGATCCGCTGGCTGTCGATGTTCCTCGGCGTCGCGGGTACCTACCGTCGGCACGAGACGGTCGACGTCGTCTATGAGACGGATGGGCGGCGCACGGTGGCCTCCCTCACTCCTTCGTGACTGGGTCGAGCCGGTATCCGACCCCGTAGCGCGTCTGGATGAACGTGTGGCGGGGTGCACGGCGGTCGATCTTGTCGCGCAATCGCCGCACGAAGACGTCGACCGTGCGGTCGCGGTGGGCCTCACGGCGACCCCAGATCTTCTGCAGCAGCTCGTCGCGGGTGAGGACACGCCCGCGCTCGAGTGCCAGCTGATAGAGGAGCCGGAACTCCGTCGGAGTGAGTCCTGCGCTCTCGCCGTCGACGAAGGCCTGTACCTCGCGGGGATCGATGAGCAGCTCCTCGATCTCGATCGGGTCGCCTCGCTGCGCATCGTCGCGGCGCAGTGCGCGCCGGGACGCTGCACGCACGCGAGCGACGAGCTCGTTCATGGAGAACGGCTTGACGAGGTAGTCGTCAGCTCCTATCTCGAGCGCATGTATGCGGTCGTGTTCCGTGCCTCGGGCGCTGACCACGACGATAGGAGTCGGAATCCCTTCCGCCCGGGCGCTCTCGATGATGCTCCAGCCGTCACGGCCGGGCAGCATCAGGTCGAGGACACAGACGTCCGGACGTTCGAAGCGCAGCCGGGCGAGCCCCTGGTCGCCTTTGCCGACGACGACGGGGTCGAACCCCGCCGCCGCGAGGTGTTTGGCCATTCCATCCGCGATGACGGAATCGTCCTCGACGATCAGGACCTTGGCCATACTCGTCTCTGATGGAAGAGACACGGACCTACGAGGAGCTGCGGGTCGGTTTCACCGCCGCAGTGTCCCACGAGCTGCGCACGCCGCTCGCGCGACTCCTCGCGTTGCTCGAATCGGCGTCGCTTCCGGGCGCCGACAGCGACGCACTGCTTGCCCAGGCTCGGGAGCAGGTCGAGGAGATGAGCGAGCTGGTCGACGACGTTCTCTTCCTCTCCGAGCTCGAGAGCGGCCGCGAGGTCGTCGCCCTCGGCTCGACGGCGGCGCTGCCGGTACTGGAGGACGTTCGCGATCGGCTCGCCGACAGTGCCGAGCGCGCGGACGTCACGATCCGAATCGAAGCCGACGAGGATGTCGAGCTGCCGCTCCGCCGGCGAATGCTGCAGATCGTCGCCGAGAACCTGGCGGAGAACTCGATTCGGTACGCCGGACCGGGCTCGACGCTGACGCTCTCGGCTCGCGTCGGCGTTCTTGCGGCCGCCGACGACGGCCGCGGAGTGGAGGAAGACGAGCTGGCCAGGCTCTTCGAGCGGTTCTACCGGAGCGACCGGGCCCGCGCCTCGAGGGGCACGGGCCTCGGTCTCGCGATCGTGAAGCATGTGATCACGGCCGCCGGCGGCGAGGTCGAGGCGACCGGTGGTCCCGGTCACGGCCTCACTGTTGAATGCAGGTTCTCTATGAGTGCACCGAGTTCAGTGTCTTGATCGACGCCTTCAGCACCACACTCGGGAGCGGCGAGAACAGCAGCTTCGGTCCCGAGGCCTGGCCTTTCGTGACCGCCCAGCGCACGAGCTGCTTCAGTTCTTTGGCTTTGGGCGTGCTCGTGGGAACGATGACGTAGGTGAACGTGCAGATCGGGTAGGCGAGCGGCTCACGCTTCGCCGGGTTGACAATTGAAATGCCGCTGTTCCCCGGCGCTACTCGAAGGATCGTTGCGCCCGCTGCTGCGATCGCCCGCAGGCCCGGTAGCTGAAAGACACCGGCGCGATTCTTGACTGCCGCGATCTTGAAGTGGTTCTTGAGTGAATACGCGACGTCGACGTAGGTGATGCCGCCGTTCGTCTGACTGAGTGTGGCGGCCACTCCCGAGCTTCCGCGCGCGCCGACCCCGGCGGGCCAGTTGACGGCGACACCTTTGCCGATGCCGCTCTTCCATTGCCTGCTGACGCTGTTCAGGTACTCGGTGAGGTTGTAGGTCGTGCCGCTGTTGTCGCTTCGGTGGATGACGGTGATCGCGAGGTCCGGCAGCGTCGTCCCTTTGTTCAGTCTCTTGAGCGCCGGGTCGTTCCACTTCTTGATCGTTCCGAGGAAGATTCCCGCCACGGCGTTGCCGTCGAGCTTGAGATGATCGGGCAGTCCGTCGCCACGGTAGGCGAGCGAGGTTGCCGACAGAGCCCATGGAATCTGCACGCAACCCTTGCAGGCGGCGAACTGGTCGGGGGTGAGCGGCGCATCGCTCGCGCCGAAGTCGACGGTCCGGTTGGTGATTGCATTGATGCCGCCGCCGGAGCCGATCGGCCCGTATGTCATCTTGATGCCGTACGCCGCATCGACCTTCGGTATCCACGCCGACACGAGCGGCGCGACGAACGAGCTCCCGGCGCCCGTGAGCGATCCGGCAGAAGCCCCGGCGCCGGCTCCGGTGGTGACGACGAGCGCCGCGCCGAACGCGGTGAGGACGGCTAGTGTCCTGCGAGTCAAGATTGCTCCTCTCGTTTGTTCACGTCTCGCCAAGCGTGCCGGGGCTCCTTCCTCGCGTGGGAAGAACGGTGGTTGCAAGCCGGTGACAATGTGGTGAACGGCGGCCGCGGAGGCGCACCGGGTCAGTAGGCTCGCGCGCTGGTGAGCGCCGTTCCGACGACGAGCCCGCTGCAGGCCCGCCGCCGCTTGCGGGGCCGCCTCGGGGATCTCTCCCTCCATGGCCTGGCCCTCGCCGCCGCGCTGGCCTGCCTGGTCCTCGTGGGGGCGATCGTCTGGAAGATCGTCGCGTTGGCGGGCCCCTCCTTCGACCGGTTCGGGCTCGGCTTCGTGACGGCACGCGCCTGGGACCCGGTCAAGCACGTCTTCGGAGCGCTGCCGTTCATCTACGGCACCGCGGTCAGCTCACTCGTCGCGCTGGTCATTGCGACGCCGCTCGCGATTGCGATCGGCCTGTATCTGAGCGAGCTCGCACCACGTGGGGTGCGCGGCATCGTCGGGTCGCTTGTCGAGCTGCTGGCGGCGATCCCGAGCGTCGTGCTTGGACTGTGGGGGATTCTCGTGCTCGGACCCTTCCTCGCCCACCACGTGGAGCCGTGGTTGCACAGCACGCTCGGCTTCATCCCACTCTTCGGCGATCCACAGCAGACGGGCCAGGGATTGTTCACCGCTGCCGTGATCCTCACGATCATGATCGTCCCGACCGTCGCTTCGATCAGCCGCGAGCTCTTTCTGGGTGTGCCGTCGGACCTCGAGGAGGGCGCCCTGGCCCTCGGCGCAACGCGCTGGGAGATGGTGCGCGGCGTGATCTTGCCTGCAACGCGGTCGGGCATTGCTGCTGCCGTGATCCTCGGGCTCGGTCGTGCGGTCGGCGAAGCGATCGCGGTGACGCAGGTGATCGGCGGCGGAACCCGGATCGGCTGGTCGTTGTTCCCGCCTGCGGACACGCTCGCCAGCAAGATCGCCTCCAGTTACCAGGGAGCGGGCTCGGGAATCGAAACGTCGTCGTTGCTCTACCTCGCCGCAATCCTGCTCGTCCTCGGCCTGATCGCCAACCTGATCGCTCAGGTCATCGTGCGCCGCTTCGACCCACTCCGAGGAGCGCGAGGATGAGCGTCGCTCGCCTTCGGCTCGCTCCCGTGAGGGAAACCATGTTTCCCTCACGAGCTCCCTTCTTTAGGGATCGCCTCAGCCCCCGCGCCGCTGAGATCGCCGCGTGCGCCGAGGAGAACAGGAGGGGAAACCTCCCGGTTTCCCCTTACGCCCCTTCCACCGCTCATAGGCCAAAGGTCGGCCTATGAGCAGCGTCGGCCTGGCCGAGATCGTCCTGATTGTCGAGGACGTCCTCGTGTCGGCGCGCTTCTATGAAGACGTCGTCGGCCTGAAGCCCGAGAGCGAGGCTTCCGACGAATGGGCGTGGTTTTGGGCCGGTTCGGAGGGCACACAGCAGCGAGTTGCGCTGCACCGCGGCCCACTTCTCTTCGAAGAGCATTCGCCCTTTCCGGAAGGATTGCGGTTCGGCCGGGTGCATTTCGCGTTCGAGGTCGCGCGGGACGAGCTGGACGCGGCTCTCGATCGAGTTCGGAGCGCGGACGTCGCGGTGTACGGGCCCGTCGAGCTCGAGTGGATGAACGCAGAGTCGTACTACTTCTACGATCCGGACGGCAACCTGCTCGAGTTCTGGTCCCCGGAGAGCTAGCGCCTGCGGGCTACGAAGGCTGAAGTAGCTCAACGTCTCGAGCCCGACTGGTCTCCGACGCCGGCAGCAGAGGTGCGAACGCAAGGACGAAGGGGACGAGCGCGAGCAGAAATGCCGTGTTTCGAAGCGCGGTGCTGAATGCGACCGTCGCGTTCGGTGCGAGACAGATCGCGATCGCTGCAAGCGCTAGATACGTGAGATCGACGGGACCCCGTAGACGGAGGGCGCGCAGCGCTACCAGCGTGAGCACGACGATCAGAGCGAGCAGGACCGTCAACGCGATGGCGCCCCCCGCTCCGGCGTGCCGGCCGTGGAGGAGCGCCCTGCGCCAGCCGGCCAGCGGCTCGCCGAGTGCCGTGTCGCCCGAGGTGAACCATGCGCCGAGGTGGATTCGCGTATAGGTCCACCAGAGCAGGGTGGGAATCGCCGCCGTCGCGAATATCGTGGCACGTCGCAGCCGGCGCTCGTGGAGCTCCCACACCACGACGGCGAGCAGAACCACGAGGAGCGGCTCCTTGGACAACGGCACAAGTGCGAGGCAAATCCAGGCGAGCGAGCGCCGATCGCGAGCGTACGCCGCGAAGGCTCCCAGTAGGAGGGCCGTCGCCAGCGGTTCGGCGAGGTCGTGCACCGCCGAGCTGATCAGTCCCGGATTGAGCGCGACGAACAGTCCCTCCCAGCCGAAGCGGCCGCGGCCGAATCCGAGAGCCGCCGCGGTCGTTGCTGCCACGAACAGCGAGGCGAGCCCGATCGCGATGAGCGCGCCTGGCACCGCGCGCGCCTGGCCTGCGCTGAAGAGCCAGGCAAGCCATCCGTACAACGGGTGCCCATACCTGTACGACGCCTTGTCGAAGAAGTGATGGACGTGGCCGGTCGCCAGCGGATCGACGCCGATTCCCCAATAGAACTGACCGTCGTATCCCGCGTGGGGAACCGTGTGGAACCCAGGATCGACGGCGCGTGCTGCGCCGGCCATGCCCGTGTTCGCCCCGACACGTGGAAGCGCCGTCAGGCTCCAGCCGGCCGACCGCAGCGTCGGGATCATCGCGATAACCGCGACCGTCGCGGCCAGCAATCCGAATCCGACCGCGAGCAATGCTGGCTTTCGCTTCGTTCGCAGCACAGCCGGCGATGCTAAGGGCTCGGAAGACTTGGGCCCCGAAGCGCGAGTTGCCACGCGCTGACCGTCGGGTGACGGGGTGGTTACGCCGACGCGCCCGAGTAATGGCGCAGGCCGAAGCGCCAGAACCAGCGGGTGAATGCGAACAGCGCAGCTGCGAACGCGACCGAGAGAACGAGCGTCGGCCAGTGGAGCCTCGACGTCAGCGCCTCCGCGGGAACCGTCACTGCGAAGGCCACCGGGACAAGGAACGTCACGCTGTAGCGCAGCCATCCCGGATAGACACCGACGGGCCACCGTCCGGTCTGGTAGATGCCTTCGAAGAGCTCGAGCACGTGCTCCATGCGGACGACCCAGAAGGCGCCGATCGTCAGGATCAGCCAGAAGCAGTACACGAGCACCCCTCCAATCCCGAGGGCGAAGGCGAAGGCGAGCGCATCGACGATTCCGATCGAGCTCTTCACTCCGGTGAGCCCGACGATCAGCAGGACGAGGCCGGAGATCACCTCGACGATCTGCCAGATCCGCACCTGGCGGACGCTGACCAGGATCTTGGCATCCTCCGGCTTCGTCAGCGCATAGTCGAGCGTCCCCTGCTGCACGTCCTGCATCAGCAGCTCCATGTTCGGTTGGATGAACGTGTGGATGAAACCGCCGAGCAGGATCTGTACGCCGAGTAGCGAGAGCAGTTCCGACTCCTTCCAGCCGTTGAGCTCCGTCGTGTGCGAGTACACGAGCGAGAGCATCACGAGCCCGGTCCCAACCTGGATCAGCGACTGGAAGAGCTGCACGAAAAAGTTGACGCGATATTGCAGCTCGTTCATCACGCCGACCTTGAAGAAGAGCCAACTGACGCGCAGCGTGTTCAAGCGCCCACCGCCGAGAAGCGCTTGATCGCCGCGCGCCATGCGAACGTGAAGAGCACATAGCCGATGACGGTCCACATCACCTGCGCGCCCAGACCAAGCAACAGCGAGCGTGTCGAGAGGTTGCTGACCAGAGATTCGATCGGAAAGCCGAACGTCCACTTGAAGGGCAAGAAGTTGGCGAGCGTCTGAACCCAGCCCGGCATCAGCTGCAGCGGTACGAGCCTGCCGGAGAGCAACATCTCGGTTGCCATGTAGAGATCGAAGACCGCCGCTCCTCGAGTAGTCCAGAAATTCAGCATCCCGAT
>Ga0137415_10006506_pt1 | contig 11585 bp, 9 predicted proteins | sample CZODoug3_1_1_16f_FD_183082 | JGI IMG/M metagenome (GOLD analysis project Ga0137415, IMG submission 183082) | Vadose zone soil fungal communities from Angelo Coast Range Reserve, California, USA - CZODoug3_1_1_16fungal (Hybrid Assembly) | ecosystem: Environmental > Terrestrial > Soil > Vadose...
GGCAGCGCGGCGGCGCCGCCGGCGGCGGCGATCAGCACGCCGAGCCCGCGCGCCTCGGCCGTCGACGCGTACTCCTCCGTCTTCTTCGGCGTGCGATGCGCGGAGGCGACGACGACCTCGCTGCCGACCTGCAGCGTGTCCAGTACCGTCACGGCCTCGAGCATCACCTCGAGGTCCGAGTCGCTGCCCAGCACGATGCCCACGCGGATCGGGTTGGTCATGTCCTTACGGCGCCTCCTGCGCGACGGTCCGCCGCCCGATGTCCCTGCGGTAGTGCATGCCCTCGAAGCGGATCCTCGCGACCCCCGCGTACGCCGCCTCGATCGCGGCCGGCACGCCGTCGGCCGTCGCGGTCACGCCGAGCACGCGGCCGCCCGCGGTGACCACCCGGCCCTCGCGCATCGCGGTGCCGGCGTGGAAGACGACGACGCCGGGCACGCGCTCGGCCTCGTCGATCCCGTCGAGCGGCACCCCGGTCGGATAGCGCCCCGGATATCCAGCGGAAACGACGACGACGCAGACCGCGGCGCGCGTCGCCGGCACCGGCGTGGGCAACGGCGCGCCGCGCGCCACGGCGTCGAGCAGCGGCAGCAGGTCGCCCTCCATCGCGGTCATGATCGCCTGACACTCCGGATCGCCGAACCGGACGTTGTACTCGATGACCTTGGGACCCTCGGCCGTGAGCATGAGCCCGACGAAGAGCACGCCGCGGTACGGCGCGCCCGTGCGCGCGATGCCCGCGAACGTCGGCTCGACGATCTCGCGCATGACGCGCGCGCGCGTGGCCGCGTCCAGCGACGCCACCGGCGTGAAGGCGCCCATGCCGCCCGTGTTCGGCCCGCGATCGCCGTCGAAGACCGTCTTGTGGTCCTGCGCCGCGCTCAACGCCACGCAGGCGGCGCCGTTCGACAGCGCGAAGAACGAGACCTCCTCGCCCCGCAAGAATTCCTCGACCACGACGGTGGCGCCGGCCGCGCCGAATTCCCGGTGCTCCATGCAACGCGCGATCGCGACGTCGGCCTCGGCGAGCGTCGCGCACACGATGGCGCCCTTGCCCGCGGCGAGCCCGTCGGCCTTGACGACCACGGGCGCCCCCGACTCGCGACAGAATGCGCGGGCCCGCGCCGCATCCGTGAACGTCGCGTAGCGCGCGGTGGGAATTCCGGCCCGTTCCATCAGACGCTTGGCGAACGCCTTGCTGCCCTCGAGCGCGGCGGCGGCCGCGCCGGGTCCGAACACCGCGAAGCCCTTGTCGCGCAGGCGGTCGGCGAGACCGGCGACCAGCGGCACCTCCGGCCCCACGACGACGAGGTCGGCGCGCTCGCGCTCGGCGAGCCGCACGACGCCGTCGTGGTCGTCGACGCTCACCGCCACGCACGGCGCGTGCCGCGCCATGCCGGGATTGCCCGGCGCCGCCACCAGACGCGTCAGCCGGGGACTCTGGGCGAGCTTCCAGCAGAGCGCGTGCTCGCGGCCGCCGCCGCCGACGACGAGAACGTTCACTCGCTCGTCTCGCCCGGCCGCTCGACGACTTCCAGGTGGGCGCGCGCGATCTTTGCCCACGGGCTGCCGGCGTCCAGCTCGAGGTAGCGCTGCCAGTGCTTCACGGCCTCGTCGCCGCGGCCCGCACGCGCCAGCGCGCCGGCCAGGTTGAAGTGCGCGTCGGCGTAGTCGGGCGACACGTCCAGCGCGCGGCGATAGCAGCGGATCGCCTCGTCGACGTCGCCGGTGTCTTCGTTGAGCGAGCCGAGGTTGTAGGCGGCCTCGGCGCAGTCGCCCGCCTCGCCGAGGGCGCGATCGTAGGATTCGCGCGCCTCGTCGTACCGTCCCATGCGATGCAGCAGCAGGCCGAGGTTGTTCCACGCGGCGGCGTAGGTCGGGTCGATGGCGACCACACGCCGGTAGGCGTCGATGGCGTCGTCCCACTGCGCAGGATCGGCGTCCCACTCGCTGGCGCGCTCGAACCACGTCTCCGCCTGCTCGGTGGGCGGCGCCAGCGGTCGCACGAGGCCGGTCACGAGCGTCGCCTCCGCGGCCTTCTCGAGGTTACCGGCATCGAGGTCGAGCACGGTCTGGCCCGTGCGCGGATCGAAGCGGACGCGCTCGGACTCCACCAGCACGCGGCCGCCGTCGAGCACCAGGCGCGTCTCCGCGAGCGGCTGCCGGATCTCGGGATCGCGCCGGCGGAGCGCGTCGAGCGCCTGGCGGATCTGGCGCACCGACGCGCCGGAATCGAGCAGCGACGCCGCCGCGCGCAGCGCCAGGAGCTCGCGGAACGTGTAGCGCAGCTCGCCGTGCAGCAGGTTCAGGCGCTTGAGCTGCCCCGCCCGCCGCGGGGTGAGCGTGAGAATGCGCGTGAGCTCGCGTAGCCCATAGATGCGCTCGGTCATGAGACTCGCTCGGTCACAGGCGCCTCAGTGCCGGAAGTGGCGAAGGCCGGTGAAGAGCATCGCCATGCCGTGCTCGTCGGCGGCGGCGATGACGTCCTCGTCGCGCACCGAGCCGCCCGGCTGGATCACCGCCGTGGCGCCCGCCTTGGCGACGACGTCGAAACCGTCGCGAAACGGGAAGAACGCGTCGGAGGCGCAGACCGTGCCCTCCGTGGGAAGGCCCACCTCCCGCGCGCGCATCACGGCCAGCTTGGCGGCGTCGACCCGGTTCATCTGACCGGCGCCGACGCCGATGACCTGGTCGGCCGTCGTGAGCACGATGGCGTTGGACTTGGCATGCTTGCCCACGCGCCAGGCGAAGCTGAGGGCGCGCATCTCCGCGTCGCTCGGCGCGCGCGTGCTGACGATCTTGAGCGCGCCGGGATCGACATCGATCTGGTCCGTGCTCTGGGCGAGGAGCCCGCCGAGCACGCTGCGGTACTCCGGCAGCCGCGCGGGCAGCGCCCGCCGGTCGCACGGCACCTCGAACACGCGGCACTTCTTCTTCGTTCGCTGCAGCTCGTCGAGCGCGCCGGGCTCGTAGGCCGGCGCGAACAGGATCTCGACGAAGATCCCGGCCAGCGCCTGCACGACCGCCATGTCGAGCGTGCGGTTGACGCCGACGATGCCGCCGTAGATCGAGACGGGATCCGAGGCCTTGGCCTTCTCCATCGCGGCGCCGACCGTCGGACCCAGCGCGGCGCCGCACGGGTTCGTGTGCTTGATGACGACGGCGGCCGGCTCGTCGAACTCGAGGAGCAGCCCCAGCGCGGCGGAGAAATCGAGCAGGTTGTTGTAGCCGAGCTCGGGCCCATGCCGCTGCCTCATCGCCGCCAGCCCGATGGCGGGCCCACCGGCGATCCGGTAGAACGCCGCGGACTGGTGCGGGTTCTCGCCGTACTTGAGCAGCTGCGCGCGCTCGGCCTCCAGGCGCAGCGGGTGCGGAAACTCCTCCGGAGCTTTCGGCGCCTGCGCCGGCTGGGCCGATCTCAGCCAGGCGGCGATCGCCGCGTCGTATTGCGCGGTGCGCCGGAACGCCTCCTGCGCGAGCCGCTGGCGGGTCGCGTCCGACAGCGCGCCGTCGCTCTTCTTCAGCTCGTCGAGCACGGCGCCGTACTGCGAGGGGTCGGTGACGACGGCCACGCTCGCCTGGTTCTTGGCGGCGGCGCGGATCATCGTCGGGCCGCCGACGTCGATCTGTTCGATGGCCTCGGCAGCTGTCACGCCGGGCCTCGCCACCGTCTGCTCGAACGGATAGAGGGCGACCACGACGAGGTCGATCGGCGGGATGCCGTGCCGGTCCAGCGCGGCGAGGTGCTCGGGCACGTCGCGGCGGGCGAGGATGCCGCCGTGGATCTTCGGGTGCAGCGTCTTCACCCGCCCATCCATCATCTCGGGGAAGCCGGTCACCTCCGCCACATCCCGCACCGCCAGACCTGCCTCGCGCAGCAGCTTCGCGGTGCCGCCCGTCGAGAGGATCTCGACGCCGAAGCCGGCGAGCGCCCTCGCGAGCTCGACCACTCCGGTCTTGTCGTGGACGGACACGAGCGCGCGCCGGATCTTCATCGAAACTCCCTGGTGGCGTCCTTGATGATCACGCGCCGGCCGGCGATCTCGAGGCGGCCCTCGGCGAAGAGGCGGACGGCGGCGGGGTACAGGCGGTGCTCCTCGAGCAGGATGCGCGCGGACAGCGTCTCTTCGGTGTCGTCGGCGAGGACGGGCACGGGGGCCTGCAGCACGATCGGCCCCGTGTCGACGCCCTCGTCGGCGAAGTGCACGGTGGCGCCCGTCACCTTCGCGCCGTGCTCGAGCGCCTGGCGCTGCGCGTGCAGCCCGGGGAACGCCGGGAGCAGCGAGGGATGGACGTTGAGCGCGCGCCCGTAGAAGGCGCGGATGTAGGCGGCGGACAGGATGCGCATGTAGCCGGCCTGGCAGACGAGGCCCACCTGCCGCTTCTCGAGCTCGCGCACGAGGGCGAGATCGAAGCGCTCGCGGTCGGCGTAGTCCGTGGGGTTGAGCCAGACCGCCTCGACGCCGGCGGCGCGCGCGCGATCGAGCGCGGCCGCACGCTCGCGGTCGGAGATCACCACCGCGATGCGCGCCGGAAAATCCGGCGCGGCGCACGCGTCGAGCAGCGCCTGGAGGTTGGTGCCGCGGCCCGAGGCAAGGACGCCGACGGCGAGGCGCGACGGGCTTGTCCTACCGGAGGTAGGGCTCACGCGGCGTCCCGCTCGCGGTACGGCGTGTGGTGGGCGCACACGGGGCAGCGCGACACCCGTCGCATGATCGACGAGTCGCGGGGGAAGAACTGCGCCATCCCCCAGTCGAGCGCCACCTGGAGCTGCTTGCGGAAGCCGACCAGCTTCCAGAGGTGCAGCGCGTTCCAGAAGAGCCACGCGAAGTAGCCGGAGAGGCGGAGGCCGAACACCTCCACCACCGCGTCGCGCTCGCCGAGCGAGACGAGCATGCCCTGCGGCGCGAAGTCGATCGTGCCCAGGGGCCGGCCCTCGAGCTCCGCGAGAATGTTCTCCGCCGCGAGCCGCGCATGGGCCAGCGCCGCAGGAATGATCGGGATCGACGCCGTCGGGTTGCCCTCGACGGTGACCGCGTCACCGGCGCCGTAGACCTCCGGATGGTCCTTCAGCTGCATCGTCGGCCACGTGACGACCCGCCCCAGGCGGTCGCGCTCGACGGGAAGATGGGCGAGCGCGGGATGCCCGGTCACGCCGGCCGCCCAGATGGTGAGGCCGACCGGCACCTGCTCGCCGCCGGCCACCTCGACCGCGCCGGGCAGCACGCGAGTCACGCGCGTGTCCGTGCGGATCTCGATGCCCTCGCGCCCGAGCTTGCGTCGCGCGCGCTCGGCCAGCGTGGGGTGGACGCCGCGCAGGATCTCGTGGCCCGCCTCGACGAGCAGCAGCCGGTAGTCGCCCGGATCGATGCCGCGATAACGCGGCACGATGTAGCGCTGGAAGAAGTCCTGCAGCTCCGCGATCAGCTCGACGCCGGTATATCCACCTCCGACGACACACACGGTGAGCATGTGGCGCCGGGCGGCCGGGTCGGGCTCGTGGTCGGCGTGCTCGGCCGCGTCGAGGATGTGGTCGCGCAGCACGATGCCGTCCTCGAGCCACTTGTAGCCGAGCGCATGCTCCTCCACGCCCGGCACGCCGAAGCTCGGCACCACGCTGCCCATCGCCACCACCAGCCGATCGTAGCGCTCCACGCCCTCGGTCATGATGACGCGGCGGCCGGCGAAGTCGATGTCCGTCACGGTGTCGCGGCGGAACCGGAACCGGCCCGAGCCGCGGATGTCCCGCAGAGGCTGGACGATGTGACGCGGCTCGACCATGGACGAGGCGACCTGGGGCAGGAGCGGCGTGAAGAGCAGGTAGTTCCGGTCGCTGATCAGGAGGAGCTCGACGTCGGGGCGATCGCGCAGCCGGCGCTCCAGCACGCGCACGGTCTCCATGCCGGCGAAGCCGCCGCCGAGCACCACGATCCGCATCAGCCGGCCAGCTCCACGCCGCGTTGGCCCGCGACGACCTCGCCGATGGCCGTCACCGTCTCCCCGGCGCTCGTGAGCACCTGGCGGGCACGGTCGGCGTCGCCGGGGCGCACGATCACGACGTAGCCCACCCCGAGATTGAACGTGCGCAGCATCTCGGGCTCGCTCACGCGGCCCGCCTCGCGCAGCGTGGCGAAGACCGCGGGCTCGCGCCAGGCGGAGCGCCGCAGCACGACGCGGCAGCCCTCGGGCAGCACGCGCGGCACGTTGCCCGTGAGGCCGCCGCCGGTGACGTTCGCCATCGCGGACACGGGAACCGCGCCCAGGAGGGCGCGGACGGCCGAGGCGTAGATGCGCGTCGGCTCCAGCAGCACCTCGCCGACGCTGCGCCCGGTGCCCGGCAGCGGCGAGTCCACGCCGAGGCGCAGCACGTCGAACACGATCCGCCGCGCCAGGCTGTAGCCGTTGCTGTGCAGGCCCGACGACGCCAGCCCGAGCACCACGTCGCCCGGCTTCACGGCGGCGCCGTCCAGGATGCGCTCGCGCTCGACGATGCCGACCGCGAAGCCCGCGAGATCGTACTCGCCCGGCGCGTAGAGGTCGGGCAGCTCGGCCGTCTCGCCGCCGATCAGCGAGCAGCCCGCGCGGCGGCAGCCGTCCGCCACGCCGCGCACGAGCGCCTCCACGCGCGCGGGGTCGATCTTGCCGATGCCGATGTAGTCGAGGAAATAGAGCGGCTCCGCACCGTGGACGAGCAGGTCGTTGACGCCCATCGCGACGAGGTCGATGCCCACCGTGTCGTGGCGATCCGCGAGGAACGCGACCTTGAGCTTGGAACCGACGCCGTCGGTCGACGACACGAGCACCGGCTCGTGGTAACCGCTCGGCACGCGCACGAACCCGGCGAAGGCGCCGATGCCGCCGAGCACCTCCGGCCGGAAGGTCGCTTTCGCGAGCGGCGCGATGCGCCGGACCGCCTCCTCACCGGCCTCGATGTCGACACCGGCGTCACGATACGTGAGGGGCTTCATCGCGCTAGACGTCGAAGAGGTGGAGCTGGGGCGTGGGGTCCGGCTCGATGCCGACCTTGTAGGCACCGGTGAAGCAGGCGTGACAGAAGCTCTCGGGGTCGCTGCCGGTCGCCTTGAGCATTCCCTCCAGGGAGAGATAGCCGAGCGAGTCGGCGCCGAGATAGCGGCAGATCTCCTCGACGTTGTGGCTGGACCCGATCAGCTCCTTGCGCGTGGGCGTGTCGATGCCGTAGTAGCAAGGCCACTGGATCGGCGGCGACGAGATCCGCATGTGGACCTCGCGCGCGCCCGCGCCGCGCAGCATCCGTACGATCTTGCGGCTCGTCGTGCCGCGCACGATCGAGTCGTCCACGACCACCACGCGCTTGCCCTGCAGCATCTCGGGCATCGGGTTGAGCTTCACCTTCACGCCGAAGTGCCGGATGCCCTGCTTGGGCTCGATGAACGTCCGCCCCACGTAATGATTGCGGATCAGCCCCATCTCGTAGGGTGTCCCCGACTCCTCCGAGTAGCCCAGCGCGGCGCTGACGCCGGAGTCGGGCACCGGGATCACGATGTCGGCCGGCACCGGGTGCTCGCGCGCGAGCTGGTGGCCCATGGACTTGCGCACGGTGTGGACGTTGCGGCCCCAGAGCGCGGAGTCCGGGCGCGCGAAGTAGACGTACTCGAACACGCACGAGAGCTTCTCGCCGGGCGGGAAGGCGCGCACCGAGCGCGGGCCGCCATTCTCGATCACGAGGATCTCGCCGGGCTCGACGTCGCGCTCGACCTTCGCCTCCATGAGGTCCAGCGCGCAGGTCTCCGAGGCCACCACCCAGGCATCGTCGAGCCGGCCCAGCGTGAGCGGCCGGAACCCGTTCGGATCGCGGATCGCGTACATCGCCTCGGGCGTGAGCACGAGCAGCGAGTAGGCGCCCTTCACCTGGGCGAGCGCGTGGCGCAGCTGGTCCTCCAGCGTGCCGGCCGGGGCGCGCGCCAGCAGGTGCAGGATCACCTCGGTGTCGGACGTCGACTGGAAGATCGCCCCGTCCCGCTCCATCTCCTTGCGGAGGGCCTCGGCGTTGGTGAGGTTGCCGTTGTGCGCGATCGAGATCGGACCGCGCGCGGTGTTGGCGGTGATCGGCTGCGCGTTCTTCAGATTGGAAGAGCCCGACGTCGAGTAGCGCACGTGACCGATGGCGCGATGCCCGGGCAACCGGCGCAGGCGCTCGGGATGGAAGACGTCGGCCACCCACCCCATCGCCTTCTCGGTGTGGAACGCGTGCCCGTCGGTGGCCGCGATGCCCGCCGACTCCTGGCCGCGGTGCTGGAGCGCGTAGAGGCCGAGATAGGTGACGTTGGCCGCCTCTGGATGGTTCCAGATGCCGAAGAGGCCGCACTCGTCGTGGAACCGGTCGTCGTCACGCCATGTGGCGCTCAAAGCCGTTCCTCCACGCGTGTTCGATGCGATCCACGGGAACGTTCACCACCACTCCCCTTGCGCGCACGATCACCCGCTCGCCCCCGGTCGTCCCGATCCAGCGCCACGGGATCGCCGACTCGGCCATCAGCGCCTCGAATTCGCGCTGCCGCGCCGGCTCGACGGTCACCACCACCCGCGAGGGTCCCTCGCCGAACAGCGTCTCGTCGAGGCGGCGTCCCGGCTCGACCGTCACCTCGCAGCCGACGCCGCCATTGACGCGGGCGCCGGTCACGCACCCTTCCGCCAGCGTCGCCGCCAGCCCGCCCTCCGCGCAATCGTGGGCGGCCGTCACGAGTCCCGCCCCCACGGCGGCGCGCACGGCCGACTGCACCCGGCGCTCGATCTCGAGATCCAGGGCCGCCAGCCGCCCCGCCAGCCGCCCGTGCAGCGTCCACAAATACTCTGAGCCGCCGAGGCTCACCGCGTCCGGGCCGAGCAGTGCGATGCGATGGCCCGCCGCTTTGAACCACTGCGTCCCCAACCGGCCCGCGTCCTGCAGCACCCCCACCACACCGCAGATGGGTGTCGGGAGAATGGCCGTGCCGGAGGTCTCATTGTAGAAGGAAACGTTGCCGCCGACCACCGGCACCTCGAGCGCGCGGCACGCCTCGGCGATGCCCTCGATCGCCTCCGCGAATTGCCACAAGATTTCGGGGCGTTCGGGCGAGCCGAAGTTCATGCAGTCCGTCACGCCGAGCGGGCGGCCGCCCGCGCACGACACGTTGCGCGCCGCCTCGCACACCGCCATGGCGGCGCCGCGGCGCGGATCGAGGAAGACCTGGCGGCCGCTGCCGTCGGTGGAGATCGCGATCGCGCGCCGCGTGCCCTTGATGCGCAGCACCGCCGCGTCCGAGCCCGGCAGGACCAGCGTGTTCGTGCCCACCTGCTGGTCGTACTGGCGAAACGCCCACTCCTTGGACGCGATCGTCGGCGCGCCCATCAGGCGCACGAGCGTCTCGCCGTAGTCCTGGGGCTCGGGCAGCGAGAGCGGATCGAAGGCCCGGCGCTCGGCCAGCCACGCGGGCGGCGCGTAGGGCTTCTCGTATCGCGGCCCGTCGGCCAGCGCCTCGACGGGTACGTGGGCAACCTCTTCGCCGTGGTGACGCACCACCAGGTCGGGACCGCCGGTCACCTCGCCGATCTTCACGGCGTCCAGCTCCCACTTGGCGAACACGCGACGCAGCTCCTCGTCGCGTCCTTTCGCGCCCACCAGGAGCATGCGCTCCTGCGATTCGGAGAGCAGCAGCTCGTAGGGCGTCATGTCGGCTTCACGCTGCGGCACCGCGGCGAGCTCCACGTTCATCCCGGTGCCGCTGCGCGCGGGCATCTCGGAGGTGCAGCACGCGAGCCCGGCGGCGCCCATGTCCTGGATGCCGACGACGGCCCCGGTGGCCATGGCCTCGAGGCAGGCCTCCAGCAGGAGCTTCTCGGTGAACGGATCGCCCACCTGCACGGTGGGCCGCTTCGCCTCTGCCTCGTCGTCGAAGGTGGCGGACGCCATGGTGGCGCCGTGGATGCCGTCGCGGCCGGTCTTGTTGCCGACGTAGAAGACCGGGTTGCCGACGCCCTCGGCCCGCGCCAGGTGGATCCGGTCGCTGCGCACGAGGCCGACGCACATGACGTTCACGAGCGGGTTGCCGGCGTACTCGGGAGCGAAGGCGATCTCGCCGCCGACGGTCGGGCAGCCGAAGCAGTTGCCGTACCAGGAGATGCCGGAGACGACGCCGTTGATGAGGTGCCGGGTCTTGGGATCGGCGGGATCGCCGAAGCGCAGCGAGTCCAGGATCGCGATGGGGCGCGCCCCCATGGTGAAGATATCGCGGAGGATCCCGCCGACGCCGGTCGCGGCGCCCTGAAACGGCTCGATGAACGACGGATGGTTGTGGCTCTCCATCTTGAAGACCACCGCCCAGCCGTCGCCGATGTCCACGGCCCCCGCGTTCTCGCCGGGGCCCTGCAACAGGTGAGGGGCCCGCGTGGGCAGCCGGCCCAGGAACACGCGCGAGTGCTTGTAGGCGCAGTGCTCGGACCAGAGGGCCGAGAAGAGACCGAGCTCGGTGTATGACGGCTCACGCCCGAGCCGCTGGACTATCCGATGATATTCGTCGAGCGTGAGCCCCAGGCTCTGGGCGAGGTCTGGAGTGACCTTCGGCTCAGTCCCGGCCAAACAACCCCCGGATCACCGCTTGAGGAAGGTGCCGTCCTCGACCAGCGTGCCGAGGAGCGACTGGAAGAGCAGAAGCCCGTCGGTGCCGCCCATCGCCGTTTCCGCCGCGCGCTCGGGATGGGGCATGAGCCCGAGCACCGTGCCCGTCTCGTTGACGACGCCCGCGATGTTCTCGACGGAGCCGTTGGGATTGGCCGCCTTCACCACCTGGCCGTCGGTGGTGGCGTAGCGGAACACGATCCCCTGCCGCGCCTTGAGCGCGGCCAGCGTCGGTGCGTCGGCGTAGTACTTGCCCTCGCCGTGCGAGATCGGCATCGTGAGCACCTGCCCCGCGCGCAGCCCGCGCGTGAACGGCGTCTCCACGTTCTCGACGACGAGATTGGTGGACTGGCAGCGGTACTGCAGGCACTCGTTGCGCATCAGGACGCCCGGCAGCAGCCCCGCCTCGCACAGGATCTGGAAGCCGTTGCAGGAGCCGAGCACGTAGCCGCCGTTGGCGACGAAGTCGCGCAGCGCCTCCACCACGGGCGACTTGCCGGCGACGGCGCCCGCGCGCAGGTAGTCCCCGTACGAAAAGCCGCCGGGAAGAACCACGCAGTCGAGGTCGGCGAGATTACGGTCGCGGTGCCAGACGTACTTCACGGGCTGGCGGATCACTTCCGAGATCACGTAGTGGAAGTCGCAATCGCTCCAGGTGCCCGGAAATACCACGACGCCGAATCTCATGAGGTCGTTTCGCTCCTCTCCCGGTGCGCGCCGCGCTGCGGGGCGGCGGCGGACGACGTCATCTTACCGGACCGCCTAGCGTGGGGCAAGGCGCTCGGCCTCGATGGCTTCGATCGTGTAGTCCTCGAGGATGGTATTGGCGAGCAGTTTCCGGCACATCTCGTCCACGCGCTGCCGCGCTGCCACCGCGCTCGCGGCCTCGACGTCGATTTCGATGAGCTTGCCGACGCGCAGCTCGCGCACGTCCCCGAAGCCGAGGCCG
>Ga0137415_10006507_pt1 | contig 11584 bp, 10 predicted proteins | sample CZODoug3_1_1_16f_FD_183082 | JGI IMG/M metagenome (GOLD analysis project Ga0137415, IMG submission 183082) | Vadose zone soil fungal communities from Angelo Coast Range Reserve, California, USA - CZODoug3_1_1_16fungal (Hybrid Assembly) | ecosystem: Environmental > Terrestrial > Soil > Vadose...
CGCCACCTCCTCCGCCGACTTCCACGTGGCGATGAACTTCGCAGGGGTCTTCAAGCCTCCTGTCGTCTTCGTCTGCCAGAACAACCACTGGGCGATCAGCATCCCGACGCAGAAGCAGACCGCGAGCGAGAGCATCGCCATCAAGGCGGTCGCCTACGGATTCGAAGGCGTGAAAGTGGACGGCAACGATGCCGAGGCCGTCTACGCCGCGATGAAGGCCGCGGTCGATCGCGCCCGCTCGGGCGGCGGCCCCACGCTCGTCGAGTGCGAGACGTACCGGATCGGCGCGCACAGCTCGTCGGACGATCCCACCCGCTACCGGCTCGACAGCGACCTGGAGCCATGGGGCTTAAGAGACCCGATTACCCGCTACCAGGCGTGGCTCAAGGCCCAGGGAGTCATCGACGATGGCCTGATCGCGGCCATGGCGGCCGAGGCCGAGTCGGCAGCCCAGGCGATGCGCGCGCGGCTGACTGCCCTACCTGCTCCGCCCCCCGGGGAGGCGATCTTCGGCCGAGTCTATGCGAACCCGCCGGCGTCCTTCGTCCAGGAGCGTGAGGAGTTCGAAGCCTCGCTGGAGGACAGTTGACGGAAGCGGTGACGATGGCGAAGGCCATCAACCTCTCGCTGCGCGATGCGCTGACCCGCGACGAGAACGTCCTGATCTTTGGCGAGGACGTGGGGGCGCTGGGCGGCGTCTTTCGGATCACGGACGGTTTGCAAAAGGCCTTCGGCGAGGAGCGCGTCTTCGACACGCCGCTGGCCGAGTCGGCCATCATCGGGATCGCCGTCGGCCTGGCGCTTCGAGGCTTTCGGCCGGTGCCGGAAATCCAGTTCGATGGCTTCATCTATCCGGCGTTCGAGCAGATCGTCAGCCACGTCGCCAAGTATCGAAACCGTTCGGGTATCTCGTTGCCGATCACGATTCGCGTCCCCTTCGGCGGCAATATCGGCGCCGTTGAGCACCATTCGGAAAGTCCCGAGGTCTACTTCGCCCACACCGCCGGGCTGAAAGTCGTCACGCCCTCGACGCCTGCGGATGCCTATGCCTTGCTGCAAACGGCCATCGACGACCCGGATCCCGTGGTCTTTTTCGAGCCGAAGGCCCGCTACTACCTCAAAGAAGAAATCAACCCGGCCGCTCGCGTGCCGATCGGCAAGGCGCGGGTGGCGCACGAAGGCTCGGGCGTCTCCGTGATTGCCTACGGGCCGACGGTCAGCATCGCCCTGCAAGCCGCCAAGGCAGCCTCGCAGGAGCAGATCTCACTCGAGGTCATCGACCTTCGCAGCCTGTCGCCCCTGGACATGGACACGGTCATGGCCTCGGTGCGCAAAACCCACCGTGCCGTGGTGGTGCACGAGGCGCCGGTCTTTTGCGGCTTCGGCGCAGAGGTCGCCGCCCGCATCAGCCATGACGCCTTCGACCTGCTCGAGGCGCCGGTCGGACGCGTTGGCGGGCTGAATGTTCCCTATCCCCCGGCGCGCTACGAAAAACTCTACCTGCCCGACGTCGACCGCATCCTGCAAGCCGCGGACGCGGCGCTGGCCTATGGCTGACCAGACCTTCCGCCTGCCGGACCTCGGCGAGGGTTTGACCGAGGCCCAGCTGGTCGCCTGGCGGGTTGAGGAGGGCGCGACCGTGGCCGTGAACACCCCGCTCTGCGATGTCGAAACGGCCAAAGCGGTGGTCGTGATCCCGTCGCCGTACGCGGGGACCATTCAGAAACTCCATGCTCGACCGGGCGACTCGGTTGCCGTTGGCGAGGCGCTCGTGACTATCGCCGCGGCCGACGCGGCTCCGGCCGAAGCCACGCCGGGCACGCTGGTCGGGTATGGTCCCGGAGCTCCGGAATCCGGCATTCGACGAAAAGCACGAGGCGCGCCCGCGGTCACCGAAGCCGGCGCCGATGTCCGTGCCGCGCCGTTCGTGCGCCAGCTGGCGAAAGAAAGGGGCGTGGACCTGGCGCAGGTCACCGGCAGCGGGCCGGGCGGGCGGATCACGAGAGCCGACGTCGACGCGGCGGTCGGCTTGCCCGCGGCAGCGTCATCAACACCGGCGGCCGCCCCCTCGACTGATGGGGAACGACGCATCAGTGTGGTGGGAATCCGCAAGGCGATCGCCCGTCAGATGGTCCGGTCCGTTTCCACCATTCCGCAATTCACCGAGTTCGCCGTCTTCGACGCCACCAACCTGATGGCCGCCCGCGAGCAGCGAAAGGCAAGCGGCCGCCCGATGACTCCTCTCCCCTACTTCATCGCCGGGGTGGTGAAAGCCGTGCAGGCCTATCCGCTGATGAACAGCTCATGGGACGAGAGCCGCGACGAGATCATCGTCAAGCAGCCGATCAACGTTGGAATCGCGGTCAACACCAGCCAGGGGCTGCTGGTGCCCGTCCTCCGAAGTGCGGACAAACTCGACCTGGCTGCGATCGCGGAGCAAAGCGCCCAGCTGATTGAGGGCGCTCGCGCCGGGACGCTGCCGCCCGGCCAGATGAGCGGCGGCACCATCACCGTCACCAACGTCGGGGCCAGTGGCCCGGTCGAGACCGGCACCCCCATCATCAACCCGCCGGAATGTTGTGTCGTCGCCTTCGGCGCCATCAAGCCGCGACCCATGGTGGTCGACTCGGAGGTCGTGGCCCGTAGCGGCGCCTGGATCTCGATCTCCGTCGATCACCGGATCGTCGACGGCGCGCTGGCGACGGAATTCCTCACGGCACTTGTCTCGGAACTCGAGTCGATCCGTGCCTGACGAAGCCCAGCTGATCTACGACTGGAACACGGTCGACGCGCCGCCGAAGCCGCCGCACCCGGTCCGCCTTCACGACGAGACGCTGCGCGATGGGATCCAGGGCCCTTCCGTCCGAGACCCCGACATCGAACATAAGCTGCGCTTCCTGCATCTCGCCGACGAGCTTGGTGTCGGCTCGATCGATCTCGGACTGCCGGCATCGGGACCGCGTGCCGCCGCCGACGTGGAACGGCTGGCCGAGGAAATCCGCGACCAGCGGATGCGCATCAAGCCGCTCTGTGCCGCGCGCACCCTCGAGGGCGACATCAAGCCGGTGGTCGAGATCTCGCAGCGGGTCGGTATCCCGATCGAGGTCGCGGCCTTCATCGGCTCGAGTCCGATCCGGCAGTACGCCGAGGGCTGGACCATCGAGCAGATGGTTGACAACACCCGCAAGGCGGTTCGCTTTGCCCACCAGCAAGGGCTGCCTGTGCTCTACGTCACCGAAGACACCACCAGGGCCCAGCCCGAAACGCTTCGTCAGCTGTTCGGCACAGCGATCGAGGAGGGCGCGGCGCGGGTCGCCGTCTGCGACACGGTTGGCCACTCGACGCCCGACGGGGTCCGGGCCGTGGTCGGCTACGTGCGACGGATGCTGGACCAGATGAAGCCTGACACCGGGCTCGACTGGCACGGCCACAGCGACCGCGGCCTCGGCGTCATCAATGCCATCGATGCGGCCCTCGCCGGCGCCGACCGGATTCATGGCTGCGCCCTCGGGCTCGGCGAGCGTGTCGGCAACACGCACCTGGATCTCTTGCTCGTGAACTTTCGGCTGCTCGGCTGGATCGATACCGACCTGAGCAAGCTTCGCGAGATGGGCGAGGTGATTGCTGACGGCACCGGGATGGCGATCCCGGCAAACTACCCGGTGCTGGGACGCGATGCCTTTCGGACGGCCACCGGCGTGCACGCCGCCGCCGTCATCAAAGCCAAGCGCAAGGGCGACGAATGGCTCGCCAACCGCGTCTACTCCGGCGTGCCGGCCGATCTCTTCGGCTGTGAGCAGGTGATCGACATCGGGCCGATGAGCGGCGAGTCGAATGTCGTGTTCTGGCTCGAGCAACGCGGCATCGAGCCACGACCCGAGCTGGTCCGCGCCATCGTCGAGCGAGCCAAGCAGGGCAATCGCCTGCTCGACGAGGCCGAAATCTACGCGGTCGTCAAGCAGCCGTCTAAGCCTTAGGCGGCGCGGTGCGCGCGGCGAGCTTGCCGAGGTTGACCATCACGATCACCGCGAGGATGGTCACCAAAATCGCGTAGATAAACAGCGAGACGATCTGACCGCCGGTCCCAAAAATCTGCTTGACCAGGGCTGTGATCGCGCTATTCCAGGCCAGCGCGGCCACCACGCCGAATGCAGCCGACGCCAGGGCAATCATGGTCTGTAGATACGCCGCACGGTTCGACACGTAAGCCTCCTATTAGTCCGACATTCCGTCTTTCTCCAATTCTGGATGAGCAGACGCCGGCCACCCAAATTTCTGCAGCTGGGTCAAGGTTCTCTCGCAGTGGCCGGGCTCGGTGCGAAATGGTCCTACCGCGGCACGAATGACCCGAATTCGCGAGCCTCCCCTAAATTTTCCGAAACAGCGCTGGTTTTTGCTTGACAGAACCCACAGTCAATGTTAAGTGTCGTGGGCCGATCCTTCGGCGATCGCACTAAGGAGGCAGATTGTTAAGGGGGGAAAGTAGGAACGCGGGCCTGAGAGGGCTCCGGCTGGACGCCACCTTGCCCCGGCCGCTTCGACAGCAAATCATCGTTCCCTTTTTGCTCCTACTCGTCTTTGTCGCCGTCGTGGGTATCGCGGCGCTGACCTACCAGGCGACCGGCAACGGCCTTACCGGCTTCGACCAGAACCTCGTTCGGGGAAGTGTGCAGGCCAATGACGCGCTCGCCACGCTCGAGGCCGGCCGGCTGAACGACCTTCGAACGCTTGCCGCCACCCCAAGCCTGGCGACCGTGGTGCAGCAGCGCAACGAGACAGCGCTCTCGGCGCTGTTTGTGGCTAACACCAGGGCCGCGCAGGAAGAACACGTGGTGATCCTGGTCGTCGATGGCGACGGACGCCGCCTCGTCTCCATTCCTGCCGGCAAGGGGCGCGCGGCCTATAGCGACGTGGCGGCTGTTCGGCACGTACTTACGGGAGCGAGCGACCGACAAGGCGACAAGTACCTCGCGGTGGTTACCGAAGACACGGGCGACGTCGTGTACTGGGCGGCTCCAATCCGGGGGGCAACCCAACGTGTGGTTGGCGCGGTGCTGCTGGGCGTCTCGATCACCGACCTCGCGGCGCAACTCGGGCACACGCAAGGCGGCCGACTGTTCTTCTATGGACCGACCGGTCGGCCGCTCGATTCGTCGGCCGCCGGGCTTTCATCACTGAGCCCTGACGTCCGACAGTCGGTCAGCGCTGATCACCTGATGCGCGTCAGCGCCAGTGCCAACGGGCACACCTATGCGGTCGCGGTCGGCGACTGGACCATGCGCGGGGAGCACCTCGGATATCTCGGCGTCGGGGTACCGGCCGACCAGGCGGTCGACAACGTGTTCCGGTTGCGCATCGTCCTCCTGTTCGTGTTTGCCGGAACCGCACTCCTGGTGCTGGTGGTCGGTGGTCTGCTGGCGAGGCGCATCACCCGACCGCTGGAACAGCTCGTCAGCTCCATGCTCGCCACCGGCGATTTCAGTCATCGACGCTTGAGCAGTCGCGCCGATGAGATCGGGTACCTCACGTCGTCGTTCAATGAGATGACCGCCAGCCTCGAGGAGAAGACGAAAGCGCTGGAGGCGTCATCTTTCGCCAGCGTCGAAGCCCTCGCCCGGGCGATCGACGCTCGCGATGCCTACACCTATGGGCACTCGGCCCGGGTTGCCAGGTTGAGCTTCGAGATCGCCAGGGAGATGGGGCTGCCACCCGAGCAGCTGAGCACGCTTGGCCGCGCCGCCCTCCTGCATGACATCGGCAAGATCGGCGTCGAGGACCGGGTGCTCCGTAAGCCTGGGCCGCTGACAAAGCGCGAAGTGATAGCGATGCGCGCCCACCCGGTCATCGGCTATGAGATGCTCAAGGGCCTGCATTTCCTGGAGTCGAGCCTCAGCGGCATCCGTCATCACCACGAGCACTGGGACGGCACCGGTTACCCGGACGGGCTGTCCGGGGAAGGCATCCCACTGGCCGTCCGGATCCTGACAGTCGCCGACGCGCTCGACGCGCTGACCTCGGACCGACCCTACCGAAGCGCCATGAGCTTTTCGGCCGCCCTGGCGACCATCGAGACTGGAGCCGCGATCCAGTTCGATCCCGCCGTGATCCGCGCCCTGCGCTCCCACAGCGCGGCGATTGCGGCGCTCCTGACCGTGATGGGCAAGCCCCGAGCGATGCCGAGCGACATGGTCAAGGAGCCCGCAATATGAGAATCCTCCGGTCGCCGCGCCAGATCTTCGCGGTCGTAGCTCTGGTCGCCGCGCTGTCCTGGGGCAGCGGCACGGTCGCGGCCGCCCTGCCGCAGACGGCGCGGCTGCACGCCAGTGTCCACCCCATCCGGACGGTCGACTACGCTACCGACGTGGTCATCCCGGGCTCGCGCTTTACGACTCGGCCAACTTACGACCAGTAAGGTCGAGTCGCCAATCGTTGCATCGCATGATGTGGCCTGGCGGGTATTCGAAGTCGCACGCCTCAACCAGCGTGAAACCGACCTTCCGGCAGATCGCGTTGGATGCTGCGTTGGCCACGGAGGGAAAGGCATGGACGAAGCGGCGCGTCTGTTCCGACCGAGCCACGGCGACCGCCTGCGCGGTTCCCGCGGCCGCGATGCCGCGGCCCTGGAAGGCTGGGAGCACCGCCCAGCCCATCTCGTAGACCTCCTGATCCCGCCAGGTGCGTGGCCAGTAGCCGACTGAGCCAACGCCCTCACCGTTGGCGTCGGCGACGATCTTGAAGACCCGGCCGCTACCAGCGTCGCCGGTTCGCTGGAACCGGCGATGGCGCTCCGCGATCTTGTCGGGATTCTCGGGTCCGCCGAGGTGCTTCATCATCGCGGGATCGCCAAAGAGCCGCTCGGCCAGACCCAGGTCATCCGCTCCCCAGGGCTCGAGATGCACCGCGACCGTGCGCTGGCTAGGTCGAGACATCGAAGTGCTCGGGATCCCATTTGATCCCTAGCGACTGCGGGCCAGCCATGTAGCCGAGCAGTGCCGATGAGGCGACGACCGCAGGGCTCGCCAGGTAACCCAGGCCACCAACACCCATGCGGTTCTGCCAGTTGCGATTGAACGATGTGATGGCGACCTCGCCTTTCTTCAGGGCGTCAGGGCCCTGGCCGAAGCATGGGCCACACCACGACTCGCGAATCTGCGCGCCCACGGATCGCAGCACCGCCGCGATCGACTCGCCTCCGAGCCGGGGCTCGGGGTTCTCGATATCGCGCTTGACGCCGCCGGATCCGGGAAAGATGACGAACGCCTTCGGCGCCTTTTCGAAGCCATGCTCGCGGCCGGACCGGATCACCAGCGCCGCCTCGAGCAAGTCATCGTACCCGCCGTTGGTGCACGACCCGATGAAGGCTTTGTCGAAGGTCAGCTTTTCGAGCGCGACCTCGTCGGCGGGAAACGCATTCCCCGGGGCGAAGGGCTTGGCGATGAAGGGGACGAGCTCCGACAGATCGAGCGTCTCGTCGATGTCCCAGGTCACCTCCGCGCCGGGCTTGAACGACGGATAGGGCAGGTCGCGGATGCCCTTGCGCCGATACCAGTCGAGCGTGACCTCGTCAGGTGCGAAGATGCCGTTCTGGGCCTCGGCTTCCGCCATCATATTGGCGACCGTGTTTCGATACGGGATGGGCAGCTGCCGCTCCGCATCGACGAACTCGACGCTCATCCCTTGCGCCTGCGCCTTGCCCCAGCGGCGCAGCAACGCCAGCACGACATCCTTGCCGCTGACCCACGGCCGTAGCTTCCCGGTGAACACGACCCGGCGGCGCTTGGCCGGCGTGAAGTAGATGTAGCCGGTCGACCAGCCGAATCCGAGCTGCGTGCTGCCCACCCCGGTACCGACGGCGCCGTATGCCCCGTAGGCGCGGCTATGCGAATCCGCCCCGGGGATGAAGGCGCCGGGAACGACCAGGCCCTGCTCGGGAAAATAGAAATGAAAAATCCCGTCGCCCGGCGTCGCGTAGTAGGGCTTGCCGATGCCATGCAGCTGGGCGAACTCCCGGCCGATGGAGGTCTGCTTGTCGTCGGCGTTGCGGCCCGAGAAAACGAAATGATCGTTCGCGATCGCCGCCTGCCGCGGGAAGATCCGGTCGCCGCCGGTGATCTGGTTGAAGGTGTGAATCGAAAAGGGCGCGGTCCCGTCGGACGCGGGCAGTAAGTCGCACCAAACGCGCAGCGTGCCACCCGGCCGCACCTGCGCATCCTTATCGACCCGATGGGCCCAGACGATCTGCTCGGTGCTGGTCAGGCCGCGCGCGGTCTGGGCATCAGGCCACTCGACGCGAGGGGACTGCGCCGTGGCTTCGGGGAACTCGCGGCGTCCGACCTTGATGATGCCGCCCGACCGACGGATCTCGTCTTCCATCGGCGTCAGCGGCACCGGGTCATAGGTTTTCCCGCGAGTCTCGTTGGTCAGGCGACGGCTGGACGGATCGAACGTCAGGACATCGCCTTCCTGTGCATCCTCCGAGGCGGCCCGGCTCTGGACCACGTGGAGGCCCAGGTTCAGGGCGTTGCGGCGAAAAATATCGCCCACGCCATCGCCGCAGACGATCACGAGCTCGAGTCCAACCTCCTCGGCGACGGCTTTGAGGCCGGCCGGACTCATCTCGCGTGACGAGCCGATCCCGAAGCGTTCGCCGGCAATGACGAAGGTCTCCCCCCGATGGACCCGCTGCCGGAAGTCAGGCATCAAGTAACGGAACGCGCCCAGCTTCCAGCGCTCATCGAGCCGGTCGAGGCTCTCCGAGACGCAGTCGTCCGCGGGCGTGATCTGGTCGGTGTCGATGGCATCCAGCTTCTTGCCGGGAATTTTTGGATCCCAGAAGATCAAGGCCCGCCCTCGGACCAGCTGCTCGCTGCCGCTGGACCTCGGTACCGGTGGTGTCGCTTGTTTGGCGGGCGAGGCGGCGCCCGACTTGTGACGCGCAGGCTGGATGGTGTTCACGAGGCGCGCGATGATTCAACCCTCTCGAGCCGCTCGAGCACGGCGTCGGCCGCCGCCGTCGTGGTGAGCGTTCCGCCGAGGTCCCTCGTCGTCCGGCGATCGCGCGCCGCGGCCATCACCGCCGCCTCGATCTGCAGCGCGCTTGCGGGGTCGCCCAGGTGCCGAAGCATCATCGCCCCCGCCAGGATGGCACCCACCGGGTTCGCGATGCCTTTGCCGGCGTGCTTCGGAGCGGATCCATGCACCGGCTCGAACAGGCCCCGTCGGTCGTCCGGGTTGATGTTCGCCGAGGGCGCCTGGCCCAGGCCACCGACCAGCTCCGACGCGAGGTCGCTCAGGATATCGCCGAACATGTTGGAGGTCACGACGACGTCGAAGCGGCCCGGGTCCTTCACCAGCTGCATCGCCGCGGCATCGACAAAGAGATGCTCGGCCTCGAGGTCGGCCCCCGCCTGCCGCTCGATCGCAAAGACGCGCTGCCAGAGGTCATGCGCGTGATAGAGTGCGTTGCTCTTGTCGACCATGGTGACCCGTCCCTGATGGCCCGCCGTTCGCCGCTGGCGTGCCAGCCCGAACGCGTAGTGGATGATGCGCTCGACCCCCTTTCGGGTGTTGATGTCCTCCTGGATCGCGATCTCGTCGGGCGTGCCCCGCTTGAACTGGCCGCCGACGCCGACGTAGGCGCCTTCGGTGTTCTCGCGCACGACGACCAGGTCGATGGAAGGGGCATCGCGCAACGGCGTCAGCCCGGGGGCCAGCAAGCGGGACGGCCGCAGGTTGACCCAGAGATCCAGCTCGAAACGCAGCCGAAGCAACAGACCAGCGGCATATTGCGGATCTTGCACGCGTGGGTCACCGACCGCGCCCAGGTAGATGGCATCGACCTGCTTCAGTTCGCTGAAGACCGAGTCGGGCAGGATCTCCCCGGTGCGCAGGTAGCGATCCGCGCCCAGGTCATAGGTGACGAAATCCAGGTCGGTGCCGGTTGCGGTCGTCACCGCCTGCAGGACCCGGATTCCCTGGGCGATGACCTCGGGGCCAATGCCGTCGCCCGGGATGACGGCGATCCGAAACGGCATCGGCTACAGCATAGTCGGCACGAATTTCGAAAGGTTTCCGCCCATTCAGGCGATACCACTACATAGTGTTGACCGAGGAGAAGGCTCTCAGCGTGGCGCTCGGCAAGATGCGCCGCCTGCGCCGGGTCCGCCGCCTCTCCCGACTGACCTACTGGGCGGCCTGGGGATTCGTTGGGGTCGTGTGCCTTCTGCTGCTCGCCGGCGGCGTCGCCGGCCTGGCGGCCGGCTAGGGTCCTCCACCCGGCCCTCCCCCAGCGGGGGAGGGACTCTTGGACGCTTCGATCAGGCGGCTGAGCGCCTGCTTCGCCCGCCCGCTGTCCAGTGACTCGCGGGCCACGGCCATTGCCTGCGGCCACCCCTGCGCCTTGCCCGCTGCCAGGGTGGCGGCGGCGGCGTTGAGCACGACCACATCGCGGCGGGGCCCGGCCTCCCCCTCCAACACCTGCCGGAGCAGGGTGGCATTCTCGGCCGGCGTCCCGCCCCGCAGATCCTCCGGTCGGGAGCGCCCCAGGCCGATGTCTTTGGGATCGAGCTCGTACTCGGTGACGGTCCCGTCCTTCAACTCGAAAACCCGCGAGGGACCGGTGGTGGTCAGCTCATCGAGCCCGTCTTCGCCGTAGAAGACGAGCGCCCGCTCGTGTCCGAGGTCCTGCAACACGCGGATCATCAATGGCGCCAGCGCCGGAGCGCCGACCCCCAGCGCCTGGCGCCGCACGCGACCGGGGTTGGCGAGCGGGCCGAGGACGTTGAAGACCGTGCGCACGCCGAGCTCGCGACGCGCCGGGCCCGCGTGGCGCATGGCCGGATGAAAGCTGGGGGCGAAGCAGAAGCCGATGCTCGCCGCGTCGATGCAGCGGCGCACGCCGTCCGCGCCAAGCGTGATGTCGACGCCAAGGGCCTCGAGGACATCGGCGCTGCCGCAGCGGCTGGAGGCGGCGCGGTTGCCATGCTTGGCCACTGGAATGCCCGCGCCCGCCGCGACCAGCGCCGCCGCCGTCGAAATGTTAAAGGTGCCGGCGCGATCCCCACCGGTGCCGCAGGTGTCGATCGTCCCGCTCGGGACCTCGAGCGGCGTGGCATGCGCCCGCATCGACTCCACGAAGCCCGTCATCTCGTCGACGGTTTCGCCTTTGGCCCGCAGGGCGATCAAGAGTCCGGCGAGCTGGCCCGTCGTGACCTCCCCCGCCATCACCTGGTCCATCACGTCGCGCGCCTGGTCGCGCGTCAGCGGCTTGCCCTGGAGCAGCTGTTCGATCGCGTCGCTCGGTGTCACGCTCGCGGATACTGGTAGGCGGCGGGCGTCGCCATGACGAGGAGCGCCAGCAGCATCTGGTAGCAGGTCTGGTAGTCGCTGGCCCGGTAGCGGACCGTCCGACCGCCGGCGCGCTGAACGTCGGGAATTTGTACGCAGAGATCCGCCATGCTGGCGTTCATCCAATCGATCTCGAGCGTGAACGGCCCCTTGGGGCGGTAGAGCGGCCGTTTGGCGCGCTGGCCGTAGGCGCGGTAGGCGCCCTCTTCGATCCGCCGGCAAGCCTCGATCGGGTGCA
>Ga0137415_10006508_pt1 | contig 11583 bp, 11 predicted proteins | sample CZODoug3_1_1_16f_FD_183082 | JGI IMG/M metagenome (GOLD analysis project Ga0137415, IMG submission 183082) | Vadose zone soil fungal communities from Angelo Coast Range Reserve, California, USA - CZODoug3_1_1_16fungal (Hybrid Assembly) | ecosystem: Environmental > Terrestrial > Soil > Vadose...
TCGGTGTCACCGTAGATTTTTTCAGCGAGCGTGCCTTGGACAACCTTGGTTGGCCATGTGCCCAGTCGCATGCTTGCCCCTTTGTTACGGACGCCACGCTGCTCCTCCAGCAGGGAGATTACCGGCTCTGGAGTTTTCTTGTCGAACTCAGTGCTGTTAGCGTCTTTGATTCCACAGACGTTCCTCGCAAATTCAATCGTCGCCACCTGCATACCAAGACACAGACCGAGGTACGGAATCTTATGCTCCCGCGCGAAACGTGCTGCGTTGATTTTTCCCTCAACACCGCGAGTGCCAAATCCGCCAGGAATCAGGACGCCGCCAATATCTTTCAACTGCGAGTCCACGCCGTGCTCCAGCGATTCGGCATCAATCAGTTTAAGATCGATTCCGCAGTCCTCGCTCGCGGCGGCGTGCGTGAGTGATTCATAAATGCTCTTGTAGGCGTCGCGGACTTCCATGTATTTGCCAACTACAGCGATCTTGATGCGGCGCTTTGGATTTACAACGCGTTCGACAAATTTCCGCCAGTCTGCCAGATCGGGGGCAGGCGTTTGCAGATGCAAAAGATCGCACACCAATTGGTCGAGTCCCTCAGCATGCAGTGTTAACGGCACTTCATAAATCGTGTGCTCGACATCGCGCTCCTCGATCACGGCTTTTTCAGAAACGCTGCAGAACATCGACAGTTTCCGACGCACATCCCGATCCAGCGGTTTTTCGCTACGGCAAATCAACACCTGCGGCTGCAAACCGATCTCGCGGAGCTTCGCCACGCTTTGCTGCGTTGGCTTTGTTTTTAATTCGTGCGCCGCCTTGATGTATGGAACAAGCGTCACGTGCATGTTCAGCACGTTTTCCGGGCCGACCTCTAGAATAAATTGTCGAATCGCTTCCAGAAATGGCAGACCTTCGATGTCACCCGTCGTTCCGCCGATCTCAGTAATAACGACCTCGTATTTGCTTTCGTCGGAAAGCTCACGAATGCGATTTTTGATCACGTCTGTGACATGCGGAATGACCTGGACAGTCTTGCCGAGATAATCGCCGCGCCGCTCCTTTAAAATAACGGTCTCGTAAACCTGGCCGCTGGTTAGGTTGTTGTGCCGTGTGAGGACGCAGTTGGTGAAGCGCTCGTAATGTCCAAGATCGAGATCGGTTTCAGCGCCATCGTTGAGCACATAAACTTCTCCGTGCTGGAACGGGTTCATCGTGCCGGGATCGACATTGAGGTAAGGATCGAACTTTTGTAGGACAACGCGCAGCTTGCGCGCTTCAAGTAGCGTCCCGAGTGAGGCTGCGGTTAAGCCTTTACCCAGCGAACTGACGACGCCCCCGGTGACAAAAATGTATTTCATCCGGAGCGAGCACTCTGTTGGGCGCGAACGAGTTTTTGCTCCAGCGATTTTGCGTCGGCGGGCGTGTCCACGCCGGGCGAACCATGTTTGGTGACGAGCACATGAACTTTTACACCATTTTCCAACGCGCGCAATTGCTCCAGCGACTCAGCGCGCTCAAGTGGACTCGGTTTCCACTTCACAAACTGGAGCAGCGCGTCGCGACGGAAACCATAAATACCCTGATGCCGCAGATAACGAACACGGGAAGGTTTGGCAGAGTAGGGGATAACGCTTCGCGAGAAGTAGAGAGCGCAATTGTGCCGATCTATGACGACTTTGTTTTGATGCGGTGATTCTGCTTCGGAAGGATTTTGGAACGGATGCGCGGCAGTAACCATGTCGATCTTCACGTCCGAGCGAAGTTTTTCAACGACTGCATCAATCAAACGGGGATCGAGCAACGGTTCATCCCCTTGGATATTGAGCACGAACGCAAAAGCTTTCGCGCGGCGTGCGACTTCCGCCACCCGATCAGTCCCGCTACGATGTCTCGGGGAGGTCAAAGCGACCTCGGCGCCCCACTTGAAAGCGGCCTCGGCAATGCGCATATCGTCGGTGGCAACGATCAGCCGGTCTAGATTTTTGGCTGTTTGACACCGCTGCCAGACGTGTTGCAGAAGTGGTTTATCGGCAATGCGATGCAATGGTTTTCCCGGAAAACGTGTAGACGACCAACGCGCTGGAATGACGCCCAAGGCCTTATTCATTGCCTGTCATCCTGAGCGAAGCGAAGGATCTCACGATTGCCGAAGCATTACGCAAGTGGACGTCTCCGTGCAACGAACCAAAGGGCGGGGTTTCTCGCCTGGTTCGGAATGACCGCGTAATCATGACGTTATGTTCAAGATAATCTCCGCCGCTGCGGGGAAATCCTCCGCAATCCAATCAGCCTTGCTGCTAATAATGTCGCGTTGAAAACCGGTTTGAACGCGGATCGTGCGCACGCCAGCGTTGCGACCGCATTCGACATCGACTTCCTTGTCGCCAATGAAAAATGAGCGTGAAAGGTCAATCCCGTGTTCTCGCTTGGCCTGCAAGATCATCCCGGGGGCTGGTTTGCGAGAGCTGGAATGTTGCCCGGGAGGATCGGGGGAAAAATAGGTCGCCCCGATCAAATCATCCAACTGTCGCAGGACCTCCGCGTCAACGGCACGATATTGCTCGACTGTCATCAGACCGCGACCGATCCCGCTCTGATTTGTAATGACAATCAGTTTGAAACCACGCGCTTTCAAACGCCGCAATGCTTCCGGAACGCCTGGAAAAATCCTGACGTCTTTCGGGTCGGAACAATAATCACAATCCTTCATGATGGTGCCGTCGCGATCGACAAAGACGGCAGGAGACAGCTCATCAGTCATGGTCGCTGTCCTCTCGGAAGCTGGCGATAAGTTCATTTCGCGTCACGGTTGCTGTTCCAAGTTTGCTAACCACGACTGCGCTTCCGTGGTTGGCGATTTCTGCCGCTTCAATTGGAGTTGCTCCGCAGACAAGCCCGAGGGTAAAGAGCGCAACGGCAGTATCGCCCGCGCCGGAGACATCAAAAACCTGTCGTGCCTTTGTCGGAATATAATGTGGCTCTTCTAACTGCTGAAAAAGCATCATGCCGTGTTCGCCCAGCGTGATGAGAAGATATTTTGTGTTCCATTTCTTAAGAAGCGCTTCGCCGACGCGCCGGAGATCGACATCGTGCGGCGGGATCGCATCCGGATCGCGCCCGGGAATGCCAGCTGCGAGAAAAGCTTCTGCGCGGTTCGGGGTAACCACCGTGGCGCCATGCCAATCCATTAGATGCTCGGGATTGGGATCGGCCGCCACGATCTTGCCGGCCGAGCGCGCAACATCTGTAATCTCCGAAACAATGTCAGCCGACAAAAACCCTTTGCCGTAGTCTTCAAAGATAATCGCGTCTGTCTGCGCAATGGTGTTTCGGACCGCCGCGAGCACATGCTGGACTTGGTGTGCCGATGGCCCGGTAAACTGTTCACGATCGACGCGAACAACCTGTTGATGACGCGCAATGATGCGCGTTTTCACAATCGTGCGGAACGACTCGTCTTTAACCGCGTTGGAGAAATCGATTTTTTGTTCCGCCAACAGTTCCTGAAGTTGCTGGCCACTGCGATCGTTTCCCAGCAAGCCGATGATCGCGACGTAATCTACGAATTCGCGCAGATTGCGTGCGACGTTGGCAGCGCCTCCGGGGTAGAACGACTCTCTGGTGACCTCCACAACAGGAACCGGCGCCTCGGGGGAAATGCGGCCGACTTTTCCCCACACGAATTCATCGAGCATCAAATCGCCGATGACCAGTATTCGCATTGATGGCGAACGATCCAGAACCGCCTTGAGTCTGTTAGGGTTCATAAAAAGTGCAGAAGATGCCGCCAAGGCAGCGCAATGGTTCGACTATGGGAAAGCAAATTTTTCTTGACGGCGTTTGTGCGCGGGGCGGGTTCTGTTAAAGTTCGCTCCATTAAATCCTTAAATCGAACTCGAAATCAACAGTCGAAAGTGCCAATGATTCCGTTTACCAGATATTTGAAATTAGGCGTGGGTGTCCTCTGTGGGCTTGCATTGTGTGCAGGTGCCGCCCAAGCGCCACAACACATCAATATTAAACAATTATCAACCAGGGTGGAAGACGTTGTCGTGCCGTTGCCGAACGAAATTTTCGGCGCCCTGAACAAACTGGGCACAGTGAACTGGAAGCAGCACGTGCGCAGCGACAAAGGACCAAACTTTACCGAGAGGCCGCGTATCGCTCTTTTACTTGGGGCGGTGATCGCCGATGGTTTTATCGCAGTGCAGGCGGAAGACGCAGACGCCGTAAAAGATATTGGCCAGCGCGTCCTGGCCCTGGCGAAGGGTATCGGCGTGGGAAATTCAATTACTCCACATGCCAAGGCGATCATCGAGGCAGCCGACAAGCGTAATTGGGAAAACGTCCGCAGAGAACTGGATCGCACCCAAAACAGCGTCCAACAGGCGATGAACGAGGTGCACGATGAAAAATTATCACAGCTAGTAAGCCTGGGCGGATGGCTGCGTGGTACAGAGGTGTTGACCTCGGTTGTGAAGGAACATTTTTCCAGCGATGGCGCCGAGCTGCTGCACCAGCCCGATCTGCTTTCCTATTTTCAAACAAGGCTCCAGGCTATGCCCGAGTTTAACCTGCCCATCATCCGCCAAATTCAAGACGCGCTGGTCGAGGTGAAACCTTTGATTGATGTCGGCGATCGCCGCATTCCGCCCGAATCAGTGAAGAAGGTCAATGAAATCACAACCCGGCTCGGCCATGGCATCGTCACAAGAGACTAGCACTTCGATGAAAAGCTGCGCGAAACTCGTGTTCCAGACGAGCGCTCTGCTGCTCGTTTTAGTAGCCCTTCAACCTGTGATTTTCGCATCGGTGGACGATGCGCAGTCCTTTGCTCTTCAAGCCGCTGAACCATACGTAAAACAAGGATTCCAGGTGCGTGAGGATTACTGGGGAGGCGACCTCGGTTCCGGAGAAAAAAAGGCAGTCCGACAGCAATTGTTCAAAGGGAACGAATACTGGTTTTGGCTGGGAACGGAAGCCGACAAGGCCAAGGTTTCCGTTCACGTTTATGACTCAGATGGCAAACTTGCCGAAGAGCCGGACGGATGGGAGAAAGGCCACTTTGCAGGTGCACACGTCATTCCAAAAGCGACCGGCAGCTACTTCATCATAGTCAGTGTTGAGGAATCGCCAGAGGATCGGACTCATTGGGCATTGGTGTATGGTTTTCGGTAGAACTGAGTGGCTTCGAATCGTGCAGATGCCGATGCTACTTGGAAAATGACTGAAACGCGAACTTTGCAGTTTGAAAGCCCACGCGTTCTGCAGTCCCTTTACGCCAACGATCTTAAGCTCTTGAAGAATCTCGAGGACTCTCTGGGCGTGAAGGTGACCACGCGTGAAGGTTGGGTGAAGCTCGAAGGCGACCCGGGCCGTCTAGACAAAGCGCAACAAGTATTCGAACAGCTTGATAAAGCGCGTCAGCAAGGTGTCGATATTCAACGGCACGAATTCAATTATGCCCTTAACTCCGTGACCGGACAAAAGGATGAGAATCTGAGCGACATTGTATCGGCGAAAATCACAACCTCGTCACGCAAGCCGCCGATCGTGGCGCGAAGCGCAAACCAGCGCGCATACGTCGAGGCAATTCAAAAGCACGACGTGGTTTTTGGAATTGGACCGGCTGGCACGGGCAAAACTTACCTTGCTGTGGCGATGGCCGTCGCGGCGCTCAAGAAAGAGCAAGTGGCGCGCATTATATTAGCGCGACCCGCGGTGGAAGCTGGTGAAGCGCTGGGATTTCTTCCCGGCGATCTCGAACAAAAAATTACGCCGTATCTCCGGCCGCTTTACGATGCGTTGCATGAAATGTTGGAGCGGGAGGAAATGGAGCGGGCGATTGCGCGGCAAACCATCGAAGTGGCTCCGCTGGCGTATATGCGTGGACGCACCTTGAATAACGCCTTTGTCATTCTCGATGAGGCCCAGAACACCACAACTGAGCAAATGTTCATGTTACTGACACGAATCGGTTTGAATTCCAAATGCGTGGTTACCGGTGATGTCACACAAATTGATTTGCCCGCGAACAAACGCTCCGGTGTGGTCGAAGCGTTACAGGCATTGAAAGCCGTGCCGGGAATTGCGACCGTATATTTCACCGAGCGCGACGTTGTGCGTCATGAGCTCGTGCGCGCCATCATTGGCGCTTACCAACAGCACCGCTCGCCCGCACCACCATCGCGCAAATAGAAAACAATATGTTCGATTTCCTCAGACGCGGGCGACTCATCAAGCGCGGCCTCGCCTCACGCAAGATGCGGCGCCGGCGACGGCAACGCAGCGAGCTCATGCGCAATCTGGAAAATTCGCCCTTTCTGAAGGTAGTCCTCTTTGCGATGTTTGCCGGCGGCCTGGCATTTCTCGTCTTTAGCGGTCAACAGCCCGAACCGGCAAAAAATTACGTGATTGCGCTGCTGGTTTTGACCACGGCCATTACGCAGCTTTGGATCAACCAGCCGAAGAGCTTTTACCAAAACTCGCGACTTCTTCTTGTCTTTGGCGTTATCCTTGCCCAACTAGCCGTCACAAAACTGTTGCTGGTCATTTGTAACAGCGGCAATTACCGATTCTTAAAGCCGGAGATGGCCGGCTTGATCACGCCCTATGCGTTTGCGCCGCTCGCGCTGAGCGTGCTGCTGGGGCGGCAACACGGCCTCTATGCTGCGTTCTTCGTTAGCTTATGGAGCAGCATGTTGTTTGGTCCAATTGATGCCCCGCTTTTGATAACCAGTCTGATCAGCGGATTTACTGCTGTCTCTCTAACGTTGCAGGTGCGGCGGCGCAGCAAATTGATCCGTGCTGGTTTGTATGTCGGGCTCGCGATTTGGTTGTTGTCGCTGACGTTTGGATTGATCGGACCAATCAATTGGTTTTATCCGACGGCCAACGACTGGGGCATGATCGGATGGCAGAGTGCGCTCGCTATCGGAAATGGAGTTTTGACCGCCACACTCGCTGGCGGTGCGCTCCCGATGCTCGAGAACCTGTTTCGAATTACGACCGATATTTCGTGGCTGGAGGCTTCCGATCTCAATCATCCTTTGCTGCGCCGCATGACGATCGAAGCGCCGGGCACTTATCATCACAGCCTCGTCGTGGCCAACCTCGCCGAAGCCGCAGCGGAAGCGGTCGATGCAAACGCGACGCTTTGCCGCGTCTGCTCGTACTTCCATGACGTTGGCAAGCTGGTGAAACCCGAATACTTCACCGAAAACATGAGCTTTGAACGCAATCCGCACGATGACCTCGCGCCTACAATGAGCGCCCTGATTATCATCGCGCACGTCAAGGAAGGCGTGGATCTTGCGCTGAAGCATCGGCTAAACCAGCGCATCATCGATATTATCCAGGAGCACCACGGCACCTCGCTCGTCCGTTATTTTTATCAACGCGCGGTCCAGCAGCATGAAGATGCGCGCGCTGGGGGCAAGATCATGAAGCTGCGCGAGGACGATATTCCAGAAGTGCACGAGGAAAGTTTTCGTTACAGCGGGCCGAAACCGCAGACGAAGGAAAGCGCGATCGTCAGTCTGGCCGACACGATTGAGAGCGCCTCGCGCAGCCTGGAGAAACCAACGCCGCAAAAAATCGAAGCGCTCGTGAACGAGCTGATCGACGAGCGCATTAGCGATCGGCAGCTGGACGAATGCGATCTGACGCTCGGCGAATTGAAAGTAATCGCCGACCGTTTCCGATTCACGCTTCTATCGATGTTGCATACTCGAATCGCTTATCCAAAGGCAGGGCAGAGACCGGCAGTGCCGCGCGACGAAATCTTGCGCCCAGACGTGATGGCCGCCACGCGCAAACCTGAAACCGCTCCGCCAATCTCGGCTGCGTAATCGCAGCAAAGGTGGCGTCTGATACAGACGCCCTACAGTTCAGGCGGATGCGCACGCGGCTCACGATCCTTTGAGCCGGCACTGCTCGGAACCGTGACGAAGGGGCCGCCTTCCATCGGTGTGACTTTGGTGAAAGCGATATCAGGCATTTCGCTCGGCAATCCTTCGAGCGGAAAATCTTTTCGCAACGGGAAGAATGGATAGCCGTCCCACATCAGGATTCGACGCAGATCGGGATGGCCAGTAAACTTGATGCCCATCATGTCGTAAGCCTCGCGCTCGTGCCAGTTCGCTGTGGGCCAAATGTCGGAAATGGTGTCGACCGCGCCGAGTTCTTCGAGAACTCTTAATTTCAAGCGCAGATGCACGCCGTGCGGCATCGAATAAAGATGGTAAACGATTTCGAAGCGCGGGTCTTCGCCGAAATTGTCGATGCTTGTGATGTCGAGCAAATAGTCGAATGAAAGCTCATCACAGCAGAATTTGGCGATCTCATGGAGATCACCGGCCGCGATCGTAAAACTCGTTTCGCCGCGAAATTCAGTTTTATTCTGAATTTTTTCTCCAAATAATTTCTCCAGTGAAGCAACTGCCTCTTCTGTGGTCATAGGTAAGCTGTCATTCTGAGCGGAGCGAAGAACCTCTCACTCGACGTTCGCGGAACGTAACGCCTCGTGAATGCGCCACGATTCTATGTGAGGTCCCTCGCTTCGCTCGGGATGACCCGTTGTTCATGTGAGCGCTTCCTCGAGGCGTTCTGCTAGCTCCGGCTTCTGATTTCGAAATGAGCGCTCGCGAGAAATTTTCTCCTGCAATTTCATCAAACCAGCTAGCAACGCTTCCGGACGCGGTGGGCAACCAGAGATGTAAACATCGACGGGGATAAGCTGATCGACTCCCTGCAGTGTAGCGTAAGAGCGGTACATACCGCCTGTGGAAGCGCATGCGCCCATGGCGATCACCCATTTCGGCTCCGGCATCTGCTCATAGATTCGCTTCACCGCAAGAGCCATTTTGTAGGTGACCGTGCCGGCCACGATCATCACATCGCATTGCCGCGGCGAGAAGCGCATCACTTCCGCGCCAAATCGCGCAATATCGAACCGCGACGCAGCTGCGGCCATCAACTCAATCGCGCAACAGGCCAGACCCATAGGCATCGGCCAAAGCGAGTTTTTACGAACCCAGTTCAGTGCCGCATCGAAACGTGTAAAAATCACGTTGCCTTCAATCTTGGAATCATACGCCGTCGAGCGAGTTTCGGGCATCAGCGAACAGTAAGATCACGCTCCGCCCTCGCAAGGGAAAACGAGCCACAGATTGACACGGATGAAACACAGATTACGAAAAGAACACACTGAACCGCCCTAAAATGAATCCGTGTAAATCTGTGTTCATCTGTGGCTAATTCCGTAATCCTTTGCAGCAAAACCATCATATGACGGAATTAAGCCGTACTCATCTCGACCAGCTCGAGAACCAGAGCATTTTTATTTTTCGCGAGGCGTATCACGCTTTCAAAAACATCGCGATGCCATGGTCGATGGGTAAGGACTCAAACGTTCTCATCTGGCTTGCGCGCAAATCTTTTTTTGGACGCGTACCATTTCCGGTTTTGCACATCGACACGACTTATGAGTTTCCAGAAATGCTGGAGTTCCGTGAATGGGCGACGAAGTATCACAACCTGAATTTGATCGTGAAAATTAATACCGAGGCGCGCGCACGCGGGATCGGGTACGAGACGCATGATCCGGTGACAGTGACGCACGAGCTAAAAACCGTCGCGTTACAACAGGCGCTTGCGGAATATAAATGGGATGCGCTCATCACCGGCATTCGCCGCGATGAAGATCCCACGCGCGCAAAGGAGAGATATTTCTCGCCGCGCAACGCGCAGTTCGAATGGGACTACAAAGATCAGCCTCCGGAATTCTGGAGCCAATTCGTTACCACTACGGCAAAGGGCGAACATGTCCGCGTGCAACCGTTGCTCGATTGGACCGAGATCGATGTCTGGCGCTACATCCAGCGAGAAAACATTCCCATCCCGAAGATGTATTTTGCCCGAAACGGAAAACGTTTCCGTTCGTTAGGCTGCAGCCCCATTACGCATCCAATCGAAAGCAACGCATCTACAATCGACGAGATCGTTGCCGAGCTAGAGGCGACAAAAACAACCGAGCGCGCCGGCCGTGCACAAGATCATTACGAGCGGAATGCGATGCAGAAATTAAGGGCGAAGGGATTTTTATGATTGCGGATCGCGGATTGCGGATTGCGGAGAGAAAAGCCGAGAGCCTGCGTATTGCCGATGGCGTAATGTCGGCTGAGGATTTTCGCAAACGCACTTTTCAACTGGGCATTCGTATCGTTCGTTTAGTCGAGGCGTTGCCGAAGACCGATCCGGCGCGCGTAATCGGAAGGCAATTGCTGCGCTCTGGAACTGCTGTCGGCGCGAACTATCGCGCGGCGGCACGCGCACGATCGCGGGCGGAGTTCGTGGCCAAAATGGGAATTGTCGAGGAAGAATGTGATGAAACTCTTTACTGGTTGGATTTACTCATTGAACTCCAGCTTGTAAGCCATTCTCGGTTGCAAGATCTACGCAGCGAAGCAAACGAAATTTTGTCGATTGTTGTAGCATCAATCAGGACTGCGCGCGGAAATGCCAAGCGGCAGGTGCGTTACGATGACTGAGGTCTCTCCGCAATCCGCAATCCGCAATCCGCAATCTTCAACGGCTCCGCCGCTGAAGATGGTTTTTGTCGGTCACGTCGACCATGGAAAATCGACGCTAATCGGGCGAATTTTGCACGACACGGGCTCGTTGCCGGAAGGCAAGATCGAGGAAATAAAGAAGGCCTGCGCGGCGGAAGGGATGGAGTTTGAATTTGCATTCCTGCTCGATGCGCTGCTGGAGGAGCAGAAACAAAACGTCACGATCGACACGACGGAGATTCCTTTCCGAACAGCGCGCCGCCGTTACGCCATTATCGACGCACCAGGGCACAAGGAATTTTTGAAGAACATGATCACCGGCGCGTCGAGAGCGGACGCCGCGATCCTGGTGATTGGCGCGGACGAAGGCGTGCGCGAACAGAGCCGTCGCCACGGTTATCTGCTCAGCATGCTTGGCATCCGGAACCTCATCGTCGTGGTAAACAAAATGGATCTCGTGGGTTATTCGGAAAAACGATTTCGCGAGATCGAACAGGACTATCGGAAGTTTCTGCAGCAGCTCGGACTCAATGCGCACACGTTTATTCCTGCGTCGGCGAGGGAAGGTGAGAACGTCGTGCGGTCGAGCATGAAAATGAAATGGTACTGCGCGGCGAACGTTCTCGAAGCGCTCGACTTGCTGGAGCCGCAAAAGTCTAACGTCGATCTTCCGCTGCGCTTTTGTGTTCAGGATGTTTATCGCTTCGATGGACGACGGATCATTGCAGGCCGGATCGAAACCGGAACGCTGAGAGTGGGAGATGAGTTGATATTCTCGCCGGCAAATAAGTCATCAGTGGTTGCTACGATTGAGCGCTGGCCACAGGTCATCCTGAGCGGAGTAGAAGGATCCCGCGGAGCTAGCTCAACGGTAACGCAACGGGATTCCTCGAATTCGCTCGGAATGACAATGAAGCTCACAATTCGTTACGCCGAGCCTGGCGATGCGTCGGTGCTTGCGCAACTGATGTGCGAGCTCAGCTACGAAACAACCGCCACCGAAATGCGTCGG
>Ga0137415_10006509_pt1 | contig 11583 bp, 11 predicted proteins | sample CZODoug3_1_1_16f_FD_183082 | JGI IMG/M metagenome (GOLD analysis project Ga0137415, IMG submission 183082) | Vadose zone soil fungal communities from Angelo Coast Range Reserve, California, USA - CZODoug3_1_1_16fungal (Hybrid Assembly) | ecosystem: Environmental > Terrestrial > Soil > Vadose...
TCGGTTCGGCGACAAGGCCACTGAAAGGTGGGTGTGCCAGCCTGGAGCGGAGCGGATCGGGCGTGCCGGGAGGAGTGCTCGTGAAGGACTACGGCTGGCTGGCGTGGTCGTTCGGGCTGGTGGTGCTCGTGGTCATACTCGCTGTGGCTATCCCACTGGAGCGGTGGCTGACCCGGCGGCGCCGCGTCGAGAGCGGTTGGGTGGACTGGTGCCGCACGGCCCGCGAGCTGCCCTGGGCGGACCGGTTCCGGCTGTACTGGGCGACCGCGATGGGCCGCGCGGTGACCCAGCCCAGGCTGGTCGACCTGGCCCTGCAGCGGGCCAGCGCGCTGGTCAAGCTGCAGCGGGGCGCCCCGACGCAGCGGCGGAAGTTCACCATCGGTCTCGGGTGTTGCTACCTGCTGCTGACCGCGCTCTACATCTTCGACGGCAATTGGGGCTTCGGCGTCATGTTCGTGTGGTTCGGGGTTCTGTTCATCTACGTGGGGATCACCGCGGGTGGGCCGGCCAGGAGCGAAGCGGCCAACCGGCGGCTGGCCGAGCGCCCCCACCCCCAAGAGTAGTGTGACCAAGGCCACAGTCGGCCGTTGCTCCCCGCTGAATCGGATCTTCGTCGCGGGCCCGGCCGCCGGTGCGGGAGCTTGCCGACCCCCGGCCCGCGGCTACGGCTCCCTTCAGCCCATCGTGCACCGTCCCGGATGGCTAGCATCCCGGTCGATGCAGGTCAGGACGGAGGAGGTAGCCGTGACCGAGTCCGCCACGGCGGCGCTGGAGTCGTTGCTCATGTCGAGCCCGCTGAGCGACCCCGCGCTGTTGCAGGCCACCCACGCCGTCCCCGACCGGCCGATCCTGCCCGACGTCACCGTGGTCAAGGTCGGCGGCCAGAGCCTGATCGACCGGGGCCGCGCCGCCGTGTTCCCGGTGGTGGACGAGCTCGTCGAGATCAAGCGGACCCACCGGCTGCTGATCGGCACCGGGGGAGGCACCAGGGCACGGCACATCTACTCCCTGGCCGCCGAGCTCGGGTTGCCGACCGGGGTGCTCAGCGCGGTTGGGTCGGCGGTCGCCGGCCAGAACGCGACGATGCTCGGGTACCTGATGGCGCGCCACGGCGTGCCGGTGGTCGGCTCGGCGGCGTTCAGTGCGCTCGCGCTGTACCTGGGTGAGTCCGGCGCGGCGATCTTCTCCGGGATGCCGCCGTACGACATGTGGCAGCGGGTGCCGGCGACCGGCGTGATCCCGCCGTACCGAACCGATGCCGGGTGTTACCTGATCGCGGAGACGTACGGCTGCGCCGGCATGGTCTTCATCAAGGACGAGGACGGGCTCTACACCGCGAATCCGAAGAGCGACCCGTCGGCGAAGTTGATCCCCGAGATCACCGTGGACGAGCTGATCGAGGCGGACCTACCGGACCTGGTCGTCGAGCGGCCGGTGCTGGAGCTGATGCGCCACGCCCGGCACGTGCGCTCGATCCAGATCGTGAACGGGCTGCGGCCAGGGTTGATCCGCCGCGCCGTCGAGGGCGAGCACGTCGGCACCATCATCAGGAGCGCCTCATGACCGCCGCCAAGGACGTCCCCTCCGCCCTGATGCGCCAGACCCTGCTGGACCGCGAGCTGGTCAAGCCGATCGAGCGCCCGGTGATCCGGATGCTGCCCTGGCTGGACGTCGTCTCGATCGGCGGCACCGCGATCGTGGACCGGGGCAGTGAGGTGCTGCTCCCGGTGGTGGAGGAGCTGCGCGGTCTGCTGCCCGAGCATCGCATGCTCATCCTCACCGGCGCTGGGATCCGGGCCCGGCACGTGCTCGGGGTAGGGCTCGACCTCGGGCTGCCCACCGGCGTGCTGGCCAGCCTGGCCGGTGTGGAGGCGGAGCAGAACGGCCACCTGGTCGCGGCGCTGCTGGCCGCCGAGGGGGTGTCCTACCTGCCGCACGGCGGCGTCGCCCATCAGCTGGCGGTGCACCTCGCCGCGTCCCGCGCGGTGGTCTCCACCGCGTTCCCGCCCTACGGGCTGCACGAGCTGCCCCCGCCGGTCGGCAAGATCCCGGTGCACCGTTCGGACGCCGGCACCTTCCTGATCGCCGACGCCTACGGGGCCGCGCGCTGTGTGTACGTCAAGGACGTGGACGGGGTGCGCAGCGGTGATCAGCTGGTGGCGCGGGTGAGCACGGCGGAGCTGCGCGAGCGGGGACCGGAGGCGAGCCCGGTCGACCCGCTGGTGCTGGAACTGCTGGAGAACGCCAAGAACCTCCGGGAGATTCGGGTGGTCAACGGCCTGACCCAGGGGGCGATCACCGATGCGCTGGGCGGCAAGCCGGTCGGCACGGTGATCCACGCCCACTAACACAACCTGGCCCAGGAGAGCCCCGGAGAGCATGTGGCCGCCGGGGCTGAATCGGTACAGTCCAAAAGATCGTCACTCGGTACGATGTCCCGCCATGCCTGAGGAGAGAAGTCTTCCCATCCAGGCGCGGCTCGGCAACGAGGCATGAGCGTTGCGTCCCTGGGGTCGCCGCGTTGCCGCGGCGCACTAGCTGACCTTGGCGACAGCAATCTGGAAGGGCTATAGAGCATGACCTTTGGGGAAACGGTCCGGGCTCTACTCACCAGGTGGTATATCGCAGTGCCGGGCTTGCTCTTGTCGCTCGCCCTGGCCGGCGTCACCTTTGTCCTCGTTCCGTCTCAGTATTCGTCCAGTGGAATTGCGGTGCTGGTCCAGCCGAAGCAAACCACGATGCGAACGACGGCGGATGCGAACCCGCTGCTCAACTTCGATTCCAGCCTGAGCACGACAGCGCTGATCCTGGTGCAGTCGCTGGATACCCCGGAAACCAATGAGCAACTCGGGCTGCCTGCCCATCCGGGCCTGCTCAGCGGTGAGCGATTCACCGTCAAAGACGTGGGCGACACCAATGTCGGTGACCAGATCGTCCAGCCCTTCATTTACATCAACGCGTTCAGTGCGACCCCCGAGGGCAGTGCGCAGATCGTCGCCCGGGTGCAGGCTTACGCGCAGCAGGAGCTGGTCGTCCGCCAGCGGGGGATGCGTGTCTCCCAGCAGAACTTCATCCGGGTGGACAGCGTGGTGGACCCGACCACGCCCAAGCCGTTCCTCGGCCTGGCGCTCGCCGCGACCGGGGCGGCGCTGCTGCTGGGCCTGATCGTCACGGTGGCGCTCGCGCTGCTGATCCACCAGAAGGCCGGCCAGCGCGGCGGCTCGCCCACGGCCGCCGGCACGGGCGATAAGTCGCCCCACCTCGTGCCCCTGGCCACCGGGTTTGCCACCACCGTGACCACGCCCAACGGCACCGTGCTGGCGAGCAGCTCGATCCGCCACCTGCCACCGAGCGCCGTGCGGAAGATGGAGTCGGGGACGGGGACCTAGCGGCGTGGACGACACGATCTTCCCGGTTGACCTCGCCGCCACCGGGTGGCCGCTGGTCCTGCTCGGCGCGGCGGCACTGGCGCTCGTGCTCACGGTGCTGGTTGCGCTGTCCACCTTGAAGGATCTGAGGTCGCCGCTCGCGGCACTGGTCGGCGTCACAGCGGGGTTCCAGACGGCGCAGATCGCGAGCGTGCACATGTTCTGCCCGGCCGTGCTGCTCTGGCTGGTGTTCGGCGTCTGGCGCGAGCCCCGGGGACGGTGGCACCCGAAATGGCCGCTGGTGGTGATGGCCTGTGTCGCGCTGCTGGCGTCCACCGCGATGACCGGTCAGATGGTGAACAGCAAGCTGGTGGCCATCCAGCTCGTGCTGTTGGCGGGCACGGGCGCCTGCCTGGTCGCGTTCGGTGACCAGCAGGATGCCCGATCGGCGTTGGGCGGGCTGCTACTGATCACCACCGTGGCCTGTGTCGCCGCGCTGGCGCAGTACGCCGGCGTGCTGCCCTACAAGATCTACCTGGGCACCCACCGGCCGATCGGGCTGTACTCCGAGCCCGACTGGCTGGGCATGTTCAGCGCCGTCGGCCTGCTGCTCGCGTTCCGCGCCACGAACCTCGGTCGGTGGCGCACTCCGCTGGTGTTCCTGCACGTCATCGTGCTCCTGCTGGCCGCCGCCCGTGCCGCCTGGATCGGCGTCGTAGTGGTCGCCGCGCTCGGCTGGGTGGTGGCCAGGCTCATGCGGAAGAGCGGCTCCGTGCCGGCCGGCCCGAAGCTGGGCGGGTGGCGCATGGCGGTCGGCGGCGTGCTGGTGGTGATCGTCGCGCTGATGGTCAGCCCGTCCCTGCGGGAGTCGCTGACGGACCGCGTGACGGGCGCGGTGGGCTCGCGGCCCGAGGTCGGTGCGATGGCCCGCCAGAAGCAGAACGCCTCGCTGCTCGAGCTGAATTCGCAGGCGCCGCCGGTCGGTCTCGGGCTGTCCGCCAGCGGTCGGGTCGGGGTGTCCGGGCGCATCGCGTACATGGGCAACTCGGTGAACAACGTGGCCAGCAACTGGCTGCTGGGCTGGTGGGTGGACGGCGGAGTGCTGTCGCTGCCGCTGATCGGGTTGTTCTTCTTCGCCGCCGCGCGCCGGTTGACCGTCACCCACGGGCTGCTGCTCGGCGTCGTGCTGGCGTGCAGCTTCTTCTCCAACGCCATGGTCATTCCCATCGCCTGGTTCGCGCTGGCGCTCTGCCTGATCGAGCCGGCGCGTGCGCCGGAGCCAGCGCCAGTAGGACCGCCGAACCCCCCGGTCCGAGCTGGTGTCGCGGTAACCGCGGGGTAAATTTCGGGAAACGCCGGGCTGCTGGTCCGCCAGGCTGGAAAATTAATAGCGAATAAGGCACAGATGGTGGCTGTTCCGCCTCGTAAGATATGACGAGAGATTGCTTTTATAATGGGAATATCTGGAGCCACCAGCGGGGCCAGTTCGGTTCTTGATGGTGTTGAAGGTTACAGTCGTTTAGATCGTCCTTGATGGTGGAAGTCATTAATTGCTATGCTCTGTCTATCGGAGTCACACCCGAAAGAATTAACGGGTCGGGTCGACTGAGAGAATTAGGCCGCCCATCGTGGCTCCCCGCGAATATTGCGGAGAATTGTCGCAAGTGGTGTCGTCATTGCGCTGCTGCTTCGGTGACGCAACCTCAGTCGCCGGCCGCGGTCGGCGTTCGGGCAACCTGATCCGTCGGGGGGCGGAATGCGAAATGGGAGTGTGGGGACGCTCGCCGGGCGCAACGGCGTAGCGGAGTACCGGCCGGCGAGGACCGACCGGACCGCCCGACCTCGTTGGGAGACCCGGTACGCCCTGGCGGTGACCGGCAGCGATCTGTTGATCATGATGTGCGCGCTGGCGATCGGGGTGTGGGTCGGCTTCGGCAACACCGCGACCGACTTCCACCTCGCGTCGCTGATCGCGGCCGGTACGGCCCCGTGCTTCGTGGCGTGCATGGTCGCCACCAGGGCGTGGGAGCCGGGCCTGCTGGGACGCGGGTCGGAGGAGTTCAGCCGCCTGATGCGGTCCGTGGCGAGCAGCGCGGTGCTGGTCGGCATCGTCGGGCTGGCCTTCCAGGTGAGCGCCACCCGGCCGTGGGTGTTCGGCGTGATCCCGGGGATGGGCGTGCTGATGGCGTTGGGCCGCTACCTGCTGCGGCTGATGTTGTACCGCCGCCGCGCCCAGGGGCAGTGCGTCCACCAGGTGCTCGCGGTGGGCGGCGCGGAGTGGGTGCACGACCTGGTCACCCGTACCAGGCGGGCGGTGTACCACGGGTGGGAGGTCACCGGCGCCTGCACGCCCGACGGGGTCGGCCTGAACGGCAACGGCGAGGTGGCCGGGGTGCCGGTCATCGGGGACCTGGACGCGATCGTGCGCACCGTGCTGAGCGGTGATTACCGGGTCGTCGCGGTGGCCCCGGCCGACGGGTGGTCCGCGCGCCGGCTGCACCAACTGGCCTGGGACATCGAGGGCCAGGGCGTCGAACTGGTGGTGCACCCGGGTCTGATGGAGGTACAGGGGCCTCGGCTGCACGTCGCCCCGGTGGACGGGTTGCCGCTGCTGCGGTTGACCGAGCCCAGGTTCTCCGGCGCGCCCTGGGTGCTCAAGGGCGTGATGGACAAGATCGGCGCCGGGTTGCTGTTGCTGCTGCTGTCGCCGCTGCTACTGGCGATCTATCTGGCGGTCCGCTCCGACGGCGGCCCCGGGTTCTTCCGGCAGACCCGGGTCGGACTCGGCGGGCAGGAATTTCGGATGTGGAAATTCCGGTCCATGGTGGTGGACGCCGAGCGGCGGAAGGTCACGCTGGTCACGGCGAACCAGGCCCAGGGGCCGCTGTTCAAGATGAAGACGGACCCCCGGGTCACCCGGGTCGGCGCGGTGCTGCGCAAGTTCTCCATGGACGAGCTGCCGCAGCTGTTCAACGTGCTCACCGGATCCATGTCGCTGGTCGGCCCACGGCCGCCGTTGCCCAGCGAGGTGGCCACCTACAACCGCGACGCCCGGCGCAAGCTGCTGGTGAAACCGGGACTGACCGGGCTGTGGCAGATCAGCGGGCGCAGCGACCTGTCCTGGGACGAGTCGGTGCGGCTGGACCTGCGCTACGTGGAGAACTGGACGCTGGCACTCGACGGACTCATCCTGTGGAAGACGATCCGTGCCGTGATCAGCAGTGACGGCGCTTACTGACCCCCGGATGAAAGTCGTCCTGTTCTGCGGTGGGTACGGGTTGCGCATGCGCGACGGCGGCTACGACCTGCCCAAACCGATGCACCCGGTGGGCCCGCGTCCGCTGCTGTGGCACGTCATGCGGTACTACGCGCACTTCGGCCACCGGGAGTTCGTGCTGTGCCTCGGCTACGGCGCCGAGCACATCAAGGACTTCTTCCTGCACTACGCCGAGACGGCCAGCAACGACTTCGTGCTGCGTGCCGGCGAGGTCGAGTTGCTCAGTAGCGACATCGAGGACTGGACCATCACGTTCGCCCACACCGGGCTGCACTCGCCGATCGGTGAGCGGCTGCGCCGGGTGCGGCACCTGGTGGAGGGCGAGGAGATGTTCCTGGCCAACTACGCCGACGTGCTCACCGACCTTCCGTTGGACGCGATGGTCTCCCGGTTCCGGGACAGCGACGCGACGGCCGCGCTGCTCGCGGTACCGCCGCAACAGGCATTCCACTGCGTGGAGTTCGACCCCGGCGGCTCGGTCACCGGGATCAACACGCTGCGCGACCTGATGCTGTGGGAGAACGGCGGCTACTTCGTGCTCCGCCCGGAGGTGTTCGACCACCTTCCGGAGAACGGCGACCTGGTCGAGGACGCCTGCGCGGCGCTGGCCAAGGAAGGCCGCCTGCTGGCCTACCCGTACCAGGGCTGGTGGCAACCGGCCGACACGGCGAAGGAACGGCATGCGCTGGACGCCGCCTACCAGGCCGGGATCCGGCCCTGGATGCTCTGGGAGCGGCTCGGCCCGGCGGAGCGGCTGGACCCAGCGGCGCGGCTCGGCCCGGCGGCTCGGCTCGACGCTGGGCCCGGGCTGGCGGGCTGATGCGCAGCCTGTTGCCGGAGCGGCTGGCGGAGCTGCTGCTGCTCGGGGCGCACTGCGATGACATCGCGCTGGGCGCCGGCGGCACCCTGCTGCGGCTGTGCCGGGCGCACCCGGGCCTGCGGGTGACCGCGCTGGTCCTCACCGGTGGGCAGACACCCCGGGAGGCTGAGGAGCGCGGCGCGCTGCGGGCGCTGTGCCCCGGTGCGCGGCTGCGGGTGACGGTGCTGGGGCTGCCGGACGCACGGCTCCCGGAGCACTGGCTGCCGGTCAAGGAGGCGCTGCACGGGCTGCGCGCGGCCACGCAGCCGGACCTGATCCTGGCGCCCGCGCCGCAAGATGCCCACCAGGACCACCGACTGGTTGCCGAACTGGTGCCCACCGTGTTCCGGGACCATCTCACCCTCGGCTACGAGATCCTCAGGTGGGAGGGCGACCTGGCGCAGCCGTGTGTCTACCTGCCACTGGACGAGGCGTCCATGCGGGAGAAGGTCGCCACCCTGCTCGCGCACTACGTCTCGCGGCGCGAGCGCCCGTGGTTCGACCCCGAGGCGTTCACCGGGCTGGCCCGCATCCGGGGCGTGCAGTGCCACCAGCGCTACGCCGAGGCGTTCCACCCGGGCAAGCTGGTGATCGGGACCGGTCCGGTCGACCACGGGGCGGTGCGAGCTATCGCCGGAGCGGCGCCGGAGCGGTCCGCGTTCGGGGTGGAGGGCTCGCCGTGCGCGTCCTACTGACCGGCCACCTCGGCTACCTGGGGACGATGCTGGTCCCCGCCCTGGTGGCGGCCGGCCACCAGGTCACCGGGCTGGACACCGGGCTGTTCGCCGACTGCGTGCTGGGGCCGCCGCCGGCCGACCCGCCCGGTTTCGCGGTCGACCTCCGTGATGTCACCGCCCGGCATGTCACCGGCTTCGACGCCGTCGTGCACTTCGCCGCGCTGTCCAACGACCTGCTCGGTTCGCTCGCCCCCGCGCTCACGTACGAGATCAACCACCGGGCGTCCAGCCGGCTGGCCCGGTTGGCCCGCGACGCCGGCGTCCACCGTTTCCTGTACGCCTCGACCTGTGCGGTGTACGGCTCCCATGGCAGCGCGGAGCTGGTCGACGAGGATGCGCCGCTGCGCCCGCTGACCGCGTACGCGGAGTCGAAGGCGCGGGTGGAGGACAGCCTGTGGCGGCTGGTGGACAGCGACTTCAGCCCGACCGTGCTGCGCAATGCCACGGCGTTCGGCTTCTCGCCCCGGCCGCGCGCGGACATCGTGCTCAACAACCTGGTGGGGCACGCCGTGCTGACCGGGATCGTGAAGGTGCTCTCCGACGGCACCCCGTGGCGGCCGCTGGTGCACGCCGGCGACATCGCGGCCGCGGTGGTGGCCGTGCTGGGTGCCCCGCGCGACTCGGTGCATGCGCGGGCGTTCAACGTGGGCACCGAGGCGAACAACCGGACCGTGGCCGAGATCGCCGGGTCGGTTGCCGCCGCGGTGCCCGGCGCGGAGCTGGTGATCACCGGCGAGACCGGCGCCGACCCGCGCTCGTACCGGGTCGACTTCAGCCGGTTGCGCGCCGCCGTACCGGATTTCGTCGCCCGATGGAGCATTCCGGCGGGCGCCGCTGAGCTGGCCGCCGCGTACCGGGGCCACGGGCTGACCGCGACGGCCTTCGACCAGCGCTTCACCCGGCTGGTCCGGCTCGTCGACCGGCGTGCCGAGGGCTCCGTCGGCGCCGACCTGCGGCCCATCCCGGTGGTCGTCGCCCCCAACCGGTCAGGACGTTAGGCCGTGCCGCAGCTCGCTCCAGCTCCCGGCCGCAAGGTCCCGCCGGCTGATCGCGGCCACCGGCAGCGGCCACTCGATCGCCAGGTCGGCGTCGTCGTAGCGCACCGCGACGTCCTCCACCGGGTCGTGCGCCCGACTGATTCGGTAGCAGACGTCGCTGGGCTCGGCCAGCGCCTGGAACCCGTGCAGCAGCCCGGGCGGCACGTAGAGGTGGTCGAAGGTCTCGTCATCCAGCCGGAAGGCCTCGTGCTGGCCGAACGTGGGGGAGTCGGCGCGGGTGTCGACCAGCACGTCGTGCACGGCGCCCCGCGCGCAGCGCACCAGCTTGGCCTCGCCGGCGCCGGACCTGCCGTGCAGCCCGCGGACGGTACCCCGGCGCGAGCGCGACTGGCTGTCCTGGAGGAACTCCGGAAGGCCGTGCTCGCGGGCCAGCGCCAGCTCGAACGTCCGGGTGAACAGCCCCCGGTCGTCGCGGTGCGGCATCGGCCGGAACACCAGGACCCCGGGCAGCGACGCTGGCAGAACCTGCACCGGCCCATCCTCGCAGCGCCCGGGCCGGCGCGTCGAGCCAGGAGCTGGGTCGACGCGCCCGTGCCCGAGCAGACCGATCACATCGAGGGCCGCGCGCACCGCGCACGGTCGGGGAGTTGAGGGGGACCGAGGCGATGAATCCACGTCCGAGTGAGACCGAGCCCAGCCCGGGGACGGTGTGGCTGTACAACCCGTTGCCCGAGGCGCTGCACCACTACGAGGAGTCCCTGCTCGACGTGCTGAACGCGGCCGGCGTTTCGGCCCGCTCGCTGCGCGCGCCGTCGATCGAGGTGCGGGGGGCCTCGAGGTGGCATCGAGCGCGGGCGGCGCTCGCCGAGCTGGCGGCGCACGCCCAGGGCGGTCGGGAGCCCGGGCACCTGGTGGTGTGCTGGCCGACGTACGGGCTGCTCGAGCCCGCGCTGTGGCTGCCGTTCTGGCGGGGTTCGAGGGTGTCGATCGTGGTGCACGACCCCAGTCCGCTGCGCCGCCAGCTCGGTATGGGACGGTTCGCGGCCGCCGTGGGTGGGCGCGCCGCGCGCTCGCCGCACCTGCGCGTGGTAGCCCACTCCGAGGTGGCCGCCGAGCGCCTGCGCGGGATGGGCTGGGCCGAGCCGGCGCCGCTGCCGCACCCGGTGTTCCGCACCCGGGCCCGGTCGGCGCCGCGCTCGGCGGAGGCGGGCACCGTGCTGGTGTGCGGCCAGTTCAAGCCGGCGCGGAACATGTCGCTGCTCACCGAGCTCGGCCCGATGCTGCGCCGCCGCGGCTACCGCACCGTGATCGCCGGTCGCGGTTGGCCGTCGGTGCCGGGCTGGGAGGTGATCGACGGGTTCCTCAGCGAGGTCGAACTGGACGAGCGGATCGGGTCGTCGGCGGCGGTCCTCATTCCGTACAACCGCTTCTACCAGAGCGGGATCGCGGTACGCGCGATGGAGCTCGGCGTCCCGGTGGTCGGACCGGACCACCCGTTCCTGGCCGAGCTGTTCGGACTGGCCTGGCCCGGCCTTGTGGGCACCGACAACGTGGTGAACTGGGCGGACGCGGTGGCGACGGTGGCCGGCGAGTCCGAGCGGATGGCCGGCGCGGCGGCGGACTTCCGGGAGCGGTGCGAGCGGGCATGGGCCGGTTACCTGGGCAGGGCCGCGCTGCCCAGCCGAGGCTGAGTCGGCGCGGTGGGGTGGGCGGGCTGCCTCAGAGGTAGTTGCCCACCCACCCCACGGCCAGTGCGGCCAGCGCGGCGGCCAGCACCAGGCTCATCACCCGGTCCCGCAGCGGCCAGAGCAGCAACATCGCCGAGGCGCCGTCGATCGCCGCATAGGCGCAGAGCAGCACCACCAGGTCGAAGCCCGCGCCGTGGGAGGACAGCACCGCGAGTGCGACCACCACGATGAGCACGGTCATGGTCCTGGCCGTGGCGTTCGGCGCGAGGAAGCGGTAGGTCATGCGCGTGGCGACCGCCGACGCCGACGACGTAATTAACCAGATCGCAATGATGACGGCCGGTCCGAGCAACTCGGGGCGCACAATCCGGACACCGGACGCGATGACGATTCCGCCGGCCGCGACAACGACGACGACAATGCGCAGGAACCGTCGGGCGGCGTGCGGGGAGTCGGTCTTCTGGTGGACCAGCAACGGCATACTCGCGTTCACGAAAGTTGCCGAGACCGAGCCGACGATCTTGTAGCCGATATTCAACAGGGTGACCGTCGACGGCGGCAGCAGTACAGCCAGCGACTGCAGGATGGTCTGGCCGATGAATTGAAGCGATGCCAGGCTGAGAAACCAGAATGGCCCACCCGGGGAGGTCGAGCTG
>Ga0137415_10006510_pt1 | contig 11582 bp, 10 predicted proteins | sample CZODoug3_1_1_16f_FD_183082 | JGI IMG/M metagenome (GOLD analysis project Ga0137415, IMG submission 183082) | Vadose zone soil fungal communities from Angelo Coast Range Reserve, California, USA - CZODoug3_1_1_16fungal (Hybrid Assembly) | ecosystem: Environmental > Terrestrial > Soil > Vadose...
CGCTGCGATGTCTGATTCCAAGGGTAAAGCGGACATGACGCCGACACGCGGTCATGTCGTCTGATGACCCATAACGGACATTGCGAAATTTTAAGAGCAATTGCGTAGCGGTGGTTACTTCTTGGCGTGAATGTCAAACCACCAGCCAAGCCCATGTGTGTTCTGGCGCACATCGATCTCCCGGAGTGAGCGCCACACGGAATAAGCATGATCTACCGAGTGCCAAGCACCCGATGTCTTTTCGCCCCAAGGCCCGGACTCACCGAGGCTTCGTCCAGCAAGGAGCCAGGAGGGAGTTGCTCTAAACTTTCGCAAGATACGCATGATGAAATTCTTAGGTGGCCACTCATAAAAACCGATATTGTGCGTAGTTACTTGATGCCATGAATTGTTCTGGCAGATTACCTTAAAACTTCGATACCCGAGTCTAGAAAGGATTTGAAGATCCTGTTCCCCGCCATTCATCTCGATTGAGATGTATCGTGGTGCAGTAGCATTAGTTAATCCGCTAATGCAAATTCGGTCGTTCCCCTCGATGTCAATTTTCATGTAATCAGCCACGCCAAACTCATCGATGATATCCCCAATCGGCATGCAATTTATGTTGATTGAATGATTCTTGGCCCCGTTGCGGGACGCCAAGTAACGCTGGAATGAACTCCACTCGGTATTGTCATCGCACACCCAGAATTCAAGTTGCCGCTTCTGTTCAGCGACGCCGCAGTTGATGACCTTGAGTTGGCCAGTCCGAACGTACTCCCGAAACTTAGTTTGAGCCGCCGCGCACATTACTGGATTGGCGTCGACGGCCACCACCCGACACCCCTCTCTAAGATAGTGGCCTGTATCTCTGCCATCGTGGAGGCCGATATCATAAACCAGAACGGACATTTGTGTTCTCGTGGTATATGGGAGGACTGCATTTTGGTGGTGGAACCAACTGATGATCTTGATTGTCAGCGCGGTTCTACCTCAGGGGGCGAACAGGTTAGCCGCGGCCGACATGTTCGCCGTCGGCTGCGAAACGGTCGTGCTAGACAAGTCGGAATGTCCGACGTTCGGGTGATGACCACGCAGTCGAACGCCCCTCGGGCAGAACGCCCGGCTGAGCAAGGTCGCCCCTGATGGTCACTTCCGGCGCAGGTGAGATTTCCTCTCACTGCATGCCCCTCAAATTAAGCGCGACTGGATGCGCACAATGGATACCTGTGCGCTCAGCACCGATCAACGAGACAGGCGACTACAATAAGTTATTGGCTTCATCGAGTCGCTTATGTTCTCTGGCCTGACATGCTTCCAAGTTCTTGGTCACGTCGGCCGCCGTCATGAGGGCGGCGTGATGGCGGGAGAACTGTCCGGGTCGGAGGCTTGATCCCGCTTCCAATCACAAAAAGACCTCGACCGCGAAACTTGGCCGACTTCAAAATTGAACGATAATATTTCATGGCCAATTGGTCGCGACAATTCGGACTGTATCCGAGGGCTTTCTAATGCACCTCCATAATTTGGGTCGGGGGGCTGATCGATGCCGCCGGTGTCAGTTTCGCCACTTGGCTCACTCGAGCGGGGGCGCCGCAAAGTGACCTCGCGCGTGCAAGCAACCAGAACCACTGCTGTAACGCGCGACCCGCGATGACCGCTGCCCGCATTCACGTCCATCGGGCGCCGATGCCGCGTCTGATCAGCGTATATCTCTACTTCTTATGCTTCGTACTTGCGGGCTATGTATTGCTAGGGAGATTCTTTGCCTATCTCGGTTTTCCGCCCCTCTACATCGGCGAGATAACTCTTGTGCTTGGCATAGCTGCCGCGTTGATGGCCGGAAACCTGACTGGTGCGATCTTTAACTTGCCAGGGCTCGCGCTGGCACTCCTCATGCTCTGGACCGCGTTTCGCACTATTCCGTACTGGAACATCTATAAGTTCGACGCGCTGCGCGACGCGGTGATTGTGTTCTATGGCTTGTTTGCCTACGTCATCGCGTCACTGATCTTGCAGCGGCCGGCAACGTTGGCGCTCCTCATCGAACGCTACAAGCGCTTCATCCCTTGCATAATTTTTCTGTCTCCGGTTCTTCCGATGGCGGGTTATCTTTCTGGTGTTCCAATGGTGTGGACCTACGGGTCCAGGGAGATCGGTGGACCTAAAATCACTGAGCTTTCCTGCCATGTGCCTGCGGTCATTGCTTTTTCGTTGATCGGCTTCGTTCGGCTGCGATCCCTGGTGCTTATTTTCGTTCTACTGATCGGGCTGTTCCTCGCCTCGCAGGAGCGACAAGCCATGCTCACGTTCACTATCGGCTGCTTTATGGCGTCTGTTTTCTCACCGAATCGTCATGCATTGCGGAATTTCTTTGTGGTCGTAGGTGTTTTGGTCGTGATTCTAGGCATTGGCTCCGCTCTCAATTTGCGACTCGCTGGCCAGGGCGAAGGCCGCACCTTTGACGCTCGCCAGCTCATGATCAATGCGACGAATGTATTTTCCAATTCCGGCTCTTCGCGAGGCGATGAGACCAGAGAATGGCGGCTAAATTGGTGGTCGGACATCATCCACTACACGCTACACGGTCGGTACTTCTGGGAGGGTAAGGGTTTCGGCGTGAACCTGGCCGACGCCGATGGCTATCAGACTTTCGACGACCAATCTGACGTGGCACCGCTGCGCAGCCCGCACAACGCCCATATGACAATCCTGGGACGAGGAGGTGTGCCCGCACTATTGATGTGGATCTTTGCGCTGGGATCTTGGCTTGTTGCCGTGGTGCGTCAGCTGATCGAGGCGAGACGGGTGAATGACGATTGGTGGGCTGGCGTTTTCGCGTTTCTGCTCACTTATTGGACGATAATATTGATTTCCGGCTCCTTCGATGTCGCCCTGGAAGGGCCTGTCCTGGGCATCTGGTTCTGGACGATCCATGGCATTGGAATGGCGGCCTTGATTCTCCATCGCCATCGCGTGTTCACGTTGCAAAGTCCGCGGGCCATGTCGGAATCACATGGCGTCCCGCGAGCACCCCATTTGCGCCGTCTTACCGCGACAATTCAAAACTTGGCCGGCGCCGGCCGTGGCGGAGCGTAAAAATGAACGAACGCGATGAAATTAGGCCTGCGAGACAATCCTTGCACGGACTATCCTCGTACGGTCTATCCTCGTACGGTCTATCAACGGGCGCAGGCGGTCGGCGTCGGCGCATCCTGGTGTCGGCCTATCTTTTTTCACCAGTGATGGGCTCGGAGCAGGGCGTGGGGTGGAACGTCTGCTCGCGTCTTTCAGCGTATCATGACGTGACTGTGCTGACCCGGTCGTGGGACGAGAAGCTCTGGCCCGGGGATGAGAAGCATAGGGAAGACGCCGAACGGTTTATGCGGGAATACGCCCCGATCCCGGGGCTGACGATAAAATTTGTCGACTCGCCAGCGCTTTCACGGCTGCTGCAGCCGCGTCCGCACGTCAGCTTGCGTTCGCCATTCCATTTCCAGGGCTACGCCGCCTGGCAGCAAGCGGCTTACCGCGAGGCCGTTCGATTGCATCGTGAGCAGCCCTTTGACGTGACGCACCAATTGACGGTCGCGACTTTCCGAGAGCCCGGATACCTCTGGAAGCTAGGCGTGCCATTTATTTGGGGGCCGATTGGCGGGGGTGAGAATATTCCGTGGACCTACTTCGCCGACTTCGGAGTCCATGACAGCATCTATTACGCTCTCAAAAACGTTGCAAACAATCTGCACGTTTGGACCAAACGGCGCAGCCGAATAGCCGCACGACGGGCGGAGCGTGTGCTCGTTACGAGCGCGCAGCTGCATGAAATGTTGGTTCGTTGGGGAGGTACACCGCAGTTGATGCTTGAGGTGGGGGCGCCGGATTGGTCGGGCCGGCCGCGATACTATGACGGTGTGCGCCCTCTGCGGTTGTGCTGGATAGGTTTGCATATCGGTCGGAAGGCCCTTCCCATTTTCTTGCGCGTGCTGAGGGAATTGAAGGCGCGTGGGCTTGGCGAAAAAGTGCACCTTGCGATCATGGGCAGTGGACCCGAGACCCGTGCCTGGCAAGCACTTTGCCGGAAGCTTGGAGTTCAGGAAATGACGACCTGGATGGGCCAGGTGCCATTCCAGCAAGTGCACGAAGAGATGGACAGGCAAGACGCGCTAGTGATGTCCAGTGTGCAGGACAGCACCTCCACCGTCCTTATGGAGGCGCTGGCGTCCGGCCTGCCGGTTATCTGTCACGACATTTCAGGCATGTCCTATGCCATAGACGAGAATTGTGGAATCAAAGTTCCTTTGCGCGATCGCCAGACCAGCGTCTTGGAATTTGCTGATGCCATCACTCGATTGGTGACGACTCAGGGACTGCTGAACAGACTCTCCGAGGGCGCACTACGCCGAGCTAAAACCCTCTCGTGGGACGAAAACGTAAGACAGATCGCGCGCGGCTACGACGCCATAGCTTCCATCAATGGGCTCTTAGAGACTCTCTCTGTCCGGAAGACCCTCAATGTCCAGTCACAACTGCCAACTGCTGGCGAATAGCCGCCAGCTAGTTGAGCGTTCACTGGAGGGAGAACCATTCTCCTGTCACGTCACTTTAAGTGGCCGGCTGACGTCACCGAATTATCACTCCCGAAAGCGCTCTCCAGCCGAGTTTCTCGCTTCTTTTTGTTTATTTTCTTTCTTATTTTCTTATCTTCAATCTCCACCTCGTGAAAAACTTGAATGGAAACCGGACAGGCGCCCGTCTTTGCGATCTCTCGCCGCTCGATGCCGCGTGTCCAAGCGATGCATCATTGAAATCCATTGAGGTTTTAGGAACCCCCGTCGCTTGTTGTACTTACGCTTCAGCGCTTGAGCGACTCATGACGCTCGCTCGCGAACCGCGAGCGACCGCGGTCTGCCCCGCCAACACGCACATCCTCGGCGAAGCGCGGCACAACCCGAAGTTCGCAAAGTGCCTTGCCCGGTTTGACCTGGTGTTGCCTGACGGGATGCCGATTGTTTGGACCCTCAACTTTCTCGGGGCCGACCTGAAGGACCGGGTATACGGTCCTTATCTCATGCGACACGCGCTGCGGAGTACCCCGCGGCCCTGGCGTCATTTCTTTTTCGGCGATTCCAAGGAATGCCTCGCCGATCTGCGACGCATGTTGCTCCAGTTGCAACCAGACATCGAAATTGTCGGAATGCTCAGTCCTCCATTTCGGACGTTCACTGACGCCGACGAGGAATCGTTCGCCGATGCCATCAATAGCGCCGCCCCGGATTTCGTGTGGGTGGCGTTGCCCGGCGTGCGGATGGAGCAGTGGATCATCGACAATCAGGCACGGTACCAGGGGGGCGTTTTCGTTGCGGTCGGTGATGCATTTGCCCTGCTTAGTGGCCGCCGGTCGTTCGCTCCGTCATGGATGCAGCGGATGGGATTGACCTGGGCTTACCGGCTCTGCAGGGAGCCGTTCCGTTTGGGTCCGCGCTACCTGCGATATAACTCCATCTTCCTGTCTTACTTGCTGTGGGACGCACTGCGTGCGTCACCGCGAGGAAGCGGGAGAAACCACTTACAGGAATGACGAACGCACCTGTCACAATCCGAGACTGTCCTTCGCTTGGCGTGAAGCCAAGCGAAGGACATGTCGACTTGACCCCATTACGGGGTGGACTTTCCGTCGATCTGGTGCTTGCCGGTCTGTTGCTGGCCGTGACGGCGTTGATGTTGTTGCCGGGCGCGCTCGGCCTGCCGATGGCACTTTGGGACGAAAGCCGCGTCGCCAACAATGCGATCGAAATGGCGAAGCACGGCGGATGGCTCGTAACGACCTTCGGCGGCGTGCCGGATCACTGGGAGCTCAAACCACCGCTGCTGATCTGGGCCATGGCGGCGCTGCTCCGCACGGACATGGATCCAATGCTGGCGGTCCGCCTGCCCTCGATTTTAGCCACCATGGGCAGCGTGCTGCTGGTCTACGCGACCTGCCGCATGCTGCTCAAGGACCGGCTGGCCGGCCTTGTCGGCGGATTGCTGCTAGCCTGCTCGGTACTGTTCATGGGCGACCATGTCGGCCGTACCGGCGACTACGATGCCTTACTTTCCCTTCTGACCCTGGGCTTCGTGATCTGTGCCGGCCTCTATATCGATCGGGAGGCGATCGGCGGCCACCCGCGCGGATCCCGCCTGTGGATCGCCGCAGCGGCGGCGTTGTTGTTATTCGCGTTCATGACCAAGAGTGTGGCGAGCGGTTTGACGGTGCCGGGTGTGGTGGCCTACGCGATGATGCGTCGGCGTCTTGTCGCCCTGCTGGCCGATTGGCGGGCATGGCTGTCCTTCGCGGGAGCCGCGGCCGTCGTGGCCGGATGGTTGCTACTGCGCGAGTCGCTCGCTCCGGGCTACCTGGCCGCCGTCTGGCACTACGACATTGCAGGTACAATCCTGACCGTCCCGGAGGGCCGCCAGCGAGGCCCTGCCTATTACGTATGGGTTCTCCTTCGAGGGTTTGAGCCCGCCATACTGCTGTCTGCGACGCTCCTGGCGATGCCCCGGGACCCGGATCCGAAGCGGTGGCGGCTCTGCCTTCTGACGGGGCTGGCCGCCTTGTCGTGCCTGACCCTCATCAGCTTCCTCAACAGCAGGTACTACTGGTACGCAGCTCCCGTCCTGCCCTTGGCCGCAGTGGCCATCGGAGTCTCGACTTCGACCTGGCTGCGGGGAGCAGGTTCGTGGCCGAAGTCGATTGTGCTACGGCACGTGGTGGTCGGCCTGCCGATGCTTCTCGCGCTGGCGGCGTCTTTCTGGTTTCTGAACGTGCGTCGGCCGACCGCCCACAGTCTCTATTCTGCGCCCGACCAGGTTTGGTATGGTTCCTTCATCGCGCAGTTTCCAGATCCCCGCGCCCTCGATGGCGTCATCGTCCTCGACCGGGGCGTGCCTCGCGACGGGGATTCTCGCTACTTCAGTCCGATCGCGAAGTTCTTTATCGAGGATGCTGAACGCCATGGCGCCTATATGCGCTTGCTGACGACGGTGGAGGACCTGCCAGCGAATGCATCCGTACTGAGCTGCGACCCGGACATGCGCCAATGGTTGGCGAGCCAGGAGTCCTTCGCGATGACTCGTTCGGACGCTCACTGCGTGTTTGGAAATTTTCCGGGAACGCTCGACGATCTCTCCCAGACCGCGAGGTAGATCGAGGTAGATGTTGCGACTCATGCGCCCGGAATCGATCACGGGACGGTTTACCTCGAGCGGCCCTTATGGCCGGCGATCGGAGAGCTTGCCGGCGCATTCGCAACGTCGTCAACGACCGCAACCGCTTCTCTAGGTTGCGAAACCTGCGGCTTTATCGAAGCCGAAGATCAATCCGGCCGACTTTGTCGGCGGCCCTCTACGGCACGATGCGTGAGCCCATCTGCCCGGACTCAGTGGCTCCGCGCGCATGAAGGCCCTGCCTGATCACCTTAGGCACAACGTAATCGCGACGTCGGTACAGCCGATAGAATGCATAGGTCGCAGCCAATAGCAGGGGGCGAACTGTTGGCACGCTACTCAACCTCGAAAGGGCGAGCTTGTGTCGTTTGGCCGGCAACGCGGTCGACAGCGATTGTCGGCGGACTCGGTATTTCATGAGCGGCTCGGTAAGCCGAAACCTGCGCACCGTGTGCCATGTGCTCACCCACCACTGCCAGTCGACGGCTAACGGCGTGTTGGGATCAAAGGGGTAGCGCAACATCGTCTCGCGGCGAACCATCCAGGAACTCGGCGGCGGCATGTAGCGGGCAAGGCCATAGGCGAACGGCTTGCCTTCCTCGGTAGTCAGAATGTAGTCGGCACCGACGAAGTCCCAGCAGGCGTGGCGCAGAAATTCGACCTGCCTACTCGTCTTGTTGGGTAACCAAACATCATCGCCATCGAGGAACGCCACGAACTCTGTCCGGGCGGCGTCAACCGCAGTATGCCGTGCCGCCCCCTCCCAGCCCGGTGGCCTCCGCATTACCTTCATGTGTGGAAAATCCGCTGTGACCTCGTCGATCCACGTGTTCGAATCCAGGACGACGATAATCGTTTCGCACGCCATGGTCTGATCTTGAACCGACTGCAGCGCCTCCCGTATGAACGGCTGCTCCGCATCGGTCATACAGGTCACGATTGCTGTAACGTCAGAACGCATATTGGGGTCCTGTCGCGACGTGAGGTGGTGTTCCTGATCTGGACAACAACGTATGCCCACCGCTCCGCAAGTGATCGGCGAGGCGCAACGCCAGCGCAATCAGCGTGAGGGTGGGATTGGCAAAACTGGAAGTTGGAAAGACGGCCGCACCGGCGATGTAGAGACCGGGTACGTCGAAAACCTCGCCATTGCGATTGCATACGCCGGTTTCGGGGCTTTCAGCCATGCGCGCGGTACCGATGTGGTGACCGGCAACCGGAACGATTGCACCGCGCAGCGTCTGGGGGTCGGTCCCTTCGACCTCGTAGCGCACGCTGTCCGATGCGGCGAAAGCCCGCGAGACTATGCGCAGGCCAGCGGCGAGCCGGTCGTAGTCGGCATCTGTCGTGCGCCAGTCGATTGCCACCCGCGGCATTCCCAGGGAATCGCGGCTGTCACCGAGCAGCACACGGCTGTCGTAGTTGGGTTCCTGCTCGGCCATGACAGCGGCCGGATAGATGCCACGCGGGTCGCGAAGCACGACCGTCGGCAGCTTGCGCTCGGCCAGAATCCGGCGTCGTGTCCAGTCGAACGCGAATCGCGCAAGTTGAGTCGTGCCAAAGGCGATATTTCGCAGATGTGCCCCATAGTATCCGTAGCTCGAGGGATACTTCGCGCGCGCGAGGTGCTCGAGCGCGCTAATCTTTCGCGCATACTCGGGGACAATGAAATTCTTCACCAAATACATCGCCGAAAGCACCGGATGACGATGTGCGGGGTCGACGATGAGAGGATGTTCTGGGCGCACCACCAGTCCGGCAAGCCGATGTTCTCGCTGCGCCTTAGGCGACAGCCACACATAGCGGCGGCAGTAGATTGCGTCGTGGCTAAGCGCATAGTCGAGGCGAACTGACTGCGGTGGGACCAGAAAGCGCAGCGTTCCCACTTGGCACTCAATGTGGCACTGGTAGAAGCGACCCACCAAACCGCCTTTGTTGCCGAGCCCGAGAGGGCGTGCCTCGTTGCTCGCCAGAAGCAGCCGCGCGGTCTCGATTCCACCCGCGGCGACCACCACCCGAGGCGCCGCCAGGTCGACGAAGCGTCCGCCGGCATTGATCCGTACGCCGCGTGCGTGCCCGCTCTCGTGCTGGACGAGAATCTGCGTGACTGGCGCATGGGTGAACACTGTAAGGCGCTCGGCCTTAGCGAGCCGGGCACGATAGGCGCGCCCAAAATGGGTCGGCTTGCTGAATCGCTCGACCCGGTCAAGAATGATCTCGTCCGACGGCACCCCGTCCACCATCGGCCCCGGCTCGCCGGGAAGGGCGCGGGATGCATCGAACTCAGGCAGCCCGCCCTCGGCGAGTTGCATTGCCGCCGGCAGGTAGCCGACAACTTCTTCATGCGAGATCGGCCAGCGCGCGTGCGCCATCCAGTCGCGTGCCTCGAAGTCAATCGGATCGAAGGGGATGCAGCGCCCGCCCCAGATCGAGGTAGAACCGCCCAAGATGCGCCGTCGATACAAATGCGCCGGACTGTGGGTCTCGGGCACAACATTATCGCTGGCGTAGAATTCTTGTTCCTTCGCCGAGAACTGGTCTCCTCCTGCCTCGACCAGAGCAATGGTGATTCGAGTTTTGGCCAAAGCAAGTGCGACCGTGATCCCGGCTGCGCCCGCGCCGACGATCACGAGATCGAAAGCGGTGCGGTCGGGCAGTCCCGCTTTGCGCGCATCGACGATCATTTCAGCGCCGCGACGGCTTCAGCAAGATGCGCCGGGCTGGCGGTGCCGACGAGTGTGGTGGTGACAAGCGGACTTGCTGCAGCACGCGCGATCGCTTCGACGGGGCGGAAGCCGGGTTGTCGCACGATCACCTCGCGCGCCAAAACGGCAAGCTCCCGGCGCTGCATCCCAGCCATTCGCGGATCGCCTTCGAGCGTTGCGATCATGTCCCAGGGCAGTTCGAGAACGGAGGTGGTGGGCAGAACCAACGCTGCGTCGAACGCAACCATATTATCGCACGAGATTCCCACCCGCAGTGCACGGCCCGAGGACAGGACTCGCTCCAGTACCCTTGCTGTCTCCTCGGCTGCGATCACGGCGCCGGGCGGGCTATGTAGCAGAAACGCATCAACACGATCGGTCTTGAGACGCGCAAGTGAGGCATCCAGTGCAGCGATCAAGGCCCGGGGCCGCCAGTCTTGGCGGAGCGCGCCTTGGCGCGCGGCGGTGATGAACGCGCCTCGCCTGGCGCGCGTCAGCGGCCGTAGGAGCCGCTTTAGCGGGCGCATCAATGCCATTCTCGCCGAGAAGGTGTTACCTGCCTTCGTGACGAGCACCGCCTCATCGCGATGACCATGGAGCGCTCGACCAATCGCGCTTTCGCTGTCCCCCTGGCCATAGATGTTGGCGGTGTCGAAAAGTGTAACGCCAAGCTCGAACGCGCGCCGGATCAACGCGATGCTGTCGGCGATCGAATGCGGACTGTTGAACGAACCGATTCGACTACAGCCCAGTCCTAGCCGCGGCCAAGCGGCGTGAGATGCAGTGAAAACGCCAGACGGAATCGACAAATTGCTCAAGACACGTCTCTTGAGCTGTCTCTGTTTTGAGGGGACAGCCTTACGAGATCACATACCTTGCGCTCGCTGCTCGTTCTACGACTGACCGGACGGATCGTGTGATCGTTCTGTGGCCCCGAATGTAGTTACACTTTTAAGGAATTTGACCGGCACTCTTCCCTTACCTACCTGATGGAATGGTCATGCCAACTCCTCTAAAGATCGCGAGAAAATTCACAACCGAGCTCAGTCACTCGGCAAAGATTTTTGAAGGGCTCATGATTTACAGGCGGCACCGAGACTTCACCATGACTACCCCGTGCGCGTCCTGCACCAGCGCGTCCATGACGTCCAACGGTGGGCTCTCGATATTTGGAGGCGCGGCGACGATGGGCGAGAGACAGTCGAAGAGCCCCCTCCCGATTGCTCGGTTTACGAGCGACTTCAGCTCGCGCTGACAAACCACAACCGATAGTGCAGTGCCTCGTCGGCGGTCGTGACCTTCGCGTGACGCGATGGCGCCCTTCTTGTGATCAACTCTACCTCTGGTTATGGGAAGTGTGGGTGTTTGTGGGAAGTGAAGTGTGGGGGCCTTGCTCGGAGGCCGTATAATGTCGAGACAATTCACCTCGCTCGCGGCGACCGCGGTCGTGATGACGTTGCTGTTTACGCTCTCTTTGGTCTCTTTGGTTTTCCCAGCAATAGATGCAGGCGCGATAGGTGGTGCAGCGGGTGCGGCGGGTGCCGCGGCCGGTGGAGCAGCCGGTGCGGCGGGCGCTGCGGCCGGTGGAGCAGCCGGTGCGGCGGGCGCCGCGGCCGGTGGAGCAGCCGGTGCGGCGGGCGCCGCGGCCGGTGGAGCAGCCGGTGCGGCGGGCGCCGCGGCCGGTGG
>Ga0137415_10006512_pt1 | contig 11578 bp, 6 predicted proteins | sample CZODoug3_1_1_16f_FD_183082 | JGI IMG/M metagenome (GOLD analysis project Ga0137415, IMG submission 183082) | Vadose zone soil fungal communities from Angelo Coast Range Reserve, California, USA - CZODoug3_1_1_16fungal (Hybrid Assembly) | ecosystem: Environmental > Terrestrial > Soil > Vadose...
AAAATGCTCGGCGAGCTCTCGCAAGACGAAATCCGCTTCCTCGGCGAAATCAAGCGCTTCAGCACCACGCTATCCGATGGCGACAAGCGCCTGGTGCTGGCCATGATCCGCAAAATGGCGACGCTAATCCCTCCGCCCGCGACAAAGAAGGCGCTAGTCCGCCGCCCCACCGCATAAAACCGGTTTTTCAGGACGAAATCTTCCTTTTTGACAGACTCGTCTACAATGCTGCGCGGAGGATTCATGTCCAAATCGCGCAGGGAGTTCCTTTCTCGAACTTCGCTCGGTCTCGTGGCGGCAGCGGTCGCCCCCGGCATTTCCGTAGCGGAGGAAAAAGTCCAACATTCTCAGGAGCCAGCGCAACCAGCGCCAGGAACTCCGCCCGCCTTCGGCACGGGGCCTGCGATTGGTCCGGAAGTCTCGCCGGCAACCTTCGCGGAAGCAGAAAAGTTAGTCCAGGTGGAATTGACCGGGCCGGACCGCTCCCTGGCTTCGGAAAGCTGGCGCGTGAATCTGGCGTCGGTGTACGAGCGGCGCATCGGACCGCGCAAGGTAGCCCTCGAGCCAAGCGTGGCGCCGTGGTCGCGCTATGTCTCTGCCTTGCCTGGGGAGCGCGTTGGTCCGCAGCGTGATCGCTTCCTTCGCACCGCGGGCGATCCAGGCCCCTTGCCGGCGAACGATGCAGATATCGCGTTCGCTCCCGTAACGCGCCTCTCCCGCTGGATCGAGCAGCGCAAGCTTACTTCGGAGCGCCTCACACAGATTTATTTGCGCCGCATCGAGCAGTTCGATCCCAAGCTACGGTGCGTTATTACCCTCACGCGTGAATCGGCTCTAGCGCAGGCGAAGAAGGCTGACCAGGAAATCGCGGCAGGGAAGTATCGCGGTCCGCTTCACGGCATTCCCTGGGGCGCCAAGGATTTGTTGGACACCGCTGGAATCCCCACGACCTACGGCGCCGAGCCTTACCGGAATCGTGTTCCTAAAGAAGACGCCGCCGTCGTGAAGCGGCTGCACGCGGCAGGAGCCGTGCTCGTGGCGAAGCTCAGCCTCGGTGCCTTGGCGCTGAACGATATTTGGTTCGGCGGGCAGACCATGAACCCGTGGCTGCTAGAGGAGGGCTCGTCTGGCTCCAGCGCCGGGCCCGGCGCCACCACCGCGGCGGGGCTCGTCGCCTTCGCAATCGGCAGCGAGACCGGTGGAAGCATCATCGGCCCAAGCATGCGCTGCGGCGTCACTGGGCTTCGACCGACGTACGGACGCGTCCCGCGTACCGGTGCGATGACTCTCTGCTGGTCGCTCGACAAGCTCGGCCCCATGACTCGCAGCGTGGAAGACGCCATACTCGTCCTCAAGGAAATCTCCGGACCCGATCCTGGCGATGTCTCGAGCGTACCCAGCCGGTTGGATTTTGAGGCTGGCGGTCAGGTCAAAGGGCTGCGCGTCGGATACTTTCCCGCATGGATGAAAGAAAATCCCGCGACCGACGTAGATCGCGCAGCATTGGCAATGCTTCCAAAGCTAGGCATGATTCCCGTGGAAGTCTCTCTCCCCGATTGGCCTTACCAAGCTCTCAACCTGGTTCTTTTCGCCGAAGGCGCCGCCGCTTTCGAGGAACTCACCCTCTCCGGCGGCTTGAACCAACTGAAAGTGCAGACGCCCGACGCCTGGCCCAACTTGTTCCGCCAGGCTCGCTTCCTCTCCGCGGTCGACTTCGTCCAGGCCGACCGTTTCCGCCGCAAAGTGGCCGAAGAGATGGCGCGAATCTTCTCGCAGGTAGATTTGCTGCTCGTGCCCTCGCTGCGCGACGAAATGCTCACCATCAGCAACAACACAGGCCAGCCCTCGCTAACGCTGCGAGCCGGTTTCATCGAAGTGTCTGAGGCGCGCTCCGACTGGGCGCCTGACCCAAATCATCCGCTGCCAAAATTCTCGCCGCCGCGCCGCGTCCCGCACGGCATCACCCTAATCGGCCGCCTGTTCGAGGAAGGCACGCTAGCTCGCGTCGGTATCGCTCTCGAACGCGCCTTCGCCGTAAGCGACCAGCGTCCGCCGTCATTCTGATCTGTCCAGTATTTCTCATCGGAACTTGCCTATGCGTGAGGAAGGGTGCCGTCGCGTACGCATTACGCGTCACTTGTAGCGCAGGGCGGAGCCTGCCTGCCGCAGGCAGGTCCGCGTAGCCCTGCGGTTTTTCGTCAGCTACTCTGCCCGCGAATGATTCGGATGGGATCGGGCACTCCGGCGTCGCCGCGGCCATTTGCAGAGGCCTCTAAGCTTTCGGTCTCCGTCGCGGAAGCATCGCCTTCGCCAGGCGCCAGGAAGAGGTTAGTTTCCACCGCGTGCTGCTTGGTGTATAGCTCAAAATAGCGGCCACCCTGTGCGTACAGCGATTCATGCGTGCCGCGCTCAATAATGCGTCCCGCCTCGATCACCAAAATCTGCTCCGCCCGCCGTATCGTAGAAAGCCGGTGCGCAATCACAAACGTAGTCCGCCCACGCATCAAGTAACGCAGCCCTTCCTGAATCAGCGCCTCCGACTCCGAATCCAGGCTCGAAGTAGCCTCGTCCAGGATCAAAATCCGCGGATCGGCAAGAATCGCCCGCGCAATCGAAACGCGCTGCTTCTGCCCGCCCGACAATTTAACGCCGCGCTCCCCCACCACGGTGTCGTACTTCTGCTCGAACGATTCCGCGAATTCATCCACCCGCGCGATGCGGCACGCCGCCATGATCTCTTCTTCCGTAGCATCGGGCCGCGCAAACGCCACATTCTCGCGAATCGTTCCGTCAAACAAGAACGTCTCCTGCAACACCACGCCAAGCTGCGTGCGATACGAATCCAGCTTGACCGCGGCGAGATCGACGCCGTCCACCAGCACGCGCCCGCTCGCCGGCACATAAAACGCGGCAATCAACCCGATAATCGTCGACTTCCCCGCGCCCGACGGCCCCACCAGCGCCGTCACCGTTCCCGGCTCCGACTGGAAGCTCACATCGTGCAGCACTTCCTTGCGCGAATCGTAAGCAAAGCTCACATCGTGCATCGCAACGTAACCGGTAATCCGATCTAGCGTCACATTTCTCAGCGGATCAGCATCTTCCTGTTTTTCGTTCAGAATCTCCCGAGTCCTCTCCAGTCCAGCCAGTGCTTCCGTAATTTGCGTTCCGATAGCCACAATTTGGAAAACGGGCGCGACCAGTAGGCCCAGGAAAAACGAAAATGTCAGAAACGTGCCAAGCGTCATGGTCCCCGCAAGAATCTGACGCACGCCCATGCTGATAACCAGCGCACTCACGATTCCCAACAGGGAAGAGGCCGAGAGACTCATCAGCGAAGTCGCTGTCAGCGTCTTTAAAACGTTTTCGAGCAGCCGCTGCACGCCGCTGGAGAAAACTTGCTCTTCGCGTCCTTCCGCATGGTAGCCCTTCACCACACGCACCCCGCCGAGGGACTCCGTCAATCTTCCCGTGACCTCCGCATTGATCTTTTGTCGTGCGCGGAAAATCGGCCGAATCGTGCCAAACGCTTTATTCAGCCCGAAACCGACGCCAAAAAGGATCGCCATCGCCAAAAGCGTCATCTTCGCATTCGTATGCAGCAGGTAAATCAGTGCAATAGCTGCGGTCATCAACCCGCCGACAAATTCCACCAATCCCGTTCCGATAAGATTTCGTATCCCCTCCACGTCGCTCATAATCCGCGAAACCAACGCCCCGGTCTTGTTCGCGTCATAAAAGGCAACAGGTAAGCGCCCAATATGCGCCTGCACTTGTCTGCGCATATCCGCGATCATCCGCTGCGCCGATTTCGAAAGAAGCTGTGTGAGCGAATACGAAGTAAGTGCCTGCACCAACGTCGCAAGCAGAACGACCGTCACAATTGGCGTCAAAAGTTGAATCTGCCGCTTACCTACAATGTTATCCACCCAATATTTGGTCGAAGCGGGCAGAACCAGTCCGGACACGCGGTTAATGGCCATCAGCACTAAACCCAAAATCAGCAGGCCCCGCCGCGGCTTGATCAGTGCCCACACATCGGGCAGTACGCTCCACGCCTTCGCGAGCTTCTTGGTTTTTGATTTGCCGGCTTCTTCAGTAGCCATCGTCGAGTATCTTAGCCTTTGGATGCGGACATCCTTACAAAAACTATACGCAAAGTGCCTAGCCAATCGGCTAGGTGAAAAGCCGGGTAAGTAAGGATCTGCAACGAATGTTCTGGGAAGGGAACTCGCTCTAGTCCGCGGCCGCTCCGCCGCGAGGCAGACGCGCAGGGGTCGGGGGATCCAGCACGCTCGAGATAAATTCACTCAGCGTAATGCCGAGATGGCCCCAAAGCCGCCGCTTCAGGCTCGTATAATCCTGCGTGCCGCTGAAAAGATCGCCCATGAGTTGCCGAAACACAGGACTGCGCCGCAAGAACTGCACCATGCGCGTTGTGACCGCCGTCCCCAGGAACGACCCGCGATAAAACCGCCGCACTATGCGCGCCGCAAATTCCAGTTCCGCCGAAAACGCCGCCTTCACTCGCGCCGGATATTTCTCCGGGCAGCCTTCCGCAAGCGAGCGCCCCAGCAATTCCCCCGAACGCATCGCGTAGAAAAGTCCCTCGCCCGTAAGCGGGTCCACCCACGCGGCCGCGTCGCCAATCATCGCCCAATTCTTCCCCAATACCGTGCGCTCGGAAAATGTTCGTTCTCGCGGCGACGGCAAAACGTGACTATAGAATTGCGCTCCCTCGGTCGGGATCTTCTTTTTCTGCACAAAGCTCTGCAAATGCGAGCGCAGCTCCGTGCTCGTGTGCGCGGCCATGCTGCCGCAGATCCCCACCGATAAATGATCGCAGCGCGGAAACGACCAGATGTATCCCTCAAAGTGAGGCAGAAATTTCACGGTGATTGCGTCGCAAGTCTCCGGGACGAAGTATCCCTGCGTCATTTCCAATTCATCGCGCTCCAGCGGACGCGTCTCCGGCAGCAAGCGATTGCGCGCTCCCGCCGCCAACACCAGAAAATCAGCGCTACGCCATTCGCCGTCCACGCAATAGCGCGGCTTGGCTTCGGACGTATCCACGCTCATCACATGCGAGCGCTGCACCCTACAGCCCGCTTCGGCGGCGCGATTGAGCAGCATGCCATTCAGCACCGTGCGTGAATAAATCACGATCGGATGGCTCATATCGAGCATGACGCTCTGTTCGTTGCTGCTGATCAGTTCAATCGAGCTCACCAGTTTTTTGGGATAAGGATTATCGAGAAGAAAAGGGAAGCACTCGACCGCTTTGTGAGTCAACCCGCCACCGCACGGCTTTTCCCATGCCAGATGTTCATCAAAGATATTTACGGTGTGTCCTGCGCGCGCCAACTGCTCGCCACACATCGCACCCGATGGCCCGCCACCGACAATCGCAATCTCTGTCATGTTTTGGTAGCTCGCTGAGGTCCCGCACTCGCTTCCTGCTCGCGAATTTGCAGGTAAAAAGGCCCTTCCCGCCCAAAGAGCCTGTTCAGGTGACGGGGAAAATCACCAGGCAGAATCCAGCCAGGAGTATAGCACCGAAGACCGCGGCGGCAATTGGAGACTCCGTTTGCTGTCGCACAATGTCCATCCCCATCCGCTGGAACACGAAAAAGAGTGCCAGGTAGACGGCGAGAAGAATCAACAGGATGGCTCCGCTGTGTAGCACAAAAATCCCGAACACCAGAACCAGAAAAGCGATCAGCCGCAATGCGAACGCCAGCAGAAACCGCGCTACTTTGGCGCGAGGAGCAGGAGCTCCAAGCAATAATTCTTCAGCAAGCAAGTACGCAACCGCCGCCACAAACATTACCGGAGCGCGAGCCCAGCGCGCCCAGGTAAGCCACGCCTCCGTGAACGTAACATCCAGCCAACCTGTAACCAGCAGGTGCAGCAGCCATCCGGCAACCAAAGCGAGCAGCAAAATAGGAATCTTCGCGGGGAATAACGCGCGAAGCGATCTGTGGTGGATGAGCAACAGACCACTGCCAAGAATCAGCAGAAAGCTCGCGAAATACGAACCGTTGTACAGCCGAAGGAACGAAAGCGGGTTCCAGAATCGTAAGATCACTACCGCGAGAAGAGAAACAGCCGTCACTTCGAGCACCGCCCGCAGAACCTGAACTGCCGGTGCAACGCTCACATTTTGTGCCTCGGCCGCTGCACTCCCTGTCGGCACGATTGCTCCTTTGCCGGCCTGTAGCGCAGGGCGGAGTCCTCGTAGCCCTGCGGCCTTTCCACCGCGTCTTGGCTGAGTCCGGAGCGACACAGCGCCATCTGCAGTATTCTGTTGAACGCCCACCATTTCGCGTACGAACGGTCCTGCCAGCAGCAAAATACCTGCCAGCCCCGCGAGCGAGCCGATGAGCGGCGCATACGAAGGCGCGCTCAACTCCGCCGGAAAGTGCAGCGTGTCCGCCGTCCATTCCTGCGACGCATGCACCACCCGCCTATCGAAAAGGACGCTAACGTGCGTCGCATGAGGAAGGAAAAGATACTTGCCCGTGTTGGCTGCATCTCCGCTAATCAGGTCCTGTGTCGATTCCCGAATGCCAAGCGGCTCGAAAGCAGCGCTGATCGCCAGCGTATGCGGAGGAACCGCCGGCTGATTGTTGTAAAGAAGCATATCCGCCCGAACGCCATGTGCCGCCCGCATCGGAGCCGGTGAAATCGCGATAACTCCAGTCATCCCGATGTGCGAGGCGACCCGCAACGCAATCGCCCCGCCCATCGAATGTCCCGCAAGCATCGTGCGTTGCGGATCAATCGCTCTGCGCGCGCTCAACTCCTGCACCAGTGCGGTCGCACAAGACTCGGCGCGTTCAAACGAAAACGGCCCCGCCGTGCGCCCGTGCCCCGGCAAGTCCGGCACGAAAACGCGCAGATTTTGGTTGGCAAAGCCACGCGCCAGGTACGCCATAATTTTCTTGCTGCCTGCTAGCCCATGGAACAGCACCACGAAGCCCCGCGCGTCATCATTACCCTGGTCAATTACATCCGTAACCAGCCGGCACCCGCTGGCGTTGATCATCACCGTAATTGCGCGATAAGGCGTCGTGCGCGCTAGCCCAAAGCCAATAACGCAAAGCACAATTCCAATCCCGCCGCGAATAGCCTTTCGCCATTTCATCGCGTAGCGCCCCGCGCTGCCCGCCGCAACACGCGCGCATGATAAACTACAGCTTCCGGCGTAACGATTTGTTCTAGCCGCTCTCTCACGGAGACCTTTTGGATTCCATCTTCACTCTGGAGCAAGCGATTCTGCGGTTTGGCCGCGAGAAACGCAACGGCCGCCGCGTCGTGTTCACCAACGGCTGCTTCGACCTGCTTCACCCCGGCCACATCCGCAGCCTGGAGCATGCTCGCCGCCTCGGTGACGCATTGATCGTCGGTCTGAACAGCGACGCTAGCGTCCGCCAGCTCAAAGGCGAGGGACGCCCAGTAATCCCGGAGCGTGAGCGCGCCGAAATTCTCGCTGCGCTAGAGTGCGTCGACGGCGTGCTGATATTTGATGATTTGACGCCTCAGCGCGTAATCGCCGCGCTGCTTCCCGACGTGCTCGTTAAAGGTGGCGACTGGCCCGGAGACAAAATTGTCGGCCGTGAGGAAGTGGAAGCAGCCGGTGGCCGCGTCGTGTTAGCTCCCATTGTGGCTGGCTATTCCACAACAGAAATATTAAAGAAAATCCGCGAGGGCGCCCCGGCGTCGCGCGCACAATCCTGAAAATCCGCGAATGATTCTTCCTGCCGTCCGCGAGCGACTCGAAACTGTGCTGCGCCATCCTTCCATGGACGGCGCAATCGCCGCATTGCGCGCGGGCGGCCAGCATGTTTCCTTGGGAGGACTGCATGAAGTCGCGAAAGCCCTCATCGCCGCATACATTGCGCACGAGCTCCGCCGTCCCGCGTTCTTCGTGGCCGATTCCAATCGCCGCGCCGAATCCCTGGCCGAAACGCTTCGCTTCTTCTCAACCATTTTCCCCAGCTCCCTCGGCGGAGTAGCCACGCTCCCGGCATTCGACACCTTGCCCTGGCAATCGCAAAGCCCGCACGCGGATATCCTGGAGCGCCGCGCCGCCACGCTGTTTCGCCTCACCGATGGCCAGATTTCGCTCCTGGTCGCGCCCGTAAGCGCGGCTCTCTGGCGATACCAGGATCCCTACGTCTATCTTTCCCTCGCGCGCACTCTAGCCACCGATGCGGAAATCCCTCTCGAAGAGCTGATCACCCACATCGCGTCGGTCGGCTACACGCGCACTGAAATGGTCGAGATGCCCGGCCAGTTTGCGGTCCGGGGCGGCATTGTCGATGTTTTTTCTCCGGAATCGCCGCGTCCCGTTCGCATCGAACTCCTCGGCGACACCGTCGAATCCGTCCGCGAATTCGATCCCCGCACGCAGCGCTCCATCGCTCCCGTCGTGCGCACGACACTCCTGCCCCTCACGGAGTGGTCGGTGCCCGCCGCGAATTATTCCGCGGACGATACAGCAACCTGGGAAGCTCCCTCCTTCTTCGGCCCAGGACGCGACCCGGGCCCCGCTTCACTCTTCGAGCTGTCAGAAAGCTCCCTGCGCCCGATTGTCTTCCTCGATGAACCCGCGGCGATTCGTGAAGCCACCACCAAGCATCTTGCTGCTGCCGTCGAGAATTACGAGCGTCACGGCCAGGCCAACTCGCCTGGCGCTGATCATTACTTTTGGAACCAGGAACAATTCGCCGCCGCACTCGAGAAGGTTTCACAGGTCAACCTCGAGCACTTGGCGCTCAACATAGGCTCGCATCCGCAATTCGAATTGCCCTCAAGGCCGAGCGCCCGCTTTCACGGCGACGTCGTCGCCTGCATGAGCGAAGTCAAATCGCAAGTAGCCGACGGCGGCCGCGTCATTCTCACCGCCGCAAGCACCGGTGAACTCGAGCGCCTCGCCGATATTTGCCGCGAATACGAAGTTCCTTACGTGCTCGGTGAATCCGAGGATGCCGCAGCCGGGTTTACAGCAGAGGCGGCGCAGGAGACCGCGGGCTTGCTGCTGATGCGCTCTCCCTTCGGGGAAGGCGCGGCATTTCCCGAAGCCAAGGTCACGCTATACGGCAACGCCGACCTCTTCGAGGTGATGCCCGCCCTCGAACGCCCCGGCAGAAAAATCCGCACCTCCGGCTTCTTCAGCGACTTTGCCGAACTCAAGCCCGGCGACTTTGTAGTTCACGTCGACCACGGCATCGGCCAGTTCGAGGGGTTGCGTCAGATCGAATCCGACGGCCGCCGCGGTGAATTCATGCTCCTCCGCTACGCTGAGGATTCCCGCCTTTACGTCCCGCTGGAGCGCATGGACCTCGTGCAAAGCTATCGCGTCGTCGAAGGCTCGCACCCCGCGCTCGATAAACTCGGCGGCACCGGCTGGAACACGCGCAAGACCCGCGTCCGCAAATCCCTGGAAGACATGGCCGACCAGCTTCTCGCTCTCTACGCTGCCAGAAAAACCGCTCCCGGCCTGGCTTTTTCTGCCGATGGAAATTTTCAGCGAGAATTCGAAGACGCCTTCGAATTCGAGGAAACCACCGATCAGAACGCGGCCATTGCCGACATCAAGCGCGATATGGAAAGCGCCACTCCCATGGACCGCCTCCTCTGCGGAGACGTCGGCTACGGCAAAACGGAGGTAGCCATGCGCGCCGCGTTCAAAGCCGTCGCTGATTCAAAGCAAGTTGCCGTCCTCGCGCCCACCACCGTCCTCGCTTTCCAGCACTACGAAACCTTTAAGCGCCGCTTCTCCGCTTTCCCCGTGCGCATCGAGATGCTCAGCCGCTTTCGCACCGCCGCCGAACAAAAGCAAATCCTCGCCGCGCTCGAAGCCGGCAAGGTCGATGTCGTAATCGGCACGCATCGCCTTCTGTCAAAAGATGTCCGCTTCCAGGACCTCGGCCTGATGATCGTCGATGAAGAGCAGCGCTTCGGCGTAGCCAATAAAGAGCGCCTGAAAGAAATCCGAAAAAATGTCGATGCTCTCGCGCTTTCTGCCACGCCAATACCGCGCACCCTGCACATGTCCCTGGTCGGCCTGCGCGATATGTCGCTAATTGAAACGCCGCCGCGCGACCGCCTCGCCATCCAAACCGTTGTCGCGCCATTCAACGAAGAGCTAATCCGTACCTCGATTGAAAACGAACTCGCACGTGATGGGCAGGTCTATTTCATTCACAACCGCGTCGAATCCATCTACTCATTGGCCACCCTCGTAACCAAACTCGTGCCGAAGGCGCGCGTGGTCGTTGCCCACGGCCAAATGGGCGAAAAAGAACTTGAAAGCGTGATGCTCAAATTCATTCGCGATGACGCCGACGTTCTAGTCGCCACCACCATCGTCGAAAATGGTCTCGACATTCCCCGCGCGAACACCATGCTGATAAATCGCGCCGACCGCCTCGGTCTTGCCGAACTCTACCAACTCCGCGGGCGCGTCGGCCGCTCCCATCAGCGCGCCTACGCTTATCTGCTTGTCCCCCCGGAGACCACACTCTCGGATATCGCCCGCAAACGCCTCGCCGCCATGAAGGAATTCAGCGAACTTGGCGCCGGCTTCCGCATCGCCGCGCTCGACCTCGAACTGCGCGGCGCCGGCAACATGCTCGGCCGCCAGCAGCACGGCCACATCGAAGCCATCGGCTTCGACCTCTACTGCCAGATGCTCGAGCGCGCCGTCTCCAAGCTCAAGGGCGAGGAAGCCGCCCCCGAGCTGCGCACCACACTCAGTCTCGGCTTCGATGTGCGCATCCCCCACGACTATATCCCCAGCGAAAATCTCCGCCTGCGCACTTACAAACGCATCTCCTCCATTTCCACCGACGAGGAAAAGCTCGACGTTCGCAAGGAGCTCGAAGATCGCTTCGGCCCTCCGCCAACTTCCGTGGATAACCTTTTGGAATACGCCGTCCTCAAATCCATCTGTGAGCGGCTGCGCATTTCCTCCGTCGAACGCCAGGGAAGCCGTGTTGCTATTCGCTTTCATGCCGAGACGACTATCGACCCCGCCTTGCTGGTTTCCGCGGTGCGCTCCCGCAAGGGCATCAAGCTCGATCCCAGCGGCGTTTTATGGATGGAAACCGCGCGGGGAGAGCCGCTTTCCGCGGCCGTCAGAAACGTATTGCTCAGCCTTCGCGGGCAAGGCTAAACTGTTGTTATGAGGAAAGTAATGCGCAATGCAATTCTGATCGCGGCGTTTTGCGCCGCTTTGCCGCTGGCGGCATCCCTTCAGGCACAAGACCAGCCGGCCGACTCGCAGAAGCCTGCCAAGCCGCAAGCTCCGGCGCTCGAAAAGCCCGGCACCGCCGCCCCCGAACCAGCAAAGAAGCCGGCTGAGGTGAAAAAGCCCGTCGAAGGCGCCAACGCCAGGACCGTCGAAGAGATCATCGCCCGCGTAAACAACGAAATCATTACCCGTTCCGAGTTCGACAAAGCACGCGTCTCCGCAGAAGAGGATGCCCGGCAAGAGTGCCAGGGCAAGTGCACTCCGGAGCAGCTTAAAACCAACATCGACGATCGTCAGAAAAACACTCTCCGCGACCTC
>Ga0137415_10006513_pt1 | contig 11578 bp, 7 predicted proteins | sample CZODoug3_1_1_16f_FD_183082 | JGI IMG/M metagenome (GOLD analysis project Ga0137415, IMG submission 183082) | Vadose zone soil fungal communities from Angelo Coast Range Reserve, California, USA - CZODoug3_1_1_16fungal (Hybrid Assembly) | ecosystem: Environmental > Terrestrial > Soil > Vadose...
GAGTAGTCTCGGTCCGCGCCGCTCTGACCCGTGGCAAGCTTTCCATTCACGGTCGCCGTGCCGCTCAACGTACCCTTGGCCGTGAACAAGCCGTTCGCGTCGATGCTGGCAATCTCCACCGGCCCCACCGACCATGTCGGCTTGACAGCGGCGCCCTTGAACGTGGCGTTGAACGCGACGGTCTGTTTGGGCGTGAACTGCGCCGTGCCGTTGGTGATCGTGACGTTGATGATCTGGTCCGTGGGCGTGATCACGAATTCGCCGTCTCGGCCCGTCAGGTTCCCGCCGTCGGCGCCGTTGCCGCCCCCGCCGTTGAAGCCACCGCCCCCGTTCCCATCGCCCGTAGATCCATCGGGCGTTGGATTGTCGAAACCCGAACTCTCACTACCCCCACAACCCTGCATCCAACCGATCGCGAAGATCGATGCGATGAATAACAAGAAGGCCAGGCTAAAACGTCGTGCCATCGGTCGTTTCCTCTACTACTAGATGATTCAAAGCGCGCGCTCTCTGCGCGCGGGCGTACCCACGATTTACTTGGAAGTCTGCCAACCGGCAAGTATCCCTACGCACATATCGAAGTTCGCTCCAATCACGATCTGTAACTGGCTGGAAAAATTCGCCCAGGCACAGATCTCGCGCAGTGAACGCATCCAGTACCACCGCAACCATGGTATTCCCTTTTCGTGGCCGCATCTCCACGCAACTGCCCCTGTTTCTCGGGCCTTCGCTATCGCGCATGCTGCGCGCCCTTTCACGCCGGTGAGCGTGAAGCCGAAACCGCGCAAGCCCTCATGCGATCGCGCTACGGCGCCTTCGCCCTCGGCCTCGGCGCCTACTTGGTGAAGACGCTTGCTGCAGATCACGCCGACCGCGAAAGCTTGCAAGATGCATCCTCGCTCGCCGCGAGCCTCTCAGGTCCGGCGTCGCCAAAGGCGAGCCTTTCGCGGGTGCGCGAGCGCCAGCGCTTCATGGGCCTCACCATCCTCGGATCCGCCGAACAGGGAGACACCGGAGAAGTGCTCTTCTACGCCCGCGTCTTCGAGCGCGGCGCGGATCGCTCGTTCGCGGAGCTCTCGCACTTCGTGCGCGAAGGCGGCGCATGGCGCTATGCGCGCGGCGTCCTCGTTCCCCGGGAAGCGCTTCCTGCTGCTTTTTTGTCCAGCATCGCCAGAGGCCAACCCGCCGAACTTTCCCGCGAAAACTTCCTCGAGATTGCGAAAGGCATCAGCGCGCCAACCTGACCAATACCCTCTGGTCTCGTTTCGCCCGTAGCTCGACATGTACGACACGAACACGTCGGCTCATTTTCCGCGACGATCGCATCCAGCGCGGCGCATCTCTGGGGGTGAAAAATGCGACCCGCCGATGTATGATTCCGTGGTTGGTAAACATCCCCGTTCACATAGGCGAAATTCTCGCTTCGAGGTATCGCGTCGAGGGCGTTCTCGGTGAAGGAGCCATGGGCGTCGTCGTGGCTGCACGCCACGTGCAACTCGGTTCTTTGTTCGCGCTCAAGTTCATGCGCGCAGACGTGATTCGTGTCGAGGGAGCGGCCGATCGTTTCATCCGCGAGGCGCGCGCCGCCGCCCGTTTGCGCGGAGAGCACGTGGCGAGGGTGAGCGATTTCGGCACGCTCGAATCGGGTGCGCCTTACATCGTGATGGAGTTCCTCGAGGGCTCGGATCTCGACGCCTTGCTCGAAACGCGCGGTCCGCTGCCCATTCGCGAGGCGTTGGGGTACGTGCTCGATGCGTGCAAGGCCATGGACGAAGCGCACCGCCTGGGCATCGTGCACCGCGATCTCAAGCCGAAGAATCTCTTTCTCACCCACCGCCCCGACGGCACACCGCTCATCAAAGTACTCGATTTCGGGATTTCGAAATTCGCCGACGGGACCGACGTGGGACACACCAGCACCGGTTCCATTCTCGGATCGCCTGCTTTCATGTCGCCGGAGCAAATACGAAGCTCGAAACACGTGGATGCCCGCACCGACATCTACGCGCTGGGAGGCGTCATCTATTATCTATTGACCAAAGATTATCCCTTCACGTCGAACGCCATCGGCGAACTCTTCGCCTCCGTGCTCTACAAGGACCCGCGTCCTCTGCGCACCCTCCGCAACGACGTACCGTCTTCGCTCGAGGCCATCATCGGGCGGTGCCTCCAGAAGGAACCGGACGCACGTTATCCCGATGTCGCCGCGCTCATGAGGGCGATCCGCTCGTACATGGATTGGGAAGACTCGGGCGAAACCGAGGTCATCGCGCAAGGTGCGCTCCCCGCGGCCGTGCCGCCCGTACCGGCTCCCGGCGTGAGCCTGCCCTTGGTTTCGCAAGCGCAAACGTATCCGCGCACGGCCACCTCGATGGCGCCCGCGACCAACATGCAAAGCACGCTCGATCATGCGATTTCGGCACGGGGGATCGCATCGAACAAGGTCAAATCGCTGCCGATGCTCGCTCTATGCTTGCTCTCGTTGGCCGTCATTTGCGGCGCCGGTTTTCGCATTCTGCGAACGCGCCATGCGGACACGCCGTCTGCCGCGAGCAGCGCGAATTGGCCGGACACCGCGCTCGGCGAAGCCCCAGCTCCTTCGTCTTCCAATGAGGTGCCTCGGAGCGTCGGCCCCGTCGAAACCCCGCTCGCGCCGCTCGTCCCCTCGCCCGCGGCCAGCGGATCCACCGACGCGAGCCAAGACGTCGATGTGCACGCCCTCCAAGACGCGGCGAGCGCATCACAAAATTCGGCCGCGCGTGGCTCTGCAGGTGCGCACACCCCTCACACGTCGGGATCCTCCAAGGACTCGGGATCGACGGGCGCGCCGACGAAACCGCGAACACCCGCCCCCGCGGCCACCCTTCGCCATGGAGCTCTATACGATGATGGCCATTCCGCACCCGCGAATCATTAGAGCCGGTTCCCGTACGATGGCGTCTTTCGTCGGCGCGACGGCCATCCTGTTGCTCGCGGGGCAGGCACGGGCGGCGGCGCCGGGGCCGAGCGCAGCGACGCAGCACGAAGCCGACGAGCACGAACGGCGCGGCATCGATGCCGTGAAACGGGCAGACGCCGAGACGGCGCGACAAGAATTCTCGCAATCGTACGCGCTGGTGCCGGCACCCAAGACATTGTGGAACTTGCTCGTCGCGGAAGCAGACTCGAATCATCCGCTCGACGCATTGAAACACCTGAAAGCTTATTTGGCCGACCCCAACGGCGATCCGAAACGGAAGGAGCAAGGCAAGAAATTGCTCGCCGAGCTCTCGGCGCAAGCGGGGCATTTGCGCATCGTCGTGGCCGAGGGCGTGCCAGTGACCCTCGATGGCAACCCCGTATCGAGCGATGATCTCAAAAGCCCCCTCGACATCCCCGCGGGAAGACACAGCGTCGATGCGCTCTTTCGAACGGGCACACAGCGGCAGAGCGTCGACGTACCCGCCGGTACGGAGACATCGATCTCCTTCGAGGCAGCCAACGCGACGCCGCCTCCCGCAGCCGCGAGCGTCGGGCCGCCGCCCAAGGAAGAACCGGCTTGGCGTGTCGAGGGATCCACGGCAAACCGTACGGACAGCGGAAAGGACGTCTCCCGCGCATCCGGCTCCCATTCACAACGCACCCTGGGTTTCATCGTCGGCGGCGCGGGCCTCGTCGCGCTGGGTGCAGGAGCCTACTTCGGATTGCGCGCCCTCTCGCTCAAACACGACTCCGACGACGAAGCGAACAGCGCACGGGACATGTTTCTGCATCGCAGCGGGGATTTCCAAGGCCAGGCGCAAAAGAGCAAAGACGACTACGACAGCGCCTCGCGGAGCCAGACCATCGGACTCATTGCCGCGGGCGTGGGCGCAGCGGCGCTCGGCGTGGGCATCTATCTGGTGCTCAGCGCGAAAGACCCGCACGCTTCGTCCGCCGCCGCGGAAACGCGCGCATCGGGCAAAGCGATTCTCTTGGTTCCCAATGGAACGGGCGCCAGCGCGATCGTTCGATTCTAATTTGTTTGGATCACTCTCCGCGCACGAAGCCCACGGTGATGCGCCCCAGTTCGTCGCCCGCGTCTTCTTGAATGAAGTGCCCCACACCGCTCAGCACGCGGTGCGCTTGGTCTTTTGCGCCCGGAATCTTTTTTTGCAAGACGCGCTCGGCGCCGAAGGTGAATGGATCTCGATCGCCGAACACGGTCAAAAAGGGTTTCTTGAATTGTGAGAGGTGTTCCCACGCGCGGCGGTTCGCCTCGCTCGCGGGATCGTTGGGCGTGGTGGGCACCAGCAGAGGGAACGCGCGCGCGGCCACCTTGGACGTCTCGTCCGGAAAGGGCGCGTTGTAGGCGTGCCGCACGGCGGCCGAGACCGGACGCGTCGCGTAGCGTGCCACGATTTCTCCTGCCGCGAAGTGTTCGTCTTCTTGCGATGCGCGCTGCCATTCCGTGAACGCCGGCGGCATGGGCCGGTCTCCCGTGGGCAACGACGTATTCGACGCGAGCACCCGTGCGAAGCGCTCGGGGTGCTCCGCTACCATGCGCAACCCAATCAAGCCGCCCCAATCCTGACAGACCAGCGTGATGTCCCACAGAGCGAGCGCGGTGACGAACGCATCCACCCAGGAGACATGCCGCGCGTAAGTGTATTCTGCACGTTTCACGAAATTGTCCGAGCGGCCGAATCCCACCAGGTCCGGCGCGATCGCGCGCATGCCCGCGCGGGCCACGACATCGATCACCTTGCGATATAGAAAGGACCACGTGGGCTCGCCGTGGAGCATCAGAACCACCGGGCCGTGGCGCGGACCCTCATCGACGTAGTGCACGCGCAGCGGCGTTCCGTCGGCGTCGCGGATATCGACATAACGCGATTCGTATCGGAACTCCGTCAAGTCCATGAATCGGTGTTCCGGAATTCGCAATATTTTCATCGAGGCCCTCTCTCCGCCTGCCAGATATTCTCGCACTCGTTGATGGCGTACACGCAGGGGAACGCCTCGAACTTGGCACGCGCGCGGCTTGCGAGTGCCCTCGCGCGTGCGAGATTTCCCCGCTTCCTTTGCTGCAATGCCCAGCGAAACTCGGTACGTGCAACCTGCACGAGAATGCCGCCGCGCTCGTGAAGGGCGATGCTGGCGGCCATGTGGTGGTCGGCCCTTTCCGAATCGATGGCCGCCAGCACCTCGCCGAGCACGCGCTCGGCCACGCCGCGGGAGAAGAGTTTCGTGGTGACGCCGTTCACCGGATGCTCGTTCAATATGTCGCGGGCGCGGCGCAGCGCGAGATCGACGTCGCCCGCGTTGAGCGCGATTTCGGCGTCGCCCGCGCGGTACCAGTCGTTGAGCAAGAGGCGGCCGCCCAACGCGTTGGCGATGTCTTGGGCGTTGGCCCGCGCGTCCTCGGCCTTTTCGTGCTCCCCGAGATGGCTCAAGGCCCAGCCCATTCCGCTCCAGGCGAGGCTGAGATGCAGTTTGTCGCCCGATCTCCCTGCGAATTCGAGGGTGCGCTGAAGATGCTCCAGGACCTGGGGCCAATCTCCATCGAAGAGGCGGGTGGAGCCGCTCATCAAGTGCGCCGCGGAAAGGAGATTCGGCTGGCCGATTTCACGGGCGCGCGCGCGAACGCGTTCGAGCTCCGCAAAACCCGCTGCGCACTTGCCTTGCGCGACCAAACAAAGACCGTGATAACCGACGGCACGGAACCATTCGAAGGGCTCGCCCATCCGCTCGAGGGGGCCGATGGCCTGCGCGAGCAGCGGCTCGGCCTCTCGGGCATTGCCGTCGATGAGCAGCGCGGAGCCCATCAAACACGAGGGCAGCGCGATGAGCTCTTCGTCGCCCAGCTCGATGCCCGTGGGCAGCGCCCGGTGATAATAGGCAATGGCCTGCTCCATTTCGCCGCGATAAAAGTGGATTCGGCCGTGAAAATAATCGAGCCGCGCCAGGCGCGCGCGATCGCCGGGCGCGGAGCCACCTCCGTTCGCGCATGCCTCGAGCAGCGCGCGCGCTGCGGCCACGCGTTTGAAATTCTGCTCCGCCGATTCGGCCACCAGCACCGTATAGATTTGCTTGAGGAGAAGGTCGACGCGACGGCGGCGCGCGTCGTCGGTGGTCGGGAGGGTCTCCAGCGCGTTCATGGCGGCCGCGTAGTGCACGCGGGCTTCGTCGTAGGAGCAGAGGACCGTCGCGTAGTCGCCCGCGCGCGTGCTGAAGAGGGCAGCCTTCTCGTACTCGCCGGCCTCGTGGAAGTGATACGCGAGCAGGGCGCTCTTGGCATCGGCGAGCGGCCCCGTATACAAGGCTTCCAAGGCGTTCGCCACGCGCAGGTGCAAGGCCGTGCGGCGCTCCGGCGTGATTTGCGCGAGGATGGCCTCACGCAATTTGTCGTGGGCGAAACGAAAGGCGTCGCCCAGGCTCTCGAGAACCGCGGCATTCGCGCAATGCGCGAGCCAGGAACCCGTATCGAGCGACGGCTCGAGCCGCTGGAGCACCGCCAGATCGAGCTCGCGTCCCAGGACCGCGGCCAGCTCGAGAGGGCCCCGGTCGGCCTCGGGAATGCGCGACACGCGACGCCAGGCCATGCGCTCGATTCCACCGGTCAAAAGGCCGTCGGGGAGATCGGCTTCACCGATGCGATCGAGCTGCCCCGCTTGCTCCGCCAGCGCGCGCAGCACTTCGATCAAGAAGAAGACGTTTCCTTCCGTCTCACGGCAAAGATAGTCGACCACCTCGTCCGAGCCCCCGCGCCGACCGAGCATCGAGACCGCGAGCTTGGTGACGTCTTCGCGCAAAAGGCGCCCGAGCCGCAGCACGGACACGCCAGGAAGGCGCTGCGGGAGATCGGCCGCCTCCTCGTCGCGGTAGGTGCCGACCAAGAGCACGCGCAGCGACCGTAAAGGCTCGGCGAGGTGCGCGATGAGCGCGATCGTGTCGGAGTTGGCCCACTGCAGATCTTCGAGCAGCACCACGGTGAGCTGCGGCTGCGCGCGAAAGAGAGCATCGATGGCGGCCCACAGCCGCTTTTGCATCAGCGCGGGCGGCGCCTTCGCGGCGGCGGGGATTTCGCGCCCGAGGAGCTCCGGGAGATCGTGCACCAGCTCGCGAAGGACCGCGGCATCTTCGTCGGCGGGCGGCGCGCGCAGGCACAGGGCGCGAAGCAGGGGAACCCAGAGCTCGTACAGCGTTCCGCCAGCCGCCCTGGCCTGACCCACCACGACGCACGCATTGTCGATGAGGGCGCGCGTGCGCAGCTCCGCCGTGAGACGCGACTTCCCAATGCCGCTTTCGCCGCCCACGAGCCATGCGCTCCCGCGTCCGCCGCTCGCGGCGTCGAGGGCAGCGCGCAAGGTCGCGAGCTCTTGATCGCGCCCGACGAACGACGATGCCTGAAGAAAGCTCTCGCGCGTGGCGACGGTCTCGATGGCCAGGGCGGCGCCGGTGCGCGCGCGCAGATCGCGGAGCACGTCGAGTGCGCTCTCGTAGCGTTGATTGGGCTTTCGGGCCAAGAGCTTCGAAACGATGGGGCCCAAGGGCCCTGGCAGCGCGCGCTCGGTTGCGCTGAGCCAATCGAGACCAGGGCGCCGTCCGCTGCCCTCGAGGGTCGTGCGGCCGAAGAGTACTTCGTGGGCAATCACCCCGACCGAATACAAATCGGAGGCAATGCTCGGCGGCGCGCCAAACCAGACCTCGGGGGCAATGTATTGAGGTGTACCCGCCAGCTCCGTGCGATCTCCCACGTGGGTGGCGAGCCCGAAATCCGTGAGATGTACGGTACCGCGCACGCAGAGGACATTCGACGGCTTGAGATCGCGATGCACGAGGCCGCGCCGGTGCACATAAAGGAGTGCGCGCAGGAGCTGCACCAGCAGGCCGACCTTTTCATCGAGGTTCGCCTGAGCCGACGCCGGACCAGGACAAGAACCCAGACTCTCGGCCTCCTGGGTGATGAAACGCGGTTCGTCGAGCAACTCCATGGTGAAGTACGCGCCCGCGATTTCATCGAAACCGTAATCGAGGACGCGAATCACATTCGGGTGGTGAAGCGACGACAGCGTTTGAAACTCGCGAGCGAGCGCGAGAAGGGCGCCCGAGTCCGGGGCCGCTGAATCCGAGAATGGTGCCACGCTCCCCGATGCCTCGTGGCTGGAAACGGGCGGGCGGTCGCTCGCCCCGTCTCTCGAGACGCGATTCTCGCGCAGCACCTTGAGGGCGACAGCGCGACCGCTGAGGCGATCGGTCGCGCGGAATACGTTTCCCATGCCGCCGCGTCCGAGCTGCTCGTGCGTGACATAGGTGGAACCGACGATGCGCCGGGCGTCGGTGCCCGCGCGCATGACCGAGGACCGGGCCTCAGCGGCTTCGACGACGCCGGACGTGCGAACTTCACCCTCGCGTGACTCCGCCCGACTTTTCGACTCCACGTGCTCGCTCGGCATGATCCGTCGAAGTCCCTCCCAGTCATTCCGTATCGCGTGGGGCTACAGCTCCTTGACAGGCCGCGGACGAGGTTATCTTATTCAGGTGAATGCGCTTCGATCGATTTTTCAAAAGGTCGTCGAGAAGGCCGACGTCCACCTGGATGGCCGCCGAACGTGGGATATTCGCATCCACGATCCCCGCGTTTTTTCGCGTGTAGCCGTACGAGGTTCGGTGGGACTGGGCGAATCCTACCTCGACGGATGGTGGAGTACCGACGACCTCGAGGAGCTCGCCTTCCGTCTGGCGTCGGCGCGGCTGGAGCGTTTGACCGAATGGCTCCCGCACGGCCTCTTGCAAAACCTCGAGGCGCTCACCTCGAACCAACAGACACGCGGGCGCGCGCGGCGCGTGGCGCACGAGCACTACGGAATGGGGAACGACTTTTTTTCGGCGTTTCTCGGACGATACAAGAATTATAGCTGCGGCTACTTTCAGGGAACGGATGATCTCGACCAGGCGCAGCGCCTCAAGCTCGACCTCATTTGCCAGAAGCTCGATTTGCAGCGCGGCGATCACCTGCTCGATGTCGGCGGCGGTTGGGGAGAGCTCGCGCGGCATGCTGCGAGCGAATACGGCGCGCGGGTGACCAGCATCAACATTTCGCAGGAGCAAATGCAGTTTGCGCGCGAGCACTGCAAGGGGCTCGACGTGGAAATCGTCCATTGCGATTACCGGGATCTGGCCGGGGCGGGCCAACCCCCCGGCGGGGGAAAGTTCGACAAGGTCGCGGCGATTGCCATGTTCACCCACGTCGGCCACCGCAACTATCGTACTTTCATGAAAACCATTCGGCATGTCGTCAAACCGGATGGCATGTTCCTCATGGAAGGCGTCTGGGGCAACGTGTCCACCCATCGCATCGACGCGTGGATGGACAAATACATATTTCCGGGCGCCATGATCCCATCGGGGGCGCAGACCTTCCGCGCCTTCGAAGGGCTCTTCGTCGCCGAAGACGTTCACAATTTCGGGCCCGACTACATCAAAACGCTGCGCGCATGGGACGCGCGTTTGGAGCGCGCTTGGCCCGAGCTCCGCGCGCGCTACAGCGAGCGCGTGCGGCGCATCTTTCGATACTTTTTTCGAAACATCGCCGGATACTTCCGCGCACGGGCTCTGCAAAACTGGCACTTGGTGCTCACCCCCACGGGCGCACCGCGGCCCGCTTCGTGCCGCCTGACGGAGATCGCGAGCCCGCAGCCCGTGTCGGTCCCACCGTCGCGATCCCATGGGCACACGCCCGCTTACGGCGCGGCGTTTTCGCGAACTTCTCCGTAATCTTCGTCTTTGTGCGCGACGGCAAAATGATAATGTCACGCGCGGAGTGACCGACGCAGGGCATTGGCTCGAGAGCTTGGAGCTCCACACGTTGGCGCGGGCCGCCGGGCAGCGCAATTTCGAGCTCGCGCTGGAGAGCACGGTGGGATACGCATCGCCGCCCGAGCTGGAAGACGATGCGCTGGTGGCCACCTTCGACGACGACGCGCGGGTGGAGCTCCGCTGTTCGTTCGATCGCAAGCACTTGTTCGGAAGGTGCTCGCAGTGCACCTCCACCTTCGGCCCCTGCGTGCACGGCACGATGCTGGCCATGGACCTCTCCGGGCCGACGCCGCTGCGCGAGGCGCTCCTCCACGGGGGTGACGTGCGCGAGGCCGCGGCCGAAGCTCCGGAGCTCCGGCAATCGCTTCACCGCGAGCGCACCTTCGAACGCTCGCTGCGCGGTTGGCTCGCCCCGGCGGCGGGTGCGGTCGCCGTCGAAATCGCTGCCAGCCCCTTCGAAGAGCCCAAGCGCACCGAGGGGCGCCCTTACGGAGAACGCACCAGCTCGAACCTCGGCCCCACGCTGTCGATTTTCGTTCGTCTCGCCGGCGAGCGAAAGCTCCTTTCGCCCCGCGAGCTCTCCTCGCTGGCGCATTTTCGCAGCGGCGATCGGCGCGTTCTCCGCTATGCGCACGACAACCTCTTCGGACGTAAGAGCTGGCAAGCGCGCGGGGTCGACGCTGCCCTGACCATCGAGGCCATGCGCGAGCACGGCGGCATCTTCGCGACCGGATACAAAGGGCTCCTCGACTTTCGACGGCAGACGGTGCGGCCACGCATCGAGATTGGCCCCGACCAGACCACCATCGAAGCATCGTGGGTCGTGGAGGACACCATCCTTGGCACCGCGCGGATCCTGGCGAGCGAATCGGTCTTCTTCGCGGGTCCTTTTCCGTATCTGTGGACCAGGAGCGGCGTGATCTACCGCGTGGCCGCGGACGTCGACCTGGAACTGGCGGAAGAATTGGTGCGCGCGCCCACCTTGCCCATTCCGCCGGGCAAGATGAAAGACGCAGGCGCGCGCCTTTTTCGCGCCGTGCGCGGACGGGGTGTCGAGCTCTCGGCGCCAGAGGCATTCGGCCTCACACCCATCGAAACGCCGCGCTTCGTGTTGCGCCTCTCGGGCGAGCCGCTCTCGCTCGAAGGGCAGCTCGTGGCCGTCTATCGCGCGGGCGAGCTCTCGCTGTTCGCCGGCGACGTGCTCCGCGAGGGCGAAGATGGGCGCGACCGAGAGGGCGAGACGCAGGCGGCGGTCAGGCACAGTTGGATCCACGTTGCGGAACAGTTGGAAAGTGTGCTGGAGACGGTAACCCTGCGCGGTAATCGGGTCATCGCGGCTTAGGGCGACAATTCCTGGTTCATGACGCTATGAGCGAAGCAATAACATTTGCCCTGAGGACGGCGGTTCCTCTGGAGAATCCGGCTCATGTCCAAGTGACCGAGCAAAGAGGCAAGTGGGCTTTCTTGTTCCTTTGGCTCTTCACGATTGCTGTCTATGCACGTCCGGAAGACATTTTCCCACCGCTGGGGCTACTGCATCTGACTTTCATCTTCGGTTGTTGTGCCGGCCTGGCATATATTGGAGCGGTTTTGTCCGGTCGCATGCGCCTCCTATGGACGCAAGAACTCAAACTCACTCTGCTGCTTACTGCGTGGTACGTCGTTGGAATCCCCTTTGCTTTTTGGAGGAGCGGAAGTTTCCAGGTCTTTACACATGTATGGTTAAAGACACTCTTCATATTTATTCTTTTGACCCAAACATTGTTGACCCTGAAGAGGATTTCCGGACTGCTATGGG
>Ga0137415_10006515_pt1 | contig 11577 bp, 10 predicted proteins | sample CZODoug3_1_1_16f_FD_183082 | JGI IMG/M metagenome (GOLD analysis project Ga0137415, IMG submission 183082) | Vadose zone soil fungal communities from Angelo Coast Range Reserve, California, USA - CZODoug3_1_1_16fungal (Hybrid Assembly) | ecosystem: Environmental > Terrestrial > Soil > Vadose...
CCACGGACGATCGTCTCGCGCCAGCTGGCCAATCCGTTTCTCGCGCCGGATTTCTCGGCCGCCAGGCCGGCCGCGGCCCCGGCGCGCCGCCGTCTGGTCACCTGGGAGCTGCTCGGGCCGCTGTTCAGCTCGTTCGAGCGGGCCGGCGCGGGAGCGTCCCCGTGCATGGCGTTGCCCGGGCCGTCCTCCCGGCACGCGCCAGGTGGCCGCGAGCTGATGCCCCACCAGGCGCAACTGATCGCCTCGGCCGCCGCCGGGCACCGCACGTTCCTGCTCGCCGACGAACCCGGCCTCGGCAAGACGGCCCAGGCCCTGCTCGCCGCCAAGGCGGCGAACGCCTATCCGCTGCTCGTGGTCGTGCCGAACGTCGTCAAGACCAACTGGGCCCGCGAGGCCGCAATCTGGACCCCCAACCGGTCGGCCACCGTGATCCACGGCAATGGCGACAACATGGACGGCTTCGCGGACATCGTCGTCGTCAACTACGAGGTGCTCGACCGCCATGTGGGCTGGATCGGTGACCTGGGCTTCCGCGGCATGGTCATCGACGAGGCGCACTTCATCAAGAACAAGAGCTCGCAGCGCTCGCAGCACGTGCTGCAGCTCTCCGAGCGCATCCGGTCCCGCATCGCACGGCCGCTCCTGATGGCTCTGACCGGGACCCCGCTGATCAACGACATCGAGGACTTCCGGGCGATCTGGCAGTTCCTCGGTTGGATCGACGACACGAAGCCGCTCGCCGAGCTGATGCACGCGCTGGAGGACACCGGGCTCACGCCGGCAGACGCCGGGTTCTACCCCGCCGCCCGCCAGTGTGTTGTCGACCTCGGCATCGTGCGTCGCCGCAAGGTCGATGTGGCCGCCGACATCCCGGCGCGGCGGATCGCGGACCTCCCCGTCGAGCTCGACGAGAAGGTCGGTCGATCTATCCGGGAAGCTGAGCGGGGCCTTGCCCGCCGCATGGTGGCGCGGTACGAGAGCGCACTCGCGCGGCGCGAGTCCGGGTCCGCCGTCGAGGGGATCGATCACGAGCTCGTGCGCAGGATCGCCACCCGGGAGCGCAAGGAGGCGGCCAACGCCGAGGGTGGCGAGAACGTGTTCGCCATGATGCGGCGCATCGGCCAGGCCAAGGCCGGCCTCGCCGCCGACTATGCGGCCCAGTTGGCGCGCAGCGCCGGCAAGGTCGTCTTCTTCGCCAAGCACATCGACGTGATGGATGCCGCCGAGGAGTCCTTCACCAAGGCGGGGGTCCAGTTCTCCTCGATCCGAGGCGATCAGGGCAGGACGGTGCGCCAGAAGCAGATCGACGCGTTCGTGACCGATCCCGACGTCGCGATCGCGGTCTGTTCGCTGACCGCGGCCGGGGTCGGTATCAACCTGCAGGTCGCCTCCAACATCGTGCTCGCCGAACTGTCCTGGACCGACGCGGAGCAGACCCAGGCCATCGACCGCAGCCACCGCATCGGTCAGACCGAGCCCGTCACCGCGTGGCGCATCATCGCCGCCCAGACCATCGACGCGAGGATCGCCGAGCTGATCGACAGCAAGGCGGGGCTCGCGGCCCGGGCGCTGGACGGTTCGGAGGACGAGGTGTCGTCCTCCGCGGATGTGCAACTCGAGGCCCTGGTGGCGTTGTTGACCGAGGCGTTGACGGCGCGGCCCTAAAAGCCCAAGATCGCTGACGGCGGCTAGGTGCGCCGGCGCGGATCCGAGGATGTACGGATCTCCAGGAGGGTGCAGCCGGGGCCGGTGCGGTAGGGACCGTGCGGCATGCCGGGCCGGCGCGAGGCGTAGTGCCCGGCGCCGAACGTGCTGCCCAGCGTGAGGTCGGTGAGCTCGCCGGCGAGCAGGTAGACCTCCTCATGGAACTCGTGCTGGATGACGCCCTTGCCGGAGGTGTCCAGGCCGGCCGGCCAGCGGGCGATCCGGGTCAGCGTGATGCCGTCGTCGCCCCGGCTCAAGATCCGCTCCACCACGCCAGGAGCGGTCGGATCCGGCTGCCAGGACAAGGCCTCGACGTCGAAGAACTCGAACTCCTCGCGCACCGGCTCAGCCGATCGGTTCGGGCAGTTGGTCGACGGCGTAGGCCAGGCGCAGGGTCCGGTCCGCCACCGGGTCGTGCAGCTCCACCCGCCAGCCGTCGGCGAACTGCTCGACCCCCGGGACCATCGCCACCGTGCCGGAGAGCAGCACCGTGCCGGGCACCAGCCAGCCGCGCGAGCGCAGTGCGTCCAGCCAGTACGCCGGCGGGAGCAGTGCCTCCAGGGTGGCGTCCTGGATGAGCTCCTCGCCGGAGCCGTGCCGGACCCAGGCCCGCAGCCGGATCGCGTCCAGGTGGTCGGCCACTTCGGCGAGGCGCCAGGCCCCGGCGCCGAGCACGTCCAGGCCGGCGTTCTTGCTCCAGGCGACGCCATGCACCTCCAGGGCCCGGTCGGTGTGGTCGCACGCCACGGTGAGCAGCGGATCGGCCGTATCGTCCCCCACCACCAGTGCCCACTCGGCCTCCCCCGAGGTGCGGCCGTGCTGCGCGGGAACCGCGTCCACCTGCGCGGCCAGGTAGGGCGCCACCGGGTACAGGGCCGGGGTGACCGACGGCGCAGGCACGCCCAGCTCGGCCAGTTCGGCGACGTGCTTGGCCACCTCGTCCTGGGCCCGCCCGGTGTAGCCGGCGTTGAACAGCCTGGCCACTGGGACCGCGCGGGTGGAGCCGTCGGGCAGGGCGAACTCGAGGGTGGTCATCTGGCCTCCGCGGGTGGTTGGGCACGTCGGCGATGGGTTTCCATCTTGTTTCGTCCCCGGCTGGCTCTTGCGTATACGACGAGTATACAGCAAGCATAATAGGGTCCGACGCTGGCGAGCCGAACCGGAGCCCTGATGACCGCACCCACGAACGCACCTGTGGACCGCCGATCCCTGCACAAGGCCTTCCTCGCCAGCCTCTCCGGCACCTCGCTGGAGTGGTACGACTTCACCGCCTACTCCGCCGCGGCCGCGCTGGTGTTCCCCAAGCTGTTCTTCCCGGCCGCCGATCCGCTCACCGGCACCCTGCTGGCCTTCTCCACCTACGCGGTCGGCTACGTGTCCCGACCGCTCGGCGGGGTGGTGTTCGGCCGGCTGGGCGACGTGATCGGCCGCAAGCAGGTACTGGTGCTCACCCTGGTGCTGATCGGCGTGGCCACCTTCCTGATCGGCGCACTGCCCACGTACGCCACCATCGGCATCGCCGCGCCGATCCTGCTGGTCCTGCTCCGGTTCGCCCAGGGTGTCGGGGTCGGCGGCGAGTGGGGCGGCGCGGTGCTGCTGTCCAGCGAGTTCGGCGACCCGAAGCGGCGCGGGTTCTGGGCGTCGGCGGCGCAGGTGGGCCCGCCCGCCGGCAACCTGCTCTCCAACGGCGTGCTCGCCGGGCTCACCGCCGCGCTGTCCGACGCCGCCTTCCTGTCCTGGGGGTGGCGGGTGACGTTCCTGCTCTCCGGCGTGCTCGTCGCGTTCGGGCTGTGGATCCGGCTGAAACTGGAGGACACCCCGGTCTTCCGGGCGATCCAGGACGCCGGCGACCGGTCCGAGACGCCGATCAAGGACATCTTCCGCACCGAGCGGCGTGGCCTGCTCACCGCGGTGCTGAGCCGGATCGGGCCCGATGTGGCGTACGCGCTGTTCACCGTGTTCGTGCTCAGCTACGGCACGACCCACGGCTTCTCCCGCGGCCAGGTGCTCGCCGCGACCCTGATCGGCGCCGTCCTGCAGCTGGGCCTGATCCCGCTGGCCGGCGCGCTGTCCGACCGGATCAACCGGCGCGGACTGTACGCGGTGGCCGCCGCCGGTGCCGCCGTCTGGCCGTTCGTGTTCTTCCCGGCGATCAGCGGCGGCTCGTTCCCACTGCTGGTCCTCGGCGTCGTGGTCGGGCTGGCACTGCACTCGCTGATGTACGGGCCGCAGGCCGCGTTCATCATCGAGCAGTTCTCCCCCCGGCTGCGCTACACCGGCAGCTCGTTGGGCTACACGATCGCCGGGGTCTTCGGCGGCGCCCTCGCCCCGCTCGCGTTCACCGCGCTGAACGGCCACTACGCCAGCTGGCTGCCGGTGGCGTTGTACGTACTGGTCGCCTGCCTGCTGACCCTCACCGGGCTGGCCCTGGGGCGGGACCCTCGGCCGGCCGAGGACGAGGCCTACCTGGCGGCGGTCACGCCTCGAGCAACACCCGCAGCGTGAGGGCGAGGTGCTCGTCGATCGCCAGCATCGCGGCGGGCTCGTCACCGGCGGCCAACGCCTCGACGATTCGCCCGTGCTCGCCGCACACCGCGCGCTGCCGGTTCGCCGAGCAGAACAGTGCGGCCACGCCGACCCGGCGCTGCCGGACCCGCAGACCCGCGTAGGTCCGGGCGAGCATGGAGTTGCCGGCCGCGTCGACCAGCGTCTGGTGGAAGACCATGTCCCGGTCGATGAACGCCGTCGCGATCTCCAGGTCACCGTCGTGCCCGCCGGTGGCCAGGCCCTCCTGCTCGGCCAGGACCGCACGCAGCGCGGCGAGCGGGACCGCGCGCTCGGCCAGTACCCGGCTGGCCGCGTGCCGTTCCAATACGCCGCGCAGCTCCATCAACTCCCGGACCTGCCGGCCGGTCAGCGGCGGGACGTACGCACCACGGCCGGGGAGCATCTCGATCAGGCCGTCGGCGACCAGCAGCAGCAGCGCCTCCCGCACCGGGGTCCGGGACACCCCGATTCGACTCGCGAGCTCGACCTCGTTGAGGAAGGTGCCCTCGGCGCTCGGGTCGACCAGGACCGTCTCGCGCAGGTAGTGCAGCGCTCGGTCACGACCGGACTCACGCGTAGCGGGCATACAGTACGTATACAGCACAGCAGCCACGAAACGGAGACAGCCGGTGCGCATCGCCCTCGCCCAGATCGTGTCCACCCCGGTGCCGGGGCACAACCTCGGTCTCGTCGAGGAGCAGGTCCGCGCCGCGGCCGCGAGCGGCGCGCGGTTGGTGGTGTTCCCCGAGGCCACCATGTGCTGCTTCGGCGTACGCCTCGGCCCGGTCGCCGAGCCGCTGGACGGCCCGTGGGCCACCCGGGTGCGCGAGCTCGCCGCCGACGCCGGAGTGACCGTGGTGGCGGGCATGTTCACCCCCGCTGACGACGGGCGGGTGCACAACACCCTGCTGGCCACCGGCGGCGGGGTCGAGGCCGCCTACGACAAGATCCACCTCTTCGACGCGTTCGGGTTCGCCGAGTCCGACACCGTCGCCCCGGGCACCACGCCGGTCACGGTCGACGTCGACGGCCTCACCGTGGGCCTGACCACGTGCTACGACCTGCGGTTCCCCGGGCTGTTCCAGGAGCTCGGCGGCCGAGGCGCCACGGTCATCGTCGCCCCGGCGTCGTGGGGAGCAGGCCCTGGCAAGCGCGAGCAGTGGGACCTGCTGGTGCGCGCACGCGCGCTGGACTCCACCGCGTTCGTGGCCGCCTGCGACCAGGCCGACCCCACGACGGTCGGCCGCGACGCCGGCCGGGCCCCCACCGGGATCGGTGCGAGCGCGGTTGCCGGCCCGCTCGGCAACATCGTCGATCAGCTCGACGAGAAGCCCGGACTCCTGGTGGTGGACGTCGACCCGGCCGAGGTGGACGCCGCCCGCAAGACCGTGCCCGTCCTGGCCAACCGCCGGTTCTGATCGTGGCGATTGGCCGAAGCGCACGCTAGCGCTCGACCGCTGGTCGTAGGAGGATGTCTCGCCGAGGTGGGATGTGCCGCTCGGCGATATCCGGGTAGATCGGTGCAAGGGGTTCGAGCTGTCCGTCTTTCAGAGGCGGGAGGAGATGGCGGTGTCCAACCGTCGGATAGTCCGGTGGGCTCGAATCGGAGTCCGAGCCGCGTATCGGACCGTGCCCCTGATCGGGTTGACGCTTGCGGTCAGCTGCAGCTCGCCGGCGCCCCAGCCGCCGCAGGCTCGTCCGATCGCGCCCAGTTCGGTCGTGCCTCCCCCGGTGTCCAGGCCAGCGGCGGCGCCCGCACAGCTCAGCGAGCTCGGTCCGCTGGTGATCAGCGAGAGCGAACTTCCCGGTTACACCAGAGGCGCACCGTTGGCGGCGCCCGACGGCAAGCCCGGCATCACCGTGCCCTTCACCGGCCCCGGCACCACCATCGACGTGTCGATCATCCCGCTGCCCGCCGTGAACCCCCAGCCGGTCTACGAGCAGGCGGTCGACCAGTTCGTCGCCAACACCCCGGACGAGTTCGACTCGCACGTCGACATCGGTGATCAGGGGACGCGGGTGGATGTGGCGGGGACGCCTGCCCGTCCCAACACGACGACGGTCATGTTCCGGGTGCGGAACTACTTCGGGATCGTCCGCTTCCAGAGCCCGAACGGTGTACCGATCCGTGACGACTTGGTGCTGCCGGTCTGTAACAAGCAGGCGGACAAGATCGAGGCGGCTGGTTGACCGCCGCCCCGACCTCGACGTTGCACATCGCCCATTCCGAGATGGGTCTCATGGCTCGGCCCGCTCCCACAGCACGACCAGCCGATCGCGGCGAGCGCCGATGATCTCCATCAGCAACTCGGCGTTGAACTCGGGCAGCGTCTGCAGCAGGGGCACGAGGGTGTTCGCGCCGGGGTCGGTGAACGGCACCATCCCCCATCGGCCGCCCGGCAGGCCGAGCAGGAACAACCCGTTCTCCTGGCACGAGCCATCGGCACTGGTGCGCACAACCACCTTGACCAGGTCGGCCACCACCTGATCAAGGTCGTCTACCGCGACCCACTCCGGCTCGGTGGTCGGCCGCGGCGAAGGTTTAGGTGTCGGTGTCGGTGTCGGTGTGGCTGTAGGTGCGACGCAACCGTCCAGCTCCGACGGATCGCGTCGGGGCCTGGGGATTCCGGCGTGCACGCCCTCGCTGAGATCGGGGTGCCCCACGCCGGGGTGCTGCGCCTTCACAATGTGGACCCACCTCCCCATCGGAGGACGGCGATTGTCGGCGCGTAGCCGCGACCTGTAAAGGGGATCCTCGGGTCACTGAGCGACTGGGCTCGAATGGACGCGAGCATGTGAGTGAGCCTGCTGTACGGACTCGCGATTGTGCCGGCGTCTTCGTGACGTCGTGGCACCTGCGCGCGATCCGCGTAACGTCGGTTGAGTGAGTCGCGCCGCCGGGAACACGCAGGCCTTTGCGCTGCCAGGCGCGCTCCGCCGTCCAGCGGTGTTCGCCATGCTGCTGGCCGGCCTGCTGTTCGGCGCGCTGGCCGCGCACTACCGGGGCGACGCCGAACCCGGGCGACTCGACGTGCGCGCCGAGCACATCGTCGACGCGTTCCCCGCCCCCACCGATCCGGTGCTACGCGGGCTGGTCAGGCTGGGTGACCCGGTGCCGGTGGTGGTCGTCGCCGCCGCACTCGCCGTCGTGGCGTTTCTGCTGGGGCGCCGCCGCCTGGCGTTGCTGGCGGTCGCCGGCCCGGGGCTCACGGGGGTCGCGACCACCGTCCTCAAGCCGGCCGTCGGGCGCGTGCTGAAGGGTGACTTCGCCTATCCCAGCGGGCACGCCGGCGCCGCCACCGCGCTTGGCATCGTGGCCGCACTCCTTGTGGTCAGCGTCGTGCCGATGGGTCGGCTCGGGCAGGTCTTGGTGGTCGGCGCCGGAGCGCTCGCCACGGGTGGTCTGATGTCCGTGGGGCTGACCCTGCGCGACTGGCACTACCCCACCGACACCGTGGGGGGCTTCTGTCTTGCGACGGTCATCGTGCTCGGCCTGGCGCTGCTACTGGACCGGTTCGCCGACCGGCCGGTCGAGCCCCGACCTGGCGTGCTGCACGAGTGATCGTCGACTGTCAGGACCACTTTGTCGGCGACGCCGGGCGCGCCGGACCTTCGATGTCGTGGGCCTGCGCCACGCCGGAGCGATCGCGTGCTCCGTCGGTCGGTCTCGAAGGGCCCCCAGCCAGCTCGGCCAGCGGTGGCTGGACCGCGACCGAGGGCTCGATCTCCGGGGTCAGGTCCGCCTGCGTGGCCCGCCCGTAGCGGCTCCGGACGCTGCGTGGCAGCTGGCTCAGCACCGCCCCCAGTACCCGGGCACCCACGATGTCCAGCGCCTCCCGGGCAGCGTGCACCTGTTCGGCCGTGGTGCCGCCGTGCTGGACCACGAGCAGGACACCGTCGGTTCTCGGCGCAAGTACGGCCGCGTCGGCGGTCGACGAGATCGGCGGCGAGTCGACCAGAATCAGGTCGCACAGCTGGCGGGCATCGTCGATCAGGGTCGACATCTCGGGCAACCCCAGGAGCTCGCCGGGGTTGGTCGGGATCGGTCCGCTCGGCAGGACGAGCACGTCCTCCCAGCGCTGCAGCGCCTTCCCCAGCCGCGTGCGGTAGGTCAGCACGTCCGTGAGGCCTACCGCGCGTTCGAGACCGAACAGGCTGGCGGCGCCGGGTTGCCGCAGATCGGCATCGATCACCATGACCCGCTTGCCCGCGTCGGCGAAGGCCAGGGCCAGGTTGCACAGCGTGGTCGTCTTGCCCTCGTCCGGCCGCGCGCTGGTGACCAGGATGACGGGTCGCCCGCCGAGGTTGTCGAGGAACTGAAGGTTCGTCCGGAGTCGGCGGTAGTCCTCCGCCTCCGGCGACCGCGGCTGGCTGCGCACGACCAGAGGGTTGCCCGACTTCGGGCGTTGCCCCAGCCAGCCGAGGACCGGGGCGCCCAGCGCATCGCGCAGGTCTCGGGTCGAGCGGACCGAGGTATCCCAGTTCTCCCGGACCGCCGCGACGCCCACACCGACCATCAAGCCGATGACCACGCCCAATGCGACATTGAGCGGAATCTGTGGTGACACCGACCGGTTGACCGGCACGGCTGCCGCATAGATCCGGCCGACAACCAGCGGCGGGGCTGTCAGGTCGGCCGGCTGCTCCAGGGCGGCGAGGTCCACGATGAACCGCTCCGCGAGGAGGTTGGCGATCTGGGCGGCGCCCTCCGGCGATCTGTCCCGGACCGTCGCCTGCAGCAGGGTGGTCTCCGGCAGCCGGGCCGCGGTGATGCGACTCAGCAGGTCGGGCGGGGCGGCCGGACCGAGCACCGACGCCACCTCGCCAATGGTCTTCGGGCTGCGCAGCAGCTCCACGTAGGTGGACATGCGCTGTGATGACAGTTCGTTGGCGTCCAGGCCCGCGTCCGGGTTACGGGGCTGCGAGGTGACGAAGATGGTCGCCTCGGCGTCGTACTGACGCGGACTGAGCACCGTCACGACCGCGGCGACCGCCAGCCCGACCAACATCGCGACGACGATGGTGCGCCACCGCCGCCGGAAAGCCGTCAGGTACTCCTGCGGCGTCATCTGCACCCCCGTTCAGGAAACCGCTGTCGCTGGCCGTCGGGCGAGCGCAGAGTACCGCGACTGGGTAGCGGCGTGTGACGATCTCATCAGCAGCCGTACCCATTCAGCCGACCCCGCGCTGCCCTCGCCGTGGCCACGCGTCACGCAGCGTCAGCGCGAGCGCGGCCGGGAGGGTGGCCCGGCTGACGGACAGATAGGGGGCTTGGCGACCGCCGAAGGCCCGGAAGAACCGCTCCACCGGTTTGAGCATCGACCCCTCGAAGTCGAACACCTCGCGTTCACTACGAGCTCGACGGATCGCCTCCCAGATGAGCAGGCTGGCTGCTCCGCTGGTCCGCAGCTCGGGATCGCCTCCGCCGAGCAGGTAGTACGTGGTGCGGTGGTCAGAAACCAGGTAGGCCACCGCGTGCACCCGCTCGTCGTCGTCGCAGGCGAACAGCATCGAACGGGCGCCCCGTGGGGCACAGGCCGCCTCGATCCGGTCCAGCCGCTCGTGGTCGGGCGGGGGCAGCCCTTGGCGGGCGAACGTCTTGGCCCATACCGTCTGCAGCCGGTCGAGGCCCAGGTCGTCGCGTACCTTCACCCGCCGCCGGGCCTTGCGGATCTCTCGGCGGATGTTGCCGCTGAGACCGTCCCACAGGGCCTGTTCGGAGCGTAGGTCCTCCAGCCGGTAGGTGTAGCGAACCTCCGCGCGGTATCCGGCCCAGATGAAGGGCAGCACGCCTAGCATGCCGGGATCGAACCTCTGCCGGAACGCCGAGGCCGGCGGGAGCCGCGACTCCAGCTCGGCCAGCAGCTCGATCTCGTCGCCGATCGCGGCTGCCTGCTTCGCGCCGGGGGCACGCTCGACCCACGGGCCCAGGTACGGAGTCAGGGGAGGTTGGCTGAGCACCCGCAGCCGGCTCGGGCCACGCACCACGTACGGCAGACGCGCGACGGTCTCACCGCCCCGGTCCACGGTGGCTGCCCCCCACCGACCCGGGGCCACGGCGTCCAGCCACCAGGGCTGGTGGAAGATCGGGCCGATGGAGGTAGGGTCCGCGGGGTGATAGGCGTCGTCGCGGCCATTCACCGCGCCACGGTATCCAATCTCCGATGACATTGATCGTGCACGCTCCCCCGAGCTACCCCGCGGAGCGGCGGTACGTCCTGGATGTGGTGCTCGCCGACAGGTTGGGGTTGGCGTGGCGGCTGGAGACCCACGACCGTCCCGACGTCCGGATCACCCTGGCCGACGACGGCGGTCGCGGCGAGCTGACGATGCCAGATCTGCTGTTCGCAACCGATCGCGCCCGCTGGCTGACCGTCGCGGCCCTGCCGGTCGGTCCGATCCCCCGGATCCCGGTCGGAGAGCTCGACTCGGCGGTCCTGCGCCCGGACGAGCCGCTGCCCGCGATCTACCGGCCGGACCCGGAGCCGACCCGACTGGTCGAGGTGGAACCGGACCGGGTGCGGCTGCGGTTCGACGTGTTCGGTTCGGCGTTCTTCATGCTCAGCCGCTACGAGGAGATCGCGAGGGCCGAAGGCCGCGACCGCTACGAGCGCTTCCCCGCCGCGCGCTCGCTGGCGGCCGATCAGGGCTTCCTCGACCTCCCGGTGGTCGATGCCTACGTGGAGCTGCTGGCCGCTGCGCTGGCCCGACTCTGGCCCAGGCTGCCCCGCCGCCGAGGCAGCTACCGGGTCATGCTGACCCACGACGTGGACGACCCGCTGTCCACCCTCGGCCGGTCCGGCACCCAGCTGGCCCGACAGCTGGCCGGGGACCTGGTCAAGCGGCGCGACCTGGGTCTGGCCGGCCGGCGGGCCCGGTCACTGGCCGCCGCGCGCCGGGGAGACCACGACCCGGACCCGCACAACACCTTCGACTTCCTGATGGACACCAGTGAACGGCACGGGCTGCGCAGCGCCTTCTACTTCCTGGCCCGGGGCGACGCCGACCCTGATGCGCCGCGCTATCAACTCTTCGACCATCCGTGGGTCGGGCGGCTGCTCGGGCGCGTGCACCAGCGGGGGCACGAGGTCGGCCTGCACGCCGGCTTCGGCACCTACCGCGACCCGCGCCGGCTCGGCGACGAGTTCGCCCACCTCCGCGCGCTGGCCGCCCGGCACGGCCTCGAGCAGGAGGCCTGGGGCGGGCGGCAGCACTTCCTGCAGTGGGCGAACCCCTGGACCTGGCGGTACTGGAACGAGGTGGGGCTGCGCTACGACTGCACCCTCGGGTTCAGCGAGGCGGTGGGTTTCCGCACCGGCACCTGCC
>Ga0137415_10006516_pt1 | contig 11577 bp, 7 predicted proteins | sample CZODoug3_1_1_16f_FD_183082 | JGI IMG/M metagenome (GOLD analysis project Ga0137415, IMG submission 183082) | Vadose zone soil fungal communities from Angelo Coast Range Reserve, California, USA - CZODoug3_1_1_16fungal (Hybrid Assembly) | ecosystem: Environmental > Terrestrial > Soil > Vadose...
CGCGCCGGACCGCAGCGTCGAGCAGGCACTGACACACGTGCAGGACGTGCTTGGCGCCCTCGACGTCGACATCGAGCAGACCGACGCTGCGCCAGGCGCCCTACCCGGTCTGACCAACCCGGCCGCGGCGGCGCTGATCGAGGCCGCAGGGGGACAGGTGCGCGCCAAGTACGGCTGGACCGACGTGGCCCGGTTCGCGGCGCTGGGCATCCCTGCCGTGAACTACGGGCCGGGCGACCCGAACCTCGCGCACCGCGTCGACGAGCACGTGCAGGTCGACCAGATCACCGCGGCCACCGAGATGCTGCGGAAATATCTGCTTGCCTGACGGCGCTAACATGGCTGGCGTACGCGTAGTCGAACAGAGGTGGGCCGTAAACATGCTGGGAGACGACATCTCCGGATAACCCGGAGCTCGTGTTGGTCGTCCATTCCGCATGCCGTGGCTCGATGCCGCGGACCTCACCGAGAGTGCTCCCTCGTGTCCATCGTTTCCTCACATCTTTCGTTCGGCTGGCCCGACGACACACCGCTGTTCACCGACCTGTCGTTCACGATTCCCGGTGGCCGCACCGGTCTCGTCGCGCCCAACGGTGCAGGTAAGAGCACGCTGCTGCGGCTCATCACCGGCGAGTACCGGCCCACTGCAGGCGCCGTCACCGCCGCCGGCATTCTGGGTTACCTGCCGCAGACGTTGCCCTTCTCCGACTTTGGAGCCGACCGGACCGTCGCCGACGTCCTCGGCGTCGCACCCGTCATCGCCGCGCTCGCCGCACTCGCCGACGGCGACGCCTCCGAGGAGGTCTTCGCCGCGATCGGCGACGACTGGGACGTCGAGGAGCGGTTGCGCGCCCAACTCGACCGGCTCGGGTTGGCAGGCCTCGCGCTGGATCGGCCGTTGGGATCGCTCAGCGGTGGTGAGGTGGTGTCGGTCGGCCTGGCCGCTCAACTTCTCAGGCGGCCCGACGTGCTGCTGCTCGATGAGCCGACCAACAACCTCGACGTCGACGCAAGGCACCGCCTGTACGCCGCGCTCGACGACTTCGGCGGCACCTTGCTGGTGGTCAGTCACGACCGGGTGCTGTTGGACCGGATGGACCGCATTGCCGAGCTGCATCGGGGTGAGATCGTCTTCTACGGGGGAACTTTCACCGACTACGAGCAGGCCGTCGACGCCGCGCAACGCGCCGCTGCGTCGGACGTCCGCAACGCGGAGTCGATGCTCAAGCGTGAGAAGCGCCAGATGCAGCAGGCCAGGGAACGCGCCGCGCGGCGTGCGGGTACCGCGGCCCGCAACGTCAAGGACGCTGGCATACCGAAGATCGTGGCGGGCAAGCTGAAGCGCGATGCTCAGGAGTCGGCTGCCCGCTCGGATGACGTGCACACCAAGCGGATCGACGACGCCAGGGCACGGCTCGACAGCGCCGAACGCGCGGTGCGCGACGACGACGCCATCGTCCTAGACCTGCCCGACACCGACGTACCCGTCGGCCGGACCGTCCTCGCCGCGCGCGGCGTCCAGATCAGCAGGGGAGGGCGAAAGGTATTCGAGGACAACGGCATCGACGTGGACATCCGTGGCCCGGAGCGAATCGCGCTGACCGGTCCCAATGGTGCAGGCAAATCGACGCTGCTGCGGATCATCACTGGTGACCTGCAGCCGGAGCAGGGCGACGTGCAGCGCGCCGACGGCAGGATCGCCTACCTGTCCCAACGGCTGGACCTGCTCGACCCCGACCGCACCGTGGCCGAGAGCCTCGCGGCGTTCGCACCGAGCCTGACCCACACCCGGCGCATGCATCTGTTGGCGCAGTTCCTGTTTCGCGGTGACCACATCCACCTGCCGGTAGGGGCGCTATCGGGTGGCGAACGACTGCGGGCGACGCTGGTGTGCGTGTTGAACGCCGAGCCTGCGCCGCAATTGCTGCTGCTCGACGAGCCGACCAACAACCTCGACCTGGTCAGCGTCGGTCAGTTGGAGTCGGCGCTGAACTCGTATCGGGGAGCCTTGGTGGTCGTCAGCCACGACGAGAGCTTCCTCGACGCGATCGGGGTGCAGCGGCGGCTGGTGCTCGCCGACGGACGGCTCGTCTAGACCGGCGGCGACTGCTGCGGGCGGGTCTGCGCGGGCTCGGCCCGCTTCACCTCCGGCAGCGGTTCGGGAGCCCTGCCCTGCTCGGCGGACTTCCCGGGTTCGGCCTCGGCGCGCTTGATGGGCGGCTCGTCCTTGCGTTCGTCGGTCTCGTGTTCCTTGTCTTTGGGCTTGTCCTTGTCGTCGGCCTTGGCGCCTGTGGCTCCGGCACCCGGCGCCCCGGCAGCCTGGGTGGCCGACTGAACGATGCCCTGGACGCCCTGCATGACCTGCTGCGGGATTTGTTGCAGCGCTTGGGCGATACCCTGGGCGATCTGGCCGACCTGCTGCCCGACCTGACCTGCGATCTGGCCCATCTGTTCGGCACCGCCGCCTGCCGCGCCTCCAGTCCCTGCGCCTGCCGCGCCCGCACCTGCGGCACCGCCTGTGCCGCCCCCTCTGCCAGCCTCGTTGGCCTGCAACGCCTCTGCCGCTTTCCTGAGCGTGTCGGCGCCCGTCTGGTCACCCTGTTCGTACAACTGGGCGGCCTTCTGCAGCAGCGCAGAGATGGTCTCGCCGGAGGTCGACGTGGCCTGCAACGTGCCCCCGCGGCTGCCGAGGACCTGGCTCAGCGCGCCGCTGACCGCTGACGCGATCGGCCCGTGCGAGGTCTCGACGCCGAGCGCCTCCGGTGCGGCCGAACCCATGATCTGGGACAGCGCGGACACGACCTCGTCGTGCACCTGGGAGAAGGTGCGCAGTCCGTCTGGCTGGACGTAGAGCGGTTCGTTCACTTTGAACCTCCGTGTGCCGATCCTGCAACCACTAACTCGAATTGACCTTCGAGATCGTGTGAGATCAATTGCTCGACGTTGCCGTTGTCTGACAAGAAGTTCGCGAGATTACGGGTGTATTCGTCGAGCCCGTTCACGCCCAAGTTCTGCCGAACTTCTAGCGGCGACATCACTGAGCCGTTCGCCAGAAACTTGGCCGGAAAGCGGAGGCTAGGGTCTTTGACTAGAAGTGCCTTGGCAACCAAGTAGCCAGCCTGAGTCGATTCCTGCTCAATCGTGGGGGGAATGACATCTGAGTGTGTTGCACCGATTGTGACTAGACCCAAGAGGCGCCCCACGTAGGACAGAGCGCTGGGAAACGGGTTCGACACGCTTGCTGGGTCGTTCTCGACGAACAACTGGAGGTATCGATCCATTCGCGCATAGGCAGCGTCGGCGAACGCCGATGCCGTCTCAGGATCGGTGTTTAGTGCAGCGAAGACTGGCTTGGCCGCCGAAACGGCCGCCTCGCAGGGGTCAGCGAGAGTGTCAAACCCTTTGACGGGGCGAGTATCGCACACCATGGCACCTTGAAATGGGGTCAGTGCGGCGCCGTACGCGCGCAACAAACTGGGATTCAGAGCGCCGACGGTCGAGCGAGATAGGCCGAATACGCCAGTCTTGATGTCGAGTAGGTTCTCGCCTCGGTTGGATAAGAAGGACGCCAAAGCGTGGGCGGACTCGCCTGCGCGGCCGGCAACACGTGGATCTGTGGATGTCGCTTCAGTGCCAATCCATTCGAAGAGCTTTGCGGCCGCAGCGCCACCGTCATCCCAGTGATACGTGCTGACTTCGTAAAGAAAATCCTGCCCGCCGGTACCCGTCAAAACGTCGTGAACGGACGCCGGAGAGTCATCGGCCGGCAATGACGGCGGCCCGCCACCGCACGACACCATCGTCCAAGCAAGGATGGTGAGTAACAGCACCGCTATCCGGCTCCGTGCATGCGCCATCACTTCTTCGCGCCATTCCCGTACTGACTATTGAACTCGTCGAGGTACTGCGCCAAATTGTGGTTCTCCGGCTTCGCCAGGTATGAGTACAAGTTGTTGTAGTAGTCGTCGATATACCTTGAACCCAAATTCGGATCGTTCAAGACCTGTTCAGGTGTCATGAGCTGGCCATCAGGAGTCAGCCACTGCGCCGGAGGGAGGAAGCCCGTCGGGTTCTCGTGGACCAGTGAGCTCGAAATCGTGTATTGGGCCAGATTGTCGTAGTACTGGTCACCATGGGTATTTACGTGCGGCGTGCCGTCGATCATCTCGATCGAAGGCTTGCCCCCCAACAAACTCTCCACGAGGGCGTCCTTGCCCATAGCGTCGGCTAGGCCGCCGACGAAGGGAACCTTGTCGGCGCCGAGGCCGACCATGTAGCCCAGCGCGTTCTTCCTGAGTTCATAAGCGGATTCGGCTGCCGCCAGACCATCGGATTGTCGCGCGCTGGCTTCAGTGAACGCACCACCGTCGATAAGGCCTGCGAGCAGACCCGCGCGCGCCATGCCCTGACTGCGTTGATCTGCAATGTCGAAATTGGGGTTTTCGCCTGCGAGTTGAGCGAACTGTTTCTGGAACTCGACGACCTTGTCATACGCGTGGGCGTTGAAATTGTTCGCCGCCGTCGGATCCGAATCCAAGACGGCGAACAATTCCCGAGTCTTTGGCATGTCGCTGCCGCTCGGATCCTCGATGGGGTGGAACCCGAAACTGTGATTTTCGCCAACCATGTCGCCCTGGAACGGAATCAAGGCTTCTGCGTACGCCTGGACGAGTGAAGGATTCTGCTCGCCGACGCTGATGCTGCCGGGGCTCAACCCCGCCGGGTGCTCCGGTAAATGCAACAGGCCATTCTTCGGGTCGCCGAGATAATCCGCGATGGCTTGCGCCGTTTCACCGGCGCGCGTTTCTTGCCGCTCGTTGCCCGAGTTGGCGGCGTCGTCGATCCAGTCCGTCATGGTGCGTGCGCCGGCACCGTCATCGGCCCAGTCGTGCTTAGTGATGTTCTCGAGTACCGCTCTGCCGTGGGGTCCGCCCGTAATCGGATCGGTCGACGTGTTGGTCAGCAGATCATGGCTGGCAATGGTGTCCCGGCCAGCCGCCTTGAAGATGTCCTGCACGGTCGGGTCGACGTGCTCTTGATTGCCGGCCACCATGCCCGGATTGGTTTTCTGGATTTCCTCGCCGGAGAGGATCTCGGCTCCTCGATCGAGTAGTCCTCGGTCCAGGTAGGTTCCCTGCTGCATCGATTGATTGCCGTCTTGGACGATGCTGGCCAATGTGTGCAGGTCATCCTTGGTCGGATACTCGGTGAGTGTGACCGGAAAGCCGGATGTGAAGTCGGTCTTCGTCACCTGAGCCTGTTTTGACAGCACGTCGGTCACGGATGTCGGTAGTTGGTCGACACTGCCGCCTCTGGCGGTCTCGGTGAGCGAACCGGGTGCACCGACCTCGAGGGGCACCTTCGCATAGTCGAATGACGAGCTGCTCATCATTTGCATTGCATCGGGCATCAGGTTCTTGTCGGCACCGAGTCGCTGTTCGGCCTTTCTGATGTCATTGATGGACATGCCGTGCATCTGGGCCTGCATCTGACCGAGGATCTGCTTCTGCTGGCCGTCGAGTCCGACATGCTGTCCGTCGTTGTAGGCCGCCTGTTGCGGAGGCGTCAGCGTCAGACCAGCTCGGACGCGGGCCAATTCCTCTGGTGTTGCGGTCCCGGCCAGCACCTGCTGAACGTCGTGCTCGGCTTGCGCTGGATCGACCGGCGGTGGGATACCACCGCCTGGTTCGTCGCCCGTGGCACCCAGCGCACCGTCCCCGGTGCCCTCCTTGGCGAATCTCTGGTTCGCCAGTGCCTTGTATTCGGCGTCGAGGGCCCGGATCTCGGCACCGATCTTGCTGAGGTCACCGTTGGACTTGCTGACGATGTCGGTGAGCTGGCCGAGGCCCTTCTGCACGATCGGCAGCAGCATCTGGTCGCGGTTCTTGCCAGGAGGCACGGCCGCGGCGGCATCGACGACCCACTGACGCAACGAGTCGAGGTCGCGTCGGCCTGCGGCGACGACCTCCGATGACTGGTTGACCTGCCCGCTGAGCCGCTGGTCCAGTCCTGCGACCTTTCCAAGGACGGCGCCGTGTTCGGTGTTGGCGGTGCCGTACGCGCTGGCGCCCGTCCCTGTCCACGTGGAACCCGGTGCGGCTGACTGCACGTTGGCCTGCGCGGTCAGCAGTGGCCCGCTCTGGTCGAACTTGGCGCCGGTTTCGGGAGTGCCTTCGCCGAAGGTCGCTTTTGCATCCGACCACGTCGCCAGGAACCCATCCAGCACGCTCACGCCCGTCGCCCCCTAATTCCTGCCGTTCGCCAATGATCCTAAAGCCGCCGATACCTTCATTCGGGCACCAATTCTGGGATTAGTGCCGGTCAGTACGACCAGATCCACGGCGCCATGCCGCCCATGCCGAGACCCGACGGGTTCGGCGACGCTTCTGACGGCGACAGTGCGCCACGACGGAACTGACGGAACACCTATTTCCCCGCCCGATCGGCCTGCGCCGAGGCGTCGGATGCCGCGCCCTGCATGCCAATCCCGTCGAACGCTGCCGCCACCGAGTCCAGCGCGGCGGCGTCACCGGCGGCCAGGGCGCGCCCGTGATCGAGGGCGAGCCTGCCGACCACGCAATCGAGGCTCAGGCGGGCGATGCCGTCGGCCGCGCGGACGTCGCCGAGCCGCACCGCGTCGTGCAGTGCGCGCAGCGCCACCGCCGACTGGCCGCCCCGCTCGGCCGCGCGGGCGGCTTCCCTGGCCGCATTGATCGCACCGTGGCCGTCGCGCCGGGCGGCACACGTCCACGCCTTGGCCAAGTACAGCTCGGGTGCGAACAGCATCGACTTCAGCCCGTGCCGGGCCTCCGCCCTTGCCAGCGTGCGACCCGCCTCAGCGGTCTGCCCCTGCTGACCGAGCGCCTGCGCCAACATCATCCAGGCCAATGGGCCCCACGAATAGCCGGTCGGCGCCAGGGCCGCAGCGGCACCGCGCAGCAGCGTGATGGCCTCGTCGAGCTCGCCTCTTGCGATCAGCACGTCGGCCACCAACACCTCGCCGATCGCGCGCCCCGGCTGTTGGCTCTGGGTGTAGTCGAGGAGTCGCTGAGCCAACGCCTGAGCGTCGTTCAACTGGCCGTCCAACAAGCGGGCGGTCGTCTGCCCGAAGCCGGAGGTGAACCGCAGCAGGCCGGGATGCCCGGCGGTCACCGCTCGCTCCGCCAACGAATCGACCCCGGCGAACAGGCCCATACGCGCCGAGCTCAATGCGGCTGCCGCCGAAGCCCAGCCGATCGCCGTGTCGTCGGCGTCGGGCGACGCGAGCACCTCGGTGGCGACCTGCATGGCCCGGCTCGGACTGCCCGCGTTCATCGCGAATGTCGCCGACAGGGCATCGAGCGTGGTGCGTGCCGTCGGTGTCGTCACCCGGTTGCGGGTGCTCTGCAGGAACGCCGTCGCCCGCTCCGGCTCGGACAGCATCCAGAACTGGTTGGCCGCCCGCGGCAGTGCCCACGCCATCAACTCGGTCTCCGTCAACGCCGCCGGATCGACGTCGGCGAGCACGGCGTCGGCGTCGCGGCCGCGGCCCTGCCACGCCAGCGCGTAGGCCAACGGCAGCCTGGCCGCCAAGCCCCCGGTGCCCAACGCCGCCCGCCCGAACCGCTCGCTGAGCTCCAGATCGCCGAGCCGCAACGCCTCGTCGGCCACCGCGACGAGATCGGTGACGGGCAGCGGCCGGTCGCTGTGTAGCGTCAGCACCGCGTGCCGCAACCGCTCGACGACATTCGTTGTGGCGGGCAGCTTTTCGACGAGTTCGGTGCGCACGCGGCGCTCCCGGTCGGGGTCAAGATGGATGCGGGCAGCGCGTGCGAACGCTGGATGGGCGGGCCGTACCTGGTCGCCGTCGACCACCACCGCACCCGAAGAGGCCGCCGCCGAAACCGCCTCGGCGTCCACCAAATCGGTGAGCACGGCAACGGGCAGCGGTTCGTAGATGGCCACGAACTCCAGCACCGCCCGCGCGGGATCCGGCAGTCCTGCGACGAACGAACTCACCTGCTCGTCGAGCGCGCGCGCGTCGTATCCTGTTGGCAGAACGTCGATCTGGTCCACCAGCTGATCGCGCACCAACGTCGACAACCCGTCCGGCATCGACTCGTCGGAGTCGGTCACCAGAATCAGCCGCGCCGCTCCGCTCACCCCGAGCTGGTACACCAGCGCCGCGGACAGCCGGTCGAGGGCGTGGGCATCGTCGACGAACAACAACACGCCATCGCCGATGGACTCGCGCGCCGTGCGCAGCACCGCCGCCGTCTTTCCGGTGGCGGAGATCTCGATCAGATCGCCGAACGCAGCAAACGGCACAGCCGACCCGGCGACCGTTCCGGTGACCGTCGCGACGCGGCCGAACTCACCGGCGAGATTCGCGACGGCCGCACGGGCCAGCGACGTCTTGCCCACCCCGGCCGGCCCAACGAGCATGGCTCCGGCACGGCTGCGAACGGCCGCTTCGAGCTGGCCGAGCAACGGTTCCTCCGGCGCGGTCACCCACTCGACAGGCACCGCCGGATCCTATGGTGCGCCCGAGCAGCCGCACGGATGAATGCGTCAAATGTCGGCCGTACCAGAAATTCAGTTGCCGCGCTCCCTAAGGTTGGCGGCGTGCCAGAAGACGTCGAAAGCTCAGAAACGAAGGACCGCCCGTGGGCCGTATGCGTGTACTGCGCGTCGGGGCCGAAGCATCCCGAGTTGCTGGCGCTGGCGACCGGGGTGGGTGCCGCGATCGCCAACCGCGGCTGGACGCTGGTGTCCGGCGGGGGCAACGTCTCGGCGATGGGCGCGCTGGCCAGCGCCGCGCGAGCACACAACGGCAAGACGATCGGCGTGATCCCGAAGGCCCTGGTGCACCGCGAACTCGCCGACGTCGACGCCGACGAGCTGATCGTCACCGACACCATGCGCGAGCGGAAGCAGGTCATGGAGGACCGCGCGGACGCCTTCATCGTGCTGCCCGGCGGGATCGGCACGCTCGAGGAGTTCTTCGAGGCATGGACGGCCGGGTACCTCGGCATGCACGACAAGCCGCTGGTGATGCTCGACCCGATCGGCCACTACGAGGGCTTGTTGGAGTGGTTGCGCGGCCTCGCCAAGACGGGCTACGTCGGCCAGGATGCACTGGATCGGCTCGTCGTGGTCGACGACGTCGATGCGGCGTTGGCCGCATGCGCTCCCGCCGGGTGACGGCCGTCACCGGCGAACTCCGTGCCCACTAGGGTTGGGCGCCATGAGTGACGAGAAATCGGGGACCCGTAGCAGCGTCGGGCTGTTGGACATCGCGCCTCGCCTGCCCGGTCTGCTGATGGATGCGCCGACCATCTTGCGCGGCGTGATCACCGGATTCGGGGCGAGGCCGACGGCCAAGACGTCCATTGGCAAGTTGTTCCAGGACCGTGCCGCCCGCTACGGCGGCAAGGTCTTCATCAAGTTCGGCGACGAGCAACTGACCTACCGCGAGTCCAACGAGACGGTCAACCGCTACGCCGCAGTCCTGGCCGCGCGCGGCGTCGGTCACGGTGACGTGGTCGGCGTCATGCTGCGCAACTCGCCGCAATCGGTGTTGTTGATGCTCGCCGTGGTCAAGTGCGGCGCCGTTGCCGGGATGTTGAACTATCACCAGCGCGGCAAGGTGCTGGCGCACAGCATCGGTCTGCTCGGCGCAAGGGCAGTGGTGGCCGAGACCGATCTCATCGAGTTGATCGGGGAGAGTGGCGCCGACACCACCGGGCTGATGACGGTCGACGAGTTGCAACAGCTCGCCGTCACCGCGCCGACCACCAACCCGGCCACGACGGCGGCGGTGCTGGCCAAGGACAAGGCGTTCTACATCTTCACCTCGGGCACGACCGGGATGCCGAAGGCCAGCGTAATGACGCACTACCGCTGGCTGCGGGCGCTCGCCGGGTTCGGTGGCCTCGGCATGCGGCTGACCAGTGACGACACCCTGTACTGCTGCCTGCCGCTCTACCACAACAACGCGCTGACGGTCGCGCTGTCGTCGGTGCTCAACTCGGGATCGACGCTGGCGCTTGGCAAGTCGTTCTCGGCCTCGAAGTTCTGGGACGAAGTCATCCGATACGACGCAACGGCCTTCGTCTACATCGGCGAGGTCTGCGCCTACCTGCTCAACCAGCCGCCCAAGCCGACCGACCGACAACACCGCGTGCGAGTCATCGCGGGCAACGGGTTGCGCCCGGCCATCTGGGACGAGTTCACCAAGCGGTTCGGCATCGCGCGGGTGTGCGAGTTCTACGCCGCCAGCGAGGGCAACACCGCGTTCCTCAACGTGTTCAACGTGGACAAGACGACGGGTATCTGCCCGTCGCCCATCGCCTTCGTCGAGTACGACGACGAGTCGGGCGAACCCAAGCGTGGCCAGGACGGCCGAGTCCACAAGGTGAAGACGGGGCAGCCGGGCCTGCTGCTGTCCAAGGTCAGCAGCTTTCAGCCCTTCGACGGCTACACCGACAAGGCCGCCACCGAGAAGAAACTCGTCCGCAACGCGTTCAAGGACGGTGACCTCTGGTTCAACACCGGCGACCTGATGCGCTCGCAGGGATTCGGGCACGCCGCGTTCACCGACCGCCTCGGCGACACGTTCCGGTGGAAGGGCGAGAACGTCGCCACCACCGAGGTCGAAGCCGCGGTGTCGACGGACTCGCAGGTGGAGGAGTGCACGGTGTTCGGCGTCGAGGTGCCCGGCGCGGGCGGACGTGCCGGCATGGTGGCCGTCCAGCTCAATGAGGGCGAGGAGTTCGACGGCAAGGCGCTGGCCAGCGCCGCCTACGGGCACCTGCCCGCCTACGCGGTGCCGCTCTTCGCGCGGGTCGTCGAGACCCTGGCGCACACCTCGACGTTCAAGAATCAGAAGGTCGACCTGCGCAAGCAGGGCTACGACACCGCTGAAACGGGGGATGACCCGTTGTACGTGCTGGCCGGCCGCGACGAGGGCTACGTGCCGTTCTACGACGGCTACCCCGCCGAGGTCTTGGACGGCCAGCGCCCCAAGTCCTAGGCGACTTCGGCGTGCCAACCGGCGCTCACCGCCGCTGACCACGCCGAAACCGCAGGCCCGTAGCCTGGTGAGCGTGCAGTCCACGTTTCTAGGCCGACCCGTCGCGGCCGATCGCGCCCTGATCATGGCGATCGTGAACCGGACGCCGGACTCGTTCTATGACCGTGGCGCCACGTTCACCGACGACGCGGCCAAGGCGGCCGCTCACCGGGCGGTCGAGGACGGTGCCGACGTCATCGACGTCGGAGGCGTTAAGGCAGGCCCTGGTAGCGACGTCGACGCCGACGAGGAGACCGTCCGCGTCGTGCCGTTCATCGAGTGGCTCCGCGGCACCTTCCCCGACCAGCTGATCAGCGTCGACACCTGGCGCGCGGCGGTGGCAAAACAGGCCTGCGCGGCGGGCGCCGACCTGATCAACGACACCTGGGCCGGGGCCGATCCCGGGTTGCCCGACGTCGCCGCCGAGTTCGGCGCGGGCCTGGTGTGCTCACACACGGGTGGCGCGACGCCGCGGACCAGGCCGTTTCGGGTGAATTACGGGGTGTCGGAGCGCGGTGTGGTCG
>Ga0137415_10006517_pt1 | contig 11575 bp, 10 predicted proteins | sample CZODoug3_1_1_16f_FD_183082 | JGI IMG/M metagenome (GOLD analysis project Ga0137415, IMG submission 183082) | Vadose zone soil fungal communities from Angelo Coast Range Reserve, California, USA - CZODoug3_1_1_16fungal (Hybrid Assembly) | ecosystem: Environmental > Terrestrial > Soil > Vadose...
TGATGCCACCGCGCTGCAGCGTCACTCTCGTTGTGAACCTGGGGAATGAGACCGGGCGTGTGTACAGCGCCGGAACCCGCTCCTGAGCGGGACCGTCCTTCGGAAGGATGCCAGCTCGCGGTTCTGTGAACTACGCGGCGTAAGGTAGTGGAGTCGCCCAGCTAAGTCAACGACGTCGCGAAAAGGCGTCTCGGGAGTGCGTCACGAAACGACGTGCCCTACGTCTGTCCGTGACGCCTCTCCGCGACGCCCTTCCGTGACGGTTCTACTTGACGTTTTTCGGTTCTTTATCCCACCACCACATCGGCGGCAGGGCTTTTTGCCGCGGCCACACCTCGTTCAGCGTCTCGCCCTCGTACAGCCGTCCGTTCTTCATCACGTAGCGGATCTTCTCCGTGTTGTGGACGTCCTCGAGCGGATTGGCGTCGAGCACGACCAGGTCCGCCAGCTTGCCGGGCTCGAGCGAGCCCAGGTCCTTGTCCATCCCGATGCCGTAGGCGCCGTCGGTCGTGGCGACCCGCAGCACCTCACGTGGCGTCATGCCGCCGGCGGCCATCGCCCACAACTCCCAGTGACAGCCCAGTCCGTCCAATTGTCCGTGACACCCCATCCCGACGTTGCCGCCGGCGCGGAGCACGGCCGCCGCGGACGCCGCGATGCGCGGGAACACGTACTGATTCTCACGGAACCAGGGGCGCCGCTCGGCCCGTTGGTCGATCTCGTCGTGCGGGAGGAAGCGCCGCATCTTCGCGTTGTCGTGGATATCGTAGCGTTCATAAAAATAGTTCTCGCTGAACGGCCCGCCGTACGATACCAGCAGCGTGGGCGTGTACGTGATTCCCGACTTCGCCGCGAGCTGCACGGCGTCGGTGTAGAGCGGCATGATCGGGAAGCTGTGCTCCGATCCGGGGTAGCCGTCGAGCTGGACGGTCTGGTTCATCTTGAAGTCCAGCCCGCCTTCGATGGTGGGCATCAGGCCGAGCTCCTGCGCCGCCATGATCACCCACTGGCGCTGCTTCCGGTTCCCCGCCATGTACTGCTTGATCGTGTTCGTGTGGTAGAACTCACTGTAGCGTTTCAGCGTGTTGCGGACGTCATCCAGGCTGGTCCAGTTCTCTTCGAGGAACGCGCCGAAGACGCCCGGGCCGGTGTGATAGATCCGGGGGCCGATCAGATCGCCCGTCTCGACCTGGTCGGCGTAGGTGAGCACGTCGGTGGTGGAGGTCTGCGGATCGCGCGTCGTGGTGACGCCCCACGCCAGGTTCGCGAGATACTTCCACACCGCGGTCTCGTGAATGCCCCACGTGGGCCACGGATGCGCGTGGATGTCGATCAGTCCGGGGATGATCGTCTTGCCCACCACGTCGATGACGCGGGCCCCACCAGGTGCCGTGCACGCCGCAGCCACGCACGCGATGCGGTTGTCGGTCACGACCAGGTCGCCCTTCTCGATCAGCTCGTCGCCCTTCATCGAGACGATGCGCGCGCCGCGCAGCACGACCGACCCCCGCGGCACGTCGCGCGGCACCCGCACCGTCACGTCGACGCGCTCGGCCTCGTACGCCGGTAGTTTGGCGAGCGAGTCGACCCGGGCCTTGGCCACGGAATCGGGCTTTTCCTTGGTCGCACGCTTGAGCGAGTCGGCCCGGATCGAGTCGGTGTGCGCCTTGACCTTGGCGAGCGAGTCGCCCAGGGCGGGGCTGTAGCGGAAGAAGCTGCGTCCCACGGACCAGTGCACGGTCTTCCCGTCGGGCGCCCAGCCGATGAAGTCACCGCCGACGCGGGTGAGCCGATGTACGGGAAACGAAGCGGCCGCCGTGTCCGCCACGTTGATCGCCGGCGGTGTGGCACCCACCAGCGGCAGCGTGACCAGGTACACGTAATTGCTCGAAGTCGCGAGCACCCGGCCCGAGTCCGGAGCGATCAGGATCTCGTCCGCGGGGAACGGCTCGGGGTTGGGCACGAAGTTGGGCGTGAAGCCCGTGACCTTGATGTGCACGCGCCGGTCGGTGCCGTCGTAGCGCATCGAGACCAGGCCTTCGTTGGCCTCGTAGATGTAGACGCGGTTCGGGTCGCGGCTGAAGTGGGGACGGCCGCCGCCCGAAATCGGCGTGATGCGGGTGGGCGCGCCGCCCGCGGCGGGCAGCCAGTCGAGCTCGTAGCCCGGCCCGGAGTGCTCCGCCACTCGGGGGCCGCGCGGCCCCTTGATCGCCACGATGCGCTGCCCGTCCGGCGACCACGCGGGGTGATCATAGAAGGCGGGCTCGGGCGTGAGGCGCTGTCCTTTGCCGCGGCCGTCCGCGCGGATCTTCTGGACATACCCCCCCTGATCCGACCACGTGACGTAGGCGATCCACTGCCCGTCGGGCGACCAGGCCGGCACCTGCTCGTGCGCGCTGTCGGTGGTGAGACGGCGAGGCGTGCCCGGCGGCAGGTCCATCACATACAGCTTGTCGAGGGCGCTGAACGCCAGGCGCCGTCCGTCGGGCGAAGGACTCGCGTCCCGGATCTGCTTCATGAGGACGTCGCCCGTATCCACCCGCGTCTCGAACCGGACCAAGGGGCCCAGGTCCTGATGCACCTTCGCCGTGAACGGGATGGCCGTCGCCTGACCGGATGGCACCTCGACGCGCCAGATCTTGCCGCCGTACGATACGACGAGGGCCTTCGAATCGGGGGTGAAGGACGATCCCGGCATGAGGTCGCGCGTGAAGCGCGACTCCTGGTCGTCGCGTTGCACCGGGTAGACCAGCCACTGCTCGTCCCCCGACGAGAGGTTGCGCAGCCGCAGGCCTGTTTCCGCGTCGTAGCGCGTCGCATAGACGAGCCACTTGCCGTCGGGTGAGAGCACGGGACGCATCGCGCTGCCGTACAGATCGGTCTGGTTGAACACCTTGCCGGTCTGGCGGTCGTAGATCGCGAGCTCCCACTCCGGCAGATCCAGGTTGTACCCGAATCCGCCCCGATGGCGGGCGTACCACATATACCGCCCGTCGGGCCCGAACGCCGCGCCGAGTGCGTTGTTCAGAGGACCCCGCCCCGGCGGCCCAGGCGCCGGTCCCTTGTCGTCCTTCGTCAGGCTCACACCGCTGCCGCCGTCCTTGTGGTACAACCAGATCTCGTACGTGCTGCCGATCGGCATCGACGTCTTGGACGCGACGACGTACTGCCCGTCGGGCGTCCAATCGGGCGACGCGTAGAGATTCCGGTCGCCCTTGGTGAGGGCGCGCGGGTGCGAGCCGTCGGCATCGCACAACCACACGTTCTCGGAGCCCGAGCGATCGGAGAGGAACACGATGGTCTTGCCGTCGGGGGAATAGCGCGGCTGCGAGTCGAACGCGGGTCCCGAAGTGATCCGCTTCGCCTCCCCCCCCGCGAGCGGGAGCGTGTACAAGTCGCCCAGCAGCTCGAACACGATCGTCTGTCCGTCGGGCGACACATCGAGCGATATCCAGGTCCCTTCGGACGTGGTGAAGTCGACGGCGCGCGTCGGCTTCAAGGGCAGCGAGTCGGGACCCTGGGCGGAAAGGGGCAGCAAGGGGAGAACGGCGGCGAGCAGCGTCGCGGTGAAAAGCCTTCGCATCACTGGACTCCGGGGTGGAAAGCGACGGCGTGCCGGGAACGGAGGCGTAAACCTGGAGGCCCTGAGCACACGCGTCAAGCAAGGGTGTTGACAAATCAGGCCCCCCCGGCGATCATCCACCCCGAGCGATAACGAACCAGAGACTGTTGCAATAGGACCTGGGCTACCGCCCGGGTCGTTTCGTTTCTGGGGCTACTGGACTGGAGAGACCGCGTGGAAGTGACCGTAGGCGACGGCGACCGTTTGGAATACGTGTTGAAGAAGTTCCGTCGTCAGATCACGAAAGCCGGACTGTTTCAGGACATGAAGCGGAAGCGCTTCTACGAGAGCCCTGGCGCTCTACGGCGACGGAAGGACAAGGCAGCGGCACGCCGCAAGGTGAAGTCCGCACGACGTCGCGAACAACATTAAGTCAGGAGTACAGCAAGATGGCACGCATCACCGGTATCGTGAAGTGGTTCAACGACGCGAAGGGCTTTGGTTTCATCACGCCCGAGAACGGCGAGAAGGACTGCTTCGTGCACCACACCGCGATCCAGGCACAAGGGTTCAAGTCGCTCGCCGAGGGCGAGCGGGTCGAGTTCGACGTCGTGCAGGGACAGAAGGGTCCGGCGGCGCAGAATGTCGTGAAGCTCTAACCGAGCGCACGACCGGTACTAAGACGAGCGGCGCCGTCCCACGGGACGGCGCCGTTTGCATTATTTGAGCACGATCCGCATCGCGTGCGTATCGAGATCGATATCCCACGTCGTGATGCGCGGGCGCAGGAACTCGTCACAGTCGCGCGGCGTGAGCGACGCGGCATCGGCATCGAGGAACTCGAGCAGGCGCATCCGGGCCTGGAGGTACGTGCACCCCTCCCGCACCGCCGCCATCCGCAACCCGACTTCGTCCTCGAGCTTACGGTTCACAAATCCTTGCGCCACCAGGAGCAACCGGCCGACGATGACCCGCTCGAGCTCGCCACCCTCCGGTCGCGCGAACCGCCGCTGCAGCACCCGCTGACGCTCGGGCGCGCACAGCTCCAGCACCTGGCGGCACACCTCTGGGTCGGGCCGCCCGCCGGCCGCCGCCGACGCCCGCTCGGCGCGGGCACACGTCGGCAAGTCGTTGCGGTGCAGCCGCAGGAACTTGGTCATGGGAGCATACAGGTCGCTGCGGCCCGGGGCCGGGGGACGACGCCGGCCTGACACCAGGTCTGCCATGTAGTCTTCCGTAACCTGAACCGCCTCGGCGAGCTCGCGGGGCGTGCGCTTGAGCTCCCGCAGGCGACGCCGGAGCAGTTGACCCACCTTCACAGGATCTTTGAGCGGGAGAGCTGCAGGCATCTCGAGCGAACTCCTTTCGAACGGCACAAGAAAAGGCCCACGGGTGCACAAAGCGGGCTATCAGCACACCGCGGGTCGAATGTCGCTAAATATAGCTAGGACAGGGCGTTAATGGTACCCCGCCCCCTCCCCTGAAGCTCTAATTCAGCCTCGGCGGCCCGTTTCCGGGCCAGCGCGACCGACCCTACCACGATGATGACCGCGAAGCTGAACCACTGGATGGCGTAGGAGAGGTGGGGGCCGTCGGAAAGCTCAGGGATGGGCCAGCGGATAAGACCGGGCGGCACAGGGCGGTCAGGGGCGGCAGAGGACGGCAGTTGCTGGATGACGAAGGGCAAGAGCGGGTACGGAACCGAATCCCGGAGCGCCGCCGGGTCCACGTCCCCCCGAGCCCGGGGTGCGAGCATGCCGAGTCCGAGGACGACCGCGCTGTCCCCTTCCCGGTACGCCGGCTGGTCCAGGTGATACGCGTCCGGCGACGGCGCCCAGCCCCGATCCACCAGGACCGCCGCGCCGCGGGCGAGCCGGAGCGGCGTCACGAGGTCCACGCCGGGCACTCCCTGGTAGCTCCGGGCGCGCCACAGCCGCTCCCGCGCATAGTCGTAGACGCCCCGCGCGTGCAGGCGGCGGTCGCGGGCCGAGTCGGCCGGGAGCGACCCGGTGACCTCCAGCAGCGGACGGGCGCGGGCGGCAAGCAGCGCGGCGTTGTGCTCACGCCGCTGGTGCAAGCGATCGAGCTGCCATACCCCAAGCCGGACGCACACGGCCGCGATGAGGAGAGCGACCACAAGACCGATGAGATCGCGCCGGTCTATCCTCCTTTTGGGCCCTATTTGAGGCCTCATCGTGCGCCCTGGACGAGTGCAAGCTTCTGGACGCGCGACAGCCGCCGCAGCGCGGCCTCGCGCCGCAGGGCCGCCGACCGGTCCGGTTGGCGCTCCTGAAATACCAGGCGCACGGGGCGGCGCGCGCGCGTGTATGCGCTCGCGGTCCCCGCTCCATGCCGTACCAGGCGCTTCGGGAGGTCGTTGGTGATGCCCGTGTACAGCGAGCCGTCACGACAGCGCAGCATGTACACCGTCCACACCCGCCCCTCGTCTCCCTTCACCCGTTCCTACTCCAAGGTTGCGTCCAGCGTGATCTGCGGGATGCCGGCGAGCGCTTTCGACACCGGGCACCCGCGCTTTGCCTCCTCGGCGGCCTTCTGGAATCCGGCCTGGTCGAGCCCCGGGACCCGACCCCGCACGTTGAGCTCCATCTTGGTGATTTTGGGCGCACCCTCCACCATTTCCAGGGTGCACGCCGCCGTGGTCTCGACCCGGGTGACGGGCTTCCCCGCCTTTTCGAGGCCGGCCGACAGCGCCATGCTGAAACAGGCGGCGTGCGCCGCCGCAATGAGCTCCTCGGGGTTCGTGCCTTTCTTCCCCTCGAACCGGGTTGCAAACGTGTACGGGCCGCTGAACGAGCTGCTCCCGGCCTTGAAATTCCCCTTGCCGTCCTTGAGCTTGCCTTCCCAGGTCGCCATCGCTTGACTCGTGGGCATCGTCCCGACTCCGCTGAAGGTGAGAGTCGGAAATCTGGCGGAACCGCCAGGGGGGCGCTACGCTTGGGGCGCACGTCGCCCGCGACAGAGAGGAAGTCCGACGATGGCCACGAAGAAGAAAAAGAAGGTCCGGCGTCCCGCCCCGAAGCGCCCGGCCCCCCGGCCCCAACGCCAGCAACCGGAGTCGCTGCGGCTCCGCTCCATGGCCGCGTCGTTCACCGTCAGCGACCTGGACAAGAGCGTCGCCTGGTATCGCGACGTGCTGGGGTTCGTCGTCGGCCAGCGCTGGGAACACGAGGGAACCGTCCGGGGCATCCAGATGAAAGCCGGCAGCTGCGACATCATGCTCGGCCAGGACGATTTCGCGAAAGGACGGGACCGGAAGAAGGGCGACGGCTTCCGCCTGTGGGTCGCCACGGTCCAGGACATCATCTCCGTGGCAGCACGCGTCAAGGCGAAGGGATGGGCGCTGGACCGCGAGCCGTCCGAAACCCCGTGGGGTGACTGGGCGTTCGCCCTCACCGACCCGGACGGGTTCAAGATCACCGTCATCCAAGAGTAGCCCCCCGATGCCGCTTCTCGCCGCGGTTCTGCTGGCGCTCCAAGCGTCCGTCGCCGACACATCCCCGTTTCGAGCGCTCCCGCTCCCCCCGCCGAACCGGGTGCGCGCGGCATCGGGCGCGCCCGGCCCGGACTACTGGCAACAGCGCGCGGACTACGCGATCCATGCGACGCTCGACACGGCGGGCTCGCTGCTCCGCGGCACCGAGCGAATCCACTACGAGAACCATTCTCCCGACACACTGCGGTTCGTGTGGGTGCAGATCGAGCAGAACATCTTCGCGAAGCACAGCGTGACCTACGCCCTGAACCAGCCGCCGCTGCACTTCGCCGGCGGCGCGGTGTTCGACTTCACCGGCAAGGGATTCATCGGCGGGATCACGATCGAGCGGTTCGCCTCGGCGGGCAGGGAGCTGCGGCGCACGGAGTACGGGACGATGATGCAGGTGGAGCTGCCGCGCCCGCTCGCCCCCAAGGGGATGATCGACTTCGACGTCGCGTGGCACTTCCCGGTGCCGCCGTACGGCGGCGGCCGCATGGGACGGGTCGGCACACGCCTGTACGAGATGGGCCAGTGGTATCCGCGCATGGTGGTATACGACGACGTGCACGGCTGGAATCCCCTGCCCTATATCGGCGCCGGCGAGTTCTACCTCGAGTACGGTGACTTCGACGTGACGCTCACGCTGCCCGCGGGATTCGTCGTGGCCGCCACCGGCACCGTGCAGAATCCGCTCGCGGTGTGGAGCCCCACCACGCGGGCGCGGCTCGCACGAGCTCGGAGGGGGGGCTCCGCCGACCGGGTGCAGATCATCACGAAGGACGAGGCGGTGGCGAGCGGCGCCGAACGGCGTCCCGGCACGAAGACCTGGCACTTCGCGGCCAAGCGCGTGCGCGACTTCGCCTGGGCCGCGTCCCCCGACTATCGGTGGGACGCATCGGTCTGGAACGGTGTCCTGATCCAAACGTTCTACCGGCCGAGCGCCACGCCGTGGGAAGAAGCGAACCGGATGGCGTGGTTCACGATCAAGCACTTCAGCGAGACGTGGGGGATGTACCCGTGGCCGCACGCCACCACGGTCGAAGGACTGGTCGAGGGGATGGAGTACCCGATGCTGACGTTCGTGCCGTCCATCGAAAAGCGCGAGGACCAGTACTGGGTGCTGACGCACGAATTCGGCCACGAGTGGTTCCCGATGATGGTCGGCTCGGATGAGCGCCGCTATCCCTGGATGGACGAGGGGTTCAACAGCTTCATCGACTACGGCTCGGCCGAGGGGTACTTCAAGGGAACGGCGTACGGCGACACGGTGCGGCGGGAGCTGCTCACCGCCTATCGGGTCTCGGCCGTCCCGGGGACCGAGCAGCCGTTGATCACCACGCCGGTCGAGTCGCGTGATCTCGCCTGGACCGCGTACCAGAAGCCCGCGTTGATGCTCTCGGTGCTGCGGGACGCGGTCCTGGGGAAAGAGACGTTCGAGCGCGCCCTGCGCGAGTACGTGCGCCGCTGGACATTCAAGCACCCGCAGCCCGCCGACTTCTTCCGCACGATCGAGAACGTGTCGGGACGAGACCTCGACTGGTTCTGGCGCGCCTGGGTGTACACCACGGCTCGCCTCGACCAGGCGGTCGACTCCGTCACCGCCGCGGGCGACACGGCGTTCGTTTTCCTGTCGAATCGAGGACAGATGGTGTTGCCCGTGACGCTCGAGCTCCGCTACGCCGACGGCTCGAGCGAGATTCGCGAGCTCCCGATCGAGATGTGGAATCTGGGCAGCCGGTTCACGGCGCGGGTCCGAACGGCGGGGGGGCAATCCGTCGCCGGCGTCGAGGTGGACCCGAAGGGGATCTACCCCGACGTCGATCGCGCGAACAACCGGTGGCCGCGCTAGCCTCCCGCCCGCTGCGCATTGCCCTCTTGACCTCGAGCCGCTTCTGGCGGGGCTCGAGCAACGTGTTCGCCGCACTGGCGCGCGGGCTCGCCGCGCGGGGGCACGCCACCACCGCGCTCGTCGCGTACGAGCCGCTCGCCACCGGATTCGCGACGCAGGGCGTGAGCGTGCAGACCCTCCCCGTCGCTCATACCAGCCTCACGGCTGCGCGAGCGCTGCGCCGCACCCAGTGCGAACTGCGCTCGGACATCATCCTGGTGGACATGGCGCGCGACATCCGGCACGCCGCCGCCGCGTCGCTCGGCCGGTCCCTGGCCGTGGTCTACTGCATCAGCACCCCCGAACCGCCTCGCGATCTCTTCACGCGGATCGCCTTCGGCCGCGTGCGGGTGACGGTCTTCCTCACGGAGGAGCACGCGCGCCACACGCTGGCGGCGGCGCCGTTCCTGCGGCGCGCCCAGCAGCGGGTGATCCACAACGGGGTCGACTGCGGCCTGTTCCACCCGGACGAAGCAGCGGGGCGTGCCTTCCGCGAGCAGTACCATCTGCCCGGAGGGCCGCTCCTTGTCGGCGTTGGCGCGCTCGCGCCCGAGAAGCGGTGGGACCTCCTGCTGGAAGCAGTGGCGCTCATGGCCCCGCCCGTCCCACCGCTCGTATTGTGCGGCTCGGGCGCGCTCGAGAGCGCGCTCCGGGCGCAGGCGCGGCGGCTCGGCGTGAACGCCACATTCCTCGGCCAGGTGGAACCGCCGACGCTCGTCGGGGCGTACAATGCGGCGACGTGCGTGGTCCACACCCGCCCCGACGAGACCTTCGGACTGGTCCTGGCGGAGGCGATGGCGTGCGGGAGACCCGTACTGGCGTCGGCGAGCGGAGGTCCGGTCGAGGTGGTCGGGGATGCGGGAGTGCTGGCGGCTCCCTTGGACCCACGCGACTTTGCGACCCAGCTGGAGCGCCTGCTCGCCGATCCCGGCCGTCGCGCGGCCCTCGGTGCGGCCGCGCGGCGGCGTGCGGTGGACCGGTATTCGGTCGAACGGATGGTCCGGGAGTACGCCGAGCTGCTGGAATCCCTCGGATGAAAAGCAAGGAGCCCTGCGGGCGCCCGCTGCGAATCGCGCTCTTGAGCTCCAGCCGGTTCTGGCGGGGCGCGAACAACGTGTTCGCCGTGCTGGCGCGCGGCCTCGCCGACCGCGGGCACACCACGACCGCGGTGGTCGCGTACGAGAGCGTGGCCGGCGGGTTCCGCGAGCGCGACCTAGCCGTGCGGATGCTGCCGGTGGGCCACACGACCCTGCGGGGCGGGCGCGCCCTGCGGCGGGGCCTCCGCGACTTGGCGGCGGATATCGTGCTCGTAGACCGGGCGCGCGACATCCGGCTCGCCGCGTTCGCTTCGTTCAACCGGCCGGTGGTGGTCGTGTACTGCATCAGCACGCCCCGCCCGCCGCGCGACCTGCTGACCCGCCTCGCATTCCGACGCGTGGCATTGACGGTGTTCCTCACCCGGCAGCTCGCACTGAGCGCGCTCGCCGAGGCGCCGTTCATGCGCCGTGCCGCACATCGCGTGATCCCGAACGGCGTGGACTGTGATCTGTTCCACCCGGACGAGGCGGCGGGGCGCGCGTTCCGGCGGCGGCACGGCCTGGGCGACGGCCCCGTCCTGCTCGGCGTGGGGGCCTTGGAGATCGAGAAACGCTGGGACCTGCTGCTCGACAGCGTGGCCCTGCTCGCGCCTCCCGCGCCGCCGCTCGTGTTGTGCGGCACGGGCGCCCTCGAGGGGTCGTTGCGGGCGCAGGCCGAGCGGCTCGGTGTGGACGTGCGGTTCCTGGGTCAGATCGACTCGGGAGAGCTCGTCGGAGCGTACAATGCGGCGACGTGCGTCGTGCACACGCGCCCGGACGAGGTGTTCGCCCTCTCGTTGATCGAAGCGCTGGCGTGCGGGCGGCCGCTGCTCGCGTCGGCCGGCGGGGGGACGCCGGAGCTCGTAGGCGACGCCGGCGTGCTGGCGCCGCCCGCGGATCCGGGCGCGTTCGCCCGCCTGCTGCAGGACCTGCTCAGCGACCGTGCAAGCCGCGAGGCGCTCGCGCTCGCGGCCCGGCGCCGCGCGGTCGAGCGCTACTCGGTCGAGCGGATGGTCCGCGATTACGCGGAGGTCGTCGAAGCTCTCGGTTAGGGGATCGCCGGCCGATTCTCGTCATCGATCGGATCGACGTCAGGCGGGGTCTGCCCGCCGCCCGGGCCGAAGCCGGTCCTGCCAGGGCGACTCGCGGGGAGCGTGATAGGAGCCTCGGCCACGTTGTTGTCGTAGCGGCTCTCGAAGAAGTTGTGGCACATGCCCTGAGGATCCACCGGCCGGTTCTGGGCCCGGTCGAACTTGGTGCAGGGGAACGGCGGGTTCACGTGGATGCGGATGACATAATTGCCCGGCGGGACCGGCGCTTGTCCGTCGCCGCCATCCAGGACGAAATACTGCCCGCCGAGCCACTTGTAGTACTGATCTGCGCGACCGGTGCTGATCCCCTGGTTGCCCACGATGGCCGGGCCGAGGGAGCCGGCGGGCCGGCCACACACGTGGTACACCCAGGGACCGGGCGACTGAATCCCGCCGTTCCAGGGCACCACGTCGATCATGCAGAAGCCGCGCTTCGCCGCCTGCCAGACTTTACCCGTGGCC
>Ga0137415_10006520_pt1 | contig 11572 bp, 14 predicted proteins | sample CZODoug3_1_1_16f_FD_183082 | JGI IMG/M metagenome (GOLD analysis project Ga0137415, IMG submission 183082) | Vadose zone soil fungal communities from Angelo Coast Range Reserve, California, USA - CZODoug3_1_1_16fungal (Hybrid Assembly) | ecosystem: Environmental > Terrestrial > Soil > Vadose...
GGGATGTTGAGCAGATTAGATTCCGCGGTTCCCGAAGGCACTCGGGTTGTGATACTCCAGCCCGGCGGAAATGATGCGCGCAAGGGAAGGGCTGGGGATCGTGCGGGGAATATCGCGGCTATCGAATCGCGACTGCGCGCTCGCCGCATTAGAACGATCATTGTGGAGAACGCTTGGTTTCGTGGATTGCCGCGCCAGCCGGACGGCCAGCATCTCACGCCTGACGGATACCGAGCCATAGCAGCTCGGTTGCTGCCTCAAGTCGGGCGGGCGCCTTGATCGCGGTGAGACGATCGGCTTGTAGTCCTGCCTGCTCTTAGATGGGCTAGTAGGGTCGTGGTTGCCGCCGCGGATAGAAGCTCGCCGAGATCGGCACCGCCGTCCTAACCTCGACTGCTGCGGCCGAGCTGGCGGTATCTCAGATTGGAGATTGATAAGAGGGGGCCGATCATAAAGGAAGCGGGCATCAAAGCGGAGTGAAGGATCGCGGTGGAGATCAGGACTCCTCCTCGCGCCCCGCGCAAATCAAGATTGTCTGTACTACTGCGGTGCACAGTCGGCTTCCGAAATGGGTCAAGGGCTGCCTCCGCGACGACGTTGGCATCACGACCGGTGTGCCCCAGATAGCCGACGACTTGCTGCCATGCCCAAGTCGGCAGAGTCGGGCCACAACCGGACAAAACTGAGCGAGAGCGACCAATCTCGCACGCCCTCGCGCTCTATCTCCTCGCGAGCAGCCAACCCATATCGCATATAACTTCCTTGCAACCCGCTGACGCCACTTGCAACCTCTTGGTGCCCAGCGACCGGCGGCAATGCTTTCGCTGGTGAGATGAAGGCAGGAACGCTGCCGCAGCTCTGCTGCGGACCCAGATGGGTCTCCTTTCAGCCGACCACCCTGCAACAAATTTCAAAAGTGCCAGTAAAGCCCACTGCGGCCCTGGCAAGGCGGTTTCGAGAAGTGCGGCCTAAAGCCGCAAAAAGCTCCCCGGGTGTGACGTTGTCGAAGACTGCGGCGGCGTGGCCGGCCCCCTCGCGATGCTCCCCTGCAACAACCGGATGTTGGCAGCGCCCTGAATCTTCGGATGCCACACTTGACACACGTTAAGCCCCGCCTAACTTTTAATCGGCGCCAAAGAACGCACCAGAGGACGCACAAGTAAGTATCCCCCGGCAGAGAGCGCGTGGCATCGGATGCCGCACAAAAGTGCGATTTTCTTTCCGACCTCGGCGGACCGGAGCCGCGGTCCACGCAATATTTCTGGTCCACGGAATATTTTTGATTTTTGCGTTCGGCAATGGCCAGATAGTGGAGGTTAATTTTAGAGTGGCGGTTGGTCGTTCGACAGCGGCCCCTCCCCTCGCAGATTCGGCACGAAGAGGTCCGGGAAGTATCGGAGCACGCCATGGCGAGCCTCGTTGATCAAATAGAGTCCGCGACTCCATTGCAGGCGTTACTGGACGAACGCGTGCTCAATCTTCCTGATCGCCTCTTAGATCTCCTGCCCGTGGGAGTCTATGTCTGCGACCAGGACGGCCTCATCGTCCGCTATAACCGCGCGGCCGCTGAACTATGGGGGTGCTCCCCGAAAATTGGCGACCCAACGGTTCGCTACTGTGGCTCTTATCGGCTTTACGGCAGGGACGGGGGCTATGTGCCCCATGCGAAATGTCCAATGGCCGACGTGATCGCCACCGGCCAGGGACTGCGCGACGGGGAGATTATGATCGAGCGGCCAGATGGCACGCGCATCGTGGCGCTCGTAAACATTGAAGCAATCAAAGATGCCTTCGGCCGCGTCATCGGGGCGGTGAACGTCTTCCGCGATAGACCCGCGCAACGTCCCGGCAAGTTCCGCCTGAACGGAGGCCGGCGAAACTCAGACGAGCTTCTGTTGGCCCTACCCGCCGCGATCTACACGACGGACGCCGCCGGGCGGATCACCTTCTACAATGACGCAGCGGCTGAGCTGTGGGGGATCCGCCCGGAACTCGGCACAAGCGCATTCTGCGGCTCATGGAAGCTCTACTGGCCCGATGGCACCCCGTTGCCGCATGATGAGTGCCCGATGGCTCTGTCGCTGAAGGAGCGACGCCCTATCAGAGGTATGGAGGCCGTCGCGGAACGGCCGGATGGCGCGCGCATACCGTTCATTCCCTATCCAACGCCGCTTTTCGATGCCTCGGGGACTCTGATCGGCGCGGTGAACATGTTGGTCGACATCACCGAACGCCGTCAAGCCGAGCAGCGCATTCGCGACAGCGAAGCCCGCTATCGGGACATCGCCGCAATCGTCGAGTCCTCTGAGGACGCCGTCGTGGCGAAGAACCTCGACAGTATCATCACGAGCTGGAACCGGGGCGCGGAGCGGCTCTTCGGCTATACGGCCAAAGAAACGATCGGCAAGCGGATCACCATGATCATTCCGCCGGAACGACGCGACGAAGAATCGAATATAATTGCACGCATCCGGCGGGGCGAGCGTGTCGAACATTACGAGACCATTCGGCAGCGCAAGGATGGCAGCATTGTCGAAATTTCGCTGACAATCTCACCGGTCAGAAATCCAGAAGGCAAAATCATCGGCGCTTCAACGATCGCCCGCAACATCAGCGAGCGCAGGCAGGTTGAGGAACGGCAACGTCTTCTCCTCAGAGAGATGGATCACCGCGTCAAGAATCTGTTTGCCCTCTCCAGCGGTATGGTGGCCATGAGTGCACGCTCCGCGAAAACGCCGCAAGAGCTATCATTGGCGGTGCAAGACCGATTGGCGGCGCTGGCGAAGGCCCACGCGCTCACGCTCCGGAAGCCTTCCGAGGATGCCCATCGAACGGAGCAGTCGACAACGTTGCACGCTTTGATCGAGACGATTCTTTCGCCCTACGGTGGTCGAACGGACGACGATAGACCGCGCGTCGTGATCAGGGGGCCCGATATTCCGATCGCCGGCGGTACCATCACGAGCTTCGCGCTGCTCCTGCATGAGTTTGCGACAAACGCCGCCAAATATGGCGCCCTCTCGACCTCTACTGGCACCATCGATATCCTCTGTGCTGAGGATAATGGCCAGTTCGCCTTGAGATGGACGGAGCGCGGGGGCCCACGCGTCGAGAATCAGATCGATGGCGATGGCTTTGGCACCCTGCTCGCTCGCGCAACGGTGAAGGGTCAACTGGGGGGTGAGATTTCACGCGACTGGAAGCCGGAAGGCCTGACGATACGCCTCTCCGTTGCCAGAGATCGCATCATTGCGGAATGAACGTATGCGCCCGTCTCGATCCGGTCAGAGATCCGTTTGACTAACAGGGACACCAGACCCCTACCCATATTGACTTGCCCCCGCCCTAACCGGCGGGCTTTTCCCGCGATTCCTACGGTGTCGCACACAATCACTGTGACGCCGCGAGAACGTCACCTCAGCGCGAAACAGCGCTGGGCGCTCGAAATACTTGCCGCCGCAGGCCCGCGCGGCTGCGCCGGGGCGACGTTGCTCGCCCATGGGTTCAGAGTCGATATGATAGCCGGCCTGGTCCACGATGGGCTCGCTACGGCGCATTGCGAGACCATGAGGGTGGGCAAACGCAAGAACCGTCGCAGGCTGTCGAAGTAGTTCGCTTGCTCGATTATGAAGTTAGGACCGTGATCATAGGCGAGAGCAAGCCGCAGCCTGAGCGAGGAGCAGCAACGGCAGGTCGGCGAAAACATCGACCAAGAAGGAACTGGTCATCTTCGACATCCTCACCTGGCCAGCAGGGATGGCAGCCTCGCGTCCTTCCAGAGGCAGATGAAGCCGGAGCAGTTGGAGATTGCGCTTGCCCGGCCCGAAAGGCGCGGCAGCGCTCCGTCGAGATTCCGGCAGCCTTTAATGCCTCGAATGGCGCGACCGCCGCGACCTCGAACGGTTCGTCCGTCAGCTCGACCATGCCGAGGTTCGACAGGCGACCGTAATGGAGGGCTGGAACCCGCTGCCCCGAGGCGGGTTTAAAGAACACAACTCCGCCGACAACCACATGTTGCCGACCGCGCATTCTGCTACGCCTTCGCGGCTACGCCCCGCCGCTGAAAGTGAGACGATCCACACCGATATCCCGGCGCGGCTTGATCGCCTTCCGTGGAGCCGCTTCCATTTACTCATGGTGATCGCGCTTGGCGTGACATGGATCCTCGACGGCCTTGAGGTCACGATTGTGGGAGCGATCGGGCCGGTGCTGGAAGATCCGCAGACACTAGCCTTATCTGCCGCGCAGGTTGGAAACACAGCATCGAGCTACGTGATTGGCGCGGTAATCGGTGCATTGCTGTTCGGCTGGCTCACCGACCGCTTCGGCCGCCGGCTCGTCTTTTATACGACACTCGTTGTCTATCTCACCGGTGTCCTTCTGACTGCGGTGTCCTGGAATTTTTTAAGCTTCGCAGTATTTCGCGCCATCACTGGCCTGGGTATCGGCGGCGAATACGCGGCGATTAATTCGGCTATTGATGAACTGATTCCGGCGCGATATCGAGGTCGCATCGACCTCATCGTCAATGGCAGCTTTTGGCTTGGAGCGGTGGCGGGCTCCAGTGCTTCGCTCTTGTTCCTCGATCCTGGCCTGATCGCACCAAACCTCGGCTGGCGCCTCGGATTCGGGATCGGCGGCCTCCTCGGGCTCGGTGTGCTGCTGATGCGTCGCCACGTTCCGGAAAGCCCGCGCTGGCTCGTCACCCACGGCTATGCACAACAGGCCCACGCAACGATCACAGATATCGAGCAACGCGTCGCGCAAGGAGCCAGAGAACGTCTGCAGCCGCCCGAAGGCGGCCTTGAAATTCATCCGCGGAAAAGCTTCGGGTTTGGACTGATCTTCCGAGCGATGGTCGGGAGATATCGTGGCCGCAGCGTGCTCGCACTCACCCTCATGATCGCTCAATCGTTTCTCTTCAACGCGGTGTTCTTCTCATATGGACTGATGCTCACCAGGTTTCACAATGTACCTGACGGGCGGACCGGGATTTATCTGGCGCCTCTTGCAGCGAGCAACTTCCTCGGCCCCCTGCTTCTTGGCCCGCTGTTCGACACCCTTGGTCGGAGGACCATGATCTCCGGAACCTATGCGCTCAGCGGCATGCTCCTGATCGCCACTGCGCTGGCGTTCGGCTTTGATGCCTTTACGGCGTGGACACAGACTTTTGCCTGGATGCTGATCTTCTTCTTCGCATCGGCTGCAGCCAGCTCTGCCTATCTGACGGCAAGCGAAATCTTTCCGCTGGAGATGCGTGCGCTCGCGATTGCGATCTTCTATGCCCTAGGCACGGCGATCGGTGGCACTGCGGCGCCGTCCCTTTTCGGATATCTGATTGGAACCGGCTCTCAATGGGCGCTGGCCGGAGGCTATATGTTTGCGGCTGTTTTGATGCTCGTTGCCGCTTTGGCCGAAGCCAAATTGGGTGTCGACGCCGAAGGCCGATCACTGGAGAATATCGCGGGTCCGCTTTCGAGTGCATGAGGCTGGTAAGGCCAGGATGCGGAGGCAGGTGGGTGGAGCATTCACCGATCCGGGGCCGGTGGCCGCGTCTGGTGAAGCCGCATGCCGGTGCGGCGAATAAATCAATTCGGAAGCGACATGGGCTGGAGGGGGCAATCGTCGTGGCTCGCACATCTCGGAGTCCACGCTGAACGCGCCGATGTGGCCTGCGTTGGATTCCAGCGTGAGATTGCCAACAAGCCTCACGCGGCCCCGGCCCTTTACCTCTGTCTCTTCCCGAAGGGCCCGGGGCCTCATGGGTGATGGTTCTCCAAATTGGTACCGCATCGGTCAAGCCGGAAACCTCATGCCACCCTTCCGCGCCTCACCTATCAGATCGCATTCGCAGCGATGCCTCTCGGCTTCGGTGGCTGTCTTCAGGTTCACCCCGGCTGCCTCATACATGCGTGGCATCGGCTTGCCAGGGCCAATGGCTTTTCTGGGAGGCTGGTCTGCCGCAGCCGCTCAGACGGCAATGGAATGCGATCAGGTGGCCTTTGTGTCGACTAATGAATCCACGTAGTCACGGAAGGCATCATCGGCGCTTTCAAGCGCTTTTGAAGCGTCGATGGACGTTGCAGTGCCATGCGGCGCTTTCTCGTAATGTCGGCACGCGTTGAGAGCTTTGACATACAGCCTGAAAATTTGCTTGCGTTCTGCCGTGGTAATCATCTTTCTCTCTTCCATGAGGCGTATATGGTGGGATTGGAATGCTGGCAGTACAATCCGAAGGCCAAGAAATCGATGGCCAGCCAAGTCGTCCAATAGACCTTATCAAATCTGGTCATCTGTCCCGCTCCTCTATCGGGGTGAATGATGGCCCCTCTTTCGAGGGGCCAGCTCTTGCTTCAGCGGATCGCCTCGCGGGCGGCTTCCGTTTGCGGCACCCCTACTTGTGCCAAGCCCCTATAGACAAGCAAACGGATGGCTCGCGAGCGTGGGATACTGTGCGCGGCAGCCCAGAGTTCGATGCCTTAGAGCATCTCGGTCGGAAGGCGCAGCTTGATTTCAATGCTGAGGTTCGCGAACGGTAGGCATGATTCACCTCGCTGATTTTTTAGCATCTTAATTTCAAGGGATGGAAGGATTCCCCTGCGCGCAGGGAAATCCTTGCGGGGCCTTCAGGCGAAGATTTCGAGATGTTCGCGCTTGGACGCGCGGGCTAAATGGGCGAGCTTGGCGGCGGGGCCGGCCTTATCTGCGATCGCCTTGCAGACGCGCTCCATTGCCGGAGAGTAGCTGAAGCCCTGGATCCTACAGGTGAATGGATTCCGGTGCCCCCGGGGGCCGTGGTCCACAACGCCGGCAATCCGGTCGGTGAAGCGATCGTGTGGTGGAATCAGGTCATTACTGATGAAGATCAGATTGGCATTTTCATTCGCTGTTTCGTGCCGGGCGACGGCGTATGAGCATCAAACAAAAGGGGTGACCTCAACGAGTCGCCCGCCCGTTCTCGATGATGAGCGATCGAGACTCCTGTGATCAGTGCTTACTCTCAAGTATGACGACGACTTCCGTCGGCTCGGGTTCGTGGGGCGCCAGACTGGTCAACTGCGCATCGCTCCAGTTGGCAAGGTTTACCACCGTCCCCGCCGGCGCGCCCGCGTCGATACTCTCGTTCGGCTCTACGACATTCAATCCGGTGCTGTCGAGGAAGAACGTGTGGTCGCCGAACAATTCGTTCAATTTCGGAACTAACGGATGGTCATCGGGGATCACCTGGGCTTCGAACTGTGTCAGAGTTTGTTCGACCTGCGCGGAATTCAGCTTCATAACGGACTCCATTCGCTTGCTTTGTAGAGCGTCCGCATAGTGGTGGTCAAAGCGTAGCTGGCCATTCTTGCGATCCAACTCAAGCTCACCACAGTCGGCCCATAGCGGCTATTTGTCCGAAGGCCGAATGCGCTGAAGGAGTTTATCCCGAATTTCGTGATCGTCTTGCGCCATATCCAAAATCGATGCGTACTCCTCAACCGAGAGACCCTGTTCGGTCACGGCCTTTGTAAACTCATTGTGGGCTTCCGCCACGATACGCTCCTTCTCAGCGGGTGCTTCCGCTTCGGCGATGCGTTGCCGGTAGTCCTTCTGGAGACTTGCGACGCGTTCGATCGCAGCCGCCACTGCACTAAGCTTTTGATCCGACAAGTCCGGTGCGGAGGTAGAAGGACCCGGCGGAGGTGATTGGGCGAGTACATTCACCGGATGGATGGAAAGATAACATCCCGCAGTCAGGATCGCTGCAGCAAGTGAACGTGTGAACACGCGCATTTCTTTCTCCTCGCGGCTGCCCGCTCGCTTGAGACGGCTGATTCGAACTAATCTGGGATAACATCGGTTGGCCAAAGCAGTTCCGGTCCTTGAAACAGAATCAGCTCTCGGGCAGGGATTGAAAAAGAGCTCAATGCTCAAATATGGCCAGGAAACCCCTTTGCGGGGCAGCGCCCAGGAGATCATTCATGACCGATATTCTGCCGAACATCGTCGAAATCAACGACCGCATAGATGTCGCAAGGGAAAACCTCCGCGCGCTTGTCGAGCAAGCAGCTGCATACTCTGGTGCAGCGGACGAAGACCTGATCTCGCAGCGCATCGCCGAACACGAGGCGCTACTCGAACGCCTGATCAAGCAGCGCGATGAGCTCTCTCAGAAAGCTGGAACCTAAGCGAAGAGACATGTGTGGCCAGCTTAACGGCGATTGCCAAGAATCTCGCCCAAGTCCGCTGAATAAGGTCCGCAGGCATAGACGCGATCACGGAGTGGACTTGCATTATACTCGTTCGCCAGCGACCGGTCCTCGTGGCGCTCGCAACCGAGCTAACCTCGCGGCGGAGCTTCGAGATCGCCAAGGCGCTCGGCATCGGCCGGGCAAGCGTCTACCGCGCGTTGGAAAATTAAGATAACCTCGTCGTAGAGCTGCCAGCGGGACGTGCCGATGTCCTCCGAACTTAAAGGCAGCGCGTGAGGCCCGCGGCGGGCGCACCGTCCGAATATTCATCGTCTTTTGCAGGTGGGCACTGTCTGCACTTCAACGGAGATGCCCAACCGCCCAGGGGCATCATCATGAAGCTTCCCCGTCGCAAATTCTTGCATCTGGCCGCGTGCGCTGCCGCGCTGCCGGTCGTGTCACGCATTGCCAGGGCGCAAAGCTATCCGACACGTCCGATCACGTTCAACGTTCCGTTCCCGGCCGGTGGCCCGACGGATGCGATTGCACGTGTGATGGGCGAGCGTATGCGCGTCGCGCTCGGCCAGCCGATCCTGATCGAGAATGTGTCCGGTGCCGCGGGCTCGATCGGTGTTGGCCGCGTCGCACACGCGCCGCCCGACGGTTATACAGTCGGTGTCGGCCATTGGAGCACACATGTCGTCAACGGCGCGATCTACGATTTGAGCTACGACCTACTGAAGGATTTCGCTCCTGTCGCGCTGCTTCCGGCCAATCCGCAGTTGATCGTATCCAAGAAGAACGTGCCGGCGGCAAATCTCAAGGAACTCATCGCTTGGCTAAAGGCGAACGAATCCAAGGCTGCGGCGGGTACCGCGGGCGCAGGCTCTGCCTCACAGATCGCAGAGATTTATTTCCAAAAGATCACCGGCACGCGCTTTACCATGGTCCCATACCGCGGTACCGGCCCGGCCTTGAATGATCTGGTTGCCGGCCAAATCGACTTGATCCTCGACCAGGCGTCGAACTCCATGGCTCAGGTGCGTGCGGGGACGATCAAAGCTTATGCCGTCACCGCGAAGACCCGGCTGCCGTCATTGCCCTCGATCCCAACTGTCGACGAGGCCGGCGCGCCGGGGCTCTACATTTCTGTCTGGTACGGCCTTTGGGTGCCGAAGGGCACGCCGAAGGACATCGTCGCTAAACTCAGCGACGCCGCAATCATCGCGATGGCCGATCCAGCGGTGCGGATGCGCATGACCGATTTCGGCCTCGAAGTGCCGCCGCCCGAGCAGCAGACGCCCGAGGCGCTTGGCGCGTTGCAAAAGGCTGAGATCGAAAAATGGTGGCCGATCATCAAGGCCGCAAACATCAAAGCGGAGTGAATCCTGTAAGATCAGCCGAGGCAGCTTCGGGAAAGGCTCGCCCGCACATGCTTCGCCACCCTGCGGCTACGCGCTGGCCAACAGGGGGCACGACACCCGGGCGATCCAGGGGTGGTTGGGGCACCGCTCGATCACAAGCACGGCGGTGCACACCGCCTTAGCGCCCAACCGGTTCAAGGATTTCGGGTGGGAGTGAGCACAGTCGGTGCCTGCGATGACCTCGGAACGGGCTTGCGGGACGGCGGGGTGGCCAGTTGCGGCGGAGGCTCTGAGTTCTTGTAAAGGATATACTGTCCGATCGCCTGCAGTTTGGTGATCTCGCGCGTCATCTGCTCCTGGCCAGCCGCGAGCTGGTCGACCGTTCGCGCTATCCGCTCTTGACTGGCGCCGATCTGGTCGAGGCTTTGTCGCGCCGCATCGAGGTCAAGCGACATTGCGCCGACCTGCTGCTGATCGGGAGAAGCGGCGGCTGGCGCTGCCAGAGCGATCACGTCGGGAGGGTTCTGAGCGGTCGGTGCGGGCTGCGGCGCCAACCAGCCAAGTTGCGGGTACGAGCTTGCGATGATGTCTCTGCTCGCGTCGCTGTAGGACTGCCAGGTTAGGGTGGCAGCGACACCAATGCAGAACGTGATCAGGAAGCGGGTGAGGGCCCGCGGGGATCGTCTTTGGAGCGACGGCCGTCCGCTCGGGAACTGGTCATTTTTCAGGTCGGCCCAGTCGACATGAGGCACGGGCAGCGAGCCTTTGGAGGACTGGAATTGAGCGGGGTTCGGTATGTCATTCATCCGCATCTCTCCGCGATTTCGGTGAGCAGACCGCCGGCCTGCAACATGGCGCCGCTCGTCTAAGTAGGATCATTTCCAGCCTCGCCCCACGAGGGAGACAGGCGCAAACGGACGGGCCGCAAATGAGGTAGTGCCGAGCAACCGGCAAAAGGTTCGATCTGGGCAGTCGCCGTGCCCTCAAAGTGCTGGCCGACGCCTCGCCCAGTATCAGCGAGTAGTGCTCGTCGTAGCGCACGGCTTCTCGGCCGAGATGGCCGCCGGCCTTGTGCTCGCCGTGTGCGGCCTCCCCGCCACGATGTATGCACAGCTCGACATGGGCGACTCGTGGCGAGTTGGCGTGGACACCGGTGAGACAACGACGCTGGTGTGCACCGGCGTGTTCAAGGTAGTTCGCAACCCGATTTTCGCGGCAATGCTCGTGTTCATGCTCGGCCAGACACTCCTGGCACCCAATCCCGTTGCGATCGCTGTCTTCGCGATCTTCCTCGCGGCCATCGAGGTATCCGTCCGCACCGTGGAGGAGCCGTACTTGCTGGCCGTACACGGTGCCGCCTATCACGATTACACCGCCCGCGTCGGCCGCTTCGTGCCCGGAATCGGTCTCGCCCGCTAAGTTGGCGAGACGCAAACCCAGCTAATGGTCGGAGCGCACCCGGTGCCAGATTCGACGTGCGAGGTTGATCGGTGCGAGGGCTGCTCGCCACGCCATGCCTTGCCAAGGGGCCCCGACACCAACGAACGTAACCACGGCGCCGCCGATTGACCCGCCCTTGCCCGGTATCAGCTTGAAAGTTGCGTGGGCAACCACGATCCGCCCATCGCTGCGCAGGGTCGGGACCTTGTATGTCATACCGGGGTGGCTCAGTCGGCCACGCCTCATCGCCCGATCGAACCCGTGCCAGTGGAGCCGGCGAAGTACGGGCGGGATGACGACATCGAGATTGCGACCCAGCGCCTGGTCCGCGGAATAGCCGACGACCTCGGTGACCTCGTCAGCCCACTGGTGGATGATGCCGTCGCGATCCACGGTTACCGTGGCGCGTTGGTTCTCGCGCGTCGCCCCCAAAGCGTCCATACCTTTGATCACGGGCTGCGGCGGTGGTCGGTTCACTACACGCTTAACGAAATTCCCGGGCGCGCCTTTGCCACCATTCGACGTTCACGTCAATGTCTTTGGACTCCGCAAACACGACTGGATATATCGTGGGGCATGGCCGTCTGGGGTGGGATC
>Ga0137415_10006521_pt1 | contig 11569 bp, 10 predicted proteins | sample CZODoug3_1_1_16f_FD_183082 | JGI IMG/M metagenome (GOLD analysis project Ga0137415, IMG submission 183082) | Vadose zone soil fungal communities from Angelo Coast Range Reserve, California, USA - CZODoug3_1_1_16fungal (Hybrid Assembly) | ecosystem: Environmental > Terrestrial > Soil > Vadose...
AACTCGGGCGTCGGGAAGCCCGGGACGGACGGCAGCACGATTGACGTGATTGATCTGCAGGAACGCCAACTCGCTGCAACGATCGATCTGGGCAAACCGCTCCGCCCGCATCGCGCCGAATTCGGGCCCGACGGTTTGCTCTACGTCACCGCCGAGCTTGCGAACGCCGTCGATGTGATCGATCCATCCACGCGCAAGGTTCTCGCGGAAATTCCCACGGGCGAACCGCAATCCCACATGCTGGTTCTTTCGCCGGACGGCCACCGCGGTTACACGGCCAACGTCGGCGCCGGCAGCGTGAGCGTGCTTGATCTGGCGAAGCGCAATCTCATCACCGCCATTCCCGTGGCAAAGAGTGTCCAGCGCATTTCCATTTCGCCGGATGGCCTCCGCATCTTCACTCACGACCAGGATGCGCCCCGCATCGCGGTCATCGACACGGCCACCAACAAAATCACGAACTGGATCGAATTGCCGAACGTGGCGTATGCGTCGGCGCCGACTCCCGACGGACGCTGGCTGCTGGCGGTCTCCCTTGCTGCGAATCGCCTTCATGTCGTCGATTTGCAAACGCTGAAGGTGGTGCGTTCGCTGGATGTTCCGGAAAGATCGTCGGAAATCCTGATTCGACCGGGCGGGGAAATCGCCTATGTGAGCGGCACCGGCGCCGGGAAAATTGCGGTGCTCGACCTGCGCTCCTGGAAAATGCAGCAGTCGATCGACCTCACTCCGGGCGTCGATGGCCTCGCGTGGGCTACTGCTCTGCATTAGAAGTCACGGAAGGTGGCGCCGGCGAAGTTTGTCGAGCGGGAATGCCTGCCATAGGTATGCGAAGTCGCTCCTCCCGTCGTTGTGGTTACCGGGTTTCTTCGAGATTCACGAATTCCACGCGGTAGGGCATTCGTTCCAAGCTCAGATGTGCCACCGTGACCGGCAACTGAAATCTCCGTGGTCCGGCGCTTCCTGGATTGATGTACAGCACGCCATCGCGTTCGGTCTTTCCCGGTTTGTGGGAATGGCCACTGACGACGATGTGAAAGCCAGATGCGGCAGGATTCAAATCAAGGGCTTTCACATCGTGTAACACGTAGATCACTGCCGCGCCTGCCTCCGCCACGGCTGTCGCCGGCAACTCCTTCGCCCACGGCTCCGTATCCACATTTCCGCGCACTGCTACAACCGGTGCGATCTTTCTCAGCTCCTCCAGAATCTCCGGCTTCCCCACGTCCCCTGCATGAATGATCAGCTCCGAACCGCGCAAGGCTTCCACCGCTTCCTTGCGCAGCAAGCTGTGCGTATCCGAAATCAGCCCGATCCTCTTCACTCTGTTTATCATAGGCAGATCGTACCGCGGAACGAATGGAATCACGCCGCGCCCGTACTTCCAGCCGCTCCTCTTGACAATCTAGGGTAACGGTGCCATCTTCCTCTTGACAGTCGAGAGGAGCGGAATTCATGGCGGACAAACCGAGTGGCCTGGTCCAGGGCACGCTGGACATGCTAATCCTGAAAACGCTTGAGCTGGAAGCAATGCACGGCTACGGGATAGCGATACGTATCGAGCAAATCAGCAAGGGCGTCTTCCAGGTGAACCCGGGATCGCTGTTCCCGGCATTCCGCAGGCTGGAGCGGGCTGGCTGGCTCAAGAGCGAATGGCGGGACACGGAGAACAACCGGCGCGCGAAGTATTACGCGCTGACGGCACTCGGGCGCAAACAACTCAAGGGCGAGACGCGCGAATGGGCGAGGCAAGCGGCGGCCATTGCGCGCATTCTCGAGGCGGAATCGTAGGAGGCCGAGGATGTCTTTTCTGCGGAATCTTGCGGGTGGTTTGCGGGGATTGCTTCGCAAGGAAAGGGTCGAGCGCGAGATGGATGAGGAACTGCGCGGCTATCTGGACGCCGCCGTGAACGAGAAGATGCGCCGCGGGATGAGCCGCGAAGAAGCGATGCGGGCCGCGCGCATCGAGATGGGCGGAGCGGAAAGCGTGAAAGAACAGGTCCGCGCGGTGAGTTGGGAGTCATTGGTCGAAACGCTCTGGCAGGATCTAAAGTTCGGTTTGCGTCTCCTCCGCTTCAACCCTGCTTTCGCGGCAGCGGCGATTTTGTCTCTGGCACTCGGCATCGGAGCCAACACTGCTATCTTTCAGCTTTTGGATGCGATTCGGCTGCGCGCTCTGCCGGTGAAACACCCGCAGGAACTCGCGGCGGTGCGAATCGCGGAGCGCAACGGCGCGACGGGAAGCTTCGTGACCCGCTACCCGCAGCTCACAAATCCCATGTGGGAGCAGATCCGTGCGCAGCAGCAGGCGTTCTCTGGGGTGTTCGCCTGGGGACCGACGACTTTTAATATCTCTCCGGGCGGCCCAGTCCACTCCGTGCAAGGCCTTTGGGTGAGCGGCGAATTCTTCGACGTGCTGGGCATCGCGCCGGAAAAGGGGCGATTGCTTTCGCCTGCGGACGACCGGCCCGAGTGCACGTCTGCCGGAGTAGTAGTCAGCCATGCCTTCTGGCAGCGTGAGTACGGTGGTGACGAATCCATCGTCGGGCGCAAGATCACGATTGAGAAGCATCCGTTCGAGATGGTCGGGGTAGCGCCGGCGAGTTTTTATGGTGTCGAGGTCGGACGGAACTTCGATGTGGCGGTGCCGCTCTGTGCGGAGCCGACGATTCGCAGCGAGTTCAGCGTTCTGAACCGGCGGGATGGCTGGTGGCTTACGGTGATGGGCCGGCTGAAACCCGGTTGGACGATAGAACGGGCATCGGCACAACTGCGCGTAATTTCACCGGGACTTTTCGAAGCGACCTTGCCGGCCGAGTTCGATCCCGGAGATGCCAAACATTTTCTCGGCTACAAACTAGGAGCTTTTCCAGGCGCGACCGGAATCTCCGACCTGCGGGCCACCTACGAGGATCCCCTATGGTTATTGCTGGGGCTCGCGGCGCTGGTGCTGCTGATTGCTTCCGCGAATCTGGCCAACCTAATGCTGGCGCGGGCGAGCTCCCGCGAACGGGAAATGGGCATGCGCATGGCGGTGGGAGCGACGAGAGGCCGATTGATCCGGCAATTGCTGGCGGAAAGCCTGCTTCTTGGCCTGGCTGGCGCGCTCCTGGGCGCTCAGCTCGCGCATGTGTTGACTCGTTTGCTTGTCTCTTCGATCAGCACGCAAAGCGCTCCTCTTTTTATGGACCTAGCCATGGATTGGCGGATGCTGGGATTTACCGCGGGGATCACCGTGCTGACGTGCGTCCTGTTTGGGCTGACTCCGGCGTTGCGGGCAACGCGAGTTTCCCCGGGCGTGGTGCTGAAGTCGAGCGGCCGGAGCGCCACGAGCGGTCCCGCGCGGTTCGGGTTGCGGCGCGTTCTGGTGGTTTCGCAGATTGCCATGTCGCTTATGCTGGTAGTTGGCGCAATCCTCTTTTCGCGGAGCCTGCAAAAACTAGCCACGCTGGATGCGGGATTCACGCAGAACGGAGTGTTGGAGCTGGATCTGGATCTGACAGCGCTCCACTTGCCCGCCGAAGGACGCGCGGAGTTCAAGGGGTTTGTAGTGCAACAGGTTCGAGCGATTCCCGGCGTGGAGTCGGCAGCGGAAGCAGGAGTCGTCCCGTTGAGCGGCAACGGAATGAACCGCCAAGTGCTGGTAGCCAAAGGCGGACAGGTCGTCGAGGGCAAGAGCGAGTTGAATGAGATCAGCCCGAAGTACTTCGCTACGTTGCAGACGCCCATTCTGGCAGGCCGGGATTTTGACGATCGCGATACGTTGACATCGCCCACGGTGGCGATCGTCAACGAGACGTTTGCCAGGAAGTTTCTCGCCGGAGCAAATCCGGTTGGCTCCACCTTTCGAGTAAAATCGGAAAGCAAAGAGACCGGTCCATTCCAGATCGTCGGGCTAGTGAAAGATGCGAAACTTTACGAACTGCGGGAAGAGTATCTGCCCACGATGTTCATGGCGGTAGCGCAGAAGCAGCACCCCGAGCAGGACGAGACCATCCTCATCCGGTCCCAGGTTTCGCTCTTCAGTCTCATTTCCGCGTTGAAGCGTACGGTTCAGCAGATCAATCGCGGGATTGATATGGACTTCACGCCGATCGACAGATTGGTGGAAGTCTCTCTCCAGCGCGACCGCTTGATGGCGCGCCTTTCCGGATTCTTCGGTGTGCTCGCGGTGCTTCTGGCCACCGTGGGTTTGTACGGGGTGATCGCCTACATGGTGGAACGGCGGACCAGCGAAATCGGGATTCGCATGGCCTTAGGTGCGGATCGCGGGAGTATTGTGCGCCTGGTGCTGCGGGAAGCTTCTGTTGTGCTCGGCCTGGGTCTGCTGATTGGAACAGCGATGTCGCTGGCAGGCAGCAGGGCCGCGGCAACCATGCTGTTCGGGCTAAAGCCGACAGACTTTGCGACCTACGTTCTGGCACTCGCGAGCTTGTCAGCGGTTGCGGCTTTGGCGAGTTTCCTGCCGGCCCGGCGCGCGGCTCGGCTCGATCCGATGGTGGCGTTGAGAAATGAGTAGGTTCGGGATCAGCTGAAAACGAAGATTATGTCAACGCAAAACCGCGGATGACCAAACGACAAATCTAGCGAGGAACAAAACGGGGAGCAGGAATTCGGCGCTCCGGTTTACGCGGAGACTTTGCTGGGAGCCACGCGGCGCAGCGGTCTTGCGCCTGGAATCGGGAACTGCATGTGCCAAAAGTTCGTTTCGGGTGAGATGAACTCCACTCCGATATACTGCTTGCCGTCGCGCGCCCGGTGGATGGAGACAACCCGGCACTCCATCGACTGCGTGGTGTTATCATTCAACAGCATCAGAGTTTGTCCCACCAATACGATCTCTTCAAGCTGAAACAGCGCCCCGTGCCGGTTCACCGATTGAGAATGGGTCTGTGCGGAGAACTTCTCGCCAGAGTCTGTCTTTCCGCGGACGGTCAACGGCACCGTCAAGGCTACCCTCAGTGTGCGGCGGCGTTCTTTGCAACGAAAGTGAAGCAGGGACATTTCGGCTTCGACCTCAAATCTGATTTATGAGTTCGCGGCGTTTTCGGCCAATTTCAATCGACGGGTTTACGCCTAACGTATCGTGCCAGCAGGGTGCTAAAGCGACAGAACAGCAGACTAGAGGTGAATAGCACGAACCTTGCCCACACACCCAGATACTGACGACTTACTTCTTCCAAGACAATGGCGGAACGGTACCACAGAATTGAGCTCGGTAACAGTACCCTCGGGCTAGAACCCCCATTTTCCCGTCCCGTTTGCTACCAGGCCTTGAAACAGTCGTAGTTCCGCTGCCTGATGATCTTCCCTTCGCGGAATTCCAGAAACACGGCAAAAAAGGCCTTCATCTGCCCCTGGCCGGAATGGATCCAAAGGGTACGGCCAAAGTTCCGACCCACTCAACTTCCAGCGCTACCCGGTCGTGGTCAGCTATCTCTTGCTTTATCTTATACATCTGGCGGGACATCACCTTTCTGCCGCGTTCCGCCCCCTCCAGGGCCGCAGCCAGGTTTCGCTTCTTTCCGAGGGGCGTCAGCAGGTTCGGGAATTCCTCCAAGACTACATCGGGAGCAAGGAACTCCTTGAGTGCGGCACCAGTCTCCCCCCTTTCGAGGGCCTGCAGGTATCTCCGCGCAATCCCCAGATTTCCAGCCGGTTCGCCCATTTTTGCCTCCACAAACAGCGGTTCTCCGCCGCCTGCGTAGTTTCTAGCACCGGCTTGTCCTACCTTAGTGTCCCGACCGGCGCATCCGTTTCAATTTTTTCGGGGCTTGGAAGACTTTTGCCTGGCCGCTTTCCCCGGTGAGTTTCCCAACAATGCTACGAGTTGCAGCGGGTTCACCCGCGCTTTTTCAACGGTGAGTCCCCAGTGCAGGTGTGGCCCGGTGACGCGTCCCGTGGCTCCGACTTTTCCCAGCACGGCGCCGGCTTCCAAAGCGTCTCCCACCTTCGCATCGATCTCCGAGAGGTGGCCATAAAGGGTGTAAATTCCCAGACCGTGATCCACTACGACGGTATTCCCGGCAAAGAACAATTCCTCTGCCAGCACGACCCGGCCGCGTTGCGCGGCATGTACCGGGGTCCCGGTTGCACCCGGTAAATCCACCCCGCTATGTGGTGACCCGGGATTCCCATTCAGAATCCGCCGTCTCCCAAAATTCGAACCGGTTGTCACGCCATCCAGCGGTATTCGAAACTTCCCATCCCACAAGCGCTCCGGCGTCACGCGATCAAAAATATTGCGCAACTTCTGGCGCTCTTCGTCTGCGCGCTTGATTTGTTCCGGGCTGGGCTCGACGAACTGTTTCTCTACCTGCAATTTCTCGGTCGCGAACCGGCCTTTTCTCACCGTCACTCTCGCCATGCAGCTAATTTTCCCGCCGCTTGCCATTTGTCCTGTGACCTTCAACTCGTATTCCCCGGGGGCCTTTTCGAGGTCAACCCCCACCAGGCCTTTTCGCTGGGCTTCACTTGCGACCTCCGGCCAGAGTGGGATACTCCGCCCGTCCCACTCTCCTTGCACTTCCATCAGTGGCTTCGCGCTTTTCAGTTCGATCAGCAGCAGACTTCCCTGGCTGAATTCGGGCGCGCTCAGGCGCAATGTTGTTCCTGGAGTGCAAGCTCCCGCATCTTTCGCCATCGCTCCTTGCGAAAGCAGCGCGGCACTTGCCGCCAAACACACGAGGGCCAACCACTTCCACCGCTTTCGAACTGCCGTCCGGTCTTGCGAGCTCATCGCTGTTGCCGCATCATCGCCACGCGTGGTTCCACCTTTGCGAATTGCGCGCGCCCCAACTTCGATCCCATGATGGCCTTTTCGGACAATAGAAATAGATCAGGGTTTTTTGCTTTTTCGCGGAGTTCTTTGAGAAAAGGCCGCACTTTCGCAAACATGAAGTACAGCTCACCGCAAAATGCCGGTTCAAAGAACAGTTTTTCACTCACAACGCCATTCAAGACAAACGACGTCGCAATTCCCCAGTAGCTGCCCGCTTGCCGCAGCCAGTTGTTTTCTTGCGAGCCAAAGTCCATCGCCACCTTCATGAAATCATCCGCATCCTTCGGCCAAAACGTCGTCAGCCACCATTGCCGCGCTTTGCGCAGTTCCGGCTCGCGCCTCAGGTCGTAGAGTTCGAGGATCAATCTCGCCTCATCGACGGTCGGTTTTTTAGGCATCGTCCCCTCCCAGGAATATCTGCTGTGTGATTTTACCTTTCGCGCGCACCTTTTCGCTCCAGATTTCTCCCGTTACTTGCCGGGATTTCTAGCAGACGGTTAACTGGGCGGCTCTCCAACACGTGAGGGGCGGCCCGGCTGCCCCGTGCGTTCCAAAGTGTCCGGCAACGCGACACTTTCATCCCGCCAGCGGACGCCAGCAAACCGGCTGAGGCCCTCCCTTTTCCCAGAAGTCTTTTTGATTCTGTGGTTTCTGCTCTTGCCGTGCGCGGCATGAAGATTGCCCTGAATACCTCCGGGAAATTTCGTCCTCCGCATCTGAAAAAGGACCCTCTAAGGAGGCTTCCGTGAAAAAAATCGATCGTATGCGAGAGAAAGTCAGCATCTTGCCGACTTCCGTTTACTTGTCGAAGATGCACGATGCGGGTTGGAGCCTGGTCGCCCTGGAATGGGAACGCGAGGTGGAGTCTTCAGCCCAGCCCGAGGAGCGGGAAGCTCCCATCGCCTCTGAAGAAATCCCGTTCGGCCTTCGCATTGCCTCCGACTGCCGTCATCTAGAAGACGACCCCCTGGAAATACAAACTCTCAAATTTCTGGCCGAAATGATTGTTCAAGACCTCTCGTTCACCAGCATGGCTGAAGCCTTGAATGTCCGCGAGTATCGCACCCGTGACGGCCGGCCATGGACCGCCGCGGGCGTCTTCAAACTCACTCCACGCCTGATCGATGTCGCCCCGCGCCTCCTCTCCGGCGCCGAATGGGAGTCCCGCAAGAAACAGTTGTCCCGCGTCACCTGGAACTCCTGAGACACGCAAAGAGTCGCGCCGTCATTCCTCGCGAAGCAAGGACCACTTCCTCCCCGACAATCTTCACGGCCCAGGTCGCCGAGTTTCTGGCTGGTGCAGGGGATTTACGCTTATTGTCCAAAATTGAACAGCTTCGCGCCCTGCATGCTTTTACGCTTTGATTGGATTTTGCAGAGCGGATTCGTCAGCAGCAACCGCTGATGTGGTCCGTCCTAAGATAGTGAAACCAAAAGACGAAAATCCCACTGTGGTGAGCCATCATGCAACAACAAACTTCCCATTCTAGAAGGTTCAGCTCTCGTGTCGCCACGCCGGGGGACATCTATGTGTACTGGAGCTCCGTTGGGTATGACGATACTTCGCGTGTTCGGGATCTAAGCTCGGGCGGTCTGTTTGTCCAGACACGCAAGACAAAGTCCGTGGGCGCGAAGACAAACCTTCATTTTCTTGTCGAAGAAGGTCAGATCAGGGCCGAAGCTGTTGTGCGGCATGTAAAGCCCGGTCGTGGCTTGGGGCTGCAATTCACGGCCGTGCGCGAGGAAGATCGCCCGCGCCTCGCGGGCTTGATGAAAAGGCTTCGCGGATTCGGCTTGATTTCAAGGTTTCAAACGGCCGAACACGACCAGCAAGCACCTTTGCAATGACCTCGGATAACCCGACGCCGGTTCCCACCCCGAACACGACTAATCCCACCAACGTGAGTTGATTGCAGTTGTCCGGCGTCACCTGCAATTCCCGCGCACCAACTCTCCGTACCCGCAATCTTTACGCCGGCGTTTCACTCTTTCGCGGGAACGGTGTACCGAGCTTCTCATCCCACCGAACCCGCCCTGTCATCTGCATGACCACAAACAGCGTGAGGATCGCTCCAATCGTCACCGCCAATCCCGTGAACCCCTCAAAGAAAAACGCGTAGGAAAACAGCACCAGATAGACCAGTTGCGTCAGTCCCGCATCCACTGCCGCGAAGCGCAAATCCACCACGAGTCGCAAATAACTTACGACCAGCGCAATCGAAACGATCGACGAAATCACAAACGCCAGATGAATCGAAATATGATCCGCCAGATACGCCAGCAGCAGATGAAATGCAAAGAACGCGCAGGCCAGAAAAAAATAGTTCATGGGTTGCAGATCATTGCCGCGCAGCGCGGACAGAATGAATACCAGAAAGAAAAAGAAGAACAGCGACACGGGGCCGAAATAGCTGATGCGCCCCGCCAGCGGACCGGGTTGCAGCTTCTGCGGCATCTTCAAGGCGATGTCGAATCCGGATACCAAACTCTGATAATTCCACTCCAGTTCCCAGCCGTTCGCCGTCTGCCGTTTTTCGGTTGGCGAAAGCGAATTGTCCGGGAAATCGAAACCGGAAAAATCCGTTTTCACCAGCAGGTGAAAATCGCGCGCCTGCGAAATTTCCTTGCCGTCCCCGTCCGCATTTCCGCGCGCAGTCGAATGCTCTGCGTTCGCGCGTGAAAATGTGTATCGCCAGTTGTCGAGCCCCTGCGAGCGATAGGCCGCGTGCAGCACGGACTTCGCCCCGGCTGCCAGGCGCGTCCGCGCTACGGCCTGCGATCCGCTGAACGTCACAGGCAAGGGCTTGTCGTCCAAAAGCAGTTGTACGTTGTCGTACACCGCCTGTTGCGCGGGAAACGGCAGTTGAAACACGAACTCTTCTTCCCGCGAAGTGGGATTCTGAAACGTGTAAGCTCCGTCGAAATCCACTTTGTACGTGCTGAACCACAGCAGCCCTTTTTGCCGGTAATCGATGTGCAAGGTCGCCGCAATGCGGCTCGCGTCGATCTTGACCGGCTCCGAGTGCGTCTGCTTCTCGGTGCGCGTGGTTTTCTTTCCCTTCTCTTCCACCTCGACGGTCTTTTCCTCTTGCCATTCGCGCGCGAGCGCGGGCGGCGCCTGCGCTTGCGGCGCTCCCCACGTCGAAGCCACGCGCCCGGACAGCCCCGACTCCGCGTTATAGGTCCTGTAAAAAACGGTGGATCCCAGAATGGCCCAAGCCACCGCAGTGCAAACGAAAATCGCAATGATCGCCGCAATCCGTTTTAACATGCTGGGTTGTGCCTCGACTCTCTCCGCCAGACCCCAACCTACCTCGCCTGGTTGGTGTTGTCAAGTACTTTTCATTGTAAAGTACAAGCAGGTGCGAGGTTCTGCTTTGCTCCATGCAGGGACGGACTTCGGTCCGCCCTCTCTACTCCCTACTCCCATCGCGCTACCCAGGGCCGTCATTCCGAGCGAAGCAAGGAATCTCTCTTCACTTCTTTTTGCTCCTCTTCGGCGGATTGGGACATGCCGAGGGACACCAAGTTGTGCTAGATTGACGGGCATCCGGTCTTGGCACAGCGGCACTGGGATGTGCCGCTTGTAAACTCTCCCTGAACGCTTCTCACATTGGTCCGCGGTAATCTGCAGGAGGCTCCGTGAAAATGTCGAGTCTGATGGGACTACTGGCTTGCGAAACATGGAAGAAGTCCGCGGCAAGGACGCGCACTTTCGCGCTGCTATGCGGTGCGTTGTTGATGGCCACGCCGGTAAAGGCGCAGGGCCCCGGGCCGCTTCCGGCCACACCGAAAAAACCGGTCGAGGATGAGTATCACGGCGTCAAAGTCACCGACGACTACCGCTGGCTGGAGAATTGGGACGATCCGGCGGTGCGCGCGTGGAGCGACGAACAAAACCAGCGGACGCGCGCGTATCTGGATGGTCTGGCGGTGCGTGAGCCGATCCGCAAGTGGCTACGTGAGGTAGCCAACGCAACCTCCGTCAGTTATTACGCGATCCGGTTTCCGCACGATGTCTTTTTTGCCATGAAGACGCAGCCGCCAAAGAACCAGCCGTTCCTGATTACGTTGAAATCTCTCGATGACCCGGCTTCGGAGCGCGTGATTCTCGATCCGAATCAACTCAATTCCAAGGGCACTACGGCGATCGATTTCTACGTGCCCTCACTCGACGGTCGATACGTGGCCGCCTCGCTCTCGGAAGGCGGCAGTGAAGAAGGAACGGTGCACGTATACGACGTGGCGAGTGGAAATGAGACGGGAGACGTGATCCCGCGAGTCAACAAGGGCACCGGCGGCGGCAGCGTCGCGTGGAATGGCGACGGCACCGGTTTCTTTTACACCCGCTACCCGGCGGACGGCGAGCGGCCAAAGGAAGACCTGGACTTTTATCAGCAGATTTATTTTCACAAACTGGGCACTCCGGTGAGCGCGGACACGTATTCCATCGGAAAAGACTTTCCGCGCATCGCGGAAATTTTGATGCGCACCTCTGACGATGGCCGCTACGTGCTGGCGCAAGTGGCAAATGGCGACGGTGGTGAATTCGCACATTACTTGATGGATTTCAGCGCTGAACGGACGAACACGTGGATACAAGTGACGCATTTCATCGAAAAGGTCAGCCAAGCTGTTTTTGGGAAGGACCATACGCTGTATCTCCTCTCCAGGAACAATGCACCGCGCGGGAAGGTGCTGAGGGTACCGCTGGGCAAACCGGTATTGGCGAACGCGGAGACGGTGGTGCCGCAGAGCGAGGCCGCGATCGAAGCGTTTGCGCCGTCG
>Ga0137415_10006523_pt1 | contig 11568 bp, 8 predicted proteins | sample CZODoug3_1_1_16f_FD_183082 | JGI IMG/M metagenome (GOLD analysis project Ga0137415, IMG submission 183082) | Vadose zone soil fungal communities from Angelo Coast Range Reserve, California, USA - CZODoug3_1_1_16fungal (Hybrid Assembly) | ecosystem: Environmental > Terrestrial > Soil > Vadose...
TTCATCAATGTATTTGGTTAGCGACTTTCTTTATATTTGAGATCTAAATAGGATATAGAAAGTAAATTTCCTAAATTTAAGTGAATTATAAGATACTATGAAAAATCAAATCAATTCTTTATTATTAAGGTAGCCTTCATCAGTTTAATATTCTTGGTTGTTATTATTCTTATTATTTTAATACTATATGGTATTATTATATTAAAGTAAATAAAACTATATATTAAACATAAAAAACAAAATTAACCCCCACTGACGCCACTCTAAATATTATTAGGATTTACAGGATAAATGAGATTATATCTAAAAAATGAAAGCCTCTTTTTGGCGGTATATTTAATTATAATTTCCCTCTTATTTAATATCAGCTATAATATATAATATCTAGGAATAAATAATTGATATTATATTAATATAGGTGGATTCTCAATTCTTTTTTTATTAAAAGGAAAGCCTCTAAAATTCCTACCACTGTTAGTGCCTATCTAACAAATTTTGGACTAAATTTTTCAGTAATCTTAATTAAAATTTAAGAATGAGAATGAAAAATCTCTAGAATAAGTAAGAAAACCTAGATGCGACTTCAGGTTCATAATTCCAAATTCTATCTCAAATTAGTATATCATGGTTAGTAGGATAAAAATTTTCTGATTAATTATATATATCCTGAATAATATAAAATTTATTAATAATTTTATGCTTTAATACTGAATATTTACCATTATTTAAAATAAATTTAGGAATTAAAAATATAGAGAACTGGAATCATTTTTTTAAGTTTAAGAAATATAATTCAGAGTTGAATTCCAAAAAATAGAAATATGAGATATATGAAAAAGAGTCAAATTTAAAAAATAATAAAGGATAAAATAAGAAATGAAACAAATAATAGAATTTTAATTTAGCTGAAATAATCAAATAATCATTATAAATAATTGAAATTTCAGGTCCTTATAAAAAATAAAATTTATAATAAGCAAGAAAATGAAAGTGTCTCAAATATTTTATTCCTAAATTCTTCTATATTATTATTGATTCTTTGAGATATTTAAAAATTTAAATAGATAAAATATTCTTCTATTTGTGAAACTAATTGGGTTTTAAGATTTAAAAGTAATAATATAAAATCTCTATATAAGAAAAGAATAGTACTATTTTTAAATTAAGGGTATCAAATATTAGATAAGTGAAATCAAGCTTATTTTTTATTAATTCTTCTAATAATATAAATTAAATATTGAATTGTTATTGTTTATTAGAACCAAAAAAAGAGAGAAAAAAATAAATTTAAAAAATTAGTCCAGTAATGATTAGTCACTAGGTTAAAAGAAGTTAAGTAACGAGACTCTTCTATTTATTATATAGAATAATATGTTATATTGAGAGCCAATAATTTAATGGTAGAATGATTTCTTGATGAGAAATCTGTAGAAGTTCAAATCTTTTTTGGCTTAATAACAACAAATATTATTTTAATAATAAAATATTGTTATAGTGCCAAAAAGAATATTAAATTTTATTAGTATTTAATTAAGTCTATAATTTTATTTATATATATAATATATAACCTCTTTTTATTTTTCAGTTAATATTATATAATAAAATAAATTTTCTAATATTGTGATATTTTGTCATGGTTATAATTATTATTAATTATTAATCTAATTAAACTCATTTTTTTATATCTCTTTATATTTAAAAAATTAAAAAAAATCTAAAAATTAAAAAAATAAAGAAATAAATATAGGAAAATATTTATTAAATAATATAATAAAAACACAAAAACACAAAACACACAAATGAGAATATTAAAAACACATGTATTATTTAGATTGTTAAATTCATATGTGGTAGATTCACCACAACCTGCTAATATTTCATATCTTTGGAATTTTGGTTCATTATTAGCTGTATGTTTAATAATACAAATACTTACTGGAGCTTTTTTAGCAATGCATTACACACCTAATGTTGATTTTGCATTTAATAGTGTAGAACATATTATGAGAGATGTAAATAATGGTTGGTTAATTAGATATACTCATGCTAATGTAGCCTCATTCTTTTTTATATTTGTTTATATGCATGTAGGTAGAGGATTATATTATAGTTCTTATAAAACACCAAGAGTATTAGTTTGGTCAATTGGAGTTATCATTTTAATACTTATGATGGCTATAGCATTTCTGGGTTATATAAATAGCCCAAAATGGTTTAATAAAAGTATTTTTTATGCCATTTTTTTAGTTATTGTATATTACATTGTGCAAAATTCAACTAATAAAAGTGAGGCAGGAAATATTATGGTAAATACAAAGTATAATAAATTCAATAATAAGGCAAAATTCCCTTTAGATAATTTTAAAATAAGAAGTTTTAGTACAATTTCTTCTTCAAATAAAGGTAATGAACCTTTATGTTCAGAAAGATTGATGACATTAATTAAAGAATTAGGGTTAGATCCAGTTCATATATTTGAAAATTTAGATTCAGAAAATATTAGAAAAGAAATATTAGATAAAACTAAAGGTTTAAGCGGTATATATATGATAGTTAATAAAATAACTAAAGATTACTATATAGGTTCTGCAGCAACTAATAGATTTTATGCTAGATTCAGTAATCATTTGATTTATTTCAGAGGTAGTAAAATAGTGAAATTAGCAGTGAAAAAATATGGATTGAAAAATTTCGCTTTTATTATATTAGATTTATATTCTAATATTGTGACTAAAGAAAACAATAAGGAATTGTTAGATTTAGAAGATAGATATTTAAAAATATTCTTACCTAATTATAATATTTTAACTGAGGCAGGTTCTAGTTTTGGTTATAAACATACAGAAGTTGACAGACAAAAAATGAAAGATGTTTTTAATGATGCAAGACGAGAAATGATAGGTAGTTTAAATAGAGATAAAAAGCTTTCTCTTGAAACAATAGAAAAAATGAGAGCAAAATCTTTGAATAGACCTCCTATGTCTGAGGAAACTAAAAAAAAATGTATTACTAATACGAGACCTGTAGTTTTATATAATCTTAATGGAACTGTTTATGGTGAATATTCTACTATTTTAGATGCAGCTAATTCTATAAACTGTTGTGAAAAAACTATTATAAGTGCCTTAAAAACAGCTAAAGGTTTAGTAAAAAGACAATGAATAGTTAAAGATTTCCAAAACAAACAAAAATAAGAGATTAAGAAATAAATATATAACGCCGTATCAATCTTAATTTATTATATTTTGTTTTATTAAATCATAGTCCCGCAAGTAAAAATTTTTCTGCAATCTTTATAGAAAAAGAAAGATTAAAGTGGTATATCTCGACGGAGATATAGAATAGTCTTTAAGATTATTTGGCGATATTAGTGAAAACGATCAAAGAAGATTTCACTTTAAGATCGTCGGTTATATAAATGATCGCGACAGACTGGGTCACTAATGGGTGTCTGAAATGATGCTTAATGCACAGTCGAAACTTTTTGTTGAATTAATATTAATTTCACTAATAGAATATACGAATTTAAAGTTATTCTAGCTTATTATATAATTTACACGAACATATATATTAAGTAAGTTTGTATGTTCTACCTTATGGACAAATGTCACTTTGGGGTGCAACAGTTATTACTAACTTATTATCAGCTATTCCTGTTTTTGGACAAGATATTGTAGAACTAATTTGGGGAGGATTTAGTGTAAGTAATGCTACTTTAAATAGATTCTTTTCTTTACATTATTTATTACCATTTTTATTAGCAGCTTTAGCTGTTGCCCATTTAATAGCTCAAATTGTAGGGCCTTTATACTAGTAATAGTAATATTTGAATCAAGCTAATATGCTGGAAAATCCTAAAGCTTAATTTACGTCTAGCTTTCCTTTTTATTTAAGCCTATAGATTAAAAATATAAATATAGGAATAAACGTAAAAATAATTAAGATGAACAATGGATAATCAGCAGGAAATATAAAATTTAATAAAATTGGATATCCTCAGAGACTACACGCTTGACACCCTATTAAAATTAAAATAGGGTGGATGATATAGTCCAAATTATACTGAAAAGTGTAGATATTATTGTTTAAATTTAATTTATGTTTAACTAAATATTTTGATTCTAGCACGAGTACTACCATAATAAGATTCAGTAATGCAAAAAGAGAGAAATTAAAAATTGGATTCTTATTTAAAAACAAATTTTAATAGGAAATATTCTTGGAGCTCTATATATATCTATATATGAGAAGGAGATGAAAAAGCTAATATCAGAATAAAATTTAGACAAGGTTCTATAAAGGATCTTATTTATTATTTTTATATTTTTGAGTTTTTTATTCACTCCTCCTTCTGTTTCAACATATAAAGAGAAAACACAGGGACAATTAGAGACAATTTAGATTTTTCTATTTTAGTTCTTCTTTGTTTTTAATGAATTATATGAATCTTTCTATTTGGAAGGAACAAAAAATCATTCCAAAAAAGATAGTAGTTTCTTTTAATGCCAGTTTGTTTAGTTTACTGGATAAGGGTTGATGGTAGTTTTAAAGACTCCGGTTTAGAATTATATAAAAATTTAGTTTGAAAGAATTGAATTTTTTATTTGAAAGGTTAGAAAAAAAACTTCTATTAAAGCATTCAATTAATATTTATAATAGAATAGAAAAAAATCAAAGAATACTTTATAAATTCAAAAACAAAAATCAAATATCTTTAGTCACATAAATCCTTAGTAAAGATATAGATCCAGATAACAGATATAAATTAAATATTAATAAGCAATAAAACTTGCTACATGTGCATGGATCAAATAATCCAAATGGAGTCACTTCACATGGAGATAGAATAGCAATGCACCCTTATTTTATTTTTAAAGATTTAATTACTATTTTTGCATTTTTATTAATTTTATCTATTATTGTATTCTTTTATCCTAACTTATTAGGTCATAGTGATAATTATATCCCTGCTGACCCTATGGTGACACCAGCTTCAATTGTGCCAGAATGGTAAATTAAAAGATGCCATGCATGAGATTAATCTTATGAAAAATAAAACTTTACTATATGCTGGAAAATCCTAAAGATTTGGATACCTTAATTATCTTGTGGTACTCTACAAAGGTTTATTTAATTATTTTATATGGCTAAGTGATATATTTTAGATTTATATTTATATATTTATATGTTTATATTTTTATATTTATATATTTATATATTTATATATTTATATAATAGAGGATTATTCTAATAAATTTAACCTCTAGATATATAGAGCTGTATAAAAAAATAGGTGACAATTTCAAATATGTTACAATGGACTATCAGCAGGAAATCTAATTTTGTTTTTATCTTAGTAATTAAAAAATATTATAATTAAAAGATACTAACAATGTAGAATCCTCAGAGACTATATGTAAAGCTCCTTTAGAGAAATAAAAATGATAAAAAAACAAAACAAAACAAAACATTAAGGATGAAGAAAGAGTCCAGCTGTTATTGAAAGATCACAGATATAAATATATAATTTATATTAAAGAAATAATTAAGATAAAAATATTTAATGTCATATATGACAAAATGACACAACCTGAATTATATTTAAAAATATTCATTAATATTTAGATTTAAAATTTAAATATAGCAAATCTTTAATAAAACAAAAAAGATATAATTATTCTTGACTGAGATTAATATTTTATTTTAACAAAGAAATATAAATCGTAATCATAGATTTATTTAGATTCTATTTATTTTAAGATAAATTATTTTTACTCTTTCCATTCACCTTTAAAATAATTATCAACCAAAGTTTAATTAATAGAAATCTATATATAATGAAAGTTTAGTTATATTCCCTTTTTTTACCCTATTTTTTTAATATTTTGTTTATTGTGATCTTTTACCCTTTTATGCTATATTGAGATCAATACCTAATAAATTATTAGGAGTTGTTGCTATGTTTGGATCCTTATTAATATTATTAATATTACCTTTAACAGATTTATCTAGAATAAGAGGAAATCAATTTAGACCAGCTATGAAATTAGCTTTCTGGTTCTTTGTTGTTGACTTTATTATTTTAATGTGGATTGGTTCACAACATCCTGTTAGTCCCTATGTAGAGATAGGTCAAATCGCTACAGCCTTTTATTTTTCTTGGTTTTTAATCATTGTGCCTTTAATAGGTATAAGTGAAAATACTTTAATTGATATTGCTACAACTACTGAAGAATAAATATTAGAGAAAATTTAAAATTTATATCAAAAACAATAAATATATATAAACAATTTAATAATTTAATCCTTATTATTTTTAATATTTATAACTTGTTATATAAATATATAAAGCCTTGTTCTATTTTTATGTTATAGTTTTGGTGACTAACTATCACTAATAAAGAAATTAACCCCTTTATGTAGGAGGCTTTATTATCTGTTATATTTTAATTATTAAGAGAAGAGAATAAAGAAAAGGGCTTCGGAATAAATGGAAATTACAAGAGGTAAATTAAAGAGAAGTTTGTAATTTAATTTTTATAAATTTTATAATTTCATTGTTAGTTTTGTTTTTTTGTAATTTGTTTAAATTTATAAAGGTTCAAATCCTTTACTCTTTAGATTATATCCTAAAAATAAATAATATAATAAATTATTGTTTTTAATTAAATTCTGATATAAGAATCTTACCTCAAAGTTCAATCTTAAGATGCTATTTAACTAACTCATTAGGTTTAAATTGAAAATATATATTTTGTTTTTTTAATACCAGTTTAAAGTTAGAGTCGTGAATTAATCACAAGGCATTTATCTCTAAAATTTAAAACTAATATTTTTTTATATTTACTAAAATTATAATCAAGTCTACCACTGAATTAAAAGCAAACTTAAACTATAAAACCCCTATTGGTTTTTTAAAAAATTTGATTAGATTAGTAATAGAAATAGAAATATAATTTGCCTATTTCCCAAAAATAGTAGTGAATCAGGAACCAAAATATAAAAGAAAAAGGCAATTATTACTATAACGTAAATTCTCTACTAGATTCAGTGTAGGGATCCAAATTAAAAATATATAATTATAAATTAGGAAAGGTTCATTATTTATCAAGAGAAAAAAGTAAATTAAGAGCGACAATAAAATTTATTTTAATTATGTTTTTCAATCCTATTTTTAATCCTATCTTTAATGATGTAGCACAACCTTGGCAATTAGGATTTCAAGATAGTGCAGCTCCAGGGTTTACAGGTCTGGTGACTTTGCATAACACTGTTGGATTCTATTTAGTTGTTATTTGTTTTGCTGTATTTTGGTTTCTTTTTTCAATAATGTATTATTATAACTCAACTAAAAATCCTATTGCCTATAAATATCTGACACATGGTACTGTACTAGAATTAATATGGACAATTTCACCAGCTTTAATCTTAATAGCTATTGCTTTTCCTTCCTTTAGATTATTATATTTAATGGATTATCCTATACTTGGTGTTAGTTAAATTTTTATATTTATATTTATATTTATATTTATATTTAAATACTGCCAGTGACTAAGCAAATTTTAATTACAAAGCTCAATAATAGTAGTATAAATTGAATTCCTTATAGAAATATTGGAGCACACTATAATTATTAGCTTTAAAAATTATATAGAGATGCAAGAATATTTACACGTCTTGTTATTCCTCAACTAATCATTTTTATTTTGGGAGATGCTTCCATTCTTTTTAGTAAAATATTCATCACACCATAGTTTCTATTGACATTAAAAAAACAACAAACAAAACATAAATTATTATGTCTCTTTTTCATCTACTATTACACGATTGTGAGAGGGATCTTTTAAATTAAATTTCTTTGAAAATTGGTTATAGTCACTCTTTATATGAATATAGTGCCTTGAGGCTATAGAAATGAATATTTGATTTTTATTTGTTTAAATTAATAGAGGTTAAACCTGTGGAAACAATTAATTACGAATTATTACTATTTATACGAAATATTTTATCTTATTGGTTAAGGTTGAAAAAGGTTGGATTAACAGCTATTTTATCTACATACTAAAGATTTGACCTTTTTAGATCTCTATTTGCTAACAGCTATTTGACATTACCAATTTTCATTGTTTTGCTTTATTATTGCCCATTTTGTCAGATCAGTTCTCTCACTTAAAAACTAATAATCTTTTTCGTAGCTTAGTCAGTCAGTCATTTTCACTAGAATATTAAATAAAATTTAATACAAACATCCAGTAAAACTTTGTCCCCTTTAGTTGAAAGGCTAATTGAAAATTTCACTATATGCTGGAATCTTCTGAGAATTACATGTACGAAATATTTTCTAGTTATCAAACATTTTAAAAATATTATAACTATTTTTCTTTTACCTAAAAACAATAGGGTGAAATAAAAAATAAATATTCGTGATAATCGTCGTAATGAATTCTTTTTTTTTTTCTCTCTTCTTGGAAGCTTATAAGTTGGAGAGGGTTTAAAAGGAATACAGAACAATCAGCAGGAAACCAAATTGCTAATTCATAACTATTTTGCAAAAGTAGGTTCCTCAGAGACTAGATGTGAAACGTTCTTATATAGTGACAACTCTAATATAAGGATGAAGATATAGTCCAAATTTCCTTTACTTTATATATTATAATACCTCGTAAATATAAGAGTGGGAGGGAAAAAGGAAGTAATTTCACCAACATTAACAATAAAAGTAGTAGGTTATTTAAACATTGGCCTAAAATCATATATATTAAATAAAATAAAAGACACCAAATTAGGTCAAAAAAATATTATCCTACAACTATTTCATTTTTTTGGTTCTATATTTTTTTATATTAAGAGTTATAAAAATATTATATCACTTTATTTTTATTTGTTAAATTTTTATACATTAGCCTTTAAATTTAATTTATATCTATATTTTAGTCATAGGATAGAGACTGGTAGAGATCCTTACAGTAATTGTAAGAGTGTTTATACAAATAAATATAATTTATATTTACCTAATAAAACATTTCATACTAGAAAATCTTATTATCCATTATATTTATCTAACCAAAATTATCAAATTAAAACAATACCAAATTATTATATATTAAATAAAAATAAATTCTTTCATAATAATTGTAGAGCTATTAATAGAATAGGGCCTCATAATCTAGATGTAATATCAATAATATTTGGTTTATTCTTAGGAGATGGTTATATCCAAAATAGATCTGGGGAAGGAGTAAGAATTTATATTAAACAAAATATAATACATAAAGAATTTTTATTTAGTCTATATGAATTCTTTTTTAATAGAGGATATTGTAATAATCTAAAGCCTATAAAATATACAATAATTATTAAAGAATTGGATAAACACAAATATGGGTATGCCTTTAATACTTATACCTTTAGAAATTTAGTCTGGATATATAAACAATTTTATAAAAAAGGGAAAAAAATAATCCCACTTAATATAGAAAAATATATAACACCCTTAAGTTTAGCCATCTGAATTAGTGCAGATGGTGGTTGGACAGGTAGTGGTGTTAGAATATCTTGTAATAGTTTTACATATAGAGATATAGGTATTTTAGTAGATAATTTAAGAAATAAATTTAATTTAGATTGCACAATAGAAAAAATATATATGAAAAATAAATATTCTATATATATAAAACCAAATTCTATTTCTAATTTAAGAATTTTAATTTTACCTCATATACATAATTCTATGTACTATAAATTAGGCTTAGTTTAAATTTATATATTTTTATTTAAATGACTATAAATACCTTTACCTGTATAGTGAAAATAGAATGTTGTAGTATAATAAAGTTCTTTTAAGTCTATCTTCAGTAGAAAATTTTACAGAAAGATATAAATATATTTGATAGTCGTGAGATATTTAATTAATAAATACCTCTAAGAATTTGACAGGATTCTTTAAAGAAACTAAAATTTTATATAAATAATATATTTTATAGTAATTCTTTTGGCGACACTAGTGAAAACAGTTAAAATGCTATAAATTTGATACCGTTTATAGTACAAGACTGTCAGTAAATGGTTTATTTTTTTTTCATTTGTTGCCACAGACTGGGTCACTGGTGGGTGAGAGATTAAATTTTATAATCTCTTGCTTAATGTACAGTCGAAATAGATTTAAATTAAAATTTAATTATTTTTTTTAATTCTTTGCACCAATGGTATTGGTCTTATGAGTATTCAGATTTTATCACAGATAGTGGAGAATCTATTGATTTTGACTCTTATATGATTCCTGAATCTGATTTAGAATTAGGGCAATTCCGATTATTAGATGTTGATAATAAACTTATAATACCTGTAGATTGCCATATAAGATTAATTGTCACAGGTTCAGATGTTATCCATTCTTATGCAGTACCCTCTTTAGGATTAAAATTAGATTGTGTACCAGGAAGATTAAATCAAGTTTCTTTCTTGGCTGAAAGAACTGGAATATTTTATGGTCAATGTTCAGAAATTTGTGGGGTTTGGCATGGATTTATGCCTATTGTAGTTGAAGCAGTATCTTCTCCAGATTTCTTAGTCTGGATTGATTCAGCTTCTCAATAAATAAAATCTCTTTTTTCTTAATACTTCCAATTTTAATTTAATTCTTTATAGAAAAATAAAAATAAAAACCAAAATTTGATAAGAGATATTACCAATAAATAGTTATCTTTATATTATATTCTCACTATTAAATAATAATAAGATATTATAATGTAATATAGATATGGTCCCTATAATTTGTCTCATTTTTATAACCCCTATAAATATTAAAAAAATGACAGAGTTGGATGTTGTATTTGTAATTTAATCTTAATTAGGATTCCAAACTTAAAGCTAAAAGGTTCATCACTTAAAAAAGAAAGTATTTAAAAGATTATTTTTCTAAATATAATAACTAGTTTTAAAAATATAAAAGCTCTTAAATCAAATATAGATTAGAAACAAAATTCCAACTATTAAAATAATCAGAGTTAAGAATATAAGTTAAAATTTTTTTAATAAAGTGAAAGTGATATTTTTTTATTAAAACTCTAATTTATTTATTTACTAAAACCTTATATATTACATATAAATCTTTATAATATAATACTAGTCATCTCTCTTTTTATTTGTATAACTCTCTCTATAATATTAAATAATTTAATATTAATCTTTTGTATAACCTATATAATTAGTGACTTAAATTATTAACAAATAAATTATTATAAAAATAAATATAGAATTGTAAACTAGATTATATTTAGATAGGTAGTTTAGATTTTTAGTAATTCTTTTTATCTTTACTCTAAAAAATTATAAATAGATAAATAAAATACAAGAATATATATATATAAATATAACTCTTAAATTAACAAATAAAATTAGAATCTCCAATAACATATAAATAACTCTGTATACAATTTTATCATATGTTATTATTAACCTTATAAAATATATGTAATAATATAAACTATATAGCAATTTTAATTTAAGCAATCTAAGTAAATATAATTATATTTTATAGTTAATATCTTATCTAGCTGTATATAACTT
>Ga0137415_10006525_pt1 | contig 11567 bp, 8 predicted proteins | sample CZODoug3_1_1_16f_FD_183082 | JGI IMG/M metagenome (GOLD analysis project Ga0137415, IMG submission 183082) | Vadose zone soil fungal communities from Angelo Coast Range Reserve, California, USA - CZODoug3_1_1_16fungal (Hybrid Assembly) | ecosystem: Environmental > Terrestrial > Soil > Vadose...
TGATCGAGCCGGGTCCCAGGAATGCGCTTAGGTCACCACGAAGGAAGCAGTATGCCCCCAACCGCCGGTCATAACAAATTCGCTCAGTGGCTTGCGTGTTCGAGGCGCCAACTCGCGGTCGCGCAGCTTCTCCGGGAGCAAGTCCGGATTGCCGGGATACCCGATGGCCATTGCCGCCACCGGCTCCCAATCCGCTGGAATCGCAAATGTCTGCCGCGCTTTCTCCGCATCAAACCCAGCCATTTGGTGGACCTGCAAGCCGCGCGCGTTCGCTTCCACGGTGAGCTGCGCGGTCGCACTGCCCACGTCATGCAGAGCCACGCGGTTCGGTTTACCCTCACGCTGCGTTTTCAGATGGGCCACGGACAACGCCAGCACCGGCGCGTGCTTTGCCCAGCTGGCATTGAATTCCACTAACACGCCCAGCATCTTAGCGAAGTTTTCCGGGTCGTCTTTTGTAGCTACCAGATAAACCCACGGCTGCTCGTTGTTGCTGGACGGCGCCCACCGCGCTGCCTCGAAGAGGCTCCGCAGAACGTCAGGCGCTACCACCTTCTCCGCAAACGCGCGCGGGCTCCAGCGGTTTCGTATAAGGTCATGAAGCTCTACGTCAGTGACAGCTGGTTTGTACATGGTCTCAACCAGGATAAATTGCGGAGACGTGCGTTAGATGAAGCAAATGCCCTGGTCGATGCATTTACGTCGCGCTAACCCTTCGTCGCAAGCGACGCGAATCAATTCCCAGACTTAGGAGCACCTTTTTGCACCAGCTCGACGTCGATCGTGATTGCCACATCGTCGCCAACCACCCATCCCCCATTGTCCATCTTGGCATTCCATTTCACGCCGAAATCCTGACGGTTGATCTTGGTAGTGGCGTTGGCCGCGGCCCTTTGGTTGCCCCACGGATCCTTCACCGGCGTCGTCGGTCCCTCGACCTCCAACACTACTTGCTTCGTCACGCCGTGAATCGTCAGGTCCCCGGTCACTTTCAATTTGCCGGCCTCTACCTGCTCCACTTTGGTCGATTTAAAACTTAGCGTCGGGTACTTTTCGACATCGAAGAAATGATCGCTGCGCAAATCCTTGTCTCGATCCGGCACGCGCGTGTCCACGGAAGCCGCATCGATCGTTACGTCCACGGTGGACTTGCTGATGTCTTTATCGTCCAACTGCACCGTCCCGCTCACCTTGGTGAACGCTCCCCGCACGGTCGAGATCGCCAGATGCCGCACCGCAAACTGCGCCGCGGAATGGTTCGGATCGATCTGCCAGGTGGAAGTTGCTGCGGCCGGCAGCGAAAGCGCCGCGGCAAGTGCGGTCGCCGAAATTAGTCGAACTGCGGAGTGGCCCATTATTTTCCTCATTATGTATCTCCTTTTTTCCGCGAACCGGGAAATCTTCGCGTGCTCCTAGTGAAAACCGTTCACTCGCCCTCGGGCGCGCAGATTTCGTCAAGCAAATCCGCCAATGCTCTCACGCGCCCGCTCCCCATGTGCGCAAACTGCCGCTTGTGAAGTTCGCGCACAGTCGGGTCGAGGCGCTTCAGCAGTTCCAGCCCGCTGCTTGTAATTCTCGTTTTCACCACGCGCCGATCGTCACTCTGGCGCTGCCGCGTAATCAGGTTGCGCTTTTCCATACGGTCCAGCAGGCGTGTTATGTCCGGATCGTGCGAAATCATGCGCTCGGCGATGCTGCTGCACGCCAGCCCTTGCGGCTCCGCGCCGCGCAGGATACGCAGCACATTGTACTGCGCGCCGGTAAGGCCGTTGGACTTTAGTAGCTGTTCCGCTTGCAGCGCGAGCTTGTCGGCGGCTTTTTGCAGGGCGATGAACGCCCGGGCCTCGCTGGGCAACGAGGCGCGCCGTGTATGCGCTCGACTCACACAGCAACGATAGTCGTTGCAACAGATATTGTCAAGAGGAAAAAGACTTCCTGTCACGACTTGCGCAACGGCCGCACGTGGATCTCGCTCATAAAACTGCCTTCCCTCTGCGTCACCACTGCCTCCACCGCGTGCGCCACGTCTTCCGGCTGCAGCGCCTTACTGGCGTCTTTCACTCCCCGGCCGGAGAACTCCGTCGCCACGCTCCCCGGGCAAATCACGCTGACGCGGATTCCATGATCTCGCAGGTCTTCCGCCATGCAGCCGGAAAGCCCCTGCACTCCCCACTTTGACGCGCAGTACAATCCTCCGCCCGCGAATGTGTTCCTCCCGGCCAGCGAACTGATATTGATGATGTCCCCTCCGCCTTGCCGGATCATCGACTGGACCACCGCCCGCGAAACCAGGAACACGCTTTTCAGGTTCGTGTTCAGAACCCGGTCCCATTCATCTTCACTCTTTTCGTGTGCTGGGCCGAAAAGCCCGATGCCCGCGTTGTTGACCAGGATTCCAATCGGCCCAAGTTTCGTTTCGGTCGCGGAAACGAATTTCCCAACTTCATCCGCGCGCGTCACATCCGCTGTCTGCCAGAAAACCCTTTTGGTGAGCCCCTGTAGCGCATCCGCGGTCGCGCGCAGTTTCTCGCTGTCGCGGCCACAAATGGCCACGTCCGCGCCCAGTTCGGCGAGCTTCATTGCAATAGCGCGCCCGATTCCCCGGCCGCCCCCAGTCACGAGCGCAACCTTACCCATCAGCAGTCCGCTCGTTTTTCTCGTGTCATTCGTTTTACTTATGCGAGCCATCGCAATTCTTCTTTCGTCCGGGCGACCCTTTTCGTGCCAAACTCATCTTAACATTCAGCCGCAGGGACCGCGGTGCGTGCGAGAGTGTACGCAAGCGCTCGGAGGCTTCACAGATGTAAAGTGCATAGGTCCCTGCAGAGTAACGCCTTGCAGATTTACGTGCGCTTTTCCTATAATCCCAAAGTTTTACGAGTCAGCGTCATACCCGGCAAGAGCACTCCAGGGTGTACGAGCCGTACATGAATAGGCTTGGAGTTTGAGCGAGGAGAATGGAATGAATCGAACACGTAGAGTGGCGCGCCTGGCGTTCGTCGCAGCGCTTTGCCTGGTGACTGGCGGCGCGTCAAATGCGCTCGCGCAGGCACCCGCCGGCCAGGACGCCGGTGCCGGGAAGCAGCAGTACACCATGGCGGAGTACAACGCCTACCAGGCGGCCGCTGCGGAAAAAAATCCCACGCAGCAGATCAAGCTGCTCGATGATTTCGTCTCGAAATATCCAAACTCCGCGCTCCTCGTTTACATTTACCCCCTTTATTACAACGCCTACAGCCAACTGAAAAATTGGCCCAAGGTAATCGAGTATGCGGACAAGCTCCTCGCGCTCGGAGACAAGGTCGAGGCGCCGATCCGATATCAAGCCTATTACGCCCGCGCGTTCGCTTACAGCAACCTTCCTCCCACCTCTCAGGACGTGAAAGATCAGGCCCCCAAAGCCTGTGAAGCGGCGAAAGCCGGTCTTAAGACGCTCAATGAATTAAAAAAACCGGACAACATGTCTGAAGAGGACTTCAACAAGCAGAAGCAGCAACCCGCCATCCTCTTCAATTACACCCTGGCGCAGTGCTCGATGATCCAGAAGGACTACCAAACGGCCATTGATTCCTACAAGGCCGTACTGGAAAAGAATCCAGACGACGCGATTACCGCCTACAAGATTGGCCAGGCGTACATGGCCATGAGTCCCCCGCAGCAGATGGACGCCTTCTGGTATTTTGCTAAAGCCGTCACCGCCAAGAGTGCAATTCAGCAGCAATCCACCCAGGTCAAGACGTACCTCCGTAAGCTCATTGCCAACTACCAAGGCGGCAACGTTTGCGACAACCTGGTTGACGCGGAACTCAATGAGCTCTTGCAGCTGGCCAGCAGCTCTGCCGAGCGCCCCGCCAGCTACAAGCTGCCTAGCGCCGCCGATCTCGACGCGGCCCGCAAAGACATGACCATCGCCTCCGTCATCGCCGATCTGAAAGCCGGCGGCGACAAAGCCAAGATCACCTGGTTGGCTTCTTGCGGCTTGGAGTTCCCGGATGTGCCCGGCAAGCTGATTGACGTCACTGCGGGCTCTGACGCCGTGCAGCTCAAGGTCGCCTTCGTCACCAGCGATGCTGAGTTCGACGCTAAGAACACTCCGGACATGGACGTCAAGGTGGTCGGCCAGCCCGACGCCGCCAAGCTCGAAAAAGGCAATCCGGTGCGCTTCACCGGCACCTTGGCGGCTTACGATCCCGACCCCAACTTCATGCTCCACTGGGATAAAGCCAAGGTAAACGCCGAGGACATCCCGAAAGATAAAGAAAAGAAGTCTCCGACGAAGAAGCGGCCGGCAACCAAGAAGCCCAGCCGCTAAACTTCAACTCTTGAGACGATGAAAACGGCTCGCCGAGACCTTGGCGAGCCGTTTGTCTTTGAACTAACACCACGCAAGCGAAAATCACACCACGGACCTTACCGTGAGTGGTGATTCCGGTGGTCCAATTTGTAAACGTCTATCTTGCGGCTCAGCGTGTTGCGGTGAATGCCTAGAATCTGCGCCGCACGCGACTGGTTCCCCTCCGCGCGCTCCAACACCCGCTTGATGAACTTCTTTTCAAACTCCCCTACCGCTTCATCAAACAGTATTCCCCGCTCCACCATCTGACTCACGAGTCCTTCGAGTTGATCCTTCACGGCACGCTCCAATGAGAAACGCGCGATTCCGCCCGGGCACTAGTCCAATTCCCGCCCGGTCAGAATGCGATACGCTTCCCTGTACTTGCCACGCGTTGCTGCCACGACCTCCGGAGGCAGTTCCGGGCCGGGCGGGGTTTTCGGCCAGCGAATGCTCTCCAGATAGTCGCGCACAAATTGTTTGTCGAAAGATGGCTGCGGTCCACCCGGTTTGTACTGCGCGGCGGGCCAAAATCGCGAGGAATCCGGGGTGAGCGCCTCATCGATCCAAATAAGCTCATCGCTGAGCAGGCCAAACTCAAATTTGGTATCCGCCAGCAAAATTCCTCGAGGCTCCGCGTACGCCGCCGCGCGCCGGTAAATCTCCAGGCTGACGTCGCGCACCTGCCGCGCGCGCTCATTCCCGATCAGCGAAGCTGCTCGCTCGAACGAAATATTCTCGTCGTGCCCGGTAGCCGCCTTCGTCGCTGGCGTAAAAATCGGCTCCGGCAAGCGGTCGGACTCGCGCAAACCGGGGGGCAAGGCAATGCCGCAGATTTGCCCCGTAGCGCGATAGTCCTTCCACCCTGAACCCGAAACATAGCCACGCACCACGCACTCGATCGGCAGCGGCGCCGTCTTGCGCACCAGCATCGAGCGCCCTGCGAGTTCCTCGCGATAAGCGTCGAAGGGCGCGGGAAATTCCGTCGCGCTAAGAACGTGGTTGGGAATCACATCGCGCAGCAGGTCAAACCAGAACAGCGAAAGCTGCGTTAGCACCCGCCCCTTGTCGGGAATCGGCGTCTGCAGGATGACATCGAACGCCGACAGCCGGTCCGTCGCCACAATGAGGAGCTTGTCGCCGGCATCGTAAATATCGCGCACCTTGCCGCGTGCGGCAGGCGAAATGCCGGCAAACTTCGTTTCCCGTACTACCCGCATTGCTGCACCGAAGGACACGGAAGAATTTCCTCTGCGAAAGTGTGAAGCATTTTAGCGCAGCGCAAAGCGAAGTCAATCAGGCGAGACCCAAAAAAATATTTTCAACAGGAGAAGGAAAAGAAATACCCGCGATAAAAAGAACAGGGTGGACAAACAGAAAACTTTTTCACTGCATTGGGCGCAGGCCGAAGTTCGTAGAAAGAATCGTGCAATGATCAGGCCGCGGAAGCCGCCGCTGCCGCGTTGTGCCTTCGCGTGGGCGCTTCGTCGCCTTCCCAGCGCACGCTCACCAATTTCGAAACTCCAGGCTCCTGCATCGTCACGCCGTACAGCACGCTGCCCGTCTCCATCGTCTTGCGATTGTGCGTCACGATGATGAACTGCGTCTGACTGCTCATCTCTCCGACGAGTCGCGTGAAGCGCCCCACGTTCGCTTCGTCCAGCGGCGCGTCCACCTCGTCCAGGATGCAAAACGGGCTCGGCTGATACCGGAAAATCGCAATCAGCAGCGCCAAGGCCGTCATAGCTTTCTCGCCACCGGACAGCAACAGGATATTCTGCAAACGCTTCCCTGGAGGTGATGCGACCACATCAATCCCCGCGTCTCCCGAGCTATCCAGCTCCGTAAGCCGCATCTCCGCCGTTCCGCCGCCAAAGATCGTATGGAACGCTTCCGAGAAATTGTGATTGATGCTGTTGAACGCTTGCTCGAATTTCTCCCGCGAAACCAGATCCAATTCCGTGATCGCCTGCTGCGTATCCGCAATCGACTGCAGCAAATCGTCCCGTTCCCGCGTCAGGAATGTAAACCTCTGATCGCACTCGTTATACTCCTCGAGCGCCATCATGTTTACCGCGCCCATCGACTCGATCCGCTCCTTCATCTCCCGATAATTCGTCTCCGCGATGGCCAGCTCTTCTCCGCTTATGAACGCCGTCTCCGTCGCGATCAAATCCTCCGGCTGCGCATTAACCTCGGTCATGCACGTCTCGCGCAGATGCTGCCGGTCCGAATCGTTCCTCGCCCGCTCCACTTCCGCGTGACTCCGCTGCTCGCGAACCTCCTGCAGCGTCTGCCGTGCCATCCGCAAGCGGTCTTCCATCTGCGTAACGCGTATCCGCCCGCTCTCCCACTCCTGCTCCAACTCACGCTGCCGAGTCTCCAGCCGCAGTTTCTCCACGCGCAAGCCTTCCAGTTGCTGCGCAAGCTCCTCGCTCTGTTTCACAAGCCCCGCTGCCTCTTCGTTAACAGACGCTTCCTGTTGACGCAGCGCCGCCTCGCGCCGCTCCAGTTCCGCTCGCTCTTCAATCAACCGCGAAGCCACCGCCTCCGCCGCAGCCAGCCGCTCGTTTAGCCCCGCCAGTTCCGCTCGCCCACCAGCCAATTCATTCTGCTCCGCCTGAATCGACCCGCGAAGCTCCGCCAACTCCGTTGCCAATCGCGAGCTCTCCAATTCCGCCTCCGCCCGCGAAGTCGCCGCCGCCGCAAGCTGGTGTTGCGCTCGTTCCGCCCGCAGCCGCGCGTTTTCCACATCCTGCCGTATCCGCCCCAACTCGCTCTGGCAGAGCGTCAATTCCAGGCCCAGCCGCGCCAGCTCCGCCTGCGTCTGCTCGTGCCGGTGCTTCGCGGCATACACTTCGCGCTCCGCAACCTGCTTCTGCGCGTTCACCTCGTCCAGCGACTGCTCCGTCGCACGCAGATCGACAATCAACGTCTCCAGCGCCGCCCGCGCCTCTTCCCCGCGCTTCTCCAATTGCGCGATCTCCCCATCCAGCGTCCGCAATTCCCTCTTCATTCCAAGCGGGCCTGCCTCGTCCGCCCGCCCGCCGGTCACCATGCGCCCCTGATAGCAAGTCCCATCCGGCGTAACAAACGCGTACTGCGGATTTTCGCGCGCCAGGTTTTCCGCCGCCGCCGCATTCTCCGTAAGATATCCCGCACGCAACCGCGGCAAAAACTGTTTCGCCGCCGCTCCCAGCGGATCGCGGAATCCCACCAATTTATCGAGCCGCGAAATCACTCCGTCTTCCGCCCGGAAATGCACGATCGGTTCGTATTCCGCCAGCTTCAAGTTGCGGAGCGAGTCCACAAAGAACGTCGCGCGCCCGCCGACCTCATCGCGCAACAACGAAACGCCCGCGCGCGCATGATCGAACGTCTCCACCACGACATATTCCAGCTCATCCCGCAGATACTGCTCGATCGCCGCCTCATGGTGCTCTTCCACTTCCGCATAGTCGGCCAGCACTCCCACCGCGTGGAAGTCCCGCCCCGCCCCGCTCTCATTCGCGGCAAACAATTTCTGCACCGCATCCGCCGTATACGACCGGTCGTTCAAGATTTGCGTCAGCGTCGCATGCCGTGCCTTCACTCCCACCACAGACTCTCGCAGCGCGTCCGCCTGCGCCGCCATCGCTTCGCGTTCCTGCCGCAACGTCGCAATCGAAGCCTGCAGCTCAGCCGCCTTCGCCATCAGCGCATTCAACTGCCCGCTAGCCGCCTCAAATTCCATCGCCGCGCGCTCCGCGTCATCGCGCACCTTGATCGACGACTCCAGCAGCTCCGCCTCGCTAGCCTCCCGCTTCTGCAGCGCCGCATTCTGATGGACCAGCGCCTCTTCCGCCTGCTTCTGCTCGCCATGCAAACGCAGCAGACTCTGCCCCGCCTCCGAAGCCGAAGCCCGCAGCGCCTCAATCCGCAGCTCCCAATCCCGAATCTGCGACCCGCGAGTTTCCGCCCGCGCCGCCAACTCCTCAACGCGCTCGCCCAACACTCCCGACTCATCCCGCAGCGCAATCACCGCCTGCTGCTGCGCCGAGTTCCGCGCATCCCACTCCGCCGCTCGCGTCCCCGCTTCCGCAATTTCCGCCGCAATCTGCCCGTGCCTGCCCGCAAGCTCATCCGTGCGCTGCCGGTTGAACGCAATCCGATTCTCGCTGCGATCCACTTCCAGCGCCGTCAAGTTCAAATGATTCTGGTTCTGCCGCAGCTCCGCATCCAGCGTATAAATCCGCTGATTCAGCGCGTCCTGCTCGCTTTCCTCCCGCTGAATTTCCTGAGCATGATGCGCTTCCGCCGCTGTCAATTCCGCAAGCCGCGCGCCGACCCGCTCGGCCTCCGCGTCCAATTCCCGCGCCTTCCCCGCCAACATTTGCCGCACGATCCCGCGCATCTGGTCGCGAATTTCCGAATACCGCCGCGCCTTAGCCGCCTGCCGCTTCAGCGAACCCAACTGCTTCTCGACTTCCACCACAATGTCGTTCACGCGCGACAAATTCACCTTCGACGATTCCAGCTTCGCCTCAGCCAGCCGCTTCTTGGTCTTGAATTTCGTTACGCCCGCGGCTTCCTCAATAATCGCCCGCCGCTCCATCGGCTTGGTCGACAGAATCAACCCGATGCGCCCCTGCTCGATGATCGCGTAGGAATCCGGCCCCAGCCCCACGCCCATAAACATTTCCTGAATATCGCGCAGCCGCCCAACGCGGCCATTAATTAAGTACTCGCTCTCCCCAGAACGATACAGCCGCCGGCTAACCACCACCTCGCCCGGCTTCATTGCCAGCACCGGCTTGTCCGCCGCCTTCTTCCGCCGCTTCCCCCTAACAAACTCCGGCTCAGCAGCCGCCTCTTCCGCAGGCGCTCCCTCTTCTTTTACTGGCGCAGCATTCTGAGCCAGATTTAACCCTGAAGTCTGAATGTCGTCTGTAGCGCTCTTCTCTGCGCCCTCTGTGCTCTCACCCTCGGTGATCTCTGTGTTAGGTCCTAGGTTCTCGCTCTCGCTCGGCGCTGCCCCCTCCAGCACAAACCGCGCCGCCTCCGCCAGTTCCGGGTCCTCCAGCGTAATCGTCACTTCCGCCAACCCCATCGGCGGCCGTTTCGTTGTCCCATTGAAAATGCAATCCGCCATGCGCTCCGCCCGCAGCGATTTGTGGCTCTGCTCGCCCAGCACCCAGGAAATCGCATCGACCACGTTCGACTTCCCGCATCCATTCGGCCCCACGATGCAAGTCGTCCCCGTCCCGCTGAACGTCACCACCGTCCGCTCGCAAAACGACTTAAAGCCCACGATCTCCACTTTTCGCAGCTTAAGCAAGGTCTCCCCTTTTGTCCCTCATTGCACAGCCAATCTCAGAGTCGCACCCACATTCGCCCCGCGCAACCACTATCCTTCGCGCCAACGCAGCCCTATCCCCAGTGTTACCAACAAACTGCTGCGCCGGGTCCACTCGCGCGGTACTCCGTGCAAGAGAAACCAATCCTTTATTCTTTTGGGGAAGGAGGTACGTCGACGTCAATCCGACCGTGACGCGGTCGCCCGTCAAAACGTGTGGCAGGTTCTCGATCAGAGCCCAGCCGCCTGGCGCGTGAATGGCGGTACGGGAAAAAACACTAACACGAACCCTTGTCCCTGTAAAGCACCTCCCAACAGGTGGTACCCACCCCGTAAGTCCCCCACAAGGAACCATGTGGAGTGCGGCGGTCTTGTGCACCCTGAGCCTCGAAGGGCCGCCGCTTTTGAGGAGTCAACCCATACGCAAATTCACCCAACCGTCGAAGACCGCTCGTCGCGCATTCCGAGCGCCGGAGGTGCGGCACAAGCTCAACCGATCGCAGGGCCACCAACGCCTATCCCGCCAAACCACGCTACTTCCCCGCATTCTCCCCCTTCAAATACTTCTCATACCACCCCAAAATCCGATTCAACCGATCCACCAAATGCTTCTCCTCCCGAAATCCATGCGGCTCCCGCGGATAAACCACCAACTCCGTCTCCACTCCATACCGCTTCAACCCCCGGTAAAGCTCCTGGCTCTGCCCCAGCGGATCGACCGTATCTGCATCCCCCTGCAGCACCAATGTCGGCGTCTTCGCTTTCTTCAAATGAACGAAGGGCGAGCTATTCAGAAATCCCTCCGGCTGCTCCCAAGGCACGCCATAAAACCACTCATCCCCCGCAGGATGATCCTCCGTCCCAAATTCCGAAATCAGATTCGCCATCCCCGCTCCGGAAACCGCCGCCTTGAACACGTTCGTCTGCGTAATCGCCCACTCCGCCATATATCCGCCGTACGACCACCCGCCAATCCCTAGTCGCTCCGGATCAGCAATCCCCCGCTCCACTAAATCTTCAACGCCCGCCATCACATCCTTGAAGTCGCCGCCACCCCAATCCCCGCGATTCGCCTCCACAAATTTCTGCCCATATCCCACCGATCCGCGAATATTCGGATAGAACACCGCATACCCATGCGTCACCAGCAACTGCCCCCAAGTCTCAATCGAATCCGCCCACCGGCCCGTCGGCCCGCCGTGAACCAGCGCAATCAGTGGCAGCTTGGATTTGCCGTCATATCCTTGCGGCTTCAGCAGCGCCGCCTCGATCTGCGTCCCACCAAACGATTTGTACTTAAAGAACTCCGGTTCGCTCATCTTGTACTGTTTCCACGAATCATTAAGCTCGGTCACTTGCTTCGGCGCACTCTTCTGGTCCCACAACCAAACCTCCGGCGGACGCGTTGCCCCCTGCGAAACAAACGCAATGTCCCCGCTCCCGGTCACTGCCATACCTCCCGCCGGAGCAGGCGCCGGTGCGAGATCGTGCCGCGCTCCGTTACCCGAATACGTCACCAGCAAATTCGAGAAACCATTCGCCGCTAGCAGCACCACCGAGCCATCCTTCTGCCAGTGATAATTCTGCACCAGTCGATCCAGACTCGCCCCCGTCAAATTTCGCGCCGCATGCGCCGCCACCGGCAGCAACATCAAATCGTGCGGCTCCGGCCCATCCTCGCGCGGACCAACATAACTAATCGTCTTCCCGTCCGACGCAACGCGCATCTCCCCAAACGGCCCGAGTGGCTTCACCAGCTCTTTCATCGCTCCGTCTGCAAGCTGCACGCTATAAATTCTCTCCGTGTATTGGTCTGATTCCGGATGCTCCGTACCCTTCACCACAACCCGGTCGCCCAACGGCAACCAAGCTAGTTCATTCATTTCCCAGCTAGCCTTG
>Ga0137415_10006526_pt1 | contig 11564 bp, 7 predicted proteins | sample CZODoug3_1_1_16f_FD_183082 | JGI IMG/M metagenome (GOLD analysis project Ga0137415, IMG submission 183082) | Vadose zone soil fungal communities from Angelo Coast Range Reserve, California, USA - CZODoug3_1_1_16fungal (Hybrid Assembly) | ecosystem: Environmental > Terrestrial > Soil > Vadose...
TCCGGGAAAGAGGTCGCGAGTCTTCTCGATGAATTTCGCGGCGGGTCGATAGGCTGAAATCATGACCACCGCTTTGATGGGCACCTTCTGCGCCTTCAACTGATTGACCGCATCGTCGACATCGACGGTGTTGCGCTGGTAGTTGAGCCGCAGAATGCCGCTGTCGCTCGCGCCGAGCGAACGAAATGACTTTGCTACACCTGCGAACCCCGCATCGCCGCCCGCATCCTGCTGGGCGAAAACCGCGATCTGCCTGGGTGGTATCCGGCGCATCTTGACAAAATAGCGCACCGCGGCGTCGGTCTCCTCCGCGTAGCTCGCCCGATAGTTGAATACATATCGATCCGGTGGATCATGGCGGATAACGTTCGCGCCTGTGAAGGCGCCGAAGAACAGCATCCGCCGATCGAGCGCGTACGGTAACGCGACCGCTGCGGTCGCCGTTCCGACGTTCCCAATCATGCCGAATACCTGGTCCTTCTCGTAGAGCTGCTTCATGGCATCGGCGGTGCGCGTCGGCTCAAAACCGTCGTCGGCCGCGATCAGCTTGAGCATCCGGCCTTCGATGCCGCCGGCGTCATTGACCCGGTTGAAAGCAGTATCGATCCCAAGCTTCATCTGGCGCCCAAGCTCTTTTGAAGAGCCGGAAAACGGTGCCGCGATTCCGAACCGGATTTCGCGATCGGTTACGCCGCGGACCGCGGGACCGGCGGGGACCGGTGCGGTTGGCGCCGTGGCGGCCGTGGCGGCGGAGAAAGACGATGCGGCTGACGGCGCGGCGGCAGGCGCAGGTGGTGCGATCACGGCGGGCAGAGCCGGCGCGGCGATCGATCGCTCGAGATCAGCAAGTTGGCGGTCCGCCTGTCTGCAATCCGTCTGTCCCGACGTCACGGCGCCACGGCCGTTCGCGACATTACGATCGAGCAGCTGCGTAAGATCGGAGCGCTCAGTGTCGTTGGTCGAGGCTTCCGCGATTACCGCCGTGAACTTATCGACGATGAGCTGAATACGGGGGCGCGCGATGTCCTGGCAGGCCAACGCCGAACCAAGAATCGGTCCGACGCGGCCTGCAAGATCGCGGACAATGTTGGCCTTGTCGCTGGCCGCTGCGCCCTCGCTAGTGAGCAAAGCACAAGACAAGAAGAGGATAGCCCAACGAGTATTCATAGCCGTCGATCCGCGGTTGTCTTTTCTTGTTGGATGGAAGTACGTCCTCGGTGCCGCAATTGCCCGTTCAGGGACGATGGCCGATGTTATTCGAACTCGACTGCCTGGTACTTCCCGCCTTCATCAAGCGCCGTGCCCCATACCTTGTGCGAAGCCTGGTGTTCGCCGCGGCCGAAGTTGAGCGCGGTTCCAAGGCCCAAGTCGAGATTGCTGGTGTTCTCCAGAACGTCGACGAGCTTCTCGGTATCGAACTGCGGCCCAGCCCGCTTAAGCGCCTGGATCAGCACGTTTGCCGAAATGTAACCCTCCAGCGAGCTGTAGTCGGGTGCCTCGCCCGGGAAATACTTGGCGAGGGCATTCTTGTATTCGAGAACAATGCTCGAATAACCGGAAACGGCCGGCACGACCTGCGTGACAATGACGCCGTTGGCGTAGCGTGGTCCCAACAGCGTCAATTCCTCGGCAAGCGTGGTGGCGCCCACGGCCGACACGTTGGTGTAAATCATGCCGGGAAAGAAATCGCGCGTCTTCTCGACGAACTTCGCGGCAGCCCGATAGGTTGCCACCATGACCACCGCTTTGATCGGTACCCTCTGCGCCTTCAACTGATTGACGGCGTCGTCGACGTCGATGGTGTTGCGCTGGTAGTTGAGTCGCAGAACGGCGTTGTCGCCGAGGCCGAGCGCACGAAATGCCTTTGCGACACCCGAGAATCCCGCATCGCCAAAGGGGTCCGACTGGGCGAAAACGGCGATCTGTCTCGGGGGTATCCGGCGGATTTTCACCAGGTAGCGCACGGCGGCGTCGGTTTCCTCGGCGTAGCTCGGACGATAGTTGAATACGTAGCGGTCGGGAGGATCGTGGCGCACGACGCTGGCGCCCGTGAAAGCGCCGAAGAACAGCATCCGCCGCTCGAGCGCATACGGCACCGAAACGGCCGCGTTAGGTGTTCCGGTATTTCCGATAAAACCGAATACCTGATCTTTGTCGTAGAGCTGTTTCATGTTCTCGGCGGTTCGCGCCGGCTCATAACCGTCATCGGCCACGATGAGCTTAAGCATCCGGCCGTTCACGCCGCCGGCGTCATTGACCCGGTTGAAAGCAAGATCGATCCCGAGCCGCATCTGGCGGCCATTTTCCTTTGCCGCGCCGGACAAGTTTGCCGACATGCCGAACCGGATTTCCCGATCGGTTACGCCGCGAACCGCGGGGCCAACGGGGACCGGTGCGGTTGGCGCCGTAGCGGCGACGGCCGTGGCGGCAGCGGCGGAGAAGGATGGTGCGACAACAGCGGGCAAACTTGGCGCCGGCCGGGTAATCGCCCGCTCCAGATCAGCCAGTTGGCGGTCCGCCAGTCCGCAATCGACCCGTCCCGACGTCACCGCGCCACGGCCGTCCGCGACACTGCGATCGAGCAGCTGCGTAAGGTCGGAGCGCTCGGCCTCGTTGGTGGAAGCTTCCGTGATCACCGCTGTAAACTTATCGACGATGATCTGAATACGGGGCCGCGCAATGTCCCGGCAGGCCAACGCCGAACCGATAATCGGTCCGACGCGGCCTGCGAGATTGCGTACAACTTCCTTGTCGCCAGCCGCTGCGCCCCCGACGCCAGCGAGCAAAGCACCCGATACAACCATCATCCAGCGAAGGTTCATCGCAGGCTCCGCGAGATCCCGGCCTCAATAGGCATCACGCTTCTCTCCCCGCCCCTAGGCTATCGATGGCGTGATCAGGATCAGGGTGCCGAGGGCGACGGAGGTTTTTGCTGCCATTGCACGAATGACTGAAGCAGCGACGATTCAGACTCCTCGCGCGCCACAGGCTGGGGAGCCGGGGCCGCCTGGGGTGACGGTGGCGCAAGGATCGCCTGAAACTCGGAAAGAGCGGGCTTCAACTCATCGTCTCGTTGACGTGGCTGCGACAGCGCGGTTCTCACCGATTGCAATATCCCCGTGACCGATGAAGCGTCGCCGTCCGGTTGTTTTGCATAGTCTCGCGAAGCAGGAACCATGATGACGAAGAACAGTGCCACGATGGCTGAAACGCCGATCGCTGCAGCGAAGCGGCCGGCGACGCTCAGTATCGCCATTCTCCGATCTAGTTCACGCACGAAGCCCGGCGGCTCGTGCATCACCTCCGGGTCAAGCGGATGCCGTAGAGACTCGGCGACCGCTTCCTCAAGCAACGCGTCGAAAGAATGCGGAGGTGTATTAGGGCGCGCGACGCTCTGGGATCTTTTTTCAGGGGGAGCGGGCGACGCGGGCAGTGGCTCGGCTCGTTCACGCAACCAGCGTGGTGCATAGTACAATTGATCGTTCGGATTGAGATGGTCCTGGTCACTCAAACTACTCATAACTCCACACTCCCTCATTACCCTTGGTTACATTTGGTTATCGTACCGCGGTCACTCGCTCGGCGCTGCGGTAGTTGGCCTGTTCGACGTTGTTCTGGTTAATTGACAAATGTTCCAAGCAATGAAGTCCGTCGCGCGGAAAAACCCGCGACTGGTCAAAACGAGATGCAAAGTTAGGTTCGATAGTCGGAATCAATGTGCGTGATGCATGGTCCGCACCGGTCGTTGTAACCCGCGTCAGCCCGCGAGATAGATCTCGAGACCGTGTTGCCCACGCCGCTTCCATTGCCTCAATCCCCCGGCAAATGTCCGCCTCGACCGGCGGCGGAAATGACCTTCAGCTCTACTACTTTCGGCCTAGGAAAGTCACCCGTGTGTGATGTAACGGTGACCGGACATTAATAGGTCCGAAAGTGGACAAAACTGAGATAAGATTTTGCTCCGTCCGCAATCCTAAGATGATGTTAATTTTTTGGTAGTTGTTTTTGCGGTTGTACCTGCGAACAGGTGCAACGTTTGAGTGGATCGGAAATCCGACCTCAGCGCAAATGTGCCACAATTTTCGCAGTGATTGAGCTGATTGAGCCGCTGATTCGTGATTCGAAGCATAGGGGTTCGCGAAAAGTGGCATTAATCAATCGTTAACTAAGTACGTCCACTATTAACCATTCAGTAAGAAAAGGTGAGTTGACCATCATGGAGGCACGGGCGGAACCAACACGCCAACTGGTGCGCCTTCGGGGTCGATCCTACGTGGCGTTTGTGTTTTGTCCCGTCGTGCCAATTGTGGGTTGGCTTGAGGAAATAGACGCGACGCTGGCTCGCTCGCCCGGCTTTTTTGTCGGTAAGCCCGTGGTGCTCGACCTGTCCGCCCTGGACCTTAGCCAATCCGCTATCGCGCACCTCGTCACAAGCCTTGAAACTCGGAATATTCGCATCCTGGGGATCGAGGGTGTGGACGCAGCCCACGTCACCACCAGCATGCCGCCTTTGCTGACGGGCGGCCGCAACTGCGTGGTCCAGCCGAACAAACCGCAAAAGCCGGAAGCCAAGCCGAAGCCAACGTCGCTGCTGCTCGAAAGCCCGGTCCGTTCCGGTCAATCGATTATTTTTGCCGACGGCGATGTGACCGTGCTGGGTTCGGTCAGTTCCGGCGCGGAGATTTGCGCTGGCGGGTCCATCCACATTTACGGAACGCTTCGCGGCCGGGCGATGGCGGGCGTCAACGGCAATCCCGCCGCGCGGATTTATTGCCAGAGAATCGAAGCAGAACTGCTGGCCATCGACGGCTACTACCAGACTGCAGAACAAATAGACCCCAGCGTGCGCGATCGGCCGGCTCAAGCCTGGCTCGAAGGCGACGTCATGAAAATTACACCGTTGAGTTAACCAGTAGAATTAACCGAGTGAGGAGGAGGTAAGAATGGCCAAAGTTCTGGTCGTGACGTCCGGCAAGGGCGGGGTTGGCAAGACCACTTCCACGGCCGCGCTCGGTGCGTCGCTCGCGCAAGGCGGACAAAAGGTCGTGGTCGTCGACTTCGACGTCGGTCTGCGCAACCTCGACCTTGTCATGGGAGCAGAACGACGAGTCGTGTTCGACCTCATCAATGTGGTGCAGGGCGTCGCAAAGCTTTCGCAAGCGCTCATTCGCGACAAGCGTCTGGAGAATTTGTGGCTGCTGCCGGCATCCCAAACCAGGGACAAGGATGCTTTGACGGACGAAGGTGTCGGTAGCATCATCGCCGACCTGCGAACCAGGTTCGATTGGATCATCTGCGACAGCCCGGCGGGTATCGAGCGGGGAGCGACGCTGGCGATGCGCTATGCGGACGAGGCTGTCATCGTCACCAACCCCGAAGTTTCGTCGGTGCGGGATTCCGACCGGATCATCGGGATGCTCGATTCAAAGACCGTGAAGGCCGAAAAGGGCGAGCAGGTGAAGAAGCATGTGCTGATCACCCGATATGATACGGCGCGCGCAGCACGGGGCGAAATGCTCACCATCGAGGACATTCTTGAAATCCTTGCGACCCCGCTTCTCGGCATCATCCCTGAAAGCCAGGACGTGCTGCGGGCGTCGAACGTTGGATCTCCCGTCACCCTGAACAACGCCGCCAGCGCGCCGGCCCGCGCCTACAACGACGCAGCCCGCCGCCTGATGGGGGAGACCGTCAAAATGCTGGTGCCGACCGAGCGCAAAGGCCTGATGGACCGATTGCTGGGACGGAGGGCCGCATGAGCGCCAGCCTGCTGCGGTTCTTCACTGGCCGCACTGCTTCCGCGCCTGTTGCACGGGAACGGTTGCAGATTCTACTGGCGCATGAACGCAGCTTGCGTGGGCAGCCTGACTTATTGGAGCTGCTGCGGGAGGAAATTCTTGCCGCGGTGTCGCGGCATGTCGAACTCGATCCGGATAAGGTTGTCGTCAAGATGGAGCGGGGCGAAACCGTGTCGACGCTGGAGGTCGATATCGAGTTGCCCAGCGGATGCGCGCGATTGATCGCGGCGGCCGGCTGACGATCAGGCAGCACGAGCGTCGCGCGCTCTTGCGGAGACAGTCGTCGCAGCGTGATAATTTCCGGATAAGCTTCCGATCGTATCTTCGATCCGGGTTGATCATGAGCTCGACGCGACCTGCGCTTCCCATGACCGGCGGCTGCCCGTGTGGTGCGGTCCGCTACCAGATCGATTCGTTTCCGCTGCTGCTCTACAGCTGCAATTGCACCAATTGCCAAAGGACGTCCGGCAGCGCGTTCGCATTGAACATGCCGGTCGCGGCAAAGGATTTTCGTATTCTGCAAGGCGAGCCGAAGGGATGGCGCCGTCGATCCTCGAGTGGAGCGGACGTCACGTCATGGTTCTGCGGCGACTGCGGCGGCCGAATCTACGGTGAACGCGCCGGACGTCCGCACTCAATGACCCTTCGCGCGGGAACGCTTGACGATACGACATGGCTGGTTCCGATCGCGCATATGTACGTCAGAAGCGCGCAGCCATGGGTCTTGCCCGCGCGCGGCGCCGAATGCCACGAGACCGGCCCCGACGATTTCAGGCCGCTGGCCCAAGCGTGGCGCGCGATGTGGCCTGAATTTTTCCCGCAAAAATAGTTCCATTTTCACGGAACCGTATGATGTCGGGCAAGTTTAGCCTCGGTTAGGGGGATTTATGAACTTGATTGAGCCGATCGCCGGCAAGACGAAAACCGGGATTTGGGGGCTGGACGACATCCTGTCGGGCGGGTTTTCGCGTGGACATGTGTTTCTGGTGGAGGGCGCGCCCGGAACCGGCAAAACCACCATCGCGCTGCAGTTCCTGATGGAAGGTGCGCAAGCCGGCGAGAAATGTCTCTATATCACTCTGTCCGAAACCGAGCGCGAGTTGCGCGACGGTGCGGCCTCGCATGGCTGGAACCTGGACGATCGAATTCAAATTTTTGAATTATTGCCGCCGGAGAGTCTGCTCGATTCCGAGCAGCAGCAGAGCCTGCTCTATTCTTCGGATCTCGAACTTGGCGAGACCACCAAGCAGATTTTCGAAGCCGTGGAACGCGCGCGGCCGAGCCGGGTGGTGCTGGACAGCCTCTCCGAGATCAGGCTGCTGGCGCAAAGCTCGCTCCGATACCGCCGGCAGATTCTGGCGATCAAGCACTATTTCGCAAAGTTCGGCACCACGGTGATGCTGCTCGACGATCTGACCGCTGAGCTCGCCGACAAAACCGTGCACAGCGTTGCGCATGGCGTGTTGCGGCTTGAGGAATTGGCGCCGGCTTACGGCGCGGAGCGTCGCCGCGCCCGCATCGTGAAGTATCGTGGCATGAAGTTTCGCGGCGGTTATCATGACGTGACCATCACCACCGGGGGACTGAACGTGTTTCCGCGGCTGGTGGCGTCTGAATACCGCAGCGGCTTCGTGCGAACCCGGAGGTCCAGCGGCGTTGCCGAACTGGACCAGCTTCTCGGCGGCGGTGTCGAAGCGGGATCGAGCACGCTGATTCTGGGGCCCGCGGGCACCGGGAAATCCCTTCTGGCCATCGTCTTCGTCGTCGCCGCGATCGCGCGCGGCGAAAAGGCGGCGCTGTTCGTGTTCGACGAAGAGCTCGGCCTGTTGTTCGCGCGGATGAAAGGGCTCGGCATCGATCTCGAAGAGATGCAGCGCGGTGGCAACCTCTTCGTCGACCAGGTGGACGCCGCGGAGCTGTCGCCTGGCGAATTCGCCCACCGCGTCCGCAAGCGGGTCGATGAAGACCACATCAAGACCGTGGTGATCGACAGTCTCAACGGCTACCAGGCCGCGATGCCCGAGGAAAATTCGTTGATCCTGCACATGCACGAACTGCTGCAATATCTGAATCGCAGGGGTGCGGCGACATTCATGACCGTGGCGCAGCACGGACTGGTCGGCGATATGAAGGCGCCGGTCGACGTAACGTATCTGGCCGACACCGTGATCCTGCTGCGTTATTTCGAGGCGCGTGGTACGGTGCGTCGCGCGATGTCGATCATCAAGAAGCGCACCGGCGCGCATGAATCCACGATCCGCGAATATCGCATCGACGGCCGCGGGCTTACCATCGGCGACCCGCTCGATGGATTCCAGGGCGTATTGCGCGGGGTTCCGGTTTACATCGGCGAAGGCAAGCCCTTGCTCGAAGAGCAGGTCCAGTGAGGCGTGGCGCATCTTCAGAGCGTGCGGTCATTCTCGCGCCGACGGGACGCGACGCTGCTGTTGCCGCTGCGCTGATCAAGGAGGCGGGTTACTGCGCCAATGTCTGCGGCGATCTCGCCGCGCTGTTGCACGAGATCGAAGGTGGCGCGGGCCTTGCGGTGATCGCCGATGAGGCGATCAAGACGGCGGATCTGCGCGGCCTGGTGCGCTGGCTGAACGATCAGCCGTCATGGTCGGATTTTCCGATCGTGCTGTTGACACATCAGGGCGGCGGCCCGGAACGTAATCCGGATGCCGTGCGGCTTGGACAAGCCCTCGGCAATGTCACTTTCATTGAACGTCCGTTCCATCCGACCACGCTGGTCAGCGTGGTCGGCTCCGCCGTCAGGGGCAGGCGCCGCCAGTACCAGACCCGCGCCATTCTCGAGGATCTCACCGAAAGCGAAGGCCTGCTGCAGACCGCGCTGAACGCCGGCCATCTCGGTGCGCTCGAGCTGCGTCTGCCGGAGCTGGAGTTGGAGGCCTCCGACACCTGCAAGGCGTTCTTCGGGCGCAAGCCGGGCGATCCGTTTTCGTATCAGGATTTGCTGGCGGCGGTTCATCCCGATGACCGCGAGAGACGTCGCGAGGTGCTGGACCATGCTCTCGAAACGGGCGGGGACTACAGCATCGAGTACCGCAATATCTGGCCCGACGGATCGCAGCATTGGGTCGAGGTCCGCGCGCGGGCCGTTCGCCGGCCCGATGGCCGCATCAAATCGCTGGTCGGTGTTTCCACAGATATCACCGCGCGCAAGGTTTCAGAGATCGAACGCGACAATCTGCTGGCGCAGCTGGCGGCCGAGCGTACCGCGCTGGCGGAACTGACGTCGACCCTCGAACAGCGCGTTGAACAACGCACCGCCGATCTGATGAAGGAAGTCGCGGCGCGCGAAAAGGCGCAGGAACAATTGCGGCAGGCACAGAAGATGGAGACGATCGGCCAGCTCACCGGCGGCGTCGCGCATGATTTCAACAATCTGCTGATGGCGGTGATGGGCAATCTCGATCTGTTGCGCAAGCGCATTCCCGACGATCCACGCCTGCACCGGCTGATCGACGGCGCGGTGCAGGGCGCCGAGCGCGGCGCGTCGCTGACGCAGCGCCTGCTGGCGTTCGCGCGGCAGCAGGATCTGCGAGCGGTGCCGGTCGATCTCGGCGCCCTGATCCAGGACATGAGCGATCTGCTGCAGCGGTCGTTGGGACCGCGCGTCGTGCTGCGGCTGGATATTCCGCAAGGGCTGCCGCCGGCGCGCGTCGACGCGAACCAGCTTGAGCTCGCCATTCTCAATCTTGCGATCAACGCGCGCGACGCGATGTCGGACGGCGGTTCGATTGACATCAAGGTCGCGCAATACCGGGCAACCAGCGATCCGGCGCTGAAGTCTGGCGACTACCTGAAACTGTCGGTGATCGATACCGGTATGGGCATGACTCCGGAGATATTGAAGCGGGCGGTCGAGCCGTTCTTTTCATCGAAGCCGCTCGGCAAGGGCACTGGCCTTGGCCTGTCGATGGTGCATGGGCTTGCCGTGCAGCTTGGCGGCGCGCTGCAACTCTCGAGCACGGTGGGACAAGGCACCACCGCCACATTGATACTCCCGGTCGCGACCAACGCGCCGAAAGCTGAAAGCCCGGTGCATGCCGTGCAGAAGGTCAACCGCTCCGCGGTGATCCTGTTTGTCGATGACGACCCGCTGATCGCGATGTCGACCACCGAAATGCTGGAAGATCTCGGTCACCACGTGATCGGCGCCAGTTCCGGCCTGCACGCCCTCGACATCATCAAGAGCGAGCAGCCGATCGACCTGATGGTGACCGATCATGTGATGCCCGGCATGACCGGTATCGAACTGGCGGCGGCGTCGCGGGAGGTGCGGCCGTCGCTGCCGATCCTGCTCGCGACCGGCTATGCCGAACTGCCCGAGGGTGCGCAGGTTGATCTGCCGCGGTTGGCCAAACCCTATCATCAGGACCAGTTGCGCGACCGGCTCGATCAATTGCTGGGGTGAAGGGCAAATCGTGTCCCGGATGCAGCGCAGCACCATCAGCGCGTTCACGCGCGTCTTCGACGCGCTATGTCTTGCGGCGTGGTGCGCTGCTGATCCGGGACCCATGCACCGCATCGGTGGGTCCCGGCTCTGCGGAGCAGCGTGAAGGACGCTGCACCGCGTCCGGGACACGATACATCCGCTGCGTGCCGCTATCCGACCATCCGATCGCGCCCGGCCCAGAAGCCCGCCTTCAGCACCTTCTTGTCGACCTTGCCGACCCCGGTCATCGGAAGCTCGGTGACGAACTTGATGTGCTTGGGCGCATGCGCCGACCCCTTGCGCGCCTTGACGAGATTGATCAATTCCTCCGCGCTCGGCCGCGCCCCCTCGCGCACGACCACCACCGCGGTGACGGCCTCGCCCCATTTGTCGTCGGGCACGCCGACGACGGCGACCATCGCGACGTCGGCATGCTGGGACAGCACGTCTTCGACCTCGCGCGGAAAGATGTTGAAGCCGCCGGAGACGATCATGTCCTTCTTGCGGTCGAGGATGAACATGTAGCCGCGCTCGTCCGCGCGCGCGATATCGCCGGTATGCAGCCAGCCGTTCTTCAGGGTTTCCGCGGTCTGCTCGGGCCGCTTCCAGTATCCGGCCATCACATGCGGCGCGCGCACGCAGATCTCGCCGGCCTGTCCGGTTTCCACTTCACGGTCGTCGTCGCCGAGAATTTTGACGTCGCAGGCGGCGATCGGAAATCCGCAGGACAGGAAGAGATCCGGAGTCTTTGGATCATGGTCCGCCTTGCGCAGCACCGAGACCGGATAGCACTCGGTCTGTCCGTATAGCTGCGAGAATACCGGACCGATCCGTTCGATGCCCTCGACCAGCCGGCTCGGCGACATCGCCGAGGCGCCGTACAATAACAGTTCAAGCGAGGAGAGATCGGTCTTGTCGAGCGCCGGGTGGTCCAGCAGCACGTAGATCATGGTTGGCACGAACAGCGTGAAATTGATGCGCTCGCGCTCGATGGTCTTGAACACGGCGTCCGGATCGAAGCCTTTGAGCATGTGCACCGTGCCGCCGCGGATCAGCGACGGCAACACCTTGGTGCCGGCGACGTGGCTGATCGGCGCGGCCGTGAGATAGCGCGGGTTATCCGGAATTTCGAAGTTGGACAGGATCGCGTTGGCGAAGCCGCCATCTCGATGATAGCGCAGCGCGCCTTTTGATTTCCCCGTGGTGCCGCCGGTATAGTTCAGCGTCGCGATGTCGTCGGGGCCGGCAAGACAACGCGGCGTCGCCGTGCCGGCGTGATCGACCGCGGCAAGCAGATCGACGCCGTA
>Ga0137415_10006527_pt1 | contig 11563 bp, 13 predicted proteins | sample CZODoug3_1_1_16f_FD_183082 | JGI IMG/M metagenome (GOLD analysis project Ga0137415, IMG submission 183082) | Vadose zone soil fungal communities from Angelo Coast Range Reserve, California, USA - CZODoug3_1_1_16fungal (Hybrid Assembly) | ecosystem: Environmental > Terrestrial > Soil > Vadose...
TTTCATATTGTCTCCTATTTCCCAGCATCAGCTATAGGGAAAGGCCCTCATCAATAACAGGATCAAGATTCTTGCTCAGCGTGTTGTATTCACCGCTCCATCCTAGAATGGCACTATTGTCTCATCCTTGAGACAGGCTCCGAGAAGGCAAAAAGGGAACACGTTCGGACCGCGTACGTGACCCGCCAGATGCCCGTGAGTCCTCCAGCCTAAAGAGCGGGGATTGGCTTCTCGCCAGGTTGACGGCTTCCGGAATCAACGCACTCACCAAGTGAGACTCGACCATCGTCGGGCGGCTCTTCCGCCACCGGTCGCTTCCGTACATGAGCGTTCGGGTTCGGTTAGGGTGGGGAAGACGGCGGCGTTGGCGGTTCAGGACGTCCACGCGCTCGATGACGTCCCCGCAGTAAACGCATCGCAGGGCAAGGACGCTGCCTCCTCCCTCGTAGATGATCTCGGGCACTCTCAATCCGGCACAGCGGGTGCACTGCATAATCTCTCCTTGTCACACGGTTGTGAGTCGTGGCGACCCGGGTGTGTAGTCTCCTGTGACGAGATCGGGAACCATCTGAGGGGAACCGGTCCGCACCTGTTCACAAATCGGGTGGATCATCTCGCAGACCGGCCCAAATCGAAAATCCCTCAACAGCTGGTGAAGCCGGATGGCCGTCTTGTTAAGATTCAAGTAGTGGCGGAATTCGGAGAGGAGCGTGCCCTGCATGCGTGGTTGCCCGGCGTCGATCTCCCACGACCGCACATAGACAACGATCGGTTCGTCGCGGGCTTCGATTCGAGAAAGAAGGGATTTAAAAACCGGGTAGCTGAGAGCCCGGAGATAACCCCCTCCTCCAATGGCGATGCGAAATCCTCCAACGTTCAGAGTGGAGGGTGGGATTTCCCAGAGACTGCGCCCGGCCCAAGAAAGCTGATGGATCCATGGGTTCGCGCCGGGAATGCCTGCCAGATCATGCACGATAGGAAGGACGCTACTGTCGTAAAGAAATCCTTCTTCGGCTACGATCGGCAAAGCCCATGGCGTGTGCGTGGTGATACTCAGGCTCGGGGCACGGAATCCGACGACGGGGTGTCCAGTGACATCCTCCAGAAAACATTTGGCTCGACGAATGTCCTCTCGAAAGCTGTGCGGGGTTTGTGCGGCGACCAACTCATGCCCGTAGCCGAGGCAAACCATTTCGTGGCCGGCCGCCGAGACAGCACGAATGACCAACGGGTGCTGCTCAGTCAACCACCCGAGCGCAAAAAACGTGGTCTTCGTTGAGTGGTGAGCCAGCAACTCGAAGATGCGCTCGACGTTTGTTCGGACCCGGCTCTGGAAAGAGGACCAATGGCGCCGCCGCACGGGAGAGTCGAACCGCGCCGCCTGAAAATGCTCTTCAAGATCGAAGGTGAGGATATGACGAGGTGCTGTCCCGATCCGCAGCATGGTGGTCTCCTCAAGTAAGTCGCAGCCCGGGCTTGTCCCTTCTCCTGGCAGGAAGGAACAAGCGCGAGGAGCCAGGTGCGCGATGAGGGTGCAGCTTGACTCCGAAATACGGGTGCGAAAACGATGCCCCTCTTGCGTCGACTCCCAGCAAGTGGAAATTGCTTTTCAAGGAAACGCCTGATGATGGCTCGGCTTGTCGCGAGTGGGCAGATCTTTCGCTCTACCAGTCCATCGTTGAGAATGATGTGATGGAGATGACGCGCGTTCATGTTAAGACCGGTATGCACGTCTCAGGCAGCACCACGCGGCGGCCAATCGCCAACACGCGGGCGCAAGGCGGGCAAGCGTCCGCGATCAAATGAAGATCGTTCAAGCTAAGTCCGCACTTCTCTCGATAAGCCTCGGCGGCAACCCAGCGGGGTCGATTGTCGGAGGGCTGCAGCTCATCGAAGACCTGGCCACATCCTACGCAGAATCGCATGGCGAGAGGGGTCATGGTTACGGCCCCTTTGCGGGATGGTGAGCGGAGTGACGCATGTTGCAGGAAAGTGTGATGTGATAGGTCGCGCGAGGGAGCCGACGAAGCAACAACCGGCCGTCCCTCGACATCCGATCGATGGCACCGAAGATCTCGCTCCAGCTGAGATTCGGAAGCTGTATGACGAGATCGTCCAGGCTGCAGGAACCAGTTCTCTGCAGCATTTCAACAACGACATCTTCTGCCGACACGTCGATGACTGTCATGGCGTAGGAACTCCGATCGGGTGGGGTGCTCCTGTTCGGCCCCATAGTGCACAAAATGCGCGCGAGAGGGACCTAGGGAATATACTAGTATCAGGCAGAAATTATATGAGAGGGCACGTTCAGACCAGGAGACAAGTTGCGGCTTCGGTAGCGCTCGGGCACTTGCAGGCTCTAGTACGATGAGCGGCAGTAAATAGGGACGTGTACTGCCTCACTGAATTTCTGGGCAGTTTGTTGAACATTGCTAACTATCCATCCTACAGAGCATCCAGCCCTCTTCAAGTCTCCACTTCTCAAGGGCCAGCCGGGTGCACTCGCCCGTGACTCTGGTGAGAGATCCTCGGCTGTCTTCTGGTGCGATGGGGTTTGAATACATTCAGTGGATTTCCTGCCTCCAGCTGACTAAGCCACCTGTCCACAATTTAAGTGGGGCACAACAGACGGTCGCGCTCGTGACATGAAGGCAGGACGGCGGAAGTTTGCTGGAGAAGGAGCCTTGCCAATCCGAATGCTGTTTAGCGTGATGACGTGCTCGCTTCAGCACTCTTGGTCTTCACGTTGAACTGCGCAATCTTCTCGCGCAGCATTTGGACTAAATGCTCGTAGGATGATGCGCGAAGAATCGCTGCAAACTGCCCCCGATAATTCTGGACCAGGCTGATTCCATCAATCAGCACATCGTACGCTTTCCAGTCGTCCCCTTTCTTCATGAGCCTGTAGTCCATCGGGATCTCCGTTTTCTTCCCGACCATGATGCTCTTGACCTCCGCATGGTTCCCCTCAAGCTGTTCGTTGAGGAATGTAACCTCCTCGCCAGAGTAGGAATGCATCTTTTCCACATAGGTTGCCGTCAAAAACTCGGTGAACAGGTCGACAAACTCTTGTCGCTGCCTCTCTTCTAATTTATCCCACTGGCCTCCAAGTGACCGCTTGGCCATTTCTCCATAGTCAAAGCGTACATCAGCGATCTTCTTCAGCTGAGTGACACGCTCGTCCGTGCGCTCTGGTTTCTTGAGCTCTTGATCCTGCAAGACTCCGAGGGCTTGACTGACGGTGGTCCTCATCGCTTCCGTTGGGGCACCTTGAGCCGGCGAAGGTTTTGATTCGGGAATACACGAAGTCCCCAAGAGGATCGAGGTTCCGCCCATGAGCCAGAGAGAGAAAGAGCCGAGGGTCTTGAGTCCTCTCAGCGCACGCAATGGAAACCCAACATGCCCTGAGCCTATCCGATGCGTACTGCTCATGCGTGTACTGCCTCACTTAATTGTTGGACAGCAGGTTGCTCGCTGTGAACCATCCATTTCGCAGAGAATCGGTCGTGTTCGAGGCTCCGCTTCCAAATGGGCAGCTGGGTCGCACCCACCAGCTACTGCGTGGAGCACCACCGACACTTCCTAACACGACATTGTACCAGGAGTCACGGCTGTTTCACTCAGCCTTCCTGACCAACTCTCCCTCTTCAACTCTAAAGTCGGGCCACCTACATGTAACGGTCCGCTCCCCGGTGAGTTTTCGGACCTAGGAACTTTCCTAGTTTTTTTGGCGATGAGTCCCTAGGCCATGAACGAAACGCATGAAGCTACTGACATCTTGGTCTTTTCGAGGTTTTAAGGCGAGGGCCCTGGCAACAATAGGTCGTAGGCGGCTACCACGCTGCTACCGGAATAGCCCAAACCAGCGCAGCCCGTCATGACGATGATTTCTTCGAATCCTCAGTTTGTTGTGGTGTTAGATCGTGTTGAGTTTGCTCAGATTTGGATTGCTTTGAACTCTTAATCAGCGGGCCGTAGATTCGACCACTACACGGCCCACCACAAATCAACCACTTACACTTTCTCTCCCTTCCAGCCAATCTCCGTGTAGGCACAGTGTAGGCAGTTGAACAGAGAAAATAGTTTTTTCTTACCCCTCTCCTCCCAGGCCTCAACTCAAAATCAAAGGCAAACAGTTTCACGTTTCACATGCGCCTCGGAGGAGCCAATAAAATTTCGAGCCAATGACTTTTGGTGGGTCCTCGCCTTAAAAGGGCGATCGGTGGAGATAGGGATAGAGTGAGATGGAGTGAGACCGTGAACGATGTTTCGTTGAAACCATGAGCAATTCTCCCTGAATGAGTGCGATGGAGTGCGATTGCGTGAGATCTGGAATCGGGAGCAAAACCGGGAGTGAATCGGGAGTGAAACCGGGAGTAGAAAAACTCGAACCGGTGGGCTCACACGACACAAGACTCAGCACCGACTCCTCTTACATCATCTCGTCCTGAACGTCTAGAAAGACCTGAGGGGCCTTTATGGACACGAAGCGATAGCAATCACTCTCGCCATCCCAAACGCACCTGCAAGTCTTGACACCTCCTCACGGACGGCCTAGCCTTCCAGCAGTCAAGGAACCCGCTTTCGCCCAAACTCCTATTTCCTGAGCGGGAGCGGACTTCTAGGGAAGGCCAAACACCCTAGCTTTCCATAAACGCAAGTCTATGAAGAAGTAGGAGTGAACTCTATTCTGAAAATGGAAAATCGTGGGTTTTGGGTCTTGGCAATTTTAATTTTATTGTTGCTGCCCGGTAGCATTTTCAACCCGATCTACTCCAGCGAGGACCTTGCGCGCCTTCCTTGCGAGTCAACCGCTTCCAGGTTTTTCTACCCTGTGGAGTTCGACGCAGACGGCAACATCCTATACGAGGATCAGCTGCATGCTGCGAAGGTTGCAGCAATAACACGGAGGGACATCATCATCTTCGTTCATGGTTGGGACAAAACCGCGGGGAGCGTAGATGGGGACTATCAAGATTTTCTGTGTCGCTTATACTGGCGTGGGGTGGACAACCAGTATCTTGCCGAAGACCAGGCAATAGTCATCGGCGTGTTCTGGCCCTCTACAATACTCCGCAATCACGAAGACTTCCCTCTGATTAAACCCTTCTCCTATTACATCATAAGAGCACGGGCAGATACGATTGCAGTGGAAGGAGTTCAAAAGCGGCTCTTACCAGCGATCCTGGACACAGCAGAACGTGATCATGAGATGCGTCTTCACATTATCGGTCACAGTTTTGGCGCACGGAGGCTTATCAAGGCCGTTTCCGATTATTTTAGTAAGAGCATCATAGACAAACTTCCTCACTACTTTAGCTCTGTAAACGTTGTCCTTCTCCTGCCCGCTATCGAACCAGGCATAGAGAATTCGCAGGCATCCCAATTTATTTTAGAGATAAATCAGGTGTTGGGTGAGATGGATCGAGTGAGGCGTATGAAGCCCGAACATCTTAGAATATTCAATGTCTACTCTGAACGGGATTGGGCAAACCGGTTTCTCTTCCCTATCAGTGAAGCTTTAAATTTCAAGATGCCCTACTGTTCGATAGGGGCATGTGGAGAACCTTCTGCCCCTGTGCTCACTGTTGACGAGGCCGGAACCATCAACGAGTGGACGCCCAATATTGGTAGAATCTGGAACGTACGAGCAGATTCAATCATCTCATCCCATTCAGACATCTACAAGGGTCGAATAGCTGGGTTAATTTGGAAATTGATTACCGCAAAGGAGTTAGCTCCGAGTGATCTGGAGATAACCCGGTCACTTACGCCATAGTTATTTTGGCACCGATTTGCTGAAAAACTCGGCCTTCACGCACTGCCAATAAATAGCATCATGTATCAACTCCCCCGTCTTGCGGTTTGATCCTTACCCTTACACTGGGCCTCCCTACGAGGTTCCCATACCCTTCTTGATTCGTCCCTACCGTTGCTCCCCTGGGCCGTGTCCTGTCATGTACCACATGGCAGTTAAATGTGGGCGCTACTCTCTCATTGAAGCACTTGCTAGACGGATATTTGAAATTTCAATGGAAATCGTAGGAGAGCAGTAGAAGAGAGGAGAAATCGGGGTGAAAAGATAAAGGTGCCAGGCCCCATTTTGCGGCGCGTGGACCATGCTCACGAGAACCATTCGCAGCCAGCACCAGGGATCAGAAATTCACTTCGGTTTAGCCATAGGCGACTAGACGCCGACTCTCTCCAACAATGACTTGCCGAGCGGCGTAAGATCGCCGTTATGTCCAATGTAGAGATCTGTGACTCTGCAGCAATAGTATCCGTGCACCCCTTCCCACAACTTCGTACCATCTTGGGATCCTGTAAAAACTCCGCCTAAGCCGTGTACGGGTATCAATTTGTTGCGGAACTCTTCTGGCCGTTCTGGAGACACAACATAGAGTTTTAATCCGTGTTCACTGATTGAGTCTGCAATAACCTTGTTGATGTGTTGGTCTCCAAACCCATATCCGATAACGACCAAATCACAGCCTGGTCCACTCAAGACTTGTTCAAATATGGAATGGATCCACTTTAGGTAGGGCTCGCGATCAATTAACCCGGTTTTCTCACTTCCGATGACCATCGCATTGGAACCATCTGAAGATTTCCACCAATATGACCCGTGAAGTTTCAGATATACAAATCGACCGTAAGCTGTATCATTCCAAAAATTGGATTGTAGCTTTTGAACTTCGCCCCGGCCTGGAAGTACATACTTGTAGTCCGCTGTCTGAATTCTCGGAAGTGTATAATTAAAGCAACCGAAGTTATCGATTCCCGGAATCCACAAGTCGAACCGTGAATGTGACCCGTTTGTAAAGAATCGTTCCATGAGTAAGTCTTGATTCAGTGTAAAAACAAATCCCCTCTCATTCGCCCCGGTACCTGCAAAAGCACCTACAATTGCCTTACATACTCCAGTTGCTGGGATCCTGATTCCTGACACGTAAAACGCTTCGTGCATCTGCTGATACGATCGTCCCACGGCTATTGTGAAGTCCTTCCGCACGTCCTCGTCAAATCTGTCGGAGTGCATCACCTCACTATAGGCGAGTTCGTAATTCAATTGATTAAGGAGGTGTTTCCGAAGTCCAGAATGCTGTTCAATTTCAGGCTGGCTGAAGATCACAGACCACATTTCGGTGGCCAGATACCCACCAAAGTCTTTCGAGAAGCCCGCTCCCGTTAACAAAACTTGTCGTCTAGCTTGGAACACTTAAATCCTCGTTTTTCTACTGCCCCACTTAATTTCTGCGCAGTTTGTTGAACATTGTAAACTATACTGTCTGCAAAGAATTCAGCCCGCTTCGAGTCGCTACTTCCTAAGGGACATCCAGGCACGCTCGCTCGTGACTCTGGTGAGAGACCCTCGGCTGTCTTCTGCTGTAATGGGTTTTGAATAAACTCAGTGGGTTTCCTGCATCCAGTTGAGTAAGCTACCTGTCTACATTTTAAGCAGGGCACAACATTTTAAACAAATCGTGCTCCGAGGACCCGACCCGTATGTATGTTCCCCAGTGGCGAATACGCAAGGGCATAGAAAGTTTGTCAGACCGTTTGATAGCATTAGCGTCTGGCCGCTTTATCGTTAGCAACAGCTGTGTATCGGTGTCCCACGACTGTGCGGTTGCTCTTCACTCAGGGAGGTGAGTTATGACCTGCCCACACGTGACCGCTCTTAAGCCCGTTCCCGCTCGCACTCTAGGATGTGAAGAATGCCTGAAGATTGGATCGTCCTGGGTGCATCTCCGTCTCTGCCTGACCTGCGGTCATGTCGGCTGTTGTGACAGCTCGCCCAATCGCCATGCCACGAAACATTTCGCGCACACGACCCATCCGGTGATGGCCTCTTTCGAGCCCGGCGAGCGGTGGGCCTGGTGTTACGTCGATCAGATGGATCTGGAAGTGCCGAAGCTCGTCGCGCCGTCCTTGCGGTAGTGAGAAAGGCTCGTTGCCCCCGAGAGGAGGAGGTTGAGACATGGCCGACCAAGACTTGCACAAGGTCGCTTTCCCCACGCTCGACGACGTCCAAGTTGCCACGCTGGCCAAGTTCGGCACGCGCCGGGCGTTGCGCGACGGGGAGCACCTGTTTAAGGCAGGGGATCGTGAGTACAAATTCTTCGTCGTCGAGCGCGGCGCGGTGGAGATCGTCGAACATTCGAGCGGCGAGACCAAGAAGGTTGCCTTGCATGAAAGGCATGCGTTTGGCGGCGACGTCAGCCTGGTGACCGGCCGGCCTGCGCTGATTAGCGCGGTGGCTCGGGGGGACACCGAGGTCTTCGAGATCGCGCCCAATGACATCAGGCGTATCATGGGCGAGCGGCCTGCGCTCGGCGAGCTGCTGCTGCGCGCGTTTATTGCGCGACGCGAGTTGCTCGTGGCGTCAGACTTTCAAGGGCTCCGAGTGCTCGGGGCCGGCTCCTCGCGCGATACCTTCCGCATCCGTGACTTCCTTGCCAGGAACCAGGTGCCGTTCACCTGGATCGATGTGGATCATGACCCTCAGGTAGGCGCACTGCTGCAAAGCTTCGGGCTCACCGAGGCCGACACGCCGGTGGTCGTCTTCGGATCTGAGCCGTTGCTGCGGAATCCCTCGACTCGGGCATTGGCCGACCTCATCGGAGTCAGACGGCCGCTCACGCAACGGGTCTACGACTTGGTGATCGTCGGTGGCGGTCCGGCGGGACTGGCTGCGGCCGTGTACGCATCGTCGGAAGGGCTGGCCACCGTCGTGATCGACGCGACCTCTCCGGGAGGACAGGCCGGCACATCCTCTAAGATCGAGAACTACCTCGGCTTCCCGACCGGCATTTCCGGTGCCGACCTCGCGAACCGCGCCATTTTGCAAGCCCAGAAATTCGGCGCCCAGTTCTCGTCCCCCTCCCAGGTTGCACGCCTGGAGTTTGAGAAAGACAAAACCCTCGTGTGGTTCGACGGCGAGCATGTCTCGACTCGATGCTTGTTGATCGCAACGGGCGCCGAGTATCGCAAGCTGGACGTTCCAAAGCGCGAGCAATTCGAGGGCTTGGGCGTCTATTATGCCGCCACCCAGACGGAGCTGCAGCTCTGTCGCGGCTCGGAGGTCATTGTGGTCGGCGGAGGCAACTCCGCAGGACAAGCCGTCATGTTTCTTTCGGAAGAGACCCGGCGCGTGTTCTTGCTTCTCCGTGGTGGCGACCTGCGTAAGAGTATGTCCAGCTATCTGACGGACCGCATCGAGGGCGCCGACAACATTGAGGTACTGGTCGACGCGGAGATTTGCCGCATGCTGGGGGACCAGCGGCTGGAGGCCGTCGAAATCAAGAACCTCCGCACTGGCGAGACGCGAACAGTCCAGGCCCCTGCCGTCTTTACCTTTATCGGCGCGATCCCCTGTACCAATTGGTTGCCTGCTGAGATAGAGACCGACCCCAATGGTTTCGTGAAGACCGGCCGACTGGTGTCAGCCTCGCCTTACTGGACTGCCGATCGGGAACCGTTCTTCCTCGAGACCAGCCGTCCCGGCGTGTTCGCGGCCGGTGACGTGCGACTCGGCTCCACCAAGCGTGTGGCCTCTGCGGTGGGGGAGGGGGCCATGGCGGTGCAGTTCGTTCACGAATACTTGAGGGTCATGTGAATGAGAGGCGCGTGAGTCCTCTTGTCTCCTTCCGACAGGTTTCGGCTCGCATCGGTCAGAAAGATATTCTCTACGATCTCAGTTTCGATGTCGAAGCTGGAGAAACCCTGGTGCTCCTGGGTCGTAGTGGCTCGGGCAAGACTACCGCCTTGAAAATGGTGAATGGCCTGCTCCTGCCAACCGCCGGTGATGTTTCGGTCGAGGGTATACCCACGACCGCCTGGGATCTGATCCGGCTGAGGCGTCGGATCGGGTACGTGATCCAGGATGCGGGCCTCTTTCCGCATTTCACTGTGGCCGCCAATGTCGGACTGGTTCCCCGTCTGGAGGGTTGGCAGCCCCGCGACATCGATGCCCGCGTGCAGCATCTCCTGACTCAGGTCGGGCTTCCTCCGGCGCAGTTCGCCACGCGCTATCCCCGCGAGCTGTCCGGCGGCCAACGTCAGCGGGTGGGTGTCGCCCGCGCGCTCGCAGCAGATCCGCCGTTGTTGCTGTTGGACGAACCTTTTGGCGCGCTTGATCCGGTAACCCGTGTGGAACTGCAGCAGCAGTTCCTCGACCTGCGAGATAGGCTCAACAAGACGGCTCTGCTCGTCACCCATGATGTCCGGGAGGCTTTGCTGCTCGGTACCCGCATCGGGGTGCTTCACAATGGCCGGTTGGTCTTTCTGGGTAAACGCTCCGAGTTTCTCGAGGCCCACGACCAGGAAGTGCGGGCCTTTCATACATGCCTCCAGGAGAAGTGGAAGGAGACGATCTGATGTCTTCCGGGTTGGCGCGCGACATCCTCGATTTGACGCTCGAACACCTGTTCCTGGTGAGCCTTTCCATGACCATTGCTGCGGCACTTGCCATTCCGGCGGGCATTCTGCTCACCCGGCGCACCTTCCTTCAACGATGGGTGCTGGGATTTGCGAATGTCATGCAAACCGTGCCGAGTCTGGCGCTCTTCGGGTTTCTGATTCCTCTTCCCTTCCTGGGCGGGATCGGCAAACACACAGCGATTGTCGCGCTTGTGCTGTATGCGCTTCTGCCGATCCTGCGAAATACTCTGACCGGGATTCTGAACGTGGACCCGGCCGTGCGTGAGTCGGCGATCGCCATGGGCATGACGGGACGGCAGCTTCTCTGGGAGGTCGAGCTTCCGCTGGGCGTCAGGACAATTCTGGCCGGCCTGCGGATTGCAACCGTGACGACGATTGGAACGGCGACGATTGCTGCGGCCATTGGCGGCGGCGGGCTCGGTGTGTTTATCTTTCGTGGCCTGGCATCCGTCGATACGACGCTACTCCTGGCCGGCGCGGTTCCGGCTGCCGTGCTCGCGGTGGCGGCTGATCGAGGACTCGAATGGATCGAACACAAATTGTCGCCTGTGTGATCGTTGGACTGTGGGTGGCAGGAATCGTCGGCTGTACGAAGGAACACCCGATCACGGTCGGCTCGAAGAATTTCACCGAGCAAGTAGTCCTCGGCGAGATCGTGGCGCAGCATTTAGAACATCGGCTTGGCCGCCGGGTTGATCGTAAACTCAACATAGGCGGGACCATGTTGGTGCATCAAGCGCTCGTGCGCGGAGATATCGACCTCTATCCCGAGTACACGGGGACCGCTCTGACGACCATCCTGAAATTACCGCCTGCCCATGATCCGGCTGCTGCAATAGCCCTCGTCCGAGGCGAATATCAGGCGCGATTCGGCGTGGAATGGATGGATCCGTTGGGCTTCAATAATACGTTCGCGATGGTGATCCGTGGAGAAGATGCTCAAAAAAGTAAGATTGCAACCTTGAGCGATGCGGCGCGGTATTCTCCTGGTTGGAACCTCGGTGTGGGGTACGAATTCCAGCAGCGGCCGGATGGACTGGCCGGGTTACTGAAGACCTATAATCTTCCCATCCACGGATCGCCTAAGACCATGGACCTCGGCTTGCTGTACAAGGCACTC
>Ga0137415_10006528_pt1 | contig 11559 bp, 13 predicted proteins | sample CZODoug3_1_1_16f_FD_183082 | JGI IMG/M metagenome (GOLD analysis project Ga0137415, IMG submission 183082) | Vadose zone soil fungal communities from Angelo Coast Range Reserve, California, USA - CZODoug3_1_1_16fungal (Hybrid Assembly) | ecosystem: Environmental > Terrestrial > Soil > Vadose...
CTAAAGAGTAGACTTCGTCCGAATATTGGGTGGGCTCGACGCACGGCAGCTGGTTCGGTCAAATCTAAATATCGATAGGAGTGTTCCATGAGTGTTTCCGTTAGTGTGCCGGCAACTGCACGATCTTCCGATGCGGTGATTGCCTACACCATCTTGCGCGTTTCGTTTGGCGCGAACATCATGCTGCACGGCGTGAGCCGGATTGTCATGGGCCACGCCGCTTTTCTCGCCTATTTGACCCACTACTTTGAAAAAGCTTCCTACGTCCCCGTTGGCATGTTGTCTTTATTCGCCACCGTGCAGCCCTGGGTCGAGCTGATTCTTGGTTTGCTGCTGATGATCGGACTCGCAACCCGCTTTTCGCTGATCGCCGGCGGTCTGGTGATTCTCTCCCTGGTTATTGGCACCAACCTCGCGCAGGATTGGCTCGTCTCGGGACTTCAGCTGATTTATGCTTTCCTGTATTACTACCTTCTCGCGCATCTCGATCAAAATCGCTATTCAATCGATGGAATGCGGAAGGGATAACGCCTGAGCGAGGCGCGGCATTTTCTTTGCTTCTGCGTGTGGGTTCTCAGGGTTTGACTCGCGCGAATCTATTTAGTGACGGCTGGCCATGTGCAGAAGCCCTCGCGACGGAAGCGACGCGGAGAATTTCCCATTCGCGAAACTCTCGGAGAGTGTCTTCCATGAATCGCCTGAAGCCAACACCTGCGCTTTCAAATATGGGGCGATGCCCGACCCAAACAACAAAGATCGTTCCGAGAAGAAAAACCCAGTGAAGCTCGCGGATCGCACGCTTCCAGACAGGTTGCCGGTTCGACGCGACACGCGCAAGCATGGACGCCTGAAACCTCAAGTGAGCGGTTTCGTCTTCAAGAATCCTGGTGCAAATATTTCGCAGCGTCAATGAATCGGTGGCTTCGCGCAGGGCTCGGTAATATGGAACTGCGATGAGCTCGGCTGTAACCAGGATTGTGAGCGACAGTTCCAGTCCAGCCAATCCGCGCAATTTGCGAAAAATCGTGTCGACCCAGTGATGTGAAATCAGCGGGATATTCTGCGACTGCATGAAATGAGCCAGGTACTTGCTGTGTTGCTGTTCTTCCTTGATGAAAAGTTCGAGCGCACCCACAAAGCAAGGATCATTCACTTTATTGCCGAACGCCTTGCCGCGATCGAGCAGTCGTTGCCCTTTTGAGCCTTCGCCCAGTTGAAATTGCTGGATCGATTTCGTTACCGCCGCCAATTCTTTAGCCGTTAATTGTGGGGCATTGCACCGTGAAACGTGCAGAGCTGTCATGCTCCTCAACGCAAAACGCGTCATCCATTTCTTGGATTCTGAACTGGGATCCGGTACACGAGTCGTCACGGCAACTCGATACAGGCACCTCCCGTTCCAAACGTATCAGGTCGCCATCGGTAGCGGCGGGTTTCTAACTAGCGTCAACAAAATCAACAAGTTATCGAGTTTAAGAATTCCTAATCAATCTGTGAGGAAATATTCCGGCTGCGATTATTTCGTGGATACCCAGACTCAACCGTGTTCTTTCAAACACACGAATTAATGCGAGCACTGACGCCTCAGGGTTTATGGATGTCTCGAAGTTCGGGTGCCGCATCCTTCACGTTTTTTGTGAAGGGTGCGGGGTTCACTGCCGCTGCGAAAGTATTGCGCCATCCGCGCAAGCTCGAGCGCGCTCAAGCATCAATTCGCGTTCGCGTGCATTCCGCGTGAGCGTTGCCGCACGCTCAAACTCCGAACGCGCCTCTGAAAATCGACCAAGCCTTCTGAGCAGATCCCCGCGTACGCTCGGCAAGAGGTGATAGCTCTTAAGCGAAGCGTCCGAGAGCAGCGCATCGATGATTTCGAGGCCTGCCGCTGGACCAAAAGCCATGGCAACCGCTACAGCACGATTCAGTTCCACAATGGGCGACGGCGCCAGCAGATGAAGTGCCTCGTACAGCGACACGATTCGCGCCCAGTCCGTCTCTTCCGCAGTCCGCGCGCGTGCGTGACATGCAGCGATCGCGGCTTGCAGAGCGTACGGTCCGAGCCCGCCTCCGAGTTTTTCTGCGCGATCGAACGCCGCAAAGCCTCGATGAATTAGAAGCTGATCCCAGAGCGCACGATTCTGATCGAGGAGCAGAACAGGCTCGCCCGACGGGCCAATACGCGCGCGCGAACGCGACGCTTGAATCTCCATCAGCGCAACGAGGCCATGGACTTCCGGCTCACGAGGAGCGAGTTCGGCAAGGATTCGGCCGAGTCGCAGCGCCTCTTCGCAGAGTGCGGGCCGCATCCAATCGTCACCCGCAGTCGCCGTGTAGCCTTCATTGAAAATCAGGTAGAGAACTTCCAGCACCGACGAGAGTCGCGCAGCGAGATCTTCTCCGCGTGGGACCTCAAAGGGGACGCGGGCTTCAGCAAGGGTTCGCTTCGCGCGGACGATGCGTTGGGCGACGGTCGGCTCAGGAACAAGAAATGCGCGGGCAATCTCATCGGTTGTCAGACCTCCCAGCAAGCGCAACGTGAGCGCAACGCGCGCTTCGGGAGTAAGTATTGGATGGCTGGAGATGAAGAGCAGGCGCAGAAGGTCGTCGCCGACATTATCGTCAAGGGCGGCTTCGAGATCCGGCACGGCCATCTCCTGCTTTGCCTCGATCTCGCGTCCGATTTCCTCGTGCTTGCGCTCGAGCCGTTTATTTCGCCGCAGGAGATCGATTGCACGGTGCTTTGCCGTGGCCATCAACCAGGCACCCGGATTGTCCGGAACGCCTGACTTCGGCCACTGTTCGAGCGCGGCCACTAGAGCATCTTGCGCGAGTTCCTCGGCAAGACCAACGTCGCGCACAATTCTCGCGAGCCCGCCGATGATTCTGGCGGACTCAATTCTCCAGACTGCGTCGATCGCGCGATGTGTATCGGTAGCCATTACGGCTACCGATCACACCATCTTTAGTGCAGCAACGCAAGCCGGGGTACGAACAACTAGTCCGCGCCGACCGCACGTCCATTTACGAAAGTCAGCTGGCGAATCTCGGTCACGCCCTCCCAGCCCGGCCAGTACTGCTTATGAACTTCCATGAAGCGCGTCGTATTCTTGATGGCCTCTTCCTTCGACTTTAGTTCAAATATCGCGTAGCCGCCGAAGACTTCCTTCGCCTCGGCGAATGGCCCGTCCGTAACGGTAATCTTTCCATCGGACAGCCGGACGCGGGTGCCCGTCGCGCTCGAAGCGAGTCCGCCACTTTCAATCATTTCACCGGCTTTTGTCGCCTCTTCGGCAATTCGCCCCATGGCCTCCATAAGCTCTTTCGGAGGAGGGCCCGCGTTCTCTTTAGACTGGACGATCATCATGAAGCGCATAGTCAAAACTCCTTTTTGTTTTAAATTGAAGGCTGGTTCCCAGACGGTCTCAACCGGTTGACCTTGGCCTCTACTATCACGTCGAACGAGAAATGGTAAAATCGACAAAACTTGAAATTATTTTTTGCACGCCCGCTTTTTAGGAACGTTGCGACACATTTGCTCCCAAGCTAGTTGACAGGAACGCGAGAAGACTCGTGACTCGGGTTCATCCGCCAACGACTGTAAGCAACGAATGCCGAGAGAAGCGCGACAATAAATGGAATCATTGCTGCCGCCCCTTGACCGCCTGCCAACGTGATCCACGTAGCGCCGAACATGATGATCGACAATCCAGCAGCTGCAAGCGGTGTCAATTCAACGCGAATGCGGAGAATCCCGGGCAAGATCAATCCAATCGCGCCCAATATTTCGGCTGCACCGATGAAATGCAGGAACCAACCCGGCAGCGCAATCTGCTTGGTCATCTCTTCAATCGGCATGATGAACTTCATCACACCGGCAAACATAAAAAGAGCCGCGAGCAAACTCTGCAGGATCCAAAGCACCACATTCATCTTGCGATCGGGCCGGTTCGTTGCAACGGATTCCATAGTTGTATCTCCTCGTGCGGCATTGAAGTCTGTTCGTTGCGACAAGTCAAAAGTTCAAGCTCTCTTAGCGCCAGGCAAATCAAACGCCGCGACAGAAGCGTCACGCTCCGGAGCGTTGCTTGAGTTGTTCCCACAGTGCGGGCCCACCGGGCGCAGCTTTCTGCACCTCGGCGGGGAAATCCGTAAATTCATGCACCTGGCGAATCTCGATGGTCTCGTTTTCCGACGCGGGGCAACGCGTAGCCCACTCGATGGCTTCTTCCTTGGACTTTACCTGGATCATCCAGTAGCCACCGAGCACTTCCTTGGCCTCGGCGAACGGCCCGTCGGTCACTTTTGGCTTTCCTCCGGCAAACGTTACGCGCGCGCCCATCGAAGGCGGCTGTAGGCCGTCCAGCGCGAGCAGCACACCAGCTTTCTGCAGGGCTTCGTTATACTTCATCATGGCTGCCACGGCCTCTGGGCTCGGCATGGTGCCCGGCTTGGCACTTTCGTAGCCCTTGGGGATCATCAGCATCATAAATCGCATGGTCATCTCTCCTTTTCGATTTGCATTCGGAGCTTGGCTGCCGGATGGTCCCGGCTATTGAATCCTCGCTCTACATGAACGACGAATGGGCCCCGACGAAATCGACGGCTTTTCGCATTTTGTTTAAAATATTTTGAATGCGTCGTTAAATTATTTATAATATTAAACTTAGCCGCCAGCAATCGCTCCTATAATCAAAAAGGGTTCTTTTCCATTCGCAACTTCAACAGGAAGCGGGGCATCCGGCGATTCGTGAGAAAAGTCCTCCTGGCAGGCAAAGAATCGCAGGAATGGCCTGCGAACTTGCGTGACGTGGTCCCGGATGGCCCCGCGCAGCATAGGATAGCGAGCCTCCAGGGCATCCAGGATGGAACGCTGCGTCGCCTGCCCTTCGATCTCGAGAGTCACCTCGCCGTTGACGCCTGCCAGCGTCCGCAAATGTGCCGGAAGCTCTACCCGTATCATGGCAATGTTTGAACCTCAACCGATACCACGGCGGGAAGATCGCGCACAATGGGAGCCCAGCTATCTCCTGCATTTGCTGAGGCATACACCTGGCCACCGGTGGTGCCGAAATACACGCCACAGGAATCGAGCGAGTCAACGGCCATGGCGTCGCGCAAAACGTTCACGTAGCAGTCGCGCTGAGGTAGGCCCTTCGTAAGCGGTTCCCATTCATTTCCGCCGGTGCGGCTGCGGTAGACGCGCAGCTTGCCGTCAGGTGGATAGTGCTCTGAATCGCTCTTGATCGGGACGACGTAAACGGTTTCCGGCTCATGCGCGTGCACGTCAATCGGGAAGCCGAAATCGGAGGGAAGATTCCCGCTAACCTCCTGCCACGAATCGCCGGCATTATCGCTGCGCATGACGTCCCAGTGTTTCTGCATAAAGAGCACACCGGGACGCGAAGGGTGCATCGCGATGCGGTGAACGCAGTGGCCGACTTCAGCGGTAGGGTCGGGGATGTGCTCTGACCTCAGCCCCTGATTGATCGGCCGCCACGTCTTGCCTCCATCATCGGTCCTGAAGGCGCCTGCGGCCGATATCGCTATAAACATCCGGTCCGGACGCTTGGGATCGATCAGGATCGTGTGCAAGCACATTCCGCCGGCACCTGGCGTCCAGTGCGGACCAGAGCCGTGCCCGCGAAGTCCGGAGAGTTCCTGCCAGTTCTGCCCGCCATCGGTGGTGCGGAACATCGCGGCATCCTCGACCCCAGCGTAAACCGTGTCCGGATCGCTCAGGGAAGGCTCGAGATGCCAGACACGCTTGAATTCCCAGGGATGCGCCGTGCCGTCATACCACTGGTGAGTGCCGGGAACGCCGTCGTATACGAACTTGTCCCCTACCGGCTCCCACGTCTTGCCGCCATCATTCGAACGCTGGATCTGTTGGCCAAACCAGCCGCTCGACTGCGAGGCATATAGCCGGTTGGGGTCAACGGGCGAACCTTTCAGATGATAAACCTCCCAGCCTCCAAGAAAAGGGCCACTGACGTCCCACTTTTCACGCTTCCCGTCCGACGTGAGTATGAATGCACCCTTGCGTGTACCTACGAGAACTCGTACTCCGCTCATCTGATTCTTCTCCTTTGTGAAATAGTTGATGCTCGCCTCTTATTTTTCAGCAACGCTCTTCAAGTTGGCCAGGCCTGATTCAAACTCTTTGCCGATCAATTTGTCCATACTGATAAAAACTTGCATCACCTTCGAAACGAAAGGCGTGGGGCCGTTCATGACCCAGGTCACGTTTGTGGAATCGCCCTGCGGTTCCAGCGTGAACTCAGCGACGTTGTGGCCCTCAAATGGCTTAATAAAATCCAATTTGATTCCGACTTTAGAGGGTGGAGTTACGTCAGTAATCTCCATGCGGCCCTTGCCGACCTTGGAGTTGCCATCCCACTCGTACACGGCTCCCTTTCCGCTTGCCGCGCCGCTATGAGTTCGATTCATTGCGGGATCCAGCTTCTCCCACGGCGACCAGGAGTTCCAATTGTGAAAGTCGTTGATCAGCGGAAAAATCCTGTCCGGCGGAGCCTGGATGCTCGTTTTGCGCTGGACGCTGAAGGAATCAGGCTTGGTCATGGCAATGCCGAGAATGGCAGCCACCACAACAGCCAGTACGATCGCTATGATTTTGAGCATTGACCGCTCCCGAATCACGTGCGACGCGTGACGCATCGCCATGAATTCTGTTACATCCCCTTCTCGTCTGCGGACGGGCCGTACAGACCCGGCACCGGAACATTGAGTTGCCTGAGATACATCGTCAATTGCCCACGATGATGAACGAGGTGATTGAAACACATCCCCCTTAACACGTCATAACGAGGCATGGAAAAAATCACGTTGCCATTGTGCTTCAATGTCCACATCTGTTGAAGCTGCTCGTCTGTGACGCCAGCCAGCGCAGCGCGCGCTTCCTGGCTGGATTTTGCGAATGTGGGCAAGAGGTCTGCTTGTTTTTCGACTTTAGGTATCTTGGCGTTGACCACGTCCAATTCGTGCGTTTGGATGGTAGCGGTGGTGAATCCAGGCAACGTGGCGACGTGTGCGGCCATCCAGCCTAAGGAACCGGATTTTTCCTGCGGCTTCCAGTCCCATTTGTCGGCAGGAACACGCTCCAGCGTTTTCTGGGTGCTGGCCATTTCTTGGTCAAATTCACGAATCAGCAATTCATTGATCTGCATGAGGCCTCCTTCGGATGAAGTCAGTCAGATAACGGACAGCAGTTTGCGATATGTTACTTGTGAAATGCAAGTGAAATATGCTAGCCTGAAAAATGTATGGCCAGGAAGAAACCAAGCTTCACGCGGCGCTCGGGGTGCCCGCTGAACGCTTCTATCGAGATGCTTGGCGACCGCTGGTCGTTGCTTATTATCCGCGACATGATGGTGCGAGGATTCCGGACCTTCAAGGAATTTCTGGAGTCGCATGAGAAAATCGCGACAAATATATTGACGGATCGCCTGCGCAAGCTGGAATCAAACGGAATCATCGCCGTGGCACCTGACCCTTCTGACGGGCGAAAGTCGATTTATTCGCTGACCCCAAAAGGAATCGATCTCGCTCCCGTCCTTACGGAAATGGTTCTGTGGGCAGCGGCGCACGAAAATACCGGCAATCAACAGCTTGTCAAGCAAATGCAAAAAGGCAAGGAACAGTTTATCGCCAGGGTGCGGCAAAGCTTGGCGGAAAAGACAGCCCCTTCGAAACCCAAGTGAGCCCCGTCAGAACGCCGATAGAATATATTCCGCTGGCCAACTTCGTGTACATCTGCAAAAAATCGCCGTTGATGACAAATTTTGAATGCGCTGATGACATTTTTTGGCGCGTGAAGTAACTAAAAGCGACGATCAATTGACGGCAGCCCCGACGGATCATACTTAAACCCTTGCATTTTCTACGGCGATGTGAAAACCTCGGCCGTGTGGGAGGGCGTTTCAGAATGGCAATCAGCTTGCCCGTAAAAAGAGCCCACCTCCAGCCTCTCTGTTTTGAGGAGGACTTATGCACACCGGCCAAAAGCAGTTTTCTATACCCGAGCGTTTTGTGGTGGTAGCGATCATATTGCTTGTCGCCGCGATATTGATTCAGAAGGTGCTGCACACTGTAAAGGTGTCCGAACGGCGCTCGTTAAACAATGCTGCGGTGCAATATGCAGCCGTTAAGAGCATGTATGCCGAGCAGCGGCAGATTGTTCCTCCGGGCATGGTCAGGGTGGTTGCAACTGACGGTGTAAATATTCACAGTGCACCTGTGCGCTAGAGTTTGTTCCTTCCTGCGTCGGACCAAAACCGATCGATTATTTAGGCGGCAAGGAAAACCCGCATCCTTCACAAAAAAACGTGAAGAGTGCGGCACCCAACGGATTCAATTCCAAACTACACACTACGATACTAACAACTTCTAGAAGGGCAGGCTTCGCGCTGTATTTGTTGGGACGGCGATGGACCGCGCGCCATTTTTTCCCACCGCGCGCACGGCAAAAAAGTGATTGTCGGTCGAGACTCCTTTTAATACGGCGTCCTGCCCCGCGGCGACAAAATCATAAATTGACCAGCGAGGGTCGGTCGTCTCGCGCCAGAGAATCTCGAAACCCGCGCGGTCAGGATCGTCTGGTGATGACCAGACAAGCTTGGCGTCCGGCGAAATTCCACCGGAAAGTTTGACGTCCTTCGGGGGCGCTGGTGCGAAGGCCAATTGCCGCAGCGCTTCTGCATTGTCTCGAGCGACGTTGCCCATAAAAGTAAAATTCAAGTATTTCATCTGATCGCCGTACTCGATGCCGTTTTCCGTGCGCGGTGTCTGGTGCTGGTGACGATAATCCTCCAGGGGTTCGGTAAAACGGACTGCGGGCAGGCCCGCTTTATAGAAAACGTAATGATCGCCACCGCGTCCGAGGCGATCGATAATAAAAATCAGGCGAATTGCTTGGCGTCCGTCGATTTCTTCGATCGCGCGAGCCAGTTCGCGGGAAGGCGAATCGCTATCGTCCTCATTGCCGCTGCCGGACAAAAGGCGAACGCGATGCGGCGCGCCGGTCGCGGAGTCGCTGCCAACGATATCGTTGTCGAGCATTCCGCCTACCGTGTATCCCTGCTGCTTCACCCATTCAAGCATCCTGGCGCTGCCCAGCAACCCTTGCTCTTCGCCTGAGATCGCCGCAAACAGCAGCGTCGTGCGAAATGAATCGCGCCCCGTTGCTGCTGGGCGACTCAGCAGACGGGCGCATTCCATGCTCACCGCAACGCCGGAAGCATCATCGTCCGCGCCAGGGGCGTCCAGATTTGGATCCATCACGTCGCTAGCGCGGCTGTCAAAATGCCCGGAGATGATGAAAACTGTTTTTGACATCACAGGATCGGAACCGGGCAGAATGGCGTAGACATTTTCCATCGGGACAGGCTTATTGCTCGTGCGCTGAGATGAAGTCTCGAATTTGTCGATCACCACTTGTAATTTTCCCGCCGACGCTTTAGCAATTTCGCTGACGCGGGCGACGATCTGGTCACGCCCGCAGCCGGCACCGCGCTTCGGATCACTCCACGAGGAAAGAGAATTGCGCGACCCGCAGGCGACCAGCCGCTCGATCAGCTCGCGCATGGATTTTTCATCAACGTTGCTCCGCGCAATTGCACCCGATGGCCGCGGCAAAATCTTCGGCTTGGGCTTGTTTTGTGCGGGCTCAGCAGGATCGTTCCCCATAGAGACTTGTGCCGCCAGCGGACCCGAGGGAAAAGCAATCAGTCCGAGAAGCAACACAAGCGGTGCGAGAACTGCGGTGGCACGGCGGCTCAGTTTGCGGCGAAATCGAAACATTCTTCGTCTCCTCGGGAGCGTTGAACAGACTGCGCATTCTAGCATGCAGCACAGGCACTCCTGCCTGCACGGTTGTGTTGCGGCTAATTTAAACCGGACGGAGAGCGTCTGTCCTACCAATAACTGGTTGCGTCCTTGTACTTGGAACGCTAAAGTGTGCCCGCTGGCGTTGAATTATATCTTTGGGCCCGCTCGCGCTTATGATTTGGAGTTTCGTGTCTCTATGCGACGATTTCTTCCCAGCGGCTTGTTGCTTTTGGCCACAACAATATTGGTGTCGACAATGACCTATCAAGATGCGTTCTCCCTGGATCGCGTGCAGGCGCGGTCGATGGTGATCTCGCAATCCGGGATCGTCGCTTCGGAATCTCCACTGGCGTCACAGGCAGGCGCAGCTGTGCTGGCGCGAGGCGGAAATGCCGTGGACGCAGCCATCGCCGCGCACGCGGTAATGACCGTCGTAGCGCCAATGTGGAACGGCATTGGTGGTGATTTGTTCGCGATTGTCTACGACGCGAAGAGCGGAAAATATTATGGATTGAATGCCAGCGGCTGGGCGCCCGCGGCACAATCGATCGAGCGGCTTCATGCTAAGGGATTGCGCGAGATGCCAGGGTACGGCATTGAATCCGCGACCGTGCCTGGCTCGGTCGATGGCTGGCAAAAGCTGCTCGATCGATTCGGAAAAAAGAAACTCGACGAACTTCTGGCTCCGGCCATTCAAATCGCCCAGGACGGCTTTCCGGTAACCGAATGGATTGCAATTCACTTTGCGAAGGAAGTTGACGTGCTTCGCAACGATGAAGGCGCGGCCAAAACATTCCTGATTTCCGGCCGTGCGCCGAAACTTGGAGAAGTTTTTCGTAATCCCGATCTGGCCTGGTCGTTACGGCAAATCGCGCAGGGCGGACGCGACGCTTTTTATCGCGGAGAAATCACGCGGCGCTTGCTGGCGCTTTCCGAGCGCCACGGCGGATCGTTCACGGCCAAGGATTTTTCCGATTATTCCAGCGAATGGGTGGAACCAATCTCCACGACGTACCGGGGCTGGACTGTCTATGAATTGCCGCCGAATTTGCAAGGCATTGGCGCGCTGGAAATGTTGAACCTGATGGAACAGTTTGACCTTGCGAAGTTTGGATTGAATTCCGCGCGCGCACTGCACGTGCAGATCGAAGCAAAGAAGCTGGCGTACGCGGACGTGCTGCGCTACATCGGCGATCCGCGAATATCCAAAATGCCGGTCAGCGAAATGCTCTCGAAGAAATATGCCGCCGAGCGAGCCAAGCTGATCGATATGGAGCAGGCGAACTGCGAAGTCGCGCCCGGCACCCTCGTTCCCGATGCCGGCGATACCACATATTTGAGCGTCGTCGATCGCGATGGGAATATGGTCTCGCTGATCGAATCGAACTACGCGGAATTTGGCTCGGGACTCGTGGCCGACGGCACAGGATTCGTTTTGCACGATCGCGGCGCGCTCTTCAGCCTCGATCCCGCTTCACCAAATGCGCTCGCGGGGCGCAAGCGGCCGTTGCACACCATCATCCCCGCCTTCATGCAAAAGGATCAGATTCGCATCGCGTTCGGCATCATGGGCGGATGGAATCAGGCACAGGCGCACGCGCAATTCGTGTCGCACGTGGTCGATTTCAATCAGAATATTCAGGCAGCGCTGGAGACCGCGCGCTTCACAAAACTGTCGTTCGCCGGATGCGATCTGGATTTGGAGAATCGCGTTCCGGA
>Ga0137415_10006529_pt1 | contig 11558 bp, 10 predicted proteins | sample CZODoug3_1_1_16f_FD_183082 | JGI IMG/M metagenome (GOLD analysis project Ga0137415, IMG submission 183082) | Vadose zone soil fungal communities from Angelo Coast Range Reserve, California, USA - CZODoug3_1_1_16fungal (Hybrid Assembly) | ecosystem: Environmental > Terrestrial > Soil > Vadose...
ACCACGAGAAGCAAGACTTGCATCACGAACGGATTCGAAAAACGGATTCGTATGGGGTGGTCTACTGAGCCGAGATTCTAAAGGGCCCGGAAACGCTCTTGTGCGAGAAACTCTGTGTGAATCTCGACCCTTAGGAGATGATCGCTCTCTTGCGCAGTGAGATAACGCGACGGCTCGAAAGGCGGCCGCCGAAGCGCCGATTTCCAGGCCAGTGACAAAAGCTGCTTTTCGCGTGAACTCTGAAGAATTGGCTGGCAGTCAGGAGGTGGACTTCTCCGCTGCCGCTGTGTTGCGGCGGATGGGAGAAGCTGCAGTGCGTTGCATCGAACGGGCGAGTGTTATAAACGATTTTTGGCACGAATCGAAAGAAGGCGGAGAGATGGACCGTCGTGCGATCAAATTAGGGATCTGCGGTGGGTACGCACTCCTCTTTGTCCTACTGGGGTCGCATGCATTGTCGGCCGATAGTCCGCCGGTGGGGTCGTATAACCTACCTTCGAAGCAACAGACGCTCACATTCCTGACAGAAACCATCGAGTGGTATCGTTATTTGTCGGCGGAACGGCAGGTTGGGACCGAGCCCTTCGACCTTCTGTTTTTCGATAACAATCAACCGATCAGTGCGCAGATCGTTCAGCTTTCGTTTGACTTCGCCAGAACCGATGCATCGCTCGCAACGACGGCCCAGGATTCCCCGCCTACTCAGGGCGGTGGAATTCCTAACGCTCTCTCTTCAGACTCACTGCACCTGATTCAGATGGAAGTGAAGTCAGAGGCTGAAAGCAAAAAGGCCGGAGAGGATCTGAAGTCGATCAAGACGAAACTGGCCACCGCTCGTAGAGCAGATCGAAAGAAGTTGGAGGCGGAATCGGCTGATGCACAAACGCGCCTCACACTCCTTCAGGCGCGATCCAAGAGTCTTCTTAACCTGGTCGATCTCATCCAGGCCAATGATGTGAATCACCCTCAAACAACAGACTTCAGATCGCTTGTTGAAAGTCTCGCACGCACCATTCCTGAGGCGGTGAACCCCGGTCTTCCAGTACAGCCGGCCCAGCCATCAAGTTTTAGATCAGATCCTAAACCCCCGAACTCCGGCATTCTCGCGCTCGCCTCAGAGGTGTCTATGCTTGAGCGAAAGCTCCGCACTGTTGACGAAGGGGTACAACTGACCGACAAGTTGGCCCGGTTCTCGGACAATCTCAGGACGCCGCTTACAGGGTTCGTCAATCAAGCCGTGCAGAGCGGCGATCTCGCGGCCGACAACTTGCAGTCCAGGGACTCAGGGCGCTTGCGGCAACAGACGGCCAGCCTCGACCAGCTCACAGATCAGATCACGAGACTGGCTCCGGCCATGGCCGCACTTGACAAGCAGAGGGTCTTACTCACAGTTTACAAATCGCGACTGACCCAATGGCGCAAAACCGTCGTCAACGAGTACACCGACGCGTGGAAGAATTTGATTCTGCACCTGGTCGTTCTTGCGTTGGTGATAGCCTTTCTGACAGGTGTTGCTGTGGCTCTACGCAGAATCACCGTGAACTATGCTCATGACGCAAATCGTCGTCGCATGTTTCTGGTCGTCCAGCGGACTCTGATCTGGCTGGCGATTGTGCTGGTAATTGCATTCGCTTTTGCTCCCGAGCTGAGTTCCCTGGCGACGTTTCTAGGACTTCTCACGGCGGGAATTGCAGTTGCGCTTCAAAACGTGATTCTTGCGGTTGTCGGCTACTTCTTGCTGGTTGGAAAGCTGGGGATCAGAGTTGGAGATCGCTTGCGAATTTCTGGTGTGACCGGGGATGTAATTGACGTCGGCCTACTGCAGTTCCAACTGAGAGAAGTTGATCAGGACAATGAGCAGCTCACGGGCAACGTCGCAACGTTTTCAAATTCTTTTGTTTTCGTGTCGCCAGCCACGGGTCTCTTCAAGTTTGGTTCCGTCTCCGGAAACGCCAATCAGCGGGAAGTGGCCAAGCGAATGTCGAGGGTCTAGCGGACGCATTCGTCGCTCTCTTCACGAGTGCCTCCAGTCGAATTTCGTGCTTGAATATGTCTGCGCACCGGGGCAGGTGCGTACGGCAGCGCTCTGTGGCATTGCGTTTCCTAATCGGACTTCTGGACCGGAATGGTTTGAGAACACGCCTTGAGCCACGGACATTCGACAATCTTTTGAGTTTGGCTAGATGCAGCCTTGAACAAACTCGTGACGCTAGACCGATAGGGATTAAAACACACGGATGGGATATCGAGTCCATTCAAGATAGGCTGTCGACCCCCAGAGAATATCCGCGGCCCAATGCTACTGAGGTCAACATCGACCCGCAGACCAGTAATGTGATCATGCAGCTCCGCGATCTTCGTCGCGACCAGCTCCTTCACCGTCTGATCGGGATTCTTGATGAACCCCTGCTCGGTAATGCGCCAGCGCTGATCGGGGTTTCCGCTGCAATCCCAGATCACGAGCTCCGTCCCGTTGACCATGCTTCCGTTGTTTGCAGTGCCTACGCACTTGCTGTCGTCGAAAGCAGACTGCCAGAGCGTATCGGTCGGGTAGGTCGGCCGCTGCTGGCCGTTGAGGCCGTAAACGACGATCTTGTGGTCGAACGTCGAGAGGTACACCCGCCCGTTCGCGACCGTCGGCGGAGCGAACTTCGCGAGCGTGTTGGCCTCGGACTGCCAAAGGGTGCGAAGCGTCTCCGCATCGAAGGCGATGAGACGGCCGCGTGTTCGGAGGTTTTCGGCGTTGCACTCTTCTCGCCCGCCCGCGCACCATGGATCTTCGATCGAGGCCCACACGATGCCGGTCCCCGCCGTGCTCCCGTTTGCCGAAAGCGAAAGGATTCCGCCGGGCATCGATTTGTAGCTGCTTACGATCGCGTTAGGCGGCGCGGACTGCGGTTGGCGGTCGACCGCGCCGGTCGCCATGTTCACGGCAAACGCCTTTAGCCGATCTTTCTCGGACCACGCGTAGACCCGCCCTTCACCGGTCGGGGCGACCCAGAAAACCGGCGATCCGTGAATGTGTGGCGCCTTAACGAGATTGGTGTCGTAGCCGGCTGCAGTGTGCCCCGGATCGTCCCATTCGTTGAAGAAGGCGTGAAAGCCCTCCTGACCAAGTTCGAGCGAGGCCCGCCCGGTGAAGTTTCGGTCGAACGTGTAAAGTACACCGGTCTTCCCACCGCCGATAAGCTTCGTCGTTCCCGGAATGAGGAGTACGCCGCCGGAACCGAGATCGGCGTCGTTGAGCTCCATGTTGTTAAAGAGGGACGCAGTATTCGACGGGTAGCGACTCCCCACCCGCACGAGGGAACCGCCCTGAGCGCGAAGCCGCACGAAGCTACCCTCCTCGTCGCGCGGCTCGGTGCCCGGTGGAACCTGCTTGTCCCATATACCGTTTCCGGTCATGAAATAGACGTCGCCGTCGTCCGCGGCCGCGACTCCGTTGCCGGCCTGCCAGATGCCACCACCGTTCCGTTGTGTCGTGGAGTAGGCTCCTTGCGGCGAGAACGAAAATCCATCGCTCGCGTACGCGACCACCCAACCGTGGTAGTCGCCTTTGTCTTCGTTCGATCCGAACGCAGCGTAGACGGTGCCGTGACTGTAGAGCAGACCCGGCCTATTGAGCTGCACGTCGGGGTCGAAGGGATTCCCCTTTTCGTTGCACACGTTCGTATCGGCCGCGTCGTTACTTCTACACACGCTAACGCTCGTACGGATGGCGAGCGTTTGCATGTCGAGGGCGAAGAGGTGAAATCGAGCGTGAACGTCGACGCCCCTCTTTCCTACGACGAACATCGTGTTCGTCGCCCGATCGAGCACCGGCGTGCTCAGGACGCCGATCGTCGAACTAATGACATTCCGAGCATCGGGTCGACTACCATCCTGCACGTCGCCCACGTCCTGCGGCGCTCCAAGAAATTGCCTCTGAAGGAGCTCGAGGGTGTCGGCATCGAACGCATAGACGACGTTCGTCATGTCCGCGACGTACAGGATGTTGCGCGAGCGTCCCGCCATCGTGACCGCCCCGGCATACAGCGGCTGCGCGAACACGAGCCCGTCGGTCGGCGGCGTCGTACCGATGCGGCCGAACGACGAGGCGCGCACGTTGGACGTATTGAGGATCGTCTCGTGCAACGTGGCGCCCGCGCGATTGACGTCGTTGTGCTGCGTGAGGACGTCGTGATCGCCCACGACTGCCGCGGCGCTCGATCTTACGATCTCCGTGCCACCGTGCGTTGTATCGATGCTACTGCACGCGAGGGCCACGGTAAGGACGGACGATATGGCAAACGTCGAAGTGCGGAATCGAGTCATGCTTCGGTGCACTCGGATTGCGCGGTAATGATCTCTCTGGAATCGGCAAAGACCGGTCCGTCGCGCAGAGGGTCGAATTCTTCTTGGTAAGAGCTGATTTCGGCGTCCATTTTTATTTCGACGAAATTCGGTGTGGTCCAGTTCATGGTCAATGGTCTCGCTTTCTTGGTGTGGTGTTGCGACACGGACGACGTTGGCGCCTCGTTCGACAAGTCATCCACCTCGCACGGGCGGCAGATGCCTTCAAGTAAGTTTCGCTTTTCGAGCAAACGTCTCTCGCTCTGGCCTCGAGAGGCGAAGATCCATCGAGCTTTTTCGAAGTTCAAACGTACGCGTCGCGACGTCGCGACGTGCGGTGAGTCGCGACGTCGCGACTCACCGCACCGTTGCGGGTCGAGCGGGCGCAAACTCTCTTGGTGAAGCGATGTCTCGAGTCTGAATTCAAATTAACGTGGCGCGGGTAACGGTGGCGGTCGAACGAAGAAGCTGCATCTTGTGCTCGTCGACGCACAAAATGTTGATCCTCCCGACTGGATCGCGGAGGCTCGGCGTAGCCAGGCCGAGCGCGGTCTCTTTTTTTGTTGGTCGGATCAGCTCCACAGCAGTCCGATACGTCAGAAGCTCAAATCGGTCGGCGCGCGCGCAGCGGTCCGCTTTTTCGAGTAAGACGCGAGCCGGTAGCTTCCGTCGGATGGGCAACTTTGCCCCCTTTGGACTCCTAAGAAATGAGTTGTCAAACAAACACGTCCCCATTTCGCTCGATCCCTGATTGCAACGAGCGGTACTGAAACGACGTTGCCGTCTGCCTCTGCTCGCCGGTTCGCGATGATGAGTCCGACGCTCAGAACAGCTGCGGTGGTTCGTAGGTCCGTTGGTCCACTGGTCGAATTTGAAGCACCTTCGATGTGCCGTTGAAAAACGCGGGCACCAATCTCCTAATAGGGCCTCGGGGGGCCATGGCTTCAGTTGGTAACGCCGAGGGGGCATAATCTTCCTATGGGAACTCCCTTTCGCATGAAGGGGGCCAATCCAAAAGCGGATGCTCTCCCTCGAACCTTTCTCGACCCTTGCACTTCGACCAACTTCCCAGTCGATCCGCCTGCCAGCGGACAGTGCGGCTACGCCTTCTTGGTACGTTGAGCGATCTCCGGATCGTAAACCTCCTCCTTCTTCCACATCGCTAGGACCGCTGCGGCGATCCGGCGTGCCAGGGTCAACTTTGCCAAGTTCGGTTTCGTCCCTCCCTCCAGCAAACGGTAGTAGTGCTGACAGAGTGGATCCTCTTTGAGCTGCTGCACAACACTCGTCGCCGCTCCTTTGAATACCGACTTGAGCAACGGGTTCCTGTTGCGATTCAGCCCTCGAGTCTGCTGGGTTTGAGCGCGGACCCACTGACCTTCTTGGCGTACCCAATCGGCCGACGACCGTGTGACGATTCCCAATCCGCAATAGCTCCAGAATTGTCGCTTCGTTCGAAATCGGTGCGGGGTGACGCCGATGGCGACCACTTGCGCCGACCGAATCGGTCCCATTCCGGGTGCTGTCGAGAGCTTCCGGACAATCGGGTGCGCCTTGGATTCTTCTCGCAACCAACTCGCGGCTTCTTCTTGGAGCGATACCAGTGCATCCAACTCCTCGCCTAGCAATTGTGCGAGTCGTCGATGGCTCGGTGGTAGCTTTTTCAGCCAAGCGTTGCGTGCCTCCACTTCGTAGATCTCCGAGGTTGTCCCGATTCCGCGTGATCGATAGATCGCCTTCAGCCGATTCTTCAATCGCACCCCATCGTGCATCATCATGTTGTAGCCCCGGACTGCATCGCGCAGCCCTGTGAACTGCCGCGGCCCTTTGTAGACTCGTGTCTTGATCGAACCTGTGCGCAGTTGGTTGGCCAGCATCCACGCGTCTCTCAGATCGTCCTTCGGGCCCTGGTGCTTGTCGGGAAACGTCACAACCACTTCGTCTGCGTGCGGCCGCAGAATCTCGTACAACCATGCGCTCTGCGTCCCTTCCTCGAGACACACGCGCCTCTGTCCAGCCACCGCTCGTACCGCTTCGACAAGCACTTTCCCGTTGGTCTCGACGACCTGACTCTTGAGCTTCTTGCCGGTCGCGCCCATCACCGCGAGCGTGCAGCTTTGCGAATGAACGTCGATCCCGATATACCTTTCCATGGCGGTCCTCCTCTGTAGGCAGTCGAGCCTTCCGTTCGACAAGTCTCCATTTCAGAGGAGGCCACCGCCTTATTTTTTCGATGGCCCGATTTACGCGCTGCGTAACGCAAGACGAACCCAACCTTCGATGCGCCCGACAATGTCGCTTCGTCTTGCGTGGAGCGGCGCCCCGTGCGGACCACGACCGTTGCTCGTGAGTCGCCCGGTGCACCGCGCGGAGTCTCCATCCGGCCGCCATTTCCTTCTTATGCCTTCCTATGCGCTCCACCGTCAACGTCGTCGCATTGTGCTCGATCTTCTGCGTCAACGGATCGCGCGGCGTACTCTCGAGGAAGTCTTCGTCGCCGTCGTACCTCGCCGAGAACTCGTAGCTGCCCGCGCCGTAACCGTTGGCGTCAAACACGGCTCGACCGTGTGCATCCAAGGTGGGCGCGGCCACCTCGGATCCCGCGACGAAGAAATGCACCTTGCCCGACGGCACACGCGGCGCGGAGGAGACCGCGGCGATGGTGGCCGTCACTTGCAAAGCCCCCGCCGTGGCCGGGTTGGATGAGGATGAAAGCGCCGTCGACGAAGCCGCCTTGTCGAGGTAGAGCGGCACGCTCCACGACGACGCCGTGTGCGTCGCATCGCCGGCGTAACTCGCGCCAATCTCGTTGACCTTGGTGCTCGCGGGGACAAACGTCATGCTGGCGTATCCCGCACCATCCAGCGCGACGACCGTCTCGGTGTTTCCACTTGGCGACTTCACCACGAACCGCACGGGCCCCGTCGGAACCTGGTCCCCCGCGGCCGAAGTGACCCGCGCCCGAACTTGCACCCCCTCTCCATAACGCGGCCGGTTCGGCGTCACCGTGCGCTCCACCGCGGTGGCAACGGGCGCACCGGCATCGACCACGGAACTGCCCCCATCGTCCGCGCCAGCACGTGGCGCCGAGAGCCAAAGCGCCAGCAGGAGTCCTAAACCAATGAGCCATTTGTGCATGTCGTGGTCTTCCGTCCGAAAGGCCCTCAGCAAAGGCCAAGCCACACTCGAACCCACTCGAAATGATGCGGCGCACGCAGCGCACGGGCGTCGTGCATGCGCCGTCTCGCGCCGCGTGTGGTGCCTGGGCACAGCGCTCTAGGTCACAGCGCTCCAGGCACGCGACAGTGGATCAAGGGCGCCAAAAGACGTACGCCGAGGGCATATGCCCAGCATGTCGCAGCACGATCCCGACGCCCGTCACCCGCGGGAATTCTGGGCTCCTCAGTGACCAAGGGCCGGCAGGCCCTAGGGACGCTTTTCCGCCCTCGACGCACCACCTGATTTGGCGCTCGTCTCATCTTGCGTGATCGCGACCACATGGTCGATGAAGGCTCGAATCTTGGCCGACATGTTCTGCGCCGAGTGATAGAGCGCGTAGAGCGGATAGGTCTCTTCGGCCCACTCGGGCAACACCGGCACCAGCCGCCCATCGGCCAGGTACTCGCGCGCGTGGAAATGGAAGAACTGCGCGATTCCTTGTCCGGCCACACACGCCGCCAGCATGGGACCGAAGTGGTTCACCATGAGCTGGCCTTTCACGTTCACCGGCACCGCCTTCCCTCCGCGAACGAACTCCCAAGCGAAGTGGCTTCCGGTCACGGGATCGCGCATCAACACGACCCGGTGCTTTTCGATGTCGCGCGGGCGGCGCGGCGTGCCGTACTGCTCAAGGTACTCCGGAGACGCGCAGGTGAGGATGGGCACGCGCGCGAGCAGTCGAGCCTTCAGCGCCGAAGGCTCCGGATTGCCGAAGCGGACGGCCACATCGATGCCATCACGGATCAAGTCGCCGAGCCGGTCGCGCATCACGAGCTCGACGAAGAGCTCGGGGTACATCGCCATGAACGGCCCAAGGCTCGGCACGAGAAGGAATTGCGCGGTCCCCGGATCGGCGTTCACGCGGAGCCGCCCGCGCACTTTCGCGCTCGAGTCCCCGGCTTCGTTGGTTGCCTCCTCGATGGCGCGAAGGTGCGGGACGACTGACTCGTAGAAGCGAGCCCCCTCGTCGGTCAGCGAGATCGATCGGGCCGACCGCCGGAAGATCCTGACGCCGACGCGGGCTTCCAGACGCGCGATGGAGCGGCTGACCGCCGGTTGCGTCAGGCCGAGCGCCTCCCCCGCCCCCATGAAGCTCCCCGCCTCGACGACGGCGCGCAGCACCCCGAGGCCTTCCAACCCATCCTTGCTCGATCGCTTAGCCATACTTTTAGTTATGCATAGCATGACGAGTATGCTGATTGAGAGAGGGTCACCCAGCGCGCATGATCTCGCTCGTCTGCACACCAAGGAAAAGGAAATCATGCGTATCTTCATTACGGGGTCCTCAGGATTCGTCGGAGCCGCGGTCGTTCGCGAGCTCCTTCAGGCTGGTCACCAGATCGTAGGGCTCGCCCGTTCCGACGCCGCGGCGAAGGTCGTCGCCGACGCGGGCGCCATCGTGTACCGCGGGGATCTCGAGAAGCCCGAGAGCCTGGAGCGCGGCGCCTCCGAGGCCGACGCCGTCATTCATTGTGGATTCAATCACGACTTTTCGAAGTTCAAGGCCAACTGCGAAAACGATCGGAAGGTACTCGCCGTGCTCGGGTCCGCGCTCGGCGGCTCGAAGCGTCCACTGGTGGTCACCTCGGCGCTCGGGGTCCTCCCGCCGGGGATCGTGAACGAGCAAACGAGGCCGTCCTCCAGCCCGAATCCACGTTTCGCGACCGAAGAGGCGGCGCGCACGCTGATGGACCAAGGGGTGAATGTGTCGATCATCCGCCTCCCGCCGTCGGTGCACGGCGAAGGCGACCACGGTTTCGTTCCGCTCTTGATCAAGATCGCCCGCGAGAAAGGAGCTTCCGCCTACATCGGTGAAGGCCTGAATCGATGGCCGGCCATTCATCGATTCGACGCGGCGAAGGTGTATCGCCTCGCGGTCGAGCGCGGGACGCCGGATTCCTACTATCACGCGGTCGCAGAGGAAGGCGTGGCGTTCCGGGAGATCGCCGAGGTCATCGGCCGGCGGCTGAATGTCCCGCTCGTCTCCAAAAGCAAGGACGAGACAGCCGCGCATTTCACATGGTTCGCGCACTTCGCCGCGATGAATTTCACGGCCTCGAGCCAACGAACGCAGCAGGAGCTGCAGTGGCGACCCACCCAGCCAGGGCTGATCGCCGACGTGGACCAGCCCTACTACTTCGTGTGAGGCAAGCTTTCGTGATGCGCTAAGGCACGCTCCTCACTAGGCTTTGGCGAGAGGCTGAAGGAATGTCCAAATTCGAAAAGAGTCCGCCGGTAACCATCGGAATGCTGGCCGCCCTAGCCTCGCTCGTCGCGTGCGCAGCGCCCGCCGCGACGCCGCCCCTCGGGAGCAACAGCGTAACCAGCGCGGTGCACTCTGAGCCCTCGCAAGACGCGCTGCTCTCTGACAAGACCGTGAAGGTCTCCGACCACGTTTGGGCCATCATCGGGTGGCCCAACATCGGCATCGTCGTGGGCGCGAACGCGACCTTGGTGGTGGACACGGGCCTCGGCCAGCGCAACGGCGCCACCGTCGCGAAAGCTGCGAGAGATCTTGCGCCGCACAATCGCATCTTCCTGACGACGACGCATTTTCACCCGGAGCACGCGGGCGGAGCGTTGGGATTCCCGCCCGAGACCCTGCTCATCCGCAACTAGGTCCAGCAGGACGAGATGGATCGCCACGGTGAGGAGGTGATCCGAAGGTTCGCCGGCATGAAAGAGCAGTGGAAATCGCTGCTGGTCGGCGAGCAGCTCCGCGCCCCCGACGAGACCTTCGATCGCGAGCTGCGATTGAATCTCGGCGGCGGCGTAACGGCGCGGCTGCTCTGGCTCGGCGCGGCCCACACCAAGGGCGACCAGCTGGTCTTCGTCGATCCGGACAAAACGTTAATCTCGGGCGACGTCGTCCAAAACAAAGTGGGGCCGGTCATCTTCGGCGAGGGAGGGACCGCCGCGGGCTGGATCGCCGCCGTCGACGAGGCCGCAAAGCTCGGCGCGCAGCACGTGGTGCCAGACCAAATCGGTCGCCGCGCGCGCAGCGGTCCGCTTTTTTCGATTGGGGTCGCGAACCGGTGGCTGCCGTCGGATAGCCAACTTTGACCGCCCCCCTTTGGACTTCCTATGCGCTAGTTGCTCGCGGACGGTATGGATGTTCTCAGAACGTTCCCGGAACAGTCCACGGCTCGGCAGAACCCTGTCACGGCGGCTTGTATCGCCTGGGCGGGCTTCCGAAGGAGAGGCCGCCCGCAATCCGCTCCAGGCCCGCAGGTGCCGGTGGCGCCTGCGGCCGTCGAGATAGGACATCTCGTGATCCGCAAGATCTCCTGTGCCGCCGTGGTCGCGGCCCTTGCCTGTTCCCTCGTCCAGACCGCCGTTCCGGCCTCCGCCGCGAGCGCGTCGTCCCGAGGCAGGGCGTCCGCCATCGCGGCGTCGGCCGCGAAGCCCGCAGCGTCGTGCAGCCCCAAGGCGATGCCCGGCACAACCACCGAGCGGTCCGGCATGAACAACGGCGGATCGGGTTACAAGCCGTCCAAGGTCAGCATGACGATCTGGAAGGCCTGCACCGGGCAGTACTACGCCAGCGCCACTGTCTTCAAGGCCAGCGACGGCTGGTACTTCAAGGCCGACGCGTCGAAGCCGGGGTTCCTCACCGGCGAGGGCGGGATCGAGGTCACCGCCACTCCGGGCGCGGTCTCCAACCGCAACTCCTGCGTCGTTTCCGGCAAAGCCTGCGACAGCCCCCGTCTGACACCCAAGGGCAACAGCCAGGAACTGGTCTCGATCGTCGGCACCTTCACCGCGACGAACGGCGTCTTCGATGACGGCACCGACTACTTCGACAACGCAGGCTACGTCTGCGCCATCGGCCAATCCCCGTCCGGCTCCGGAATACCGGTCTGCTGACACGGTTGCAGCACCACGGTCGGCTCGCTCCAGACGGGCGGCGCCCCGCCGCGCTCGTCGGGGCGGGGCACGGATGTAGATAGTTACTTTCTGCGGCCCCGGGCGCCTCGTGATGCGGGAGGCGCTCGGGCCTGCTCGAA
>Ga0137415_10006530_pt1 | contig 11557 bp, 11 predicted proteins | sample CZODoug3_1_1_16f_FD_183082 | JGI IMG/M metagenome (GOLD analysis project Ga0137415, IMG submission 183082) | Vadose zone soil fungal communities from Angelo Coast Range Reserve, California, USA - CZODoug3_1_1_16fungal (Hybrid Assembly) | ecosystem: Environmental > Terrestrial > Soil > Vadose...
GCGCGGAGGACACGGCCATGGTCATCGGTGTCGCCCATCTGAGCCCGATCCTGTCGATCGTCTTCGGGATCCTGATTCTGGTACTGCCGCGGCTCCTGAATTATCTCGTTGGCATCTACCTCATCCTGGCCGGGTTGCTCGGTCTCGGCATCATCCGCTGACGAGGCGCGGTCGTCGCCGCGCTAGCAGTTGCCCAGGCGGCGGCCGCTGTAGCGGTTTGTCATCTGCGTCTCGTCGGCGCCGTCCTTGACCGTGATCTGAGAGACGCCGTCGTAGCTCGAGCCGCGCAAGGTCATCTCGCCGTGGCCGGTCATCAGCGTGCTGCCCTCCTGGCAGCGCAGCGTCCAGCGGATCGTGTTGCCCGCCGCGCCCTGCTGTTGCACCGAGCAGTGCTGCTGCTTCGGGATGAGGCTCTCGGTGTCCTTCACGTCCTGGTAGCACTGGGTCGTCGTCATCGGCGGCATCGGCATCCCGGCCATCTCCACGCGCGTGGTGATCTCCCACAGGCCCGCCTGCATCGCCTGGGCGGCGGCGATGGTGGGGGCGAAGAGGGCCGCCGCGAGAGCGGCCAGCGCGCACGACCGCACGAGCGCTGTCATGACGGTCTCTTCGGATCGAGTGACGGGCCGAGTGGCGCGCGCGGCTCATCGCTCAGGTCGATCCCGCTTGCCTCCAGGCCCCAGCGTGTGACCTCGGTGACCAGGTCGTCGGTCGCGCTCAGGCGCTGGCTGAACTCGCGGACGAGCGCGCTGAAGAAGGCGAGACCGGCCGGGGGATTCTGGCCGACCACGGCGGTCAGGGTGTCGCGGTCGAGCACGAGCAACTCGGTGTCGGCCTCGGCCTGCACGGTGGCCGAGCGCTGGAGCCCGCCGAACAGGTTCATCTCACCGAAGAACTCGCCGGGCCCCATGCGCGTGAGCACCTTGTCGACGTTGGGCGCGACGGCCTTGGAGATGACGAGCTGGCCGGAGAGCACGAAGTACATCTCGTCGCCGACGTCGCCCTCGCGGAATAGCGTCTGGCCGGCCTGCACCGCGCGCCAGGTCATCCGCGATGCCAGCGTCTCGATCTCGGGGCCGCTGAACGCCCGGAAGATCTCCAGCGTGCGGAGGATGGCGATGGTGGCGGGCGCCGCGCCGCCCGCGCGCGGCCTCGCCGGCCCCCCGGCGGGCACGACCGCGAAGCCCAGGGCGGCCAGGTCGGCGGCGACAGCGCGGGAGCGGCGGTCGCCGGCGGGGCGGAGGACGCCGTCCCTCTCGCGGCGGTCCATGACGACGCGGACGCCTTCGAGTCCCGTGCACTGCCGGCACAGCGACTCGAAGACGTCGGCGCGCCCGCGGGCCACCACGAGCACCAGTGAATCCATCGACCCCGATACTACCGCAGCCGCTCGCCGCCCCGTGTGACCACGTCGAGGAACTTGGCGACCTCGGCGTTGATCTGCTCGACGTCGGCCGGTCGGAAGCCGCCGGCGGCGAAGTGGCCGGTGACCGACTCCGGACTGATCGTCACCGTGCGCACGTCGCGGATGTGGCGCGCGGCTTCGAGCGGCTCCCACTCGGGGTTCAACAGATCTTTCACGCCCGTCATGATGAGCGTCTTGGCCTTGATCGCGCGCAGCGCCTTCGCGTAGTCGCGGCTCATGCCGGGCGTCGCGCCCACGTCGTGGCTCTCGTAGGCCCACGACTGGTAGATGTAGTCGTTGGGGTCGAAGACGTTGAGGACCGCGTCCTCCTGCGTCTTGAGCCACGGCAGCACATCAAGTGGGTTGGCGAACTGGTCGCGGTACATCTCGGGCGTGCGCGCGACGGCGAAGAAGATGTCGCGCCAGATCCGCACGCCGTTGACGGGAATACTCGTGTAGTTGCCGTTGTTCCACGCGGGGTCGAGCATGATGGCCTTGCGCGTCGCCTCGACGATGACCGCGCTCCACGCCGGCGTGCGCGCCAGCGGCACCAGGGCGACCAGGCTGTCCATGAAGTCCGGATGCGACACGCCCCACTGCAGCGCCTGCATGCCGCCCATCGACGGGCCCACCACGGCCACCACGTGATCGATGCCGAGCTTCTCCGCCAGCAGGCGTCGCTGCGACTCCACCATGTCGCGCATGCCGAACTTCGGGAACTGCATGCGCGGCTGCGCCTTGCTGTTGCTGGGGGAGGTGGTCAGCCCGTTGCCGATGGCGTCGGTGGCGACGACGAAGTACTTCGTGGTGTCCAGCGCCTTGCCGGGCCCGATCAGGAAATCCAGACGGTGATGGTTGCCGGTCAGGGCCGTGACCATCAGGATCGCGTTCGATTTCTTGGCGTTCAGCGTGCCGTGAGTGACGTAGGAGATCGCGAAATCCTTGATGGCCTCGCCGCTCTCGAGCTTGAGGTCCCCCATCGGATAGGTCTGGTGGGGCGGGTCGCCCGGCTTGTGGGCGAGGGCGGGGGAGGCGGCCAGGAGCACGACGGTCAGGGCGAGCAGCCGCGTCATAAACGACCTCCGCGTGTGGGTGGCGTCGTGAAAGTGGCGCGGATTGTAACAGACCGCGTATCATAGCGGGGTTATGCCGGACCGCGACGTTCCGCGCGTCCTGGTGATCGACGACGACGTGCGCGTGCGTCACTTCCTCACGACCGCGCTCGGCGCCGCCGGATTCGCCGTGACGGCCACCGGGACCGGCGAGGAGGGGCTGCGGCTGGCCGCTTCGCGCCCCGAGCTCGTCGTCCTCGACGTCGAGCTGCCCGACCTCTCCGGCCGCGAGGTCTGCCGCCGGCTCAAGGCCGCGGAGGACACCGCCGCCATTCCCGTGCTCATGCTCTCCGGCGTCTTCACGGCGGCGGTGGACCGCAGCGAGGCGCTGGAGGACGGCTCGGACGCCTACCTCACGAAGCCGGTCACCTCGCGCGAGCTGGTGGCGATGGCGCGCGCCCTGTTGCGCACGGCGCGAGCCGAGCGGCGCAGCCACGAGCACCAGCGCGCCGCGGAGGAGCTACGGCGGCGCGTCGCGCAGAGCAAGGCGATGGTGGACGTCGCGCGCTCGATCACCGCCTCGCTCGATCTGCAGGGCGTGCTCGACCGCATCGTGGACGAGGCGTGCCTGCTGCTGGGCGCCCGCCGCGTGGCCATCGCCGTGCTGGAGGCCGGTGCTGAGCCGATGCCGATCATCCGCTTCCGCGCCGCGCGCGGGCTGTCGCCGGCCTTCGCGCAGCGGCTGCGCCCGCTCAGCTGGCGCGATGGCACGACGCCCATCGCCATCCGCGAGCGCCGGCCGGTCTGGACGGCGGACATCCTCACCGATCGCGCGCTCGAGCTGACGCCGCCGACGCGAGCGATCATCGAGGCCGAGGGCTACCGCGCGGTGCTGTCGGTGCCGCTGCTGGCGGGCGAGCGCGTGCTCGGCGCCATCGTCGTCTACCGCGACCTCGTCGGGCCGTTTTCCGAGGACGACATCGATATCACGCAGGTCTTCGCCGCCCAGGCGGCGGTGGCGCTGGAGAACGCCGACCTCTACCGCCGCGCCTCCGAGCGCGCCGAGAAGCTCACGACGCTGAGCGCGCTGACCCGCCTCATCACCGGGGCGGCCTCCAGCCATGAGGTCTTCGGCGCGGTGGCGCAGGCGGCGGTGCGGCTGCTCGCCGCGCGCGCGAGCCAGGTGTGGGTGGACGACCCCGCCAACGCGGTGCTGCGCATCGAAGGCACCGTGTCGGTTGATCCGACGCTGGCCGAGGGGCTCGGCAAGTTCAGGATCATGCCCCACGGCGACGGGCTCACCGGCGCCGTGTTCGCGACGCGGACGCCCATCTTCGTTCGCGACCTGCGATTGGAGCCGCGCTTCCGCGCCCAGGCCCTCGTCGAGGAGGGGGTCGTGCGCGCATACGCCGGCATCCCGCTGGTGGCCGCCGAGGGCGTGGTCGTCGGCGTGCTCTCGCTCCTCTTCGGCGAGCGCGGCGATTTCACCGACGAGGAGAAGGATCTCGTGCGCCTGCTGGCCGATCAGGCGGCCATCGCCATCGTCCAGGCCCAGCTCTACGGCGAGGCCGAGGGGCGGCGCCGCCGGGCCGAGGCGACGGCGGACAATCTCGAGCGCAGCCAGGGACAACTCGTGAAGACCGAGCGCCTGCGCGCGCTCGGCGAGATGGCGGCGGGCGTGGCCCACGACTTCAACAACCTGCTCTCGGTGATCCTCGGGCGCGCCGAGCTGATGCTGCGTCGCGTGCGCGAGCCGAGCATGATCCGTGATCTGGAGGCGGTGCGGCGCGCCGCGCAGGACGGCGCCGATACCGTGCGGCGGATCCAGGAGTTCACGCGGACGCGGCGGACGCGGTCCTTCGAGCGCGTGGATCTGGCCGACGTCGCGCGCGAGGTCATCGAGCTGACGCGTCCGCGCTGGGAGGTCGAGGCGCAGAGCCGCGGCGTGCGCTACGAGTTCACGGTGGAGGGGCTGGCGCCACCGGTGGCGGGCCGGCCCGAGGAGCTGCGCGAGGTCCTCACCAACCTGATCACCAACGCCGTGGACGCGATGCCCGACGGCGGCCGCTGCACGGTACGCCTCGACGCCAGGCCCGACTGGGCGGCGATCTCGGTGAAGGACACGGGCGTGGGCATGCCCGAGGAGATGCGGCGCCGCGTGTTCGAGCCGTTCTTCACTTCGAAGGGCCCGCGCGGCACGGGGCTCGGACTGGCCGTGTCGTGGGGCATCGTGACCCGCCACGGCGGGACGATCGAGGTGGACAGCGCCCCCGGCGAGGGCAGCACGTTCGTCGTGCGGCTGCCGATCCCCGTCTCGCTGCCCGACTCCGTGACCGGCATGACGGTGGCGCCGCCCTCGCGCACGGCGCGCGTGCTGATCATCGAGGACGAGCCGGAGGTGCAGGCCGTGCTCGCCGACATGCTGCGCGAGGCGGGCTACGTCGTCGTCGTCGCCAAGGACGGGCCCAACGGTCTGGAGCGCTGCGAGCTGGAGCCGATGGACATCGTGCTCAGCGACATCTCGATGCCGGGACTCTCGGGGTGGGATGTCGCCACGCGGCTGCGCACGCGCTTTCCGGAAATTCCCATCGGCTTCGTCACCGGCTGGGGCGATCAGCTCGATCCCGAGCGGCTCACGCGCACCGGCGTGAGCTTCGTCATCGCCAAGCCGTTTCAGACGCTCGACGTCCTGCGCCACGTGGCGCAGGCGCTCAACGCGCCCCGCCCCGCCTCCTGACGGTGTCTCGTCGCTGGGCCGGCTCAGCGGCGCTTGCGCTTGCGCTCCCGCAGATCGAGCGTGCCCGGGCGGCGGCGCGGATCCTCGCCCCTGCGAAAGATCTGCGTCTTCTGCACCTTCTGGGTGCCCGTGGTGGGCAGGGAGGGGACGAAGAGGATGAAGCCCGGCGCCTTGAAATACGCGAGGCGCTCCATGCACCACTCGAAGATGCGGTCGGCGAGCGCGGCGTCGGCCGTGATCCCCGGCATCGGCACCACGCAGGCCATGACTTCTTCTTCCCGGACCTCGTCGGGGACGGCGAGCACGGCGACCTGCGCCACCTCGTCGTGGGCCTGGATCACCGCCTCGACCTCCGCGGCCGCGATGTTCTCGCCGGAGCGCCGGATGATGTTCTTCTTGCGATCGACGAAGTAGAGCATGCCGTCGACGTCCTGGCGCACGACGTCGCCGGTGTGGAACCAGCCGCCGCGCCACGCCTCCTCGGTCGCCCGCTCGTCCTTGAGATAGCCGGCGAAGAAGCCGTGGCGCGGCCCTCCCGGCCCGCCCCAGCGCACCAGCAGCTCGCCCTCCGTCCCGCGCGGCACCTCGCGGTCCTCCTCGTCGGCGACCTTCGCCTCGAGCCCGCCGAACGGCCGGCCGAAGGCGCGCGTGTGGACCATGCGCGGCTCGCGGTTGACCATGGTGACGCGTCCGGTCTCCGTCATGCCCCAGGCCTCGATCAGCGGAAAGCCGAAGCGCTTCTCGAACGCCTCGTGCAGCTCGGGCTCGACGCCGGCGCCGATGCCGAACTTCACCGTGTGCTGGCGCTCTTCCGGCACGACGGGCTGGTTCAGCAGCATCGGCGGCATCACGCCGAGGTAATGCACGATGGTCGGCCGCGTCGCCACGACGTCCTTCCACCATCGCGTGGGGCTGAAGCGCTCGGGCAGGATCAGGCAATTGGCGGTGAGCATCACGCACGTCGCCGTGAGCGCCTGGCTGTTCATGTGGTAGAGCGGCAGCGGGTTGAGGATGCGATCGCGGCCGCGCTCGATGACGACGAGGCCGCCCATGTCGCGGTACCAGGCGCCGGAGTTCAGGTAGTAGAGGTTCGTCAGGACGCAGCCCTTCGGGCGTCCCGTCGTGCCCGACGTGTAGAGCAGGCTGCACTCCGTGTCGAGGCCCGGCTCGCCGCCCTTCGGCGCCACGCGCGGCATCGGCAGCGTCGCCGGCCACGCCTCGGCATTCAGCACGGGCAGCGGGTGCTCGCGCTCGCGCGCGACGGCCTCGAGGTCGGCCACGCGGGCGGCGATGACGACGGCGAGGTCGGCGTCCGAGTGCTGCATCTGGTAGAGCACTTCGTCGTGCCGGTGCTCCGGATTGATCGGCACGATGCTGCAGCCCAGCGCGTTGAGCGCCAGGTAGTGGAAGAAGAACTCCGGGCGGTTCTCGAGCAGCAGGGCCACGCGGTGGCCGTGGCCGTAGCCGGCCGCGGCGTACCCGGCGCGCAGCCGCTCGACCTCGGCGGTGGCCTGCGCGTACGTGTACTCGACGCCGGCCGGATGGTAGGTGCGGTGCGGTGCCGGCGGGGCGCACAGGAAGGCGTGATCGGGCGCCACCGCGGCCGTCCCGGCGAAGACGTCGTAGACGGTCTTCATCGACGCGCTGATTCTAGCGCGAAAGGGTGCGGGAGCCGCGCGGGTAGCACGTTGCCGGCTGCTTTGCTAGGATCGCGCGGCACTTATGAGTGTGTCGAGAGGAGACGCCATGCCTGCCTATCTGATCGCCAACGTCAACGTCCAGGATCCCGCGACCTTCGAGGAGTACCGCACGCAGGTACCCGCGACGATCGCCAAGCATGGGGGCCGCTATCTCGTACGCGGTGGCCGCGTCGAGCGCCTGGAAGGCTCGTGGAATCCGACGCGGCTGGTGGTGCTGGAGTTCCCGTCGATGGAGCAGGCGCGCCGCTGGTACGACTCCGACGACTACTGCGGGCCCAAGGCCTTGCGGATGAAGTGCGCGGTGACGGACGCCATCTTCGTCGAAGGGGCCTGACGTCTACTACGAGCGTCGCGGCCGGGGTGCGGCCGCCGCCCCCGCCATCGTGTTCCTGCACGGGCTCGGCTCCTGCGCCGACGACTGGACGTGGCAGGTCCCCGCGTTCGAGCGCGACCACCGGCTGCTCCTCGTCGACCTTCCCGGTCACTACCGCTCGCCGCTGCCGGCGGGCCGGCTGACCGTCGACACGATGGCGGACGCCGTCGGCGCGCTGCTGGCGCGCCTCGGCGAGCCGCCGGCGCACGTGGTGGGACTCTCGCTGGGCGGCTGCGTGGGCCTTGCGCTTGCGCTGCGCGCGCCGGAGCGTGTGAGGTCGCTGACGCTGGTCAACGCGGTCGCCCGCCTGCGCCCGGCCGGTCCCACCGCCGCCCTGCGTCTGGTCGCGCGGCTGGCGCTGCTGGCCACGGCGCCGATGTCGGCGGTGGCGGCGCTCGTGGCGCGCGGTCTCTTCCCCCGGCCCGAGCAGGCGGCGCTCTACGAGGCGGCGGCGCGCAGCCTCGCGCGCACCCCGCGGCGCGCGTACTGGGCCGGGGTGCGGGCGCTGGCGCGCTTCGACGTGAGGACGGCGCTGGCCCGCGTGCGGTGCCCGACGCTGGTGATGGCGGGCGCCGACGACGCGACGGTGGCGCTCGACGTGAAGGAGTCGCTGGCGCAGGCGATCGCCGGCTCGCGCTGGGTGATCGTCCCCGACTCGGGCCACGCGACGAACGCCGACAACCCCGACGCCTTCAACGCCACGCTGCGCGAGTTCCTGACCGCCCGCTGACGCCGGACCCGCGCCGCCCGCCGGAGTACAATCGGCGCTCGTGTGGCTGCTCCTGGCACTGCCCGCTGCGCTGTTCCAGGTCCTGCGCAACGCCTCGATGAAGCGGCTGGGCCACGTGCTGGACGAGTACATCAACGTCTGGGGCCGGTTCACGTTCCTGCTGCCGTGGGCACTCGTCGCGTGCGTCGTCGTCGGCTTTCCCGCGGTCGAGCCGGGCTTCTACGGCTGGTGTCTGGCCTTCGGCGTCACGCAGACGCTCGCGACGCTGGCCCTGTCCAAGGCGCTGAAGCTCTCGGACATCTCGCTGGTGACGGCGCTGTGGAAGGTGAGCCTGCTGATCCTGCTCGGCATGGCCTGGGTCACGATCGGCGAGCGACCGAACGCGCTGGGAGTGGCGGGCGTGTTGCTGAGCGCGCTGGGCGTCTATCTGCTCAACATCCGGCGCGCCCGCGTGTCGCCGTGGGCGCCGCTCGTCGTGCTCGTGACCGATCCCGGCCAGCGCTACACGCTGCTGGCCGCGTTCTTCTACGCGCCCAGCGTCATCACGCTCAAGCAGGCGAGCCTCGCCTCGGACGCGGCGATGGGGACCCTCGGCTGCTACCTCGCGGCGAGTCTCATCGTGACCGCGCTCGCGCTGCGCACCTCGGCGCGCCACTTCCGCGCGGTGCCGCGCTACTGGAAGGAGTTCGTCTCGCTCGGTCTCTTTGCCGCGCTGACGACAATCCTACAAGCGAAGGCGTACACGATGACGCTGTCGTCGTACGTGGAGGCGGTCAAGCAGGTGGAGATTCTGTTCGCGATGGCCATCGGCGTCTTCGTGTTCGGCGAGGCGCAGCGCGTGCGCGAGTCCGCGGTGGGGGCCGTGGTGATGCTGATCGGCATGGTCCTCCTCGCGCTCGCTTCCTGATCCCGGCGGCATCGTGCTTGCCTCCTCCCGCCGCGATGGAGGAGGACCCATGCGCAAATTGGCCGCTTTTACAACACTCGCGCTCATCCTCGCCGCTGCGGCGCCGTTGGCAGCGCAGGACAAGCAGAGCAACCAAGACAGCAAGGGCGGGCTCGGCGGGGTGCTCGACACGCTCGGCAACGTCCTCGGCACCGGCACCCAGAAGCTGCACGGCACGGTGGTCGCCAACGAGGGCTCGACGTTCGTGCTGCGCACGGACGATCATCGGACCTATCGCGTGGACGCCGCCGCGCTCGATCCCCAGAAAGTCAGCGCGCTGACGGCGGGCCAGACGGTTTCGGTGGCCGCGCACGGCGGTGGTCAGGCCGGCGTCCTGACGGCGACGGACGTAACGCCGGATCCGAAGGGCGGCGGCAAGGCGTTTCAAGCCGTGAGCGGCACCGTCCAGGAGGCGGGGCGCCAGCGGGTGCTGTTCAAGACGCGCGACGGGCTCGTGCTGCCGGTGGACGTCAGCAACATCAACGGCCTGCCCTACCTCGCGCCGAACCAGCCGGCGACGCTCTATTACGAGCAGGGCCCGCGGCAAGAGATCGTCGGCGTGTGGATCTCGCCGGGCACGGCCGGGGCGAGCGCGCCTTCGACGGGCGCACCGTCGGCGAGTGCGCCCTCCGCGAGCGTGTCGGCGGCGGCGCAGTCGCTCGAGGGTTCGGTCGAATCCGTCGGCGTGTCCGAGCTGAAGCTGCAGACCTCCGACGGTCGCTCCGTTGTCGTGGATACCTCCGGCGTCGATCGGCAGGCGCTTCGCGCGATCGGACCCGGCGATGCCGTGACCGTGACGGGCAAGAGCGGCGCCTCGCCGGACCGGTTCGTCGCTCAGTCGGTGCAACCCAAGCGCTGATAGCGACAATTCGCTGGCAAGTCCCTTGCTCCCTCCTGCGGCAGGAGGGGTAACTATGCGTTCACTCAGAGCGATCGCAGTCATTGTGCTTCTCGTCGCCGTGGCGGGCTGTTCGGCTCGAATGGAGCCGGACCGCACGATCTCCGGTAGCTCGCCTTCCAACACGCTGGCGGCGCCGTCCACATCACGGGCGACGATCGCGGAAGGTGACGTCACGCGCGTCGACACGGGACAGCGCGTGATCGTGCTGAGCAACGGTCAGATGTACCAGGTCCCCGCGGACTCGGTGGTGTACGTCAACGGCCAGCCGGTGGCGTGGACCACGGTCCAGCCCGGCGCGCACGTGATATTGACCCAGGGCCAGCTCGTGGAGCTCCGTGACGGAAGCTACATGCTGGTGCAAACGCCAGGCACCGTCGCGACGACGCCGGGCGTGCGCCAGACGCTCTACGGCAGAGTCACGGACGTCGACCGGAACGAGATTCGCGTAAAGACCGCCGACGAGTCGTTCGAGGTGAAGATGAAGGATCCGAAGTCGGCCGGCATCCGCAAGGGTGACAACGTCCAGATCGACATGACGTTCACGCCGACATCCCCCTCGGCGTTGCCTCGCAGGTAGTCGATCACCCGGGGGGCCCGTCCAGGGCCCCCCGATCTCTACCCGAGCGCCTGCTCCGCCTGCCGGAGTCGTCGCGACAGCGTGACGAGGATGCTCTGGGTCAGCTCGGGCGCCTCGCGCAGCAGCGTCGAGAAATCACGGCGCTTGATCACGAGCAGGCGCATCGGCGTGTCCGCCACGACGGTCGCAGAGCGCGGCTCGCCGTCGAGGAGGCTCATCTCGCCGAAGTAGTCGCCGGGCTTGAGGCGCGTGCGCCGCCGCGCGGACAGCTCGACGTGCGCGGAACCGTCCATGATCAGGTAGAACTCGTTGCCGGGATCGCCCTGGCGCGCGAGCACGGTGCCCGCCGGCACCTCGATCACCTCGGTGATCTTGGCCACCGCCTTCAGCTGCTTGCGCGAGCACTCCTCGAGCAGCGTGACCTCTTCGAGGCGGGCGATCTTGTCGTCCTGGGTGACACGCCCCCCGAACGACCCCGACGGCGGCAGAGACGCTCGCAGGCTCTCCGGAATCGAGCCGTCGAGGATGCGGCTGATAAGCTCCATGGCGACCTCCCACGGACAAGCGTACCGCGGGAGCGTCGCGAACGGCTAGGGCTGCAGCGCGTCGACGCGTTCGCGCAGGCGCCGCAGCACCGAGTCGTAGGATTCGGTCTGGAGCAGCCGCGCGAACTGCGCCTTGTAGCCGCCGACCATGCTCGTGCCCATCATCCGGATGTCCCACACGCGCCAGCGCTCGCCGTCACGCACCATGGCGAAGTCGAGCGGCATGCCCTGGCCATCGTTTTTCACGACCTTCGCCTGCACGACGGCGCGGTCGCCGTCCACCGCGTCACCGGTGACGACGATCTTCTCGCCCTCGTAATGGTCGAGGTTCTTGAGGTACGCGCGGTTCAGCAGCTCGCTGAAGAGCGTGACGAACGCACGGCGCTCGCCATCGCCGAGCGTCTGCCAGTGCGTGCCGAGCGCACGGCGGCCCATCTCGTCCCAGTCGATGAGCTCGTCCGTCACGCGACGGACGGCCTGCCGGCGCGGTCCGATCTGCGCGTCGCCCTTGAACTCGGGGTCGCCCAGGACGGCCAGCACGCGGTCGATCTGCGAGGCGAGCTGCTCGGCGGCGGGCCCGGCGAACGCGGG
>Ga0137415_10006531_pt1 | contig 11557 bp, 9 predicted proteins | sample CZODoug3_1_1_16f_FD_183082 | JGI IMG/M metagenome (GOLD analysis project Ga0137415, IMG submission 183082) | Vadose zone soil fungal communities from Angelo Coast Range Reserve, California, USA - CZODoug3_1_1_16fungal (Hybrid Assembly) | ecosystem: Environmental > Terrestrial > Soil > Vadose...
TTCCTAAGACATAGTTTACACCCTTGGGCCAAAAGGGTTTTTTAAGGGTTGCAGAGTCTTCTCCTCCAGATCGATGTGACCGAGAGAGAAGTGCTGAGTTTCTCCGTCACGCAGTCACTGACCCGTCGCACAAAAAAAGACGTAGCCTATATCCAATAATGGATATACAATGCTCCATATATGGAGAAGGCTCAGGAGGCTACATGCCAGCCCTCAACCAACTAGCAGCAGGCATTGCTTGGGAAAAGCCCGCCGACCTTTCCAGCAAGGATGTCCTGAAGCAATTGAGTCCTTCGGCGGTGAAAGCGTTCTTGAAAATTCGCGAGCTTTGGGAATTGCGCGACGAAGATGCCAGACAATTGCTAGGAGGCATCTCCAATGGTGCGTTTTACGAATTGAAGAAAAAAGCGCGTGGCACGCTTGACCAAGACCGGCTGACGCGGATTTCTATTCTGACGGGGATCTTCAAAGGGTTAAACATCCTCTACAGCAAGAAGCTCGCCGACCGCTGGATCCAACTGCCAAATGAAAACCCGATGTTTGAAGGAGAGCCTCCCCTTACCTACATGATCAGAGGCGGGCTCCCCGCAATGTTACGCGTGCGCCAACTTCTAGATTCTCGCCGTGGTGGGCGATAGGTTGCTGCCACGCGTTTCCGATGTTCTCCGTGATGGCACACATCGTCTTATTCCGGCGCGGTATACAGAACGCGACGAGAGCGTTCTAGGGCGCCTTACCGATGATCCCGATGAATTGAGCGCGTTATTCGAACTTGAGGGAGCTACAAATGACAGGCTTCTCGGAGAAGCTGGCCAGCTTCCAGGAATCACAGTACGGGAACTGGTCTTTGGCCTTTCTTACTCGCATATCGTCAACGCCGCCTTTACGCACGCAAGTCCCTTCGGAAGTCGCTTCAACGGGCCGGAACGCGGCGCATGGTATGCGGCATTCACCCGTAAGACCTCGGTAGTGGAAGTGGCATACCACAAGAGCAGAGAACTCCAAGAAGTCCACTGGCAGGAGAAAGAGACTTTTTCGTACGTCGATTTCCTCGCTGATTTCCGGGGCACGTTTCATGATATTCGCGGCGACGCACGCTTTGGAGATTGTTTGGACGCGAGCAGCTACAAAGCGTCCCAACGTTTGGCCGGAGAACTCCTTGAGGGAGGATCAGCCGGTGTGGTGTACCCGAGTGTGCGGCACGAAGGCGGAACTTGCACCGTGTGCTTCAGGCCCGCGCTCGTGAACAACGTCCGGAAAGGCTCGTCCATCTCCATCACTTTTGAAAACGCGCTTGCCGTTCCCGAAATTCGAGAAATCTAAGGGCACAAGGAAGCCCGGAAGATTCAGGGCTTCGCGACCGGAGCATCCAGACGGAGTTTTGCTGCGCGCGCCGTCTCGCGCAGCAAAGGATCCGACTCATTCAGGCAGCGGTCCAATTGCTCTTCCAAAGATTTTATCCCCAGGGTTCCGATCGCATACGCGCCGCACGACTTCAACCACGGATCATCGCTTGCAACGAGCTCTGCGATGGCCTGCTCCCGAGTTTCGATTTTGGCGCGCACTAACCGCTGCGCGATCTGGGCCCGTTCTCCCACGGTGATCTTGCTATCGAGCAAAGGCACCAGCATATCTCGCAACTGCGATTTCAAGACGTTGTCGAGGAATTCCAGGGCATTGTCGTGCACGGCGACGCTGGTGGATTGCAGGCCCACATAGGCGCTGTGTAAATCGAGCCGGGGATGCAACAGGTACAGCAGGCGGAAGATGCGCTCCAGTTCCTGTTGCATGGATTCTCTCAGCGCTCGCCCCAAGGGGTCGACACCGTCTACCGCGGCGCCGATGGTGGCCAAAATCTGGTAGGACCGGTAGTGGCCCAGAATTTCGGCGGCCAGTACCGTCTCCAGCATTTGGACGTCTAGCACGATCTCCGGATTCATCCGGCAAAGTTTGTTGAGAGCATCGATGGTGCGAAAGCGCAGCATCGTGTCGCCTTGCAGGAGATTGTCCAGCAGTACGCTTGCAGCGGTTGAGGTTCCGAGAGCGAGCAGCACGCTAGGAATTTCGCGGCGCGCTTGAATGGGGACGCCAGAGTCACAGAGATGATCGCGTAACCCTCCTACGATCGAGTCACCGAACCTGCCCAGCGCCTGCGCGGCCGCCGGAGCCAGCCTATGGTCTGCCAGCCTGTCCAATAAATCGGGGACCAGCCGGCGCTTGCGCAGTAGTCCGACGGAACGGATGGCCTCGCACACCACTAGCGGGTCGGAATCGGCAAGAAGCCCGGAGAGCAGCGGATCGAAGCTATCCGGCAACTCGCCAAGCAGCCGCGCCGCTTCCACCCGGTGGCGCAGGCCTTCTTCTCCTGTTTCGTGGACCATAGAGTCCAGAATATTGCGCGCGGCTTCCAAGTTCTGCGCCTCGCCGGGCTGCGCCAGGAAGGCGACTATTGCCGATCGCACGGAGAAGTCAGGAAAATCGCCGAGTTGCTCGATGGCGGTCAGGGGATCGATATGCGCGTGGTGGCTCAGGAACAGAAGGGCTTCGGTGCGCACGCTTAGTTCCGGGTCACGCAGCAATCGCTCCACTTCCGGGACGGCGCCTTTGTCCCCCGCCGCCGAAAGAATAGCGACGGCTTTCTGCCGAACCTCTGCCGCGGAATGAGTCAGTAGTGCGCGTATCGCCGGATGCGCAGCTCTTTGCTGCTCCACTTCAAAAAGGGAGAGGGCGTAAAGAATTTCGCTGGGGTCGGATGCGGAAAGGTTGAGGGCCAGAAGATCCGTAGTCGACCGGTCCAGCACGGGAGCGCTGGCTTGCTCCACATCGAGGCGGTGCTGGCTGATGCTTTCCCTCAGCGTCGCCACGTATTGCCGCCGCACACTAGTAACCGCCACGAGCCATGCGCCCGCGAGCAACAACACGACCCAGCTGATTTGACGCGCCGGCCAATGCAGCCCGGTGGCAAAGATGAGAACGGCCAATCCGGACAGGCCATCGCCCAGCCGCCAGATCACTGTATCGATGAACCATTTCACTTGCAGCTTTACACCGGCGGGGATAGGCAGGTAGAGCAACTCGGCCGTCGATTTGTCGACCGAATAGCGCAGGACCTGGTCGCTGCCCCTCAGCGCCACGGCGGAAGCCAGTGTGCCAAAAGCCAGCAGACCGCCGGAGCCCAACAACACGGCGATGGGAAGAACAAACAGCGCGGTGCCAATGCCGAATCGGCGCAAGAATCTTGCCGTCAAGAGCAATTGAAACAGCAACCCGATCACGCCCGCGTAGAAATAAAAGCCACCAAAAAACTCCGCCATGGCGTCTTTCTTGACCAGGAACTGCTGCCCAATGGCTAGGAACTGCCAGCCCGTCAGCGTCACGACAAGCGACGAAATGCAGATGACCGCTGCGATGCCCCGCAAATACGGCGAGCCAAATAATAGGCGCATGCTTGCGGCCAGATTGCGCGGGGCGGTTTCGGCGGGTACCGCGGCTGTCTCCTGCGCTTCACCTACTACCGCTCGGCCCCTGCGCCAGACCAGGATCACCAGGCCGGCGCAGACTAAAACGAAAAAAGTCATCGCCAGCAACAGGCTTTCCGTTCCGAACCTCTTGGCCATCGCCTTGGAAAGGAAACCGGCAAAGATCCCGCCCGCAATGGCGCCTCCGCCTACCATTCCGAAAACGCGCTTGGCTTCGCGCGTGGTGAGCACGTAATTTGCGAGCGTCCAGATCTGCGTCGCACCCAGCACGCCAAAAATTTTTACCCATACATAGAACGCGGGAAAAACCCAGATCAGCCGGGAATAGTAATGAGCCAGCCCCCAGAACAATGCCCAGGTGGCAGCGAAAAATATCATGCTGCCTACGAGCAGGTCACGGAAAACAACCCGCCGCGCAATAAGCACGTAACACGCAATGACCGCCACAACCAACACCGAACTGGCGATATCGGCGTAGGCGAGTTGTCTCGCCTGGAAGCGCGACAGGAAAAGAGCCGCCCCCGCCACACCACCGACTTTGTAGCTGCAGATGATTAGAAACAGGCAAGAGCACAGAAGGGTGCCGCGCCCCAAATCTCCAGGCCGGACATTCAGAGCTCGCTCGAGCCACCCTTTCATCTGACAAACCTTCTTTCGTAACCCTTCTTCTGATTGCGTCTTCTTATTGCGGCGCAGCGGTCGTTCCGCCACAGATACGGTTGGCGGGTAGGTCGGCTGGCTTTTCCGAAGCCGTTGACCCGTTCACCGCCGCCGGATGTTCTCCTGTGTTTTGAGGCGAAGAGACGGCTGAATCCAAGAGGACTACTTGCTCGTCCAGATACACCGCGATGAATTTGGAACCGCCGCAAATCTCGAGAGCGGACGCTCTACCCCCCGGGTAGTAGCTGCTGAGCATGCCGGTATCGATCAGGAAAACCTTGTCGCCAAAGCGAGGCCGGATGCGACCACCATTCTGCACCGTGTGCCCGACCACAATGTGCGTCGCCTTGTAACTCTCCAGCACCTTGCTCGATTGCGGTTCACCCTCCTGGTCGCTCCACCGGTCGTAACCGCGAAACCAGAGGGGGCCATCAACCCGCACGCTGAGCCAATCTACATGTTTCAAGAATTCCTGAATCTTGGCTTTACGTTCGTCGTTGCCGGAGACACGCGACTTCAGCTCGGCGACAATTTCCGCCTGAAGCACATTATTGATTTCCTGCAAATTGAAGAATGGCAGAATCAATTTTTCATTCTCCAAATACTGTTTCAAGGCGTCGAACTCCTTGATCTCGTCGTGGACCCGGTTATTGATCGCATCGAGCTTGGTCTTGGCCAGATCAGGATGAATTCCGCCGTGCAAGAAAATGACTCCTCCAATTTCCGCCACGGCAGCATGTCTTCGCAGCCACTGGCCGTATTCTCCCTTGAGACCAAGCGCCTCGCGCTGCTCGACAAAGCCTGCCGGATGCCGCGCCATCCACTCTGTCTCGGTCAACTCCATGGGTTGCGGAAGCTCGGCTAGTAACGATGCGTGACTGCCTCTCCATTTCACATACTCTTCATACGCAGCTTTCTGCCGCTGCACCGAATTGCCGTCCGCAAAACTGCCGTAGTTCATGGGAGTGACGTAACGCAAATCCCCCATGATATTCATCATTTCGTGATTGCCGAGCAGGCTGACGACCCGGCCGCCTGCTTGTGGCGCTTCCTTCTCGAGCCCCATCATCAGGTTTAAGACTTCGCGCGGCTTGGGGCCGCGGTCCAAAAGGTCACCAACCTGGACGAAGGTTGTCTTCCCACCTACCCAATGATTCTGGGCATCGACAAGTCCGGTGTGGCGAAGAATGGCCACGAAGTCGTCGAAGTCATTGTGGACATCGCCGATGGCGACCACCGCGTCCGGCGCTTTCACCGGAGCCTTTGCCGGTCCCGCCCACGCTGGGACCGCGGACACCAGGAGCAGTAGCGAAATGCGCGCCCGGCCCGTAGAAACAGGTGCCGGACGGCGGAGCCATTTCCCGCATTCTGAAAGCCAACCAGACAATCCGCAGAGTTTTATTGAAAGCATTGCGTTCGCAGGGCTATTGCGCTGCATCTTAGGCTCGCAAAGTCGCACAAGTCAACAAACGGAATATCCGCATGTGCCAGTTGACGATAGGTCTAAACCAATAGGCAAAATCGCGGGGCCTTCGTCCGAAGACCCCGCGATCTGATTGCTGCGTGAATACGCGATCGACGCCAAAATCAGCGCGTTGCGCTACTGCGAGTGAGACAGCCGCTTGGAGATCAATGTTGCGTGGATTACGCCGGACTTCTCCGCGGTACCCTTGCAAATCACAAAGTCCCCGTCTTTCACCTGGCTGACGTCGATGTCGTTAACCTTCTTGTCCGCATGATATTGGCTAACCCATTTTGTCGAGCTATCGTAGACACAGGTCTTTTCCGCACTTCCACCTGCTTTACGAACCGTCAGGCTGGATTGCTCCTTACTGCTTCTCTCCACTCTACCTTCCCAGCGCGCCTCCTTCGACTCCTTCGATTTCGCAGGAGGGTCTTGCGCAAACACCGCCAATGCGAGTGGGAACGTGAGTGCAATCGCAAACAGCAGACCAAGTTGCTTCTTAACCATTTTTCTCTCCTTATCGCCGGGATTACCGGCAAAGACATTACGTTTAGCAAAACACTAGACCCAGGGGACCCAAAGAGCAAGCTGCTTTGCATGTGAGCGCAGCAGCGTAATTCAGCGGCAAGTTAGTTCAGTAAAGGATTTCCTTTTCACCTTTTTCCGCGATCATCGTCTGAAACTGCGCCACGATCTTGTCGCGTCGCGCCATCACTGCTTTCACCTCATCCTTGGTGAGATAGTGTTTGGTTTTTTCCGCTAGAGTGTTCCCGTCCAGCGCTTTCAGTTTCTCCAGCAATTGCCGGTCGCATCGCACCAGGTCCTTAGGGCTTTTCGGCTCCTTGTTGAGGCGAAACGAACGGCTGAAATCGATCCTCCAGATCTGCCAATTCTCACCGATCAGCACGTTGGTCAGATTGGGGTCGGCATCCGAGACCAATTGATCGAAGACGCGAATCTTGTACATTTGACTGTTCCAGGCGTCCGGATCCGGTGCCGCGATTTTCTGCTTGTAACGCTCCGCCTCATCCATCTTCACCGGCAACCACCAACTCAACGAGCCCGAATTACCTTCCCATTTGCGTTCAACATAAACCGGTATGATGTCGCCCATGTCAAGCATCTCAGCGAGCTCAGAAGCAGCGATGTTGTACTTGTAGGAGTCCACGAAATTCAATTCTGTGGTGCCATTGGCAAGTTTCATCTCGCGTTTGTGTTCATCGATGGGTTGGAATGAAGCGTCATGGGTAAGAGTGCCGTCGGAAAGCGTAAGCCTGTAGGTGTGAGTGACGCCCTTCTTGGCATCTTTACTCTTCACAATTTTTGCGTTGAGAAGGAACTGTTTCATCTGCTCCTTGGTCAGGGTTGGTTCGTCCGCAACAGCGTAGAGTCCGCAGGTGAGACACACTACGGCGGCGAGTATCAATCGCCGGCGCAAATTAGGTTGGTTCATGGGGGCACCTCCACGGAATTGACCGGACTGTACTCCTTTACGCCCCAATGAACAACACTAAAAAAGTTTTGGAGGTTGGCACACCCATGACAATCGGCGGTTGTAACACACGCGGTAAGAATCGCGAGTGCTTCTCGATTATTCGGTGATTGGCGCCAAAGCTCGTAAGTGCGCCAGGAACGCCCGGTGCAAGCGGGTCAAGGAGCGTCCGCGTAACACTACCGCTCCTATCGTTCGCGACGCCTCCGCGTCCTCAATCCGGACAAACCGGCAGCCCGATTTTTTCTCCACCGCCATCTCCGGCACAATCGACACACCCATTCCCGCGCTCACCATGCTCAAAATGCTGCTGAATTGCCCGCTCTCGAAAACAATCTGCGGATGCAAGCGCGCCCGATCGCAAGCCGCCACCGCGGTATCGCGAAAACAGTGGCCGTCTCGCAGCAGCAGGAATGCCTCGGCCCGCAAGTCCTTCAACGAAATAGCGGCGCGGCCCGCAAATTTATGCTTTCTCGGCAGCGCCGCGAACAAATGCTCCGTCAACAGAGGAAACGTCTCGAATTCGTGGCCGCGAATCGGCAGCGCCAAAATCGCTACATCCACCACGCTCGCGCGCAGCCGGTCCAGCAATACGGGCGTGATCTCTTCCACAACCGTCACCCGGGCCTGGGGAAATCGGCGCGATAAAAATGTAAGTTGCGCCGGCAAGAAATACGGCGCGATGGTCGGAATCACTCCGATACAAATCGCCCCGCCCACGGAATCTTTCCGCTCCACCACGTCTCCGCGCGCCGCCTCCAACTCGCGCAACACCGCTCGCGCTCGCGGCAGAAACGTCTTGCCCACTTCCGTAAGCCTCACCGAGCGCCCCAACCGGTCAAACAACCGCGCGCCCAGCTCATCCTCCAGCTTGAGGATTTGCTGCGACAACGACGGCTGCGAAACGTGCGACTGCTCCGCCGCCCGGCTGAACGATCCGCTGTCCGCCACCGCGCAAAAGTATCGAAGTTGATGTAATTCCACGATCCTCACCTATAGGCTGCGCCTATCTTCCGTATCCAATCTATATATTGGAAGTATACCCTCAGCCGGACTACAGTCTTTGCTGGCAGCACCTCAGGAGGATCAATGGCAGACGAGAAAAAGAACATCATGACCACCGACGCAGGCCGCCCGGTAGGCGACAACCAGAATTCCCTCACGGTTGGACCCCGCGGCCCTGTCGTCTTCGAAGATTTCCTGCTGTTTGAAAAGATGGCTCACTTCAATCGCGAGCGCATCCCCGAGCGTGTAGTCCACGCAAAAGGCTCCGGGGCCCACGGTTACTTTGTCTGCGCCAACCCCGACATGTCCAAGTACACCACCGCAAAGCTTTTCAACTCCGTCGGAAAGAAAACCCCCACCTTCATCCGCTTCTCCACGGTCGGCGGTGAAAAAGGTTCCGCCGACACCGAGCGCGACCCTCGCGGCTTCGCACTCAAGTTCTATACCGAAGAAGGCAACTGGGACATGACCGGCAACAACACGCCCGTCTTCTTCATTCGCGATCCGCTAAAATTCGGCGATTTCATTCACACGCAAAAGCGCGACCCCGAAACCAATCTCAAGTCTCCCACCATGATGTGGGATTTCTGGTCCCTCTCTCCCGAGTCCCTGCATCAAGTCACCATCCTCTTCTCCGACCGCGGCACTCCCCACGGTTACCGCCACATGGATGGGTTCAGCAGCCACACCTATAGCCTCGTCAACGACAAGAATGAGCTTTTTTATGTGAAGTGGCATTTTAAAACCAAGCAGGGCATCAAGAATTTCACGCGCGAATCCGCTGATGAAATGCGCGGCCAGGATCCAGACTACGCGCAGCGCGATCTATTCAACGCCATCAAGGAAGGCAACTTCCCCAAGTGGCGCGTCTCCGTCCAGGTCATGCCGGAAAAGCAAGCCGAGACGTATCACATCAATCCCTTCGACCTCACGAAAGTCTGGCCGCACAAGGATTACCCGCTCATCGAAGTCGGCGAACTCGTGCTCGACCGCAATCCCGAAAATTATTTCGCCGAAGTCGAGCAAGCCGCTTTCGAACCGCGCAACATCGTGCCCGGCATGGGCTTTTCGCCAGACAAAATGCTCCAGGCGCGCTTGATTTCCTATCCCGATGCCCACCGCTACCGCCTCGGCGTGAACTATGACGGCCTGCCCATCAACAAGCCACAATGCCCCGTGCACACTTACAATCGCGATGGCGCCATGCGCTTCGACGGCAATCACGGCGCGCAACCCAACTATGAACCAAACAGCTTCGGCGGACCAAAGCAAGCGGACCAATATCGCGAACGCCCGAAAGAGGTCGCCGGCACGGTCGACCGTCACAATCACCGGCTCGACAGTGACTACTACACGCAGCCGGGCAATCTCTTCCGCTTGATGGCCGCCGACACCAAACAGCGTCTGATCGGCAACATCGTCGCCAGCATGAGCAGCGTCCCGCGTCGCATCCAGGAACTGCAAATCCAGCACTTCTACAAAGCCGATCCAGCCTACGGCGCCGGCGTAGCCAAAGGTCTGGGCTTGCAAATCGAACAAATCGTAAACCAAAAACAACAGACTGCCGCCAGCGCCGCCGATTAAGTGGCACAGGCTTTAGCCTGTGCCCGGTGTCAGCAGTAGCAATCCCATTTGTCGAAGCCTCGAGTAGGGGCGCAGCAACGCTGCGCCCCAGCTCGGCAGGTCGCATCCCTCATAGCAATCACTTCTGTTCGTAAGCCTCTACACGTATTTTCTATTTCGCAATTTAAGTGTCTTATCCGCTAGCGCCACTCGCGGTTATCTGTAAAATAAAGTCCCTATGCCCAAACTCACCTTCCTCGGCGCCGCCGGCACCGTCACCGGATCCAAATATCTAGTCGAAGCCGCAAACAAACGTCTCCTGGTCGATTGCGGCATCTTTCAAGGCACACCAGAGCTGAGCGACCGCAACTACAAACCTCTGCCGACCGATCCAAAATCATTCGACTACGTCGTCCTAACTCACGCTCACCTGGATCACACCGGTCTGCTCCCGCGCCTCGTCAAAGACGGCTACGGCGGACCCATTTTCGCGAACCCCGCGACCATTGACCTCACGACTCTTCTCCTGAAAGACTCCGCGCATCTCCAGGAAGACGACGCCGAACGCGCCCGAACCAAAGGCTACAGCCGCCACGCAAACCCGCAACCTCTCTACACTGCGGACGACGTCGATCCCGTTTTGCGCGCCATGAAACCGATGCCTCGCAAGGGCGGCTTCGACATCAGCCCTGAATTTCACATCGAGTCGTACGACGCCGGCCACATCCTCGGCTCCTCCAGTTTGGTTCTGACGATTACCGACAATGGGAAGAAAAACGTCGTAATCTTCTCCGGCGACATCGGCCGCTACAACCAACCCATCCTGAACGATCCATCCACGCCCGCCGCAAACGCCGACGTGCTCCTCTGCGAATCCACTTATGGCGATCGCGAACACGAACCCGGCGATCCAGCCGAACTCCTAGCTGCCGTGGTAAATCGCGTGGCCAAGCGCGGCGGCTCCATCGTCGTCCCCGCCTTCGCCATCGGACGCGCGCAAACCTTTATGTATTACCTGCGCCAGCTCGAAGATCAGCAGCGCATTCCGCGGCTTCCCGTTTACGTGGACAGCCCCATGGCCCTCAGCGCCACCGATTTGTATTTAAAATATCGCGAAGATCACGATCTCGAATTCAGTCGCGAAGATAACAATGGCAAGGGCGACCCGCTCGACGTTCATCAATTTCATCTCACGCGCACCGCCGACGAATCGAAACAAATCAACAACGTAAAGACGCCCTGCATCATTATCTCCGCAAGCGGCATGGTCACCGGCGGTCGTGTATTGCATCACTTGATCCAGCGCTTGCCCGACCCGCGCAACGCCGTCATCCTCGCCGGCTTTCAGGCGCAAGGCACGCGTGGTCGCGCGTTACAAGAGGGTGCGAAAACGATCCGCCTCTTCGGCCAGGAAATCCCTGTCAACGCGGAAATCGTGGAGCTCGGCCAATTCTCAGCTCATGCCGGCAAAAGCGAACTCCTTCGCTGGCTAACCGGTCTGCCCGCCCCACCGAAACAAACCTACCTGGTACACGGCGAACCCTCCGCCGCACAATCTTTGCAAGCCTCGATCCGCGAGAACTTAAAGTGGAACGTCTCCGTGGCCCGTTATCTGGACACAATCGATCTTTCCAAGTAAACGCAGGGAAACACATCCCGCCGCGAAACATGGACGAGGACCGTGTTAAGCGCAGAGCCAGTCGGTACCGGAATCCATCCCGAGAAGATCGTCGAGTGGCATTAAGCAAAACCACCGTTGACGCGAATGACTTGACCATTGACCCATTCGCCCTGCGGACTCACGAGAAATGCAACGAGGCCAGCTATGTCTTCTGGTGTGCCCAAGCGGTTCAATGGCGATAGATTGGCGATGGTTTGAAGCAGTTCCTCCGA
>Ga0137415_10006533_pt1 | contig 11556 bp, 12 predicted proteins | sample CZODoug3_1_1_16f_FD_183082 | JGI IMG/M metagenome (GOLD analysis project Ga0137415, IMG submission 183082) | Vadose zone soil fungal communities from Angelo Coast Range Reserve, California, USA - CZODoug3_1_1_16fungal (Hybrid Assembly) | ecosystem: Environmental > Terrestrial > Soil > Vadose...
CGCTGCACAAAATGCTGGCCGACTCGGGCGAGCGCGCGGACTACTGCCTCGGCCTCGAAGGGGGCCTCGACGTCGCCACTGAAAACGGCACCCGCCGCGTCTTTCTCGAAAGCTGGGCTTACGTTACCGATGGCGTCCAGGGACATTTCGGCTGCTCGGGGAGCATAGAGATTCCGGAGTTGCTGGCGGAAGAAGTTTTGGCGCGCGGTACGGAGCTTTCGATTGCGATCGATCGCTACGCCGGCGCTGTTGGGATTCGCGATGGGCAGGGTGCGTGGGGCGTGCTGAGCGATAATCTGGTTTCGCGGCAGGAATCGTTCCGGCTGGCAGTGGTGGCGGCGTTCGCGCCGTTCTACAATGTAAAGATGTACCGGCCGGCGGCGCAGGCTGCGGGGTAACGGTGTTCGCTGTCATCCCGAACTCGCGTCTTTTGCGGGTGAGGGATCTGGTTTTTGCACTGGGCAGGGGAAACAGCAGGTTCCTCACCCCGTTCAAAAAGCGAACGGTGTTCGGAATGACAGATTTGGAGGAGACGCAGCGTGGACATAGTCAAGGGCAACATGGGTTGGATCGAAGTTGTTGTCGGGCCGATGTTCTCCGGCAAGAGCGAAGAACTGATCCGCCGGCTGCGGCGCGCGGAAATTGCCCGGCAGCGCGTGCAGATTTTCAAGCCGGCCATCGATTCGCGTTACGCAGCGAACGAAATCGTTTCGCACAACGGACTGGGCATTCCTTCGGACAACGTCACCAAAGCCTCGGAAATTGTCGAAAAGCTGCAGCCGCGCACGGAAGTTGTGGGCATTGACGAAGCGCAATTCCTGGGCGATGAAGTGGTGGACGTCTGCACCAAGCTGGCCAACCTGGGCAAGCGCGTGATCGTCGCCGGCCTCGACACCGATTTTCGCGGCCGTCCCTTTGAACCGATGCCGCGCCTCCTGGCCATCGCCGAAGAAATCACCAAGCTGCTGGCGATTTGCGTGCGCTGCGGAAACCCTGCCGTGCACACGCAGCGCCTGGTCGAAAGCGAAGAGCTGATCGTCGTTGGCGCCGGCAGCGCGTATGAAGCCCGCTGCCGCCGCTGCTTCGAGCCCAACCCCGCGCTGGCCACCCGCGAAACCGGCCCTCTACTTCTTCGCAACCGCGCCGCAAATGCCGGCGGCAAGTAAGCCGCGCTTCCGTTACCCTAGGATGGGATTGCTGCAAAACTTGCCGATCTGAACATCGGCCACTACATGAATCCGCCACATATCATGCGCATTGAATCGAAAGCTCCGACACGCGTCGACCTGGCGGGCGGCACGCTGGACATCTGGCCGCTGTATCTTTTTCATCCCGGCGCCCTTACGCTGAACGCCGCAATTTCGCGCTATGCTTATTGCACAATCGAAACGCATCCCGCCGGCGATTCCCGCATCAAGCTGGTCTCGCAGGACACGAACCGTTCGGAGTCCTTCCCCTCGTTCATCGCGTTGGTCCGCGCAAAGCATTATCGTCTTCCGCTGCTCGCCGAGATCGTGAAGTTCTTCCGTCCCGAAGGCGGCTTCACGCTGACCACCAATTCGGAAGCTCCGGCAGGCGCAGGCATCGGCGGCTCCAGCGCGATGGCCGTGGCCATTTGCGCGGCCCTCGATCGCTTTACCGGGGCAGGGAAGAGCACCGTGGATTGGATCCACATCAGCCGCGACGCCGAAGGCGTCGTGATTCGCGTGCCCACCGGAACGCAGGATCACTACCCACCTGCGTTTGGCGGCGCCGCCGCGATTGAATTGCTTCCCGGCGGAGAGCGCCGCATCGAGTTGCGCTTGAACCTCGACGAACTGGAGCGCCGGCTGGTGGTCTGCTACACAGGCAAGCCGCGGCAATCGGGAATCAACAACTGGGAAGTCTTCAAGGCGCACATTGACGGGAAAAAAGCGGTGCGAAATAATATCGAGCACATTTCGCAGATCGCCCAGAAAATGCGCGTGGCCCTCGAAAGCGGCGACTGGAAAGAGACCGGCCGCTTGATGCACGCGGAATGGACCTTTCGCCGGCGCAACCTGCCGACCATTTCGACAAAAACAATCGACGCGATTATTAATGGCGCAAAGCGCAAAGGCGCGCTGGCGGGGAAAGTTTGCGGGGCCGGCGGAGGTGGTTGCGTGGTTCTGCTGATTGAGCCGGATGCACGCGAGCGGGTGGAGAAGGCCGTAGTCGACTGCGGCGGGGAACTGCTGCCGATGCAGATTGACCGCCAGGGCGTCACCGTGGTCTCCCAATAATTTTGCGCCACACCACTACTCAAGGCGCTCGCCGCATCATAAACTAGCGTGAGACCCGGCCCTGGGGTGGTGCTGGTTCGCTATGTCCAATTGGCTTCCCATTTCGTTGCTGGTTTTCGCGTTCGCCACGGCGGACTTGCCGAAGCTGCCTCTTTTGCCGGCGTCGGAACGCAACTTCGCGGGAAATTTCCTTTCTGGTGAAAACATTTCGTTCCTGCCTCTGATTCTCGCTGAAGGCGTCGCGCAATCCGGCACTCCGCAGAAATCCCCGGCGCCCAAGAGCGCAAGTCTGACGGAACCCTCCAAGCTGGCACTGATCCGCTACGTTTCAGGGGAATTCGCAAAGGTGCGCAAGCCCATCCCCGGCGGGAAAGAAGGCTTCGTTCTTTACACCGACAAGCCGCTTAACCAGGAATATCTCGATCGAGTGGTGTCCACGCACGGCGCGGCCATCAACACCGGCGACAACGCCCAAATCACAAGACTCGAATTCCGCGAACACACCATCATCGTGGACATCAACGGCGGCGGGCGACCGAAGCGGAATTGGCGCGATCATATTCAGCTGGGTATGGGTGGACCGTCCCAGGCTCCCCAGAGCACAACTACGGTCACTCAAGAACAGGGGCCGGTCGGCTTTCAGCAGGGCGCCGGCGGCACGCTGTACATCCAATTCCCGAAAAATATTCCCGATCTTTCGCCGGATGACCTGAAAAATATTCTTTCTCCCTTTCTCGATTTCGCCAAAGAGCGCTCCGCGGCCGTGCACTGGATTGACACGCTGCCGCCGGAAACGAAAAAAGCCATCACCGAGCGCCACGCGATCCTCGGGATGGACCGTGAAGAAGTGGTCGCGGCGATGGGGAAGCCCGACCGCAAAGTCCGCGAACGTGACGCCGACGGCTACGATACCGAAGACTGGATTTACGGGCACCCTCCGGACAAAACAGTGTTTGTGCATTTCCGCGGTGACAAAGTAAGCTCCATCAAGCAATACCCGCAGTAGCGTGGAGCAAAATGCAATATCAATTCGTGGCGAATAATCCATTCGCGGTCCTCACCGCCATTGTTGCACCCGCCATTCTCACCAATGCTTGTTCGGTTCTGGCGCTTGGCACCAGCAACCGGCTGGGCCGCGTGGTGGATCGAACGCGCGTTGTGGCCTCTGACATCGCGGCCAGCAAGCCGGGGTCGGAAGGTTTTGTGGAATGGAATTCGCAATTGCGGGCGCTGGAAATACGCGTTCACATGCTGCTTCGAGCGTTGCGGTTGTTCTACGCGGCACTGGGATTGTTCGCGTCGTCGGCATTGATTTCCGTTGCGGGATCGATGGCCGCGTATTACGGCCAGAGGCCGTTGTTTCAGTTGGGCGCTCTTCTGGCGGTGCTAACCGGTGGCTCTGCAGTCGTCGGGCTCAGCGCCGGATGTTTTACGATGGTGAACGAGACGCGGCTCGCGGTGAAAAGCTTGGGCGAAGAAGCGCGCATGCGCATCAAGCTGCATGACACCAGCAAGACGGATTGATTGAGCCTTACCACGGAAGCGATTTCGATTTGGCAGTCTTCCAACCCGGCGTCAATAACTTTTTGTGTTCGCGTGACGCAGGTACGTCGTCTTTCGTTGACTTTTCGCTGTACACCACCTAGCATTTTCTGTTCCACCCGCGGCGTCTTGCGTACCTGATGTCTCGCCGCAATCCAGAAACCCGCACCGGAGGAAGAATGCCAATCAAGGTAGGAATCAACGGCTTTGGCCGCATCGGCCGCAATATTGTGCGCACCGCCATCGACGACAAGGATATCCAGTTCGTCGCCGTCAACGATATTACGGACGCCAAAACCCTCGCGCACCTTTTGAAATATGACTCCGTGCTGGGAAATCTGCCGCACACCATTACGCACACCGACGACACAATCAGCATCGAGGGAAAGGCCATCAAGGTTTTCAAGGTGAAGGACCCGGCGGAAATCAACTGGGCCAGTGTTGGCGCGGATATCGTGGTCGAGTCCACCGGCCTGTTCACCAAGGGACCCGAGGCGAAGAAGCACCTTCGGGCGCCGGTGAAAAAAGTGATTATTTCGGCGCCGGCGGAAGATCCCGACGCCACGTTTGTGCTCGGAGTGAACGACAAGACCTACGATCCAGCGAAGCATCACGTGATCTCGAACGCTTCCTGCACCACGAATTGCCTGGCGCCCGTCGCCAAGGTTTTGCACGAGACATTTGGGATTCACAGCGGCACGATGACCACGATTCACTCGTACACGAACGACCAGAAACTGCTCGATCTGCCGCACAAGGATCTGCGCCGGGCGCGCGCCGCGGCCATCAACATGATTCCAAGCTCGACCGGCGCGGCAAAGGCGCTGCACCTGGTAATTCCGGAGTTGAAGGGCAAACTTGACGGCTACGCGATGCGCGTGCCGACGCCCAATGTCAGCGTGGTGGACCTGACCGTTTTTGTGGAGAAGCCGGCGACGAAGGATTCGGTGAACGCGGCGCTGAAGGCCGCGGCGAATGGCCCGTTGAAGGGTATTTTGAGTTATACGCAGGAAGAGCTCGTGTCCTGCGACTTCAAAGGCAATTCAAACTCCTCGATCGTGGATGCCGAGTACACCAAGGTTGTCGGCGACCGCTGCGTGAAAGTGCTGGCTTGGTACGACAACGAGTGGGGCTACTCCTGCCGGTGCCGCGACCTGATCAAGCTGCTTGCTTCAAAATTTTAGCTAGCTGGGATCGATCGTGGAATGGCTGACGATTCTTTGCTTGTAGCGGATAACAGATAACAGCGAACAGATAGCAGGAACCGCTCCTTCGGAGCGAGAATGGATGCGGCATGCGGCGCCTCCTGTTATCTGATCGCTGATCGCTGTTATCCGTACTGATTACTTACAACTGATTACTGGCGACACGGACGAACTCATGACGAAGCTCACCATTCAAGACCTCGACCTGCGCGGCAAGCGAGTGTTCATCCGCGTGGATTTCAACGTACCCCTGAAAGACGGCGTGGTCACGGACGACACGCGCATTCGGGAGACGCTGCCCACTTTGAAACTGGCCATCGAGAAGGGCGGGCGGCTGGTGCTTGCTTCACATCTCGGCAGGCCCAAGGGCGGGCCGGATGCGAAATTTTCCCTGAAGCCGGCGGCGAAGAAACTAGAAGAACTTTTGGGCAAGCCGGTTGCATTTGCGGCCGACTGCGTGGGTCCGGAGGCGGAAGCGCAAAGCAAGGCGCTGAAGGACGGCGATGTGCTGGTTCTTGAAAACGTGCGCTTTCACCCCGAGGAAGAGAAGAACGACCAAGGTTTCTCGAAGCAACTAGCCGCCCTGTGCGACGGCGTCTTCGTCTGCGATGCTTTTGGGTCCGCGCACCGCGCGCACGCCAGTGTTGTCGGCATCACGAAATTCGTGAAGCAGGCCGCCGCTGGATTGTTGATGGAGAAGGAGCTCGCTTATATCGGCAAAGCGATCAGCAACCCCACGCGCCCGTTCGTTGCAATCATCGGCGGCGCAAAAGTGAGCGATAAAATTGAAGTGGTCGAAAACCTGATGAAGATTGCCGACGCCATGCTTATTGGTGGGGGCATGGCCTACACCTTTCTGAAAGCACAGGGCATCGGTATCGGCAAGTCGCTGGTGGAGGAAGACAAACTCGACCTGGCTCGAAAAATTCTGGCGGACGTGAAGCAGAAGAATTTCAAGCTGCTGCTCCCGCTGGATAATGTCGTCACTCCGGAATTCAAAGCCGACGCACCGACGAAAATTGTGGAAGTTTCCGCGATTCCGGCCGATCAGATGGGACTCGACATCGGGCCGAAAACCATTGCGGCCTACTCCGCGGAAATTGCCAAATCCAAAACCATCGTCTGGAACGGCCCGATGGGCGTGTTTGAGATGCCCGCGTTTGCCAAGGGGACGCTGGCGATCGCACAAGCAGTGGCCGCTGCGACCACTGCCGGTGCCACATCCATTGTCGGCGGCGGCGATTCGGTAGCCGCGATTCACCAGTCGGGCCTCGCCGGAAAAATTTCGCACATCTCGACAGGCGGTGGCGCCTCGCTTGAATTTCTCGGAGGGCGGAAACTTCCGGGTGTGGAGGCCCTTACCAACAAATGAGCTATTCCAAGCGGCGCCGCGTCATTGCCGGCAACTGGAAGATGTTCAAGACACAGGCGGAAACGCGCGCGTTTTTCGCGGCTTTCAATCCGTTGGTCGCGGGCGTTACGGACTGCGACATTGTGATCGCTCCTCCGTCGATCGACATTCCCGCCGCAGTCGAAGCCACCCAGGGCACACACATCACGATCTCCGCGCAAAACATTTATTGGGAAAAGGAAGGCGCGTTCACGGGAGAAATTTCCGCCGGCATGGTGGCGGAAGCGGGCTGCCGCTACGCGATCATCGGCCACTCCGAACGCCGCCACATCTTCGGCGAAACCAACGAAATGGTCTTCAAAAAGACCAAAGCCGCGCTCGCCGCCGGCCTGACGCCCATCGTCTGCATCGGAGAAATGTTGGCCGACCGCCAAGCCGGGCGCACCGAAAACATCTGCCAGACGCAATTTCAAGGCAGCGTGGGCGCGTTGACCCCCGAGGAATTCTCCCGTATTCTGATAGCTTATGAACCGGTCTGGGCAATTGGTACGGGCCATACGGCCACCCCGGAAATTGCCGCGGCCGTTCATCGGTTCGTTCGCCAGTGTGCGGCGGAAATGTTCAACGCCGGCCATGCGGCTGCCATCAGGATTCTCTACGGCGGCAGCGTCAAGCCCGACAATATTCAGGGATTGATGGCGCAGGTGGAACTTGATGGCGCGCTTGTCGGCGGAGCGAGCCTCGATCCGAAGTCGTTCGCGAGCATCGTGAAGGATTGGACCCGCTAGAGTCGCAAAACGCGGGCCGCCGATTGAACGAGATCTTACAAGTTTGAGGTGCAAGAAATGCCAGGCTGGATGAAATGGACGATCGCGCTGCTGATTGGCTTTGCGATCATTTATATCGGATTTCACTTTTCTTGGGGCGGCTACGTGCTCACGCCCTTTTTCGTGCTCAACTGCCTCGTGCTGATCATCGTAGTGCTGCTGCAGAGCGGCAAAGCGGCGGATCTTGCCGGTGCGTTCGGCGGCGCGGGCAGCCAGACGGCGTTCGGGCCGCGCGGCGCAGCGACGATTCTTTCGCAAGCGACCACGTGGTGCGCGATCATGTTCATGGTTTGCGCGCTGACGATGGTGGTTAAGGTGGACCGCGGCCTGGGAACGGTGGGCGGCAGCTCAGTTCTTGAGAAAGTATCGAAGCCAGCGCCCAAGACGGTCCCGGCTCCGGCCCCGGTAATGCCGGCACCGGTGGTTCCACAGTCTTCGGCACCCGCACCGTCGCAGCCGGCTCCTGCGGCGCCGACCAAGCCGTAATTTAGTTTCGAGCGGTTGCTTTGCTTACTGCTTTCCCGCGCCTTGCCGGTTTTCTCTGGCGCGGCTACAATGAAGTCCTTACCTCTGTGCGGTCGTGGCGGAACTGGCAGACGCACCAGCTTGAGGGGCTGGCGGTAGCAATACCGTGGTGGTTCGAATCCACTCGACCGCACCAAATCCTCCTGCGGAGGATTTGCCCTGAGCGAAGCCGAAGGGCTCTTCTCTTATTCCTCTCTTCCTTCCCCTCTTCCCATCATTACTCATCTGCTATATTATCCATAAATTATGCCGCGTCTCTCCCAGCACCACCTCCTCCTCTCCAAACTCCGCTCCTTAAACATCCCCCAAGGCTGGTGCACCTACATCCTCGTCTGCCAAGACGGCTCCTACTACACAGGCGCCACCGAAAACCTAACCGCCCGCATCCTAAATCACGCCGAAGGCAAAGGAGGCACTCACACAAAAGAAAATCACCCCGCTATCTTCGCCTGGTACGAACCCCATCCCAACGCCGAGTCCGCGAGGCAGCGCGAACGCCAACTAAAAGGCTGGTCTCGCACCAAGAAAAACTCGCTAGTCCGCGCGGATTCCCCGCAATTCTCTTTCGGCCTGCATCCGAATCTTCGCCTCGCCTAATCCACCTGCTATCATTTTGGAATGGCCCCGCAACTTTCCGAAATTGAAGTCCGCGTACTCGGCGCGTTAGTCGAGAAAGAAAGCACCACCCCCGAGTATTACCCGCTCTCCCTGAACGCGCTGGTCAACGCGTGCAACCAGAAATCCAACCGTGATCCGGTAATGACGCTGGATGAAGAGTCCGTGCGCCAGGCGCTGCGCTCGCTTTCGGAGCAGGCGTTGGTGCGCTCCGCGGGCGGCGATTCCCGCGTCGCAAAATTCGAGCACCGGCTGAACGAACTTTACAATTTTCACCGCCACGAAATTGCCGTGCTATGCGTCTTGCTGCTGCGCGGCCCGCAAACGCCGGGCGAACTACGCACGCGCGCCGAGCGGATGTACGCCTTCGAGGATCTGGAAGCTGTGCATTCCGCGCTGCATCTTCTGATGCGCCGCGAGCCGGCCCTTGCGAAAATCCTCCCCCGGCAGCCAGGAACCAAAGAGTCTCGTTACATGCACCTGTTCTCCGGTGACACCGCGCCCGCCGAACAAGCGGCAGCAGAGCACACGACTGAAGCGCATAGCTCGGCCAAGATTTCCCACGACGGAGACCGCGTCGCGCAACTCGAAGCAGAGATTATGGAATTGAGAAGGGAACTGAACACTCTTCGCGAGCAATTCGCCACATTTCAGAAGCAATTTCAGTGAAGTTCTTGCGGCTCCCACGGCTTCCCGCCGCCTTGCAATTCTGCGGGTTAGCGCTAAGATACGGGCTTAGGTTCAAGGTCCCGCCGATAGCGGAACTGTATAGAAAATGGTCACTTACGACGACGGCGCCAACGCGCCCCAGCCCACCGGTCCCTCTTTTCTCGCGCGCTACGTCTTTTCCACCCACCACAAAACGATTGGGCTGCAATATCTTTGGCTCGCCCTGGCGAGTGTGCTTGTAGGAGTCGTTCTCTCGACGCTGCTTCGTATGCACAGTTCTTGGCCTGATACCGCGATCCCGTTCCTGAATGGTTTTGAAAACACTCCCGAGCGCTACGCTGCGGTTCGCTTGCTGCACGGTTCGCTGATGGTTTTCTTTGTGCTGACCGCGGCGCCGCAGCTTGGCTTCGGCAACTATTTGCTGCCGCTGCAGATTGGCGCTTCGGAGATGGCGTTCCCCACGCTGAATCTGCTCTCTTTCTGGCTGACCGTGGTTTCACTTGTCGGCATGACTGCTTCGTTTTTCTACGTGCCAGAGACTGGCATCAATGTTTGGCTGGCAAGCGCGGCGATCTTCGCCGTTGGCGCTTTGTTGAGCGCGCTGAATTTTACAGCGACGACAATCGATTTGCGCGCCGAGGGAATGACGCTGCCGCGGCTCCCGATAACCGTCTGGGCATGGTTTCTGAATTCCATTCTCAGCATGTTGATTTTCAGCGTGCTGCTGGCGGGTTGCGCCGCGCTGCTATCCGACCGGCTGCTGGGCTCGCAGTTTTTCAGCGTCAGTTCGTTTCTTGCCGCGCAGCCCCGGAATCTGGTGAACCAGGGTAGCCTGCCGGTGTTGTGGCAGCGATTGTTCTGGTATTTCGCGCAAGCCGAGGTTTACGTGGCGATGCTCCCATGTTTTGGGATCATCACGCATCTGGTCTCCACATTTTCGCGAAAGCCGGTGTGGAAGGAACGCCTGGTGGTTCTCGCTTTGTGCGGGGTCGGCCTGATTGGCTTCTGCGTGTGGGGCTACCACATGTTCGCCACCGGCTTGAACCCCTACGCTCCGCTCGTTTTTGCGGTGCTGGCTTCGTCGCTGGGGGTGCCTGCGGCGTTTTTGCTGGCAAGCTGGCTAGGCACTCTTTGGGAAGCGCGCCTTCAGCTCACCACCGCCATGCTTTTTTCCATCGGGTTCATTTCACTTTTCATAGCTGGCGGGCTGTCGGGCATTTTCCTGGCCCGGCATGATTTAGGCAGCGCCGCCGTGAGCGAAGATTTCGTGATCGGCCACTTTCATCTTGTGATGGGCGTGGCTGCCACGTTCGCGATACTTGCCGCGCTATTTTTCTGGTTCCCGAAACTTTTTGGCCGTCGGCTGAACGAGCCGCTGGGGAAAGTCCATTTCTGGATGACCTTCGCCGGCGTCTACTTGATTTTCATGCCGATGCACTGGCTGGGACTCTTGACGCAGTCGCGGTTGTTGCCGGATGCGCAGCGGGCCGCGCTGGCTTCCGCCGGAGCCTCGATTCGCGCCGTGGTCGCCGTGGCAACGATCTGCACGGTCTTTGCCCAAGTTTTGTTTGTGATTAATTTCGTGCAGGCATTGGTCCGCCGGAAGTTCACGCAAGAAGAAGATAACCCCTGGCGCGCCACGACACTCGAATGGAGTGTGGCTTCGCCGGCCCCTGAAGCGAATTTTGCAGTCGCCAGGCCGACGGTTTATCGCGGAGCGTATGAATTTCCAGAAGGCCTGACAAGTGATTTTGCTCCACAGCATCTCGCGCCCGAGCTGCTGGCCCAGAAAATACGTTGACCTACGGAAAGGGATGCCATGCCGGGCTCAACCGCAACGCCTGAAATCGAATTGATCATCGAGAAAAAGACCAGCGATGGCGGGGGAGGAAATCTGCCGCCGACCGGCCACAACGGTGGCGGTGACGATGGGAAGCGACCGCGGCCGGGAAACTCTTCACCAAAACGCTACTACACCGGTATGGCGCTCGGAATCGTCTCCATCTTGATGTTCTTCATGGCGCTGGCCAGCGCTTTTCTGGTTCGCCGAGGACACGGCGTTTGGATTCCGGTTCATGTCCCAACCCTGATGTGGATCAATACCGTTGTGCTGCTCACCAGTAGCGCCACTCTGGAAATGGCGCGCCACCGTCTGGCACAGGGACGGCTCCCGGCCTACCGGAATTTGTGGCTGGTTACCACGGCCCTGGGCATAGGATTTCTCATGGGACAAATCGTGGCCTGGCGGCAGTTGGTTGCCGAAGGAATCTATCTTGCCAGCAACCCCGCCAGCAGCTTCTTTTACATTTTCACCGGTGCGCACGCGCTGCATCTGTTTGGAGGCGTCGCCGCCCTCGTCTACATAGCGAAGCGGAATTTCGATCAGGCGCAGGTGACGCGCTCCGTTGCGGCGGAAGTGACTTCCTACTACTGGCACTTCATGGACGCGCTGTGGCTGTTCCTGCTGGCCCTGCTTTATTTGGGCAAATAGATCGACGGGCGGTCTTTCCGCGCGTGCTTACGAAGGAGTAGGACTTAGTCGACTCTGCATCAATCAAGTT
>Ga0137415_10006534_pt1 | contig 11556 bp, 10 predicted proteins | sample CZODoug3_1_1_16f_FD_183082 | JGI IMG/M metagenome (GOLD analysis project Ga0137415, IMG submission 183082) | Vadose zone soil fungal communities from Angelo Coast Range Reserve, California, USA - CZODoug3_1_1_16fungal (Hybrid Assembly) | ecosystem: Environmental > Terrestrial > Soil > Vadose...
CGACGGCGTTGCCCTCGCGGCCGGGACGGAAGCCCCAGCCGTCGAGCACGATCAGGACGACCGGGGTGCGCGGCCCATGCCTCTTTGCCATATTGGAGGGGATGCAATCTAGCCGGGCCCTCCGCGCCCTACCAGTTGTGCTGGGGCTCGTTGTACCCCTGTCGCTCACTGCCCAAGCACGCCACCGCGTCACTACCGACGGCGCCTGGTTCTACCAGGAGCCGGGCGGAAAGCGCCTGGCGCGCCTGGCGCGCGGAGCCGTGCTCATGGGTGGTGAGGCGCAGGGCGACTGGCAGGGCGTCGTCCTCGAAGGCTGGATTTTCGCGACCTCGGTGGGCCCGACGCCGCGCGCGGGGTACGACCTCACCGTGACGCGCGCGCCGGAAGAGAACCTCCGCTCGGCTCCCGCGGGTGCGCTCATCGGGAAGCTGCCCCAGGGCTTCCTCCTCAACCGGGTGGCCGAGGGCACTTCCGGTCGCTGGGTCCACGTCACACGTGCCGGTTGGGTGGAAGCGACGGACGTCGAGTCGGTTGCGCAAGTAGCGAGCTCGCGAACGGCGAGCACGGACACCGGCTCGGGTGGACCGATCCCGGGGCGGCGCGCCACGGCGCCGGCGACCCTGGGCCATGGCTCCGGGGTCGGGCCACCCGACACGAGCGCCGGCTCCTCCGCCCCCGTCGATCCGGCGCGCGTCGAATCGGCGCGGCGCACGGTCTTGTACCGCGTGCCCGAGGGCCCGCCCACCGGCACGCTCGCGCCGTCGGCGCCATTGCGTGTGCTGGGTCGTTCAGGCGAGTGGACGCGGGTGGAGCTCGAAGGCTGGGTGAAGAGCGCGGACCTGGAGATCGCACCGCCCGGTGTGCTCGTGGGCATCACGGCCGCCGAGCTGCGCACCGACCCGCAGCGCTACGCGGGACAGGTGCTCCGCTGGACGCTGCAGTTCATCTCGACCCAGAAGGCCGACGAGCTGCGCCCCGAGATCCCGAACGGCGCCACGTATTTCCTGGCGCGCGGGCCGCTCCCCGAGCGCGGGTTCGTATACGTCGTGGTTCCCGAAGCGAAGCGCGCGCAGCTCGAGACCCTCACGCCCCTCGCCACCATACAGGTCACCGCGCGCGTGCGCACCGGCCGCACGCGGTTCCTCGGCAACCCGGTGCTCGACATGATCAGCCTCGAGACCCTCCCATGAACGAGATCCTGCGTGACCGCGTGTTGCGAAAGCTCGACACGCTCACCGACGACAAGGCGTATCAGGTCCTCGACTACGTCGAGTTCCTGGAGTCCAAGTACGCGGAGCGGCCCGCCGGCGCGCCGCCGTTTCAGCGCGTCGCGGAAACGCTCGAAGACACCCTGCGCGCCGGCCGCGTCCCGGTCAACATTATCAGGGGAACGATGGACGCCGTGGGAAAGGCGGGGAAGTTGCTCGAGAAGGTGGCGGCGGCGGGGAAGGCCGCGGTGGAAGAGGCGGCGAAGAAGTCTGCGGACAAGGATAAGGTTGAGGAAACGCCCCCCGCCCAGTAACTTTCGCCATGGGAACCTTCCGCCCCGCCGCCGCTCTCACTTTCGACGACGTTTTGCTCGTTCCGCGCCTCTCGAGCGTGCACCCGCGGACCGTGGACGTGCGCTCGCGCTTCACCCGCGGCATTTCCCTCAATATCCCCCTCGTCTCCGCCGCGATGGACACGGTGACGGAATCGGAGATGGCGATCGCGATCGCGCGCGAGGGTGGCATCGGCGTCATCCACAAGAACATGCCGGTCGACCGCCAGGCGGCCGAGGTGGACCGTGTGAAGCGCAGCGAGTCGGGGATGATCCTGCACCCCATCACGCTCGGGCCGGACCGTCCGCTGCGCGAGGCGATGCGCCTGATGGAGCGGTTCCGCATCTCGGGCGTCCCGATCGTGGACGACGCCGGGCGCCTCGTGGGCATCATCACCAACCGCGACCTGCAGTTCGAGCGCGAGCTCGACCGCCCCATCCGCGACGCGATGACCAAGGATCGCCTGGTGACTGCGCCGGTGGGCACGGGACTCGACGACGCGGAGCGGATCCTCGCGAAGCACCGGATCGAGAAGCTGCCCGTGGTCGACGACAAGGGTGTCCTCAAGGGTCTGATCACCATCAAGGACATCTTCAAGCGCCGGCGGCACCCCCATGCCAACAAGGATCAGCACGGCCGGCTGCGGGTCGCCGCCGCGGTGGGCGGAAACCCCGACGCGCTGGCCCGCGCGCGGGCGCTCGTCGACGCGGGGTGCGACGTGATCGTCGTGGACTCGGCGCACGGGCACTCCGAGGGCGTGCTGAAGACCGTGGCCTGCCTGCGCGAGGCGTACCCCGACGCGCAGCTGGTGGGCGGCAACGTGGCGACGGAGGCGGGCGCGCGGGCGCTGGTCGAGCGCGGCGTGGACGCCGTGAAGGTCGGCGTGGGCCCGGGCTCGATCTGCACCACGCGGGTCGTCACCGGCGTCGGCGTTCCCCAGATCACGGCGATCCTCGAGGGCGTGAAGGGGGCGGGTGACGTGCCGGTGATCGCGGACGGCGGCATTAAGTACTCGGGCGACGTGGTGAAGGCGCTCGCCGCGGGCGCCGAGAGCGTGATGATGGGCTCGATGCTCGCGGGCACCGAGGAGAGCCCGGGCGAGTCGTTCCTGCTGGAGGGCCGGCGCTTCAAGGTGATCCGCGGCATGGGCAGCCTCGGCGCCATGGAGGAAGGCTCCGCCGACCGCTACTTCCAGGAGGGTGAGGTGTCGCCCTCCAAGCTCGTGCCCGAAGGCATCGAGGGACGCGTGCCTTACAGAGGGCCGGCCTCAGACGTGATCTTCCAGATGGTGGGCGGGCTCCGCAGCGGCATGGGCTACTGCGGCGTGTGCGACATCAAGGCCCTCCGCAGCGAGACCGAATTCATCCAGATCACGACCGCGGGTCTGCGCGAATCGCACCCCCACGACGTCGTAATCACCCGCGAAGCCCCCAATTACAGCCTCTGACGCTTGACACTCCCCAGGGGGAGGCCTAGTCTAGCGCGGCCGTACCAGCTGTCACCCGTCCCCCCGAAGGGAGTGACGCGTCTATGAGCCTGTGGGCGACCAAGTCCATCACGGTGCTGCGCGCCGAAGCCGACGCGGTCAACGAGCGCTCCCTGAAGCGGCATCTCAGCGCGCTGAATCTGATCACGCTCGGGATCGGCGCGATCATCGGCGCGGGGATCTTCGTGCTCACGGGCCAGGCGGCGGCGCTGTACGCCGGGCCGGCCGTGCCCCTCTCCTTCATTCTCACCGGGATCGCGTGCGCCTTCGCCGGGCTGTGCTACGCCGAGATGGCGAGCGCCGTGCCAGTGGCGGGCAGTGCGTACACCTACTCGTACGCCACGATGGGCGAGTTCGTCGCCTGGATCATCGGGTGGGACTTGGTCCTCGAGTACGCCATGGGCGCCGCGACGGTCGGCGTGGGGTGGTCGGGGCACTTCCTCAGCCTGCTCGACTACTTCGGCGTCCATGTGCCGGCCAAGCTGACGCAGGCGCCGTTCGACTTCTGCACGGCTGGCGAATTCGCCGCCAAGGTGGCGGGTTGCGCGCAGGTGGGGTGGTTCTCGACCGGAGCATACGTCAACCTGCCGGCCATCTTCATCGTGGCGGTGATGTCGTACGTGCTCGTCGTCGGTATCAAGGAATCAGCGACGGTCAACAACGTCATCGTGATCACCAAGATCACAATCGTGCTCGCCGTAATCATCTTCGGCCTCCAGTACGTGAATCCCGACAATTGGAAGCCGTTCATCCCGCCGAACGCAGGGGAGTGGGGCACATACGGATGGTCCGGGGTGCTGCGGGGCGCCTCCCTGATATTCTTCGCCTACATCGGGTTCGACGCCGTGTCGACCGCCGCGCAGGAGGCGCGAAATCCCCAGAAGGACATGCCGATCGGGATCCTCGGGTCGCTCGCCGTGTGCACGCTGCTCTACGTGCTGATGTCGGCCACCCTGACCGGTCTGGTCTCGTACAAGGAGCTCAACGTCGCGGCCCCGGTAGCGCTCGCCGTCTCCCGCATTCCTCAGCTCAACTGGCTGCGTCCGTTCATCGACATTGGCGCCGTGATGGGGCTCGCGTCCGTGATCCTGGTCATGCTCCTCGGCCAGTCGCGCGTCTTCTATTCGATGTCGCGCGACGGCCTGCTGGGCGGCTGGGCCGGGAAGGTCCATCACAAGTTCCGCACGCCGTACCTCTCCACGGTCTACACCGGTATCGGCGTGGCCTTCTTCACCGGGTTGTTCCCGATCCGCATTCTCGGCCAGCTCGTGAACATCGGCACACTGCTCGCGTTCGTGCTGGTATGCGGCGGCGTGTGGATCCTGCGGCATAAGCGGCCCGACCTCGACCGACCCTTCCGGACACCGTGGGTGCCCCTCGTCCCGATTCTCGGGATCGTCACGTGCTTGGCGCTGATGACATTCCTCCCGGCGGACACGTGGATCCGGCTGTTCGTGTGGCTGGTGATCGGGTTTGGGATCTACTTCGGGTACAGTCGCAAGCACAGCGTCCTGCAACGGGAGATTGCAGCCGGCGGAGCGGGCAAATAAAAGAAGACGTAGCACAAAGACGTCACCCAGAACCGTCGGCGCACCCGGCGGTTCTGTCGTTTTTGCGACTCGCACCGTACGTTTACTTGAGCGTCGACATCTGACGGTAGACGCGCGGGAGGTGCCATGAAACTCTGGTCGTTCTGTGTTGCGTTAGCGGCGGTCGCGTGTGGCGGGGACAAGGTTACCGCGCCGCTCCCGTGTGACACCTACACGGGCGGGGTTCTCTCCGGCAACTCCGGCACGTTGCCCGGCACGTATGATCTCAAGTCGGTGTGCTCGGGAATGAAGCCCGATCAGCCGGGAGCCAGCGGCAGCGTCGTCATCACGGATGCGAACTTCACAGCGACGATCGGCACAACGACCTACAGCGGCATGTACACGCTTTCCAATCCGGACGGCATCACGGTCAATCTGACGAGCCCCCTGCAGACCCAATTGGTCGGGACGTACCGGCTCCGGAACGACAGCCTCGCGGTGAGCGGTACCGTGGCCGGCCAGCGTCTGTCGCTCGTAGGGACGAGGCAGTAGCGCTCGCGCCTCTGCGTGACGTCGTTGCGTGACGCCTCTGCTTGACGCTTCTATGTATTTTATGCCATGACCACGAACGGAGTATCGATTCCCCCGGAGCGGGTACGGGCGGCCGAGGCCGTGGCCGCCGTGCTGGCGCCGGGCCGGCGCGTCGCGCTCACGACGCACGTGAACGCCGACGGGGACGGGGTCGGGAGCGAGGTGGCGCTATGGCATCTGCTCACCGCGCGCGGGCTGCGGGCGACCATCGCGAACCCCACACCCATCCCCGATCGGTTTCACTTCCTCGTACCGGCGGGCGCCGATCACTCGGAGCGAGCGGCGCGCGAGATCGAGGCAGCCGATGTGGTCGTGGTCCTCGACATTTCCGACCTGAGCCGGCTGGGCGATCTGGCGCGCGCGATCAGGCAGTCGCATGCCGTGGCGTGTATCGATCATCACGTGAGCGTGGGCTCGCTCCCCGGGGGTCCTCGGTTGGTGGCGCCCGAAGCGGCCGCCACGGCCGAGCTGGTGTTCGACTTCGCGAGTGCGCTCCAGTGGCCGCTCTGCCCCGAGGCGGCCCGCGCGCTCTACGTGGGCATTCTCACGGACACGGGCGGGTTCCGGTTCGCGAACACCTCCCCGCGTGTGCTGCGGGTCGCGGGCGCGCTGCTCGAGCGCGGCGTGGACCCGGAGTCGATCTACGAGTCGGTGTACGCGAGCGCGCCCGAGGGTCGCGTTCGTCTCACGGCCGAAGTGCTCGGCACGCTGGTGGTCGAGCCGAAGCACGGGCTGGCGTGGGTGACCGTGCCGCCGGACGCGCTGCAGCGGCACCGCGCCACCGCCGACGACCTGGACGGCATCGTCGAGTACCCGCGATCCATCGCGGGCGTGCGGCTGGCCCTGCTGTTCCGTCAGCTCGCGAATGGCAAGGTGAAGGTCAGCTTCCGCTCGATGGGCGAGGTGGACGTCGCCGAGCTGGCGCACCGGTTCGGGGGCGGGGGCCACAAGAAGGCGGCGGGTGCGTCGCTCGACGGCAGCATCGCCGACGCTCAGACGCAAGTGCTGGCGGCGGCTCGGGAGTACCTGAACGGGCGCTAGGGCGCGCGCAAAAACGCCCGCACGAAGTTTCGCTTGGAGAAGTCCCCACCGGTCCAGATCCGCCAGAAGAGATCGCTCCCCGGCAGGGCGCGCGCGATGGCGCCGCCGCCCCACCCGCGGCCGTACAGGTAGCGGATCCGCGCGCCCAGCTCGACCAGGAAGTCGAGCTTATCACGCAGCCGCGCCGCGCCCTGGTCCACACGGCCGCGGTGCTGGCAAAACAGCACCCGTGGCTCGAGTGCCAGGACCCGCCGCAACGAGTCCATCATCGCGTACACGTCCTCGTCGGCGCGCAGGTAGCGGAGCCGAGGGGCCAGATACAGATCGCCCGAGAAGAGCCAGCCGCGCTCGGGCTCGAACAGCGCCACGTGGTCGGTGGCGTGGCCGGGCGTGTAGATCACCTGGAACCGGAAACGCGGCGTCTCGAGCCGCTCGCCGAGCGGGGCGACGGAAACGGGTGGCCGGGCGCCCCACGCCACGCGACGGTAGAGCTGCGGTTGAGACTCGGGCTCCGCGAGCCGTGCGACGGCGGAGGCGTGGGCCAGCGGCGTGATGCTGAGCTCCCGGGCCAGCAGTCCGTGGTTGCCCGAGTGGTCTTCGTGGTGGTGCGTGGTGACGCACTGCCGAACGCCGAGATCCCCCACGAGCCGCCGCACGTCTCGCGCCAGGTTCGGCGGGCCCGAGTCCACGAGCAGCCCATCGACGAGATAGACGCCCGTCCAGTAGATCGCCCGCCCCAGCACGGTGCGGGCCATCCGGAAGTAGCGAACATCGCCGTAGTCGACGCGGACGATCACGCACGGGAGTGTAATCGATGTCTCGTCCGGCGGGGCCCCTTGCCGGGCGCGCCCCGTCGCGCCACCTTCGCGCACCATGAAAAAGATTCTCGTCGCCCTCCTCGTCGTGTTGGTGGTGCTCGCCGCCGTCGCGCTCGAGCGCGCCTACACGGTCCGCTCGCGCCAGCCCCAGGTGACGCCCGTAGCGGCGGAGCCGCTCGATACCGCGGCGCTGGCCCAGCGCCTGGCCGGCGCCCTGCGCTTCAGGACCGTCTCCTATCAGGATTCGAGTCAGTTCGATGCCCGCGAGTTCGACGGCTTCCATCGCTACCTGCGGGCGACCTTCCCTAGGCTCCATGCCGTCCTCAAGCTCGAGAAGGTGAACGGCTACGGCCTGTTGTACGAGTGGACAGGGTCCGCGCCGAATCTCCCACCGATCGTCCTGCTCGCGCACCAGGATGTGGTTCCGGTGGAGCCCGGCACCGAAGGCCGCTGGACTGAGCCGGCATTCGAAGGCAGGATCGCCGGCGGGTATGTGTGGGGCCGCGGCGCCCTGGACGACAAGGGGAGCCTCGTCGGGATTCTCGAGTCGGTAGAACATCTCGTTGGGGCGGGGGCCAAGCCCCGGCGCACTGTGTATCTCGCGTTCGGCTACGACGAAGAAGTCGGCGGACGGCGCGGCGCGGCCCGCATGGCCGATCTGCTCGCGTCGCGCAACGTGCACCCCGAGCTCGTGCTGGACGAAGGCGGCGCGATCGCTACGGGATTGGTCGCGGGCATTTCGGCGCCGGTGGCGCTGGTCGGTGTCGCCGAGAAAGGGTATGTGACCGTCGGGCTCACGGCCCAGGCCGAGGGCGGGCATTCGTCGATGCCGCCGGACGAGACCGCGGTCGGCATCCTGGCTGCGGCGATCACGCGGCTCGAGCAGCAGCAGATGCCGCGGGCCATTCGCGGGCCGACGGCTGACATGTTCGACTACCTCGGTCCCGAGATGTCGTTCGGCCCACGGCTCGTCATGGTGAACCGCTGGCTGCTCGGCGGGATCCTGGCGCGCAAGTTCGGCGCCACCCCCCAGGGAAACGCGATGCTCCGCACGACCACCGCGCCCACGGTGCTCCAGGCGGGGGTGAAGGAGAACGTGCTGCCGTCGTCGGCGCGCGCGCTCGTGAATTTCCGTATCCTCCCCGGCGACAGCGTGGAAAGCGTCGTCGAGCACGTGCGCCGGGCGGTGCACGACTCGCGGATCAGCGTGCAGCCGCTCGCGGAGACGATGAGCAATCCATCGGGCGTCACCAGTGTGGACGGCGGGCCGTTCCAGGTGCTGGCACGCACCATTCGCCAGGTGGTCCCCGCGGCGGTGGTGACGCCCTGGCTCGTCGTCGGCGCCACCGACTCACGCCATTACGCCCGGCTCACTCCCAACGTGCTGCGGTTCACTGGAATGGCGATCGGAAAGGACGACGTGCGTCGGGTGCACGGCACCGATGAGCGGGTCGGCGTGCAGGCGTACGCGGACGCGGTGCGGATCTACATCCAATTCCTGAAGAACGCGGCGCTGTAGCCACCCTATGACCGCCCCCAATCTCTCCGCTAGGGAGCTGCGCCGGGTCGTCACCGCCGCGGCGGTTGGGAACGTCATCGAGTGGTACGACTTCTACATCTTCGGCAGCCTGGCTTCGGTGCTCGCCGTCAAGTTCTTCGAGAAGACCCACCCGGTGGCAGCCTTCCTGAGCACGGTGGCGCTCTTTACCATGGGCTTCCTGATCCGGCCCCTCGGGGCGCTGCTGTTCGGCCGCATCGGCGACCGCGTGGGCCGCAAGTACACCTTCCTCTTTACGCTCACCGGCATGGGCCTGTCCACGGCCCTGATCGGGGTCGTGCCGAGCTATGCCAGCATCGGCATCGCGGCGGCGCTCATCCTCTTCCTGCTCCGCCTGATCCAGGGCCTCTGCCTCGGCGGGGAATACGGCGGTGCGATTACCTACGTCGCCGAGCACGTGCCCGACGAGAAGCGCGGGTACTACACGGGGTGGCTGCAGACTTCCCCCACCCTCGGGATCGTCCTGTCCCTCGCCGTGGTCCTGGGGACGCGGAAAGCGCTCGGCGAGGCGGCGTTCAACGACTGGGGATGGCGGGTCCCGTTCGTGCTCTCGCTCGTCATGGTCGCGATCGCCATCTACATCCGGCTGCGGCTTCAGGAGACGCCGCTCTTCCAGTCCATCAAAAACGAAGGGGCAGACGGCGACCAATCCCTGGCGCGAGGCGTTCCTGAGCCAGAACGTCAAGCTCGTCGGGATCGCCACCATCGTCGTGCTCGGCGAGGGCTGCGTGTGGTACTCGAGCCAGTTCTGGGCGCTCTACTTTCTCGAGACGGTCACCAAAATGGATCTGGTGAGCCGCAGCTTCATCGTCGGCGTGGCCCTCTTGATCGCTACTCCGACGCTGGTCTTCTTCGGATGGCTGTCGGACAAGGTCGGTCGGAAGCCGATCATCCTCGGCGGGTTTTTCCTCGCCGCCGTCACGTACTACCCGTTGTACGCTGCCCTGGCCGCGGTCGCCCAGCCCGGAGCGGTGAACTATCCGATGGCGATCCTGATCGTGGTCGTGCTGGTCTCGTACGTGGGAATGGTGTACGGCCCGATCGGGGCGTTCCTCGCCGAATACTTCCCGGCTCGCATCCGGTATACATCGGTGTCCGTCCCGTATCACATCGGCAATGGCTGGGGCGGCGGGCTGGTGCCGTTCATCACTCCCGCCGTTTATTTGGCGACCCGCAGCGTCGGCTGGGCATTGGTGTATCCCATCGCGGTTCCGGCGGTGGCGTTCCTGTTGAGCCTTTTCCTGATGCCGGAGACACGCAAGCGCAGCATCTGGGCGCCGGAGGCGGGGTCGGCCTAGTGGGTCTGCGGACTCGCTGACGCACGGGCGCCACCTTGCGTTGCCGCCCCGGGATGTTGCGCGGGACTCACTTCAAAGCACTGCTGCCGCCGGTCGATCTCGAGAACGACCTTGATGGCGAGCACCCCGGCGACCAGTCCGATGGCGTTGACGAGCATCCCCATATCGATGGCGTTGATGAGCTCGAGGGGCGTGCGGGCGTCTCGCTCCATGAACCTGACCAGCCGCCCCAACGCTGCCCAGGTCAAGGACATCCCCCACCATCCGGTGAGGAAGGCGGGCGCGGGCAGGCTGTCGTAAGCGTCGCGGTCGTTCAGCGAATCGCTGCGCAGCCAAAGATCCTTCATCACCTGAAAAGAGCGGACCAGATTGACGAGCGGAATGAACCAGTAGGCCACGGCCCAGCCGCGGGTGAATCGCGCCCGTTTCGACCCGACGAGCACGAGATTGCCGTACGTCCGGTGCAGCCACACCAGCCAGGCGATGGCGGCGCCCGTGAACGCCAGCAGCTTGAGCACCCCGATCACCCGATCTCGCGCCGCGATCGCGGCCGCTGCGTGCGGGAGCAGCGTCACGCCCGCCGCCAGCCGGGGGAGTAGGGCGCGGTGCGAGAAGCCGGACACGAGCGTGGCGGCCTCGAGCGCCAGGAAGGCAAGCAGGAGGCAGATCGTCCACCGGGCCACGGCGTGCCCGGCGCGGCGCGCGGTGCTCAGGTCGTCGGGCATTGAGCGCGTGATGGGCCCTCGCGAGCGGTGCAAGCCATATGCCCACCGCGGCACACCGGGCACCGACGGGTCCAGGCAACGTAGCGGACCCGCAACGGCGGGCTCCGAGGCTGCTAGCTGGCGGTTCTGATGAGCTCGGTCGGCGCGGCGCGCGCCGCCTGCCAGGCGGGCTGCAGGGCACCGGCGAACGCGCCCCGGCGAGTAGCGGCGCGATGCGCAACGCGAGCAGCATGTCCCATTCGGGCAGGCCCGCGACGACTGTCGCGAGGGCACCCCACAGGAACAGTCCTACCCAGAGGCCGATCGCTACACCACCGGCGGCGACAGCGGCCGCTCGCAGCAGCACGAACAGAAGGATGTCGCGCCGGTCAAGCGTCACGCCCGCTCGTTGCCCCTGGCGCTCATCTCCCTCTACCTTTCTCCCGTGACCCCTTCCGACACCGTTCTGGCGCGCGTCGAGCGCGCTCTCTCCCAGCTCAAGAACCCTCGCAGCGGGAGCGACGTCCTCTCAGCCGGCATGGTCAAGGACCTCGCCATGGCGGGGGACGGCACGGTCACGCTCACGTTCCTCCTCGGCCGCGACGATCCGGGCTCGCTCGCGCGCGAGGTGCGGAAGGCGGTGCAGGGTGTGGACGGCGTCACGGCAGTGCGCGTCAACGTCACCGACGCCAGCAATTCAGGGGAGGGCACGGCTCCCCGCCAGACCGCTCCGCGTCCTGGCCCCGGTGCGGTGCCTCCGCCTCCCACGCCCGTCGAGCTCCCCCACCTCGGCACCGTCCTCGCGATCTCGTCGGGCAAGGGCGGGGTGGGCAAGTCCACGGTCTCCGCGAACCTCGCCGTCGCGCTGGCGCGCGCGGGCCACCGCGTGGGGCTCATGGACGCCGACATCTACGGGCCGAACATCCCGCGGATGATGGGCGTGGACCAGAAGCCCGAAGTGCGAGGCGGGAAAATCCAGCCGCTCGAGGC